>Ga0105163_1001621_pt1 | contig 11618 bp, 10 predicted proteins | sample JNZ110809AmetaG_FD_81531 | JGI IMG/M metagenome (GOLD analysis project Ga0105163, IMG submission 81531) | Hot spring microbial communities from Jinze hot spring, China to study Microbial Dark Matter (Phase II) - JNZ 110809A | ecosystem: Environmental > Aquatic > Thermal springs > Hot (42-90C) >... | reverse complement strand
GTGGTCCCCGAAATCAACCTGGCCCTCTGCACCCGATGTGGGGCCTGCCTCTTCGCCTGTCCGGTCCACGCGGTGGAGATGGGACCCGACGGCCCCTTCATTGCCCGTCCCCAGGACTGCACCTACTGCGCGGAATGCGAAACAATCTCCGCCGCCTATGAGATTGTGTGGGGTTCACCCGAAGGGGGTGGATGATGGCTATCCCGGTTGCCGAAAACGTCTACTGGGTCGGCGCGGTGGATTGGGAGGTGCGCCACTTGGGACGAGGCGCGCAAGTACTTCGCCAACATCCTCATCCCTTCAGCAAACTCATCCTGCGCAAGATTGAGGAAGTCCAGCAGATGGGGCTGGAGATGGCGACCATCGCGCCCAGCCACGGCGTGGTCTGGCGGAAGAACCCGCTGCAGATTGTGGAGCAGTACGTCCGCTGGGCGCGCGGCGAGGCCGGGCCGAAGGCCCTGGTCGTCTACGAGACGATGTGGGGCTCCACCGCCGAGATGGCCCACGCCATCGCGGAAGGCATCGCGGGCACGGGCGTGGAAGTGCGCGTGCTCCCCGTCCCCCAGACGGACCACACCACCGTGGTGGGGGAACTGCTGGAGGCAAGGGGCATCGTCGTCGGCTCGCCCACCCACAACCGCCGGATGCTCTTGAATGTGGCGGCGCTGCTGGAGGACCTCATCGGCCTGTGGCCAGTGAACAAAATCGGCGCGGCCTTTGGCTCTCACGGCTGGTCCGGCGGCGCGGTGCCGCTGATAGAGCAGGGGCTGAAAGAGGCCGGGATTGAGGTCGTCCAGGAAGGGCTGGCGCTGGCCTGGCGGCCCACCCCAGAGGAACGGGCACAGGCTGTCGCCTGGGGCCGGGCGTTTGGGGAGCGAATTCGGGAAACCATTTCCGGGAAGGCAGATAGACCGGGAGAATTGCATCAGTTGCGGGGCCTGCTGGACCACATGTCCAGAATTCTTTGAGGAGAACCCCGACGACGGGTTCAGCCAGGTCGTGGAGACTTACCGAGTCGGAGACAGTCTGGCAGTGGGAGAGGCCCCCATTGAACTGTCTGACTGCATACAGGCTGCCGCGAACGGATGCCCGGTAGAGATAATCCACGTGGAGAAAATTTAGCCCAGGAGGAATGCCATGCGACCCACGGAAACCCTGATGCGTGAGCACCAGATCATCTTGGCCGTTCTGGACGCCGCTGCGCGGGAGGTGCAGCGGATGCAGGAAACGGGGGAGGTCCGGATGGAACGGCTGGAGCAGATGGTGGACTTTTTCCGCAACTTTGCTGACCGCTGCCATCATGCCAAGGAAGAGAAACTGCTCTTTGTTCGGATGGAAGAGCGAGGGATGTCCCGGGAGGCCGGCCCGATTGGGGTGATGCTTTATGAACATGACCTTGGGCGAGGTTATGTGCGCGCGGTGGCGGAGGCACTCCCTCGCGCAGGAAACGACCCGGCTGCACGGCAAGCCGTCCAGGAGAACCTGGCTCAGTACATCCAATTACTGCGGGACCATATCTACAAGGAGGATTACATCCTTTATCCGATGGCGGACCAATTGCTTCTGCCTGAAGATCAGCGGGCACTAGAAGAGGCCTTTGAGCGGGTGGAGCGGGAGGAGATCGGCGAGGGCGTGCACGAAAAGTACCATGAATTGGCCCACCGGCTGGCGGAGGAGTGATGATAGAAGTCCGACTTTATGGCAAACTGCGTCGCTTCGGGCCCGACCCGCGCGGCGACCGGGAGACGGTGATCCACCTGGAAGTGGAGCCCGGGGAGACCGTCGGGGATGTGTTGGCGCGGCTGGGCATCCCCCCGGCGGAGATCGCCCACATCTTCCTCAACGGCGCGCTCCTGACTACCTGCAACTCCATGGCCCCCTGGCTCCGCTACCAGCGGGTCCGGGAGGACGTCCCTACCTGCGAACCCAACCTGGACCATCCCTTACGCGACGGCGACCGGTTGGGCCTCTTCGGCCGGGATATGGCGATGCTGGTGGTGTAAAGAAGCAGGAAGCAAGAGAGCGGGGTGCGCCCTTTGCCCCCGAGCGGAGCCCGAATCTAGAATAGTTGGAGTCCGAGAACCGCAACGACGTTGAGGAGCATTGCTCCGAGGGGGGTGATTATGAAGCGGATCGTGGGGAGCCTGCTGGTAACGCTGGTTGGTCTCCTTGCCCTTTTTCTGACGGTTGGATTTGCTCTCGGCACCCGTGCCCAGAACTACGAGGGATGGTGGATCAGCCTCCCGGTGGGCCTTCCGCTGGTATGGACTCTTTTCGGCCTCGCCTGGGCAATCGGGGCAAAGCGCAGGGCACGTCCCGTGGTCGGTATCCTGATCGCCCTGGGAGCCCTGGAGTATGCGGGGTTTTTCGCCTACGCCACTTTTAGAATCAGTCGTCAAGTGGCCGAGTCCACCAGCCCCCTGGCCGGGATCGGATATCTGGCCCTTTTACCGTTGTGGCTGATGGTTTTCCTCTTCACCCTAATCGCCTGGGCTCTCCTCCGGGGCCAGAATTTACGCGGAGTGCGCTCCATATTTCTGGGCATCACAGGAGCCTGGATAGCGGCCTGGCTGGGGTTCTGGGGAGTATGGCTTTCTAGCCTGGTATCCTCCGCCCTCGAGCAGCGAGCAAGAACAAGGTTCTGGGGAGGAGAGTTTCCTAGCCTGGGAAACTTCCTTCTTACCGAGATTGTCCTGAAGCCCGAGTCCTGGGTGGTTCATGCTTTCTTTTTGCTTCCGGCCATACTCACCCTCGTATTTGCCCTAACATTGAGGAAGGTTGGCTCCAGTGGTGAGCAATAAGATGGATGAAAGACATAAGCAGGTGCTCATCCTGGGCGCTGGCTTCGCCGGACTCTACACCGCGCTCCACCTGGACCGCCTGTTGCCGAAAGATGCGCCGGTGGAGGTCACGCTGGTGGACCAGAACCACTTCCACCTCTTCACGCCGCTGTTGCACGAAGCCGCCAGCGGGGTCATTCATCCCGGCCTTATTATGACCCCGATTCGGCGGCTCCTGCGACGCAGCCGAGTCCGCTTCTTGCGCGCTCGCGTGGACGGCATTGACCTGGAAAACCGCCGGGTACAACTTTGTTGCATCACCCTGCCTTACGATATCCTGGTGATTGCTCTGGGCTCGGTGACCAACTTCTATGGCCTGGAATCCCTGCAGGGGCGGGCCCTGGAGATCAAGACGGCAGCTGATGCGGAGCGACTGCGCTGCCGGGTCATTAACCGCTTTGAGGCAGCGACCCGCGAAGGAAACCCCGAGCGGCGACGCCGATTGCTGACCTTCGTCGTGGTGGGCGGCGGCTGCACCGGCGTGGAAATGGTGACCGAACTTCGGGAGTTCTTGCTCCACTTGCGGGAAGAACAGTATCCGCACATCCCCGTGGAAGAAATTAGGACGGTCCTGGTGGAGTTGCAGGACCGGGTCCTGCCCCAGATGGACCGCACCCTCTCCCGAACGGCGCTCCAGCGGATGCGGCGGATGGGCATAGAGGTCCTGCTCAACACCCGGGTGCGGGATTGGACGGATGAGGGACTGGTCTTCGCCAATGGCCGTCCGCCGCTCCCCACCGAAACGGTAATCTGGGCGGCTGGGGTGCGGGCTAACCCGGTGGTGGCCGCGCTCCCGCTTAAGAAGGACTCCCTGGGTCGAGTGATTGTGGACCAATACCTTCGGGTTCCCGGCATGCCCAACGTCTATGTCCTGGGGGATGCGGCGCATGCCCGCCACCCTCAGACCGGGGAAGTTTACCCGCCCACAGCACAGGTGGCCTACCGGCAGGCGCCGGTGGCGGCGGCCAACATTGTCGCCGACCTCACCGGCGGCATGCCCCGACCCTTTGACTTCACCTACATCGGTGACCTGGTCTCCCTGGGCCGCTTTTACGGCGTGGCAGACCCCTTCGGCCACCACCTGCGCGGCTTCCCGGCCTGGGCGTTGTGGAAGTTCTACTACCTCCTGCGGCTGATCGGTTGGCAGAACCGACTGCGAGTGGCACTGAACTGGCTGCTGGCGCTGCTCTTTCCCACCCACAGCGCCATCTCCTACGAGTGTGCACCGGATTGCGCGGGAGAATTGTGTTTGTGAGCGCCTGCTTTGCGCAGGGTATATTCTGCAGCGCAAGGTGAATCTGGCGCCACTATAAGCGAGCACGGGGCCGGACGCCCTACGTGTTCAACAGAAAGGAGGTGCAAAATGTACATTGGTCGTGCCCTGACAGAAGTGGACCCTCTGGGAACGCCCCATCCCCCGGCAGCAGGTCCGGGTGGAGTTCGCGGACTACGAAATCCGTCTCCCGTCCCAGGGAATCCGGGTGAAGGCTGGGGAGTTCGTGGAGTTCGTTGCCACCAGCCGGGACGTCACCTATGGCTTTGGCGTCTTCCGCAAGGACGGCCGGATGGTCTTCCAGATGCAGGTGGTTCCGGGGTACGAAAACCGCATCGTCTGGAAGTTTGACAAGCCCGGCCTCTACGATGTCCGTTCCACCGAGTACTCCGGGCCCCGCCATCCAGGTGATGCTATAACCACGAAGGTCACGAAGGGCACACAAAGGACACAAATACGACTTTGTGTCCTTTCTGGGAACCAATTGCGGAACTGCTTTCAAATGCGGCGAGGTCCCAAGTATGGCAGGGGTTCCCGGAGATGATTTAAGACCACCCTGGAACTTTGGATTTGCGCGCACCTTGCAAAACTTGCAAAATATGCATTCTATGATATAATTTAAATCAAGCCTCCCCGGGATAAAACCCTAATAAGGAGGGAAAAATGAGCAGAAAACTCTGGATAATAGCCGGGTTGCTCACGGCTCTTGCAATGCTGGTGGCAGCCTGCAAGCCTGCACCTACGCCTACCCCAACGCCGGCGCCGGTTGCCACCCCAACACCAGCGCCTACACCCACACCTACCCCAGTTCCGGCTAAACCATATAAAGTAGGTATTTTCTCCGACCTTACCACCACAAACTATTGGAACTACCTTGGTCCAGCGGCTACCGTTTGGAACGCTTATGTCCTTAACCCCCAACGCGTCTCCCTTTATGGCCTTGCTGACCGCACTTTCCAGATCGTGCCAGGGGTTGCGGATGGGATGCCTGAGCCTCTGAAGCAGGAAGGGGAATTCTGGGTTTCCGTCGTGAAGATGAAGAAGGGCATCATGTGGAGCGACGGCAAGCCCCTCACGGCCCACGATGTCGCCTTCACTGTGAACACTGCTCTTGAGCTCAAGCTCCCTGGTAACTGGGCTACAATTTACGACCCCAACTTCCTGGACCATGTTGAGGCAGTAGATGACTACACTGTCAAGTTCGTCTATAAGCAGAAGCCTGGCCTTGCCGTCCACGAGTATGGAGCGCTTCAGGGGCCTATCCTATCCAAGGCTTACTGGGAGCCTATAGTAAATGAGGCTAAGAAAGCCCTGGCAGCCCTTACTCCTCCGCCCGAAGGGGCTACTGAGGAAGAGAAGAAGGCCTACGAAGAGAAGCGCTCTGAGGCTTTGAACATCCTGTTTGGCCACGAGCCCAAGGATGAGCCAGTAGCCGGCGCCTTCATCTTCAGCAAGTGGGAGAAAGGTGCCTTCGCCGAGAACATCGCTAACCCCAATTACTTCTTCAAGGGCGTCAAAGTTACTGAGTACAAAAACGGCGCTTACAAAGAGGTTAAGCCAGGCGTCTACGAGTTCGTAGGCTACGGTGAACCCACGGGCGATGTGGACAAGGAATGGGAGGTTGGCCCCTTCGTGTCCTCCGTTATCTACACCCTCTACGGCACTCAGGATGCAGCAATCCTGGCCCTGAAGAACGGCGAAGTACAATACGTCCTTAACCCGCTTGGCCTCCAGCGTGGTCTTCGCGCTCAGATTGAAGCTGACCCCAACCTGGCAGTTATAGAGAACCCCACCAACGGTTTCCGCTACATGGGCTTCAACTGCCGCAAGCCTCCCATGAACGACAAAGCCTTCCGCCAGGCTGTGGCCGTCCTAATTGACAAAGAATTCGTGGCCAAGACAGTGCTTCAGGGTATTGCCTTCCCGCTCTACACCTTGGTCCCGCCTGGCAACAAAGCCTGGTACACCGATGAGGTGCCAAAGTTCGGCCTCAAGGAAGATGGCACTCCCATGACCCGCGAGGAGCGCATCAACAAGGCCATTGAGATCCTGGAGGCCGCCGGTTACAAGTGGGAAGGCGACAAGAAACCGACTTGGGATAAAGCCAACCGCCAGGTTATACCCGGTGGTCGCCTGATCATGCCTGATGGCAAGCCGGTGCCTGAGATGGAGCTTCTGGCCCCCAGCGCTGGCTATGACCCGCTCCGCGCTACCTTCGCCATCTGGATTGAGAAGTGGCTCAATGAATTCGGTATCCCCGTCAAAGCCAACCTGACTGGCTTTAACATCATCGTCACCAGAGTGTTTGACGAGCAGAACTTTGACATGTGGATGCTGGGCTGGAGCCTCGGTATCTTCCCCGATTACGTGCGGGACTTCTTCCACAGCGAGAGGGCGGGCCTGGGCGACTTCAATGCCGGTGGTTACTCCAACCCCGAATTTGATAGGCTGGCTGACGAAATCAAGACTTGCGATACCTATGAGTCCTGCAAGAAGATTGCCGACCAGATCCAGAAAGTCCTGGCTGAGGAACTTCCTTACGTGGTCCTCTTTGACACCGGCATCATGGAGGCCTACCGGGCTGCTGAAGTTGAATATCCTTACACCGATACGCTGGGAGGCCTCCAGTACGTGAACGGCTTGCCAGCTTTGGTGCACATTAAGTAAAAATTGGACCTGGGGAGGCTTTGAGGGGGTAGGGAGAAATCCCTACCCCCTTAAATTCTGAGCTTGCGGGGGAGGAATCATGACGAAATATGTGTTGAGAAGGGTGGGGCAAATTATCATTACCCTGTTTGTATTTTTAACCCTCGTCTATTTCCTTCTGGAAGCCCAGCCGGGCGATTACGCCCAAACCTTTTTATCCAACCCAAAACTCACTAAAGAACAAAGGGAAGCCCTTAAGGCCCAGTTTGGCCTGGATAAACCTCTATGGGAGCGTTATTTCCGTTACATGAGCTCCCTATTTAGGGGCAACCTTGGAATTTCCTTTGTCCATTACCCAAAGCCTGTCATATCCATAATAGCCGAAAGGGCACCCCGCACCATCCTCCTTTTCCTTACAGCCCAGATTCTCTCTTTCCTCCTGGGTTTCACGACAGGAAAAATCCTGGCCTGGAGGAGAGGTCAGGCCTTTGAATACGCCCTAACCATAGGCGGTGTAACCCTTTACACTGTATTTACTCCCTGGTTTGGCCTGATGATGATCTGGATTTTTGCCTACATCCTCGGCCTCTTCCCGGTGGGAAAATTTGTTACTCCTACCCTGTGGCGCGGTGCCCCCGTAGACGCTAACTACGTTTTCATAAGGATTTTGCTTTCAGCCTTTATCTCTTCAATAGTGCTCTTCGCTATCCTTTTGAGCACCAGACGTTTAAGCCCCGGGATCAGGAAGCTTATAAGATGGGCGGGAGTGCTTGTAATTATTGCGGGCCTTCTGGCTTACTGGCTGCCTTCCGGAATAGTCCGCTATGCCCTGGACATCCTCCACCATCTTGTATTGCCTGTTTTGACCCTTACTCTCATAAACTTTGCCGGGATGATGTTGCTCACACGCAACAGCATGTTAGAAACCATGCGGGAAGATTTCGTTATGGCGGCCAGGGCCAAAGGCTTGCCGGAAGGGGTAATAAGGGATAAACACGTAGCTCGCAATGCTATGCTTCCGGTTGTAACTTCCTTCATTTTCTCCATCGCTTTCGTGCTGGACGGTGGTGTGATAACCGAAACCGTTTTCTCATGGCCTGGTATGGGCCTTACTCTTATGGAAGCAGCCCTTCATCAAGATATACCCATGGTTATGGGAGCCCTTGTGTTCACCGGAACCCTTGCTTTGGTAGGGCACCTTGTGGCTGATATAACCTATGCCTACCTTGATCCAAGAATCCGTTATACTTAACGGGAGGAATGATGGAAAAAGAGACGAGGACAATCGCTAAGCCAAAAGTTGAAATCCTTCTGGAGGAAGAGGAACGAAGGAAACTCCGGGAAATGCCTCTATGGAGGGTCCGCCTCTACCTCACCTGGCGGGAAATCCGCAATAACTGGAAGCTTTTCTCCGAGAACAAAATAGGCCTTGTGGGAGTAGGGATTATAATATTTTTTGCCCTCATGGCAATAGCTCACCCCATCCTCATGAAATGGGTTTGGGACCCTGTCATTTATGACCCTATAGTAGGGTACTCCTTTGACGAAGTGATGCAGCCAGCTCCCCCTTCCCCTCGCCACCTCCTGGGCACTGACCCTCTGGGGAGGGATGTCCTGAGTCAGCTCATGTATAGCACCCGCTCAGAGTTCGCTCTGGGTATCCTGGCAGCTCTGATAACGGTGACCATCGGCACTACAGTGGGAGCAGTATCGGCCTATTTCGGCGGGTTAATTGATACCCTCCTCATGCGCCTTGCGGACCTCATCATAATGTTGCCTTTCGTCACCATCCTTATTGTCCTCAGCGCCATGTTTAAGATGAACCTTATAATCCTGGCCATAGTTATAGGCATCCTCTCAGGCTTTGGTGGGACGGGTATAATTATAAAGTCGCAGGCCCTCACCATTAAAGTGCGGGCTTACATAGATGCTGCCAGGGTAGCAGGTGGCTCCCACTGGCACATTATCTTCCGCCACATCATTCCCAACCTCATGCCCCTTTCATTCCTGTACATGATGTTCTCAGTAACCAGCGCAATTTTCTCCGAGGCGGTGCTTTCTTTCTTTGGCCTCTTAAACATTCGCATGTCCTGGGGGCTCATGATTCACACTGCTCAGACAGCAGGATATCTCCTTAACCCCAAAACATGGTGGCTCATTATCCCTGCAGGCCTATCCATTACTCTCCTTTGCTCGGCCTTTTACCTTGTAGGTAGAGCCCTGGACGAGGTCGTTAACCCTCGCCTGCGCAAGAGATGAAAAGGGGGCAAAATGCGAAGCGCGGAAGCCCAGTTCTACCAGCGCTTTGAAGCATGGCTGGAAAACTTCCTGCAGGACCATCCTGTAATTGCCACTTTCCTGGGCGATCACCGCTTTGACCACCGCCTTGGCAGTTACTCACCTGAAGCTGTTGAAGCCAGAGTTCGGGGTTTTAGGGAGGCTTTTGAGGAATTTGCCCGGATGGATGTTTCTGGCTTCTCTCTTGACGGCCGCATTGACCACACAATTGCTTTGAGCCTCATCAAACTGCTGCTGAAGGAATACGAACACGAAAAACTTCAGAGCCACCTCCGCAACCCTGGTTTTTACCTGGAAGAGGCGATGGAGGGGCTTTTCGGCCTGTTAATGAAGGATTTTGCTCCTTTGCCGGAACGCCTCCGCTCAACCCTCTGCCGTCTGAGAGAAGTCCCAAGGTTCCTAAAGGAGGGAATGAACAATATCATCCCCGAGCGCGTCCCACCCCTGTGGGCCGAAGTAGCCCTGGAACAGGTCCGGATGGTCCCCGCTTTCCTTTCAGGCCTCATCCTGCCGACAGCTCAGCAGTCATCGCCTGAGCTTGCACCGGAAATTGAAAAAGCTGCTGAAAATGTCCTTAAGGCCACAGAGGAATACGCTTCCTTCATTCAGAGCGAAGTCATACCCCGGGCTCGTGGGAACTTCGCTGTGGGAGTGGAATTGTTCAACGAGTTGCTGCGCGAAAAGCACCTGGTGGATTACGACGCCGAAACTTTGCTCAAAATCGGATGGGAACAGTTTGAGCAAACCCGCTTCCAGATGGAGGAGCTCGCCAGGCGCATTGATCCCCGCAAAACAGCACAGGAGCTTCTGGAAGAAGCCAAGAAAGACCATCCTTCACCGGAAGGTCTCCTCAAGGCCTATGAAGAGGCGATGAAGGCAGCGCGCGACTTCGTGATAGAAAAAGAGATAGCCACCATACCCGAGGGCGAAAGCCTCCGTATTGTGGAAACCCCACATTATCTGCGGCCTTTAATACCCTATGCCGCTTACATGAGCCCGGGCATCTTTGAAGAAAAACAGGAAGGACTTTTCTTCGTAACACCAATAGACCCTGATGCATCCCCTGAGGAAAAAGAGCAGAAGCTTCGTGGCCATAACTATGCCAAACTACCTGTTACAGCCTTACATGAAGCTTATCCCGGCCATCATCTTCAGCTGGTTTGGGCCAACAGGCAAAAGTCTTTGCCCAGGCGGCTTGGCTCTTTCATCGCCACCTTGTTCATTGAGGGGTGGGCCTTCTATTGCGAGGAAATGATGGAAGAAATGGGCTTCATAGACAAACCAATCCAGAGGCTTGGACGCCTCGCTGATCAACTCTGGCGAGCAGCGCGCATTATCCTTGACGTCTCCCTGCATTCTGGCAGGATGACGGTAGAAGAAGGCGTTAATTTCCTGGTAGAAAAATGCCGGCTGGAACCAGCCAATGCCCTTGCTGAGGTACGCCGGTATACCCAAACGCCTACCCAACCCCAATCTTACCTTATGGGCAAGCTTTTGATCCTTGAGCTAATTTCAGACTACCGTAAACTTAAGCCCGGCATAACCCTGAAAGAATTGCACGATTCAATCTTAGGATGCGGAAGCTTGCCGCCAGCTCTTATGCGTCAGAAACTTTTGAGTTGAGGGGGTAAAAGTGAGCAAGAGCATCTTGAAGATAGAAAATTTCACGATGCATTACCTGACAAAAGCTGGTGAAGTCTCTGCAGTGGACAATGTGGACCTGGAGATCTTCAAAGGGGAATCCCTGGGCCTTGTGGGTGAATCGGGCTGCGGTAAAACCTCTTTAGCAATAAGCATAATGAAACTTCTGCCGGAAAATGCGATAATAAAAGGCGGACACATCTACTTTGATGGCACGGATCTCGTCCCTTTGAACGAAGAGGAAATGAGGCGCTTCCGCTGGCGCCGTATCTCCATGATCTTCCAGGCAGCCATGAACTCCCTCAACCCCGTTTACAGGATCAGCGATCAAATCATAGAAGCTATGGAGACCCATTTTGGAAACATAAACTACTCAGAGGCACGGGAAAAAGTAGCAAACCTTTTCCGCCTGGTAGGCCTTGATCCTAAGCTTATGGACCAGTATCCCCATGAATATAGCGGTGGAATGAGGCAAAGAGCAGTCATTGCCATGGCTCTGGCTTGCGACCCCGATCTCATTATCGCTGATGAACCTACCACAGCTCTGGATGTCATCGTGCAGGACAACATCCTTCGGGAAATGAAGAGCCTTCAGGAAAAGCTCGGCACTACCATGATCTATATCTCCCACGATATAGCCGTTATTGCTGAGGTAAGCCACCGTATAGGCATAATGTATGGGGGCAAACTTGTGGAATTGGCTGGAGCGGCGGAGATTTTCCATCACCCAATCCACCCTTACACTGCCGGACTAATGTCAGCCTTCCCGAGCATTGTAGGCCCCAAGAGGGAATTGGTAACTATACCGGGAGAACCTCCGGATCTCCTGAACCCGCCGCCTGGCTGTCGTTTCCATCCTCGCTGCAAATTTGCCACAGACATTTGTAAAGAGAAAGAGCCAGAGTTAAAAGACTATGGTG
>Ga0105163_1001618_pt1 | contig 11638 bp, 15 predicted proteins | sample JNZ110809AmetaG_FD_81531 | JGI IMG/M metagenome (GOLD analysis project Ga0105163, IMG submission 81531) | Hot spring microbial communities from Jinze hot spring, China to study Microbial Dark Matter (Phase II) - JNZ 110809A | ecosystem: Environmental > Aquatic > Thermal springs > Hot (42-90C) >... | reverse complement strand
GTAGAGCAGACCGTCACGCGTCGGGTGGGGAGAGGGTCGTGAGGCTCGGAGGCCACATCGCGCTGGTCACCGTGAGGTCGTACACGAGGGGCCTGTTCAGGAAGGAGCGGGTCGCGGAGCACGAGATCAGGACGTACTGCGACGTCACCGACCGGAGGATCACGATACAGGTGACCTCGCCCTCTGAGCTTCCGGAGGAGGTGCTGGAGGCGCTTCAGGAATCCGAGTGTCACTGATCCGCACTCCCTTTTACCCGGAACCGATAACGCTGAGCGATGCAGGTCGACGAGTCCACAATCCTACTGGTGCTGATAGTGGCAGTAACCGCCTCGATCGTGGCCGGAAACTTCATCGGGCGGAGGAGGGTCGAGTCGGTCACCGAGGTGCTGAGGAGGTCGCTGACGCGGATGGGAGCCGAGGTGAGGGTCGTCCGGAGGTCTTCCTCGATGGCGCTGGTCTCAGGGAAGAGGCTCGGCGAGCTGGTCGAGTTCTCGGTCCTCGTCGGGATCGTGCCCAGGTCCAACGCGTTCGGCTTCGTCGCCGCCCGCCTCGCGGGCAGGAGGGACCTCGTGATGCTCAGGGGAGCGGTCGCCAGGCCACCGGTCAGGAGCGTCGCACTGCTGAGGAAGGGGACTCCAGCCGTCAGGAGCGCGAGGGCTTGGGGAGAGCACAGCTCCGACCTCGGCGATTTCGTGGTCGCGTACGACGGCCCACCACCATCCATCGACGAGGACCTCCTTAGGTCCCTCTCCGGAACGTCGGTGCTGCTGCTCGCGGTCAGGCCGGAGCTGCCCCACGTCTACGCCTACATCGAGCTCCGGGGAGACCTGGATTCATCGGTCGAGGCGGTCGTTCGGTCGATAGGGCCGCTGCTGGAAGCGCTCGCCAGCGAAAGGCCCGGCTAAGCTCATAATCTCGGATCGACGAGCAACGGTCGGATGGTCACACGGATAGACGACCCGCTGGGCGAGGAGTTGGTCAGGCTCGCGAGGCGGAGCATCGAGACCGCGCTGAGGGGCGGCGACCCTGAGGGGCTGCTGAACGGTCTCAGGAGATCGGGCCTGAGGAGAGGGGTCTTCGTGACGCTGTACCAGCACCCGTCGATGGAGCTGAGGGGATGCATAGGGTTCCCGAGGGCGATCGACGAGCTCGAGGTCCTGACCGTCAAAGCCGCCCTCGCCGCGGCGTTCGAGGACCCGAGGTTCGAGCCGGTGAGGGAGGAGGAGATGGACGGGATCGTGCTGGAGGTGAGCGTTCTGACGGAGCCGGAGCTGATCCGCGTTCAGGACAGGAGGCTCCTGCCGAGGGAGGTCGAGGTCGGAAGGCACGGCCTCATCATCGAGCTCGGAGAGAGGGCCGGTCTCCTCCTTCCCCAGGTCCCGGTCGAGTACGGATGGGACGCGGAGGAGTTCTTGGTGAACCTCTGCTTCAAGGCCGGCCTCGGTCCGACCGAGTGGCTCAACCCAAGGTCCCGCGTCTACAGGTTCGAGGCGGAGCTCTTCGCGGAGGAGTACCCGAGGGGGCCAGTGAGGAGGGTGGAGCTCAAGGCCTGCAGGGCTTGATCCGAGGGTTGGAAGGTGAGGGTCCACGTCGCGATCTGCGGCATCGGCTTCGGTCACGCCTCCAGGTCGCTCGCTGTGGTGAGGTACCTGCTGGAGCGGGGAGATGAGGTCGCCATAAGTTCGTACGGAGACGGCCTCGACTACCTCAGGTCCTCCGGCCTCGAGGTCAACCCGGTAAGGGGCGTCGATTACGGCAGGGCTCCCGGAGGAGGCGTCAGCGTCAGGTGGACCGCGCTCAGGAACGTCTTCCTGCCCCTGATGGTTTCCCAGCAGGTGTTTCAGGAGATGGCGCTGATGGAGTCCTGGAGGCCCGACGTGGTCCTCTCCGACACGAGGGCCTCGGCCGTTCTGGCGGCGAAGGCTCTCGGCCTACCGGTCGTGACGCTTCTGAACCAGTACAGGACCGTGCTGGGTCACAGGAATCATCCGAGGGCCGCATCGGTCGCGAACGGTCTGATAGACATCGTCCCGAGGGTCTGGAACCTCTCGGACCGGGTGGCGATCGCCGACTACCCTCCGCCATACACGATATCCTCGAGGAACCTCCACATGAGGCGAGGAGAGGAGCGCAGGGTCGAGTTCGTGGGGCCCGTACTCGATAGGGGTCCGGAGTCGTACCCTGACAGGGAGCGGGCGAAGGAGCTGATGGGCTTCAGCCCAGACGAACCGCTGGTCTGCGTCCTGACCACCGGACCATCCGCGGAGAGGAGGGCCTTCAGAGAGCGGGTCTACGCTGCCCTGGACGGCATCAAGGACCTTCAAGTCCTATTCTCGTTGGGGGAGCCGGGATCGAGCGAGGTCCGCGTAAACGGGAAGTGGAGGATCGTTCCCTGGTTGCAGGACGAGCACTTGGCGCTGGCCGCCGCGGACGTGGTCGTCTCGAGGGCAGGCCAGACGACGGTGCTGAAGTCGATCGCCTTCGGGTGCAGGATGGTGCTCCTGCCGGTCCCTGATCACGCGGAGCAGCTCGGTAACGCTTCCTCAGCCGAGTCGAAGGGGCTCGCGGTCGTCCTGGACCAGAGAACGCTGACGCCGGAATCGTTCCGTGAGGGCGTGATGAGGGCCCTCGAGCTGGACAGAAGGCCCTTTGATGCCTACGCGGAGCTGACGGGGAGGCTCGGAGGTCTCAGGAGGGTAGTCGAGCTCGTGACGTACCTCGGAAGGCGCGGCGCGGCTTGAGCGGGTTCAGCTACAAGGTGCTGGGTGAGGTGGTGCTGCTGAGGCTTCGGCCGGGTCAGGACGAGGGAGAGGCCCTGCGGTACGTCGAGTCGCGGCATCCCGTGGTGAGGTGGGTGCTGGTCTACGAGGGCATCGAGGGACCGCTTAGGAGGCCGAGGGTGAGGCTGATCAAGGGGGAGGAGCCGGTCGTGACGGTCTACCGGGAGGCTGGGGTGGAGTACGAGATCGACGCCGCGAACCTCATGCTCTCTTTGGGCAACAAGTTCGAACGCCTCAGGACCGCGGCAACGGTCAGGACGTGGGAGGTGGTCGTCGACATGTTCGCGGGGGTGGGACAGTTCACGATGCCGATCGCGGTCCACGCGAGGCCCGTCAGGGTCCACAGCGTCGAGATCAACCCCGATGCCTACAGCTTCTTGGTGAGGAACGTCAGGCGTAACCGCGTTGAAGAGCTGGTGGTGCCCCACCTCGGGGACTGCAGGGACGTGGTGAGGGAGCTGGGACCAGTTGCGGACAGGGTGATCATGGGCTACTTCGGCGGCACCATCGATTTCCTGCCCTACGCCCTTTCCGCGCTGAGGCCATCGGGTGGCGTGGTGCACGTCCACGAGGTCGTGAACCGCGATGACGTGGAGGCCTTCGCGGGCGAGGTGGTGAGGAGGGCCAGGGACCTCGGGTACGCAGCGGCACCGGTCTGGGTCAGGGAGGTGAAGTCGTACTCGCCGGAACAGGTCCACGTGGTTGTGGACTTGCTGGCGGTCAGGCGCTCGTGACGACCACCGCGTTGAGCCTGATCAGCGACGTTAGAAGCCTCTCGACCTCCCGCAACACCTGCTGCACCTCTGGGTGGGCCTTTCCCTCGCGGAGGACCCTCGCCTCCTTCCTCAGCCTCATGAGCTCCTCCTGCGCGCCCGGCGAGAGGAGGTCAGCCACCTGCAGGCTCATCATCTCGAGGACCCGCTCGATCTCCGCGAGCGCACCGGGCGTCCACTGCCCCCCCTCCAGCAGCTCGCCGATCGATGAGACCAGGTCCTTCATCCTCACCGCCACCTCCACCATCAGGGGCATCACGTAGTGGGGGAGGGCACCGTCAGGCGACGAGAAGGCTGTCGAGACGTACCTCATCAAAGCCGACCCGTAACCGCGGGCGTCGCGGAGCATCTCCTCGAGCTCCTCCCTGCTGAGCTTGGGGCCTGCGGATTCGGCGTACCTGACCAATCGGACCAGCGACTGGAGGAGGATCGAGACCGACTGCTCGAAGGACTTGAAGGGGACGTCGGAGATCTCGACGGAGATCACGCCCTCCGAATGCTGCGTGAGGAAGGCCCCCTGGAGCTCCTCCCGGAGCCTCTTGAGCGCGCTCCTCAGCTCCTCACCAACGCCAGACCTGGAGGAGATCGTGAGCGAAGAGCAGCCCAGCTCGTAGCAGGCGGTCACCAGCATCTCGATCTGCTCGGGCGTCGCGGTCTCGAACGTCGTCGAGATCTCGAGCTTCCTCCTCCCCGCCGGTACCACCCTGAGGAGGCCCGGCTCGTGGATCACGATCACGCCCATTCCCTTCTTCAGCCCGGAGGCCTCCACCCACTCCTTCGGCAGCGTGAGGACGTAGGAGCTCCCCCGGAGCTGCTGCACCCTCCTCTCCTCGACCTTAGGCACGACAACCCAATGTTCTATAGGAAATATAGATTTGGTTTCAATGCATAGGAAGTGGGGCGTCAGACCCTTGTTTCCATTGGAACCTCGATGCCGCTGAGAAGGCGCAGGCCGGCGGACAAACGAGGGACAAGATGACCGGATGACGTGAGAGCCCACTAAAAATTGGAGGCGGAGTTTGGTATGCCCTCAGAACTCCTCCTCTTCCTCTTCCCACTCTTCCTCCTCTTCCTCCCATTCCTCCTCCTCGAAGTCCTCTTCCTCCTCCCACTCCTCTTCCTCCCATTCTTCTTCCTCAGAGAAGGTCTTGGGCAGCACGGTAGGCGAGCCCTCAGGTTTCTTATAAAGGTCTGCTGTGTAGTGGGACGCCCAGTAGTTCGGGCGTCGATACCGAGGTCATGCGGATGCGATGCCGGTGTGGAGCGGAAGCTCAGGCTAGAGATGTGCGATGGTCTGAGACCGCGGTTCGGTGCGATCTCGCAGGCGATCGGACAGAACGACGTGCTCTGGCGCTCAGCTGGAGAGGTACTTCTCCTCTATCCCCTTGTAGCCCACGCGCTCGAGCTCCTGGGCCAGCTCCGGGCCACCGCTGACGACGATCCGACCGTCGTACATCACGTGGACGTAATCGGGCTTGAGGTAGTTCAGGATCCTGGCGTAATGGGTGATCACGAGAACCCCGACCCCGGTCTCGTCCACGGCCTTCCTGACCGCCGCGGCCACGACCTTCACGCTGTCGATGTCGAGCCCCGAGTCGGTCTCGTCGAGGATGGCGATCTTGGGCCTGAGCGTCACCATCTGGACGATCTCGGACCTCTTCTTCTCGCCTCCGGAGAAGCCCTCGTTGAGGTAACGCCTGGTGAAGGACTCGTCGAGCTGGAGGAGCCTGAAGTTCTCCACCAGCCTCCGGTGGAACTCGGAGGGAGAGACCTTCTTCCCCTCTTCGCCGTAGACGCTCAGGAAGGCCTTCCTCAGGAAGTTAGCCATCGTGACGCCGGAGATCTCGATCGGGTACTGGAACGCCAGGAAGAGGCCCTTCTTCGCCCGCTGGTCCGGGGTAAGGTTGAGGACACTCTCGCCGTCGAGGAGGATGTCACCCCTTTCCACCGTGTACTTCGGATGCCCCATGATCACGTACGCGGCCGTGCTCTTCCCGGAGCCGTTGGGTCCCATCAGCGCGTGGACCTCGCCCTGCCCGACCCTCAGGTTGAGGCCCTTGAGGATCGTCTTGCCCTCGGTTCCGGCCCAGAGATCGACTACCTCCAGCTTCATTCCCCACTTTGCCGTGATCCGTCCCCTTTAACCCTGACACCTCAACCGGGTTGCGCCCTCACTCCTCTTCCTTCCCCTCCTCCCCCCACAGCTCCCTCCTGAGGAGGTCCCTCACCGCGGCCCTGAGGATCGCCGACCTGCTCGGGTAGAGCCCTCGCCGGACGAGCTCGTCCATGCCCTCTATCAGGGCCTCCGGGAGCTTGACGCTGATGAGCTTCAAGCCCGACCTTTTGATTCCCGTCCCAGTTATGAGCTTTTGCTGGCCCGCCGGCGAACGGAATAATAGCAGGCCAGGTCCACAGGGTGGACTTACCCCCAACGCGGTGATCCCCTCAATGGCGGCCGATGCAGCGAACATCTTATTAAAGAGCGGATGATAGAATACATCGACGAAGCATGGACGTCAAAACGGAGCTGACCGTGTTGCGGAGGACGGGGAAGTTCGTGCTCGGATTCAGGCAGTCGTACCTCTCGATGCTCCGCCGCGAGTCGAAGGCCGTGCTGATCGCTAAGGACTGTCCGGAGAAGTTCAGGGCCGAGCTGATGGCCGCCTCGAAAATGACGGGGATCCAGGTGATCGAGACAGGGATGAGCTCGATGGAGCTGGGGAGGCTTCTCGGCAAGCCGTTCCACGCCTCGACGGTCGCAGTGATAGATCCCGGGTCCTCGTCGCTCGGCAGGGGAGGTTGAGGCGATGCCCTCCAACAGGGAGGGGCTGAAGATCACGGAGAAGGAGTGGAGGTACATCGCGATCTTCGAGCAGCTCACCGACGTCGAGGTGCTTGACTACCTCGAGCTCGACGACCTCATCGTCTTCATGGTGAGGAAGGGCGACGCGGGGAAGGCCGTAGGGAAGGGCGGAAGGAAGCTCACGGACCTCAGCCAGCTGCTGGGTGGGAAGAGGGTGAAGGTGGTCGAGCACTCGGACGACCTGAAGGAGTTCCTGGTGAACGCGATGCTGCCGGCGAACGTGAAGGAGGTCGAGATAACCGAGCGCGACGGGAAGGTGACCGCGATCGTCCGCGTACCGGAGGAGGAGAAGGGGAAGGCGATAGGGAAGGGCGGGAAGAACCTGAAGGCGGTCCGGGAGCTGCTGCGGAGGCACTTCAAGGTCGAGCGCCTCGTCCTCGCTTAGAGAATGGAGCTGATCGTGAAGACCCCTCTCGGGCTCGAGCGCCTCGTCAGGTCGAAGATACTGCTCCTCGACAGGGAAGCGGAGGTCGTTGCATCCCCACTCGGCCTGCGCGGCCTGGTGATCGTCGAGCGCTGCACTGACCCGGAATCCCTCCTCTCGAAGATCTCCTCGGAGGTCCCCGAGGCAGAGCGGGTGATCAGGCCACTCGCGGTGGTGAGGTCCGAGCCCGACGAGATAGCGAGGGCGGCCGCGGAGGTCGTCAGGGACAGGATAGGCCCGGGTGAGAGCTTCGCGGTCAGGACGGTGAGGAGGGCGAAATCCGGCTTCACATCGCTTGAGATCAACGCGAGGGTCGGCGCGGTCGTGCAAAACGTCACGGGCGCGAGGGTCGACCTGGACAACCCTGAGAAGGTGGTGATGGTGGAGGTGATCGGTGACCGGACGGCGATCGCGGTCGTCGAGGGCTCCGAGGAGCACAGGAAGATGGTCCCGGGAAAACTCGGATCGTGGAGGTTCTTCAGGAGAGTCTCGGTCGTCCAGATGCCGTACCTCGGGTCGATCGAGGGCGCTAGGGAGGTGGGCAGAAGGGTGGGGAGGTTCGCGCAGGCCTTCGAGGTCGGGGAGCTGGTGATCGCTCCGGCCGGGGAGTGCGACGCCTTCGAGCTCTCGGCCTTCATCGATGGCGTGAGGGATGGCATAGAGTCTCGGCTTGAGGTCCAGCGGAGGACCTACCACAGGAGGGTTGAGCCGGTGAGGGTCGTCGTCCAGGACCTCTACCAGCTGGTGCTCTCGAGGAGGGACGAACCGATCGTCGTCTTCGAGCCGGAGGGCAGGGAGCTCTACCGGGAGGCCGAGAGGGTCGCGGGGGTTTTGAGGCGTGGCCGCAGGATCAACCTGCTCTTCGGGTCGAGGGAGGGGATACCTAAGGGAGTCTTCAGGCTCGCGGACGCGGTGATCGACCTCTGCCCTGACGTTACGCTCCCGACGGAGCTGGCCGCGCCCGCGGCGCTGATAGCGCTCTACACGGCGATCAGGGGCCTTGGAGAGGAGGAAGCGCTAACCGGGCCTGGGGGCGGTGAGGGAGCCGAGGAGGAAGGCGATCAGGGCCACCAGCATCCATAGCAGGTACTGGTTCTTCACCCTCCTCGCGTTCTCCGGGCTCGGGTCCCTGATCACGGAAGCTGAGGACCAGACGAATCCTGCATCCGCGACCAGCACCACCGGGACGTACGCCCAGCCCAGCACTCCGAGGAGGTAGGGCAGGGGGCTGAGCGCCACCGCTGCGAGCACGAAGGACGCTCCGATGAGGGCCGCAGCCCGTTCGCCCTTGCTCAGCGCCACCGTCCGCAGGCCCCTGATCCTGTCCCCCTCCACGTCCGCGATCCCCTTCACCACCTCCCTGCCGAGGTTCGAGAGGCCCGCGAGGAGGGCGAGCGCCGTTGCACCAGCCTCCAGAGACCCCGATGCCATCGCGGAACCGAAGAGGAAGGGAGCTGCCACGGTGGAGCTGACGGCCGCGTTGCCGAGAAGACCGAGAGGCTTCAGGCGGACGTTGTATGCGAGCGCAACGGCGTAGAATGCCACCGCGATCGCGAAGGTCACCGGCCCCAGAAGGAGCGAGGACCAGAGGCCGACGGCTCCGAGGGCGGCTGCGAGGACGAGGGCCTCCCGGACCACCACCGCACCCGAGGGCAGAGGTCTCTCCGGAGCGTTGACCCGGTCGACGTCGAGGTCGATCACGTCGTTCACCGCCATCGAGGATCCGTTGAGACAGTAGGCCGTGAGGAAGGCCAGCGCAGCGGAGGGCGGTTCGGGGGCCCGACCGGAGGAGACGAAGTGACCCGCGAGCACGCCGAGGAACATCATCAGGCCGTTCGGAGGCCTCGTCAGCGCCAGCAGCGCTTTTGCCTTCCTCAACCCTCCCCACCCTTCTGACCTGGCCTCGGGCTCACGGGTGAGGTCTCGGTGCAGAGGTAGTAGATCACCTCGCCGCGACGCTCGACGATCGCCAGGAGCAGCTGCTTCCCCTGGTCCATCGACTGACGTGAGCGCCTGAGCAGCTCGCCGACGGTGATCGGCTCACCCTCGAAGAGCGGCATCACCAGGAACCTGGCCGTGTCCGTTCTCCCCCGCTCGAAGACCCGAAGGAAGAGCACGTCGTCCGGCCCCCTCCCAACCCTCAGCCTCCTCCTCTTCACGTCCCTGTAGATCACGTACCTGACCCAGAAGCCCTCGATCGAGCTGGCGTAGAGGTCCAGCAGCTCCTGCACGCCGAGCTTCTCGCCGTCCCTCTCGACCTCCAGCCTCCCCTCCTCGACCAGGTAGAGCGCCTCGTGGGGCTCAAGGACGAGCCTCCTCGGCCCCGAGAGCCTGCCGAACCCCCATCCGTAGACCTCGTTGGCCTCCGGTCCGGTAACCTCTACCGTCAGGTCCTGGAGGAGCCTTCCCCTGACCATTCCCGACCCAACAAGGCCTCCTCGCTGATGAACGCTCCGGCCCTGCCACCGCGTAAACGAGATGAAGGTAAATTGCTGCAGCGTCTGCTCGTCTGCGGATGGGACTGCTCCGAGACCTGCTGACGCTGACGAAGCCGAAGATCACCCTGCTGAACGTCGCCTCCGCTCTCGCCTGCTACGTCGCCTCCGGAGGTGCACCGCTGGGCTTGCCGCTGCTCGGAGCCCTGGGCTACGCGGCCGCTGGAGGGGCAAGCGCGCTGAACAACGCCCTCGATGCCGACCTCGACGCGAAGATGAGGAGGACTGCCCGGAGGCCAGTTCCCAGCGGCAGGGTGGGAAGGGGTACGGCGTTGCTCCTGGGAGTAGCGCTGACTTCCGCCTCCACGCTCCTGGCGCTGGTCCTCTTCAATCCGCTGACGGCCCTCTCGATGCTCCTGGGCGCGCTCTCCTACGTGCTGCTCTACACCCTCTACCTCAAGCGGAGGACCGACCTGAACATCGTGATCGGCGGTGTCGCCGGCTCCTTCCCTCCCCTCGCGGGGTCCGCTGCGGCGGCCGGAACCTTCACCCCCATCTCTGTGGCGGTGGCTCTGCTAGTCCTCCTCTGGACCCCGGGACACTTCTGGAGCCTCGCGATCAGGGCCTCCGAGGACTACAGGAGGGCCGGGCTTCCGATGATGCCTGTTACCAGGGGCGTGAGGGCGACGGCGCTCGCGATAGCCGCATCGAACGCGCTGCTCCTGGCCTGCTGGGCCGCGCTGGCTCTCCTCCTCAAGGACCCGGTCCCCTTCCTGCTGACGACGTCGGTCCCGACGGCCATGCTCGCGTTGGAGACGGTGAGGTTGCTGAGGAGGCCTGACGAGGCCAACGCATGGAGGTCCTTCAAGCTCTCGAGCCCCTGGCTGCTCTTCGTGCTGGTCGGAATCGTCCTCCCGCCGTTGGCCGCTTGACGCGTGAGGGCCCGTACCGAGGCGACCGCATCACCAGAGCCCAGCTCCTCCATTAGAAAGGCACTCGATTTATCCGATGGCGAGCTGCGGTGGAACGGGTTAAGGTATGCCGAGGATCGGCGTGCTGACCTACGGCGTCGGCAACCTCTTCAGCGTGACCAGAGCCCTCTCGAGGCTCGGCGCTGAGGTGTTGCTCCTGGACGAATCCGGATGGACGGAGATCGACGGCCTCGTCGTCCCTGGTGTCGGCAACTTCGAGGAGGGTTCGAGGAACATCTCCGCCCACAGGGAAAGGATCGCAGACCTCATCGCGTCCGGTGTTCCCGTGCTAGGGATCTGCCTGGGAATGCAGCTGCTCTTCGAGGAGAGCGAGGAGGGCCCGGGAAGGGGTCTCGGGATCCTGAAGGGGAGGGTGCTGAGGCTGAGGGTAAGCGCGAAGCTCCCCCACATAGGCTGGAGCAGGCTGAGGGTCGTCAGGGACTGCGAGCTCCTCGAAGGCGTCAACTCGGGAGACTGGGTCTACTACGTCCACTCGTACGCGCCGTCACCGGAGGACCCGGAGGTCGTCGTGGCCCTCTCCGAGTACGCTGGTCTCGAGTTCCCCGCGGTCATCTGCTCCGGAAACCTCTGCGGGACCCAGTTCCACCCCGAGAAGTCGGGTCGGACGGGAATGAGGATCCTCGGCAACTTCGTCGCGCTCTGCGTGAGGCGCTGACCCGTTATCCAATGATATCCATTAATTTCATCGCGAGGTGAAGCGTACCGGATTGACGGCCCATCTGGAGCTCCCCTTCGGGACGTTCAGGTACTACAGGCTCGCGGACCTCGAGGAGGTGGGCCTCGCGAAGGACATCGGAGAGCTGCCCTTCTCCATCAGGGTCCTGCTGGAGAACCTCTACAGGAACCTCGGGAAGGGAGTCGTGACGGAGGAGGAGGTCAAAGCGCTGGGACACTGGGGCCTCTCGGCGCCGACCGTCGAGGAGATACCGTTTCACCCGACGAGGGTGCTGCTCCAGGACTTCACCGGCGTCCCGCTGGTGGTCGACCTGGCCGCGATGAGGGGGGTGGCCAAGAGGCTCGGCAAGGACCCAAGGCTCGTCAACCCTCTGGTGCCCGTCCACCTGGTCATCGACCACTCGATCCAGGTCGACTTCTTCAGGAGGTCCGACGCATACCTGCTCAACCTCGACCTCGAGTACGAGAGGAACAGGGAGAGGTACGTGTTGCTGAAGTGGGCCCAGAAGGCCTTCTCTAATTTCCACGTGGTCCCTCCGGGCACGGGCATCGTACACCAGGTCAACCTCGAGTACCTGGCGACCGTGATCGACGACCGCGTCATCGACGGAGAGCGCGTAGCCTTCCCTGACACGCTGCTGGGGACCGACTCGCACACGCCGATGGTGAACGGCATGGGGGTTCTGGGATGGGGGG
>Ga0105163_1001617_pt1 | contig 11647 bp, 9 predicted proteins | sample JNZ110809AmetaG_FD_81531 | JGI IMG/M metagenome (GOLD analysis project Ga0105163, IMG submission 81531) | Hot spring microbial communities from Jinze hot spring, China to study Microbial Dark Matter (Phase II) - JNZ 110809A | ecosystem: Environmental > Aquatic > Thermal springs > Hot (42-90C) >... | reverse complement strand
GATATTAAAGCAGATTTTAAACGATTGCACACTTTGTCCGAGAAATTGCCATGTCAATAGAAACGCTGGCAAGAAGGGGAAGTGTAGAGTTGGGAGTGAAATTATAATTTCAGGTGTTCATCCGCACTTTGGGGAGGAATCCTGTCTTGTTGGAACCCATGGTTCAGGGACGATTTTCTTTGCAAGTTGTAATATGAACTGCATATATTGTCAAAATTTTGAAATAAGCAGATTTAAACAGGGTGAAGTTGTAAGTGTTTATACTCTGTCTGAGTCAATGCTTTATCTTCAAAAGATAGGATGTCACAATATAAATCTTGTTACGCCGACACATTATGTGCCTCAGATCGTTGAGGCAATTTTAATTGCTGTTAATAAAGGTTTAAAAATACCAATTGTTTACAACTGCGGTGGATATGAATCTGTTGAAACATTAAAATTGCTTGAGGGAATTGTTGATATTTATATGCCTGATATAAAGTATTCCGACAATATGCATGGATTGAGGTATTCAGGTGTGCCTGATTACTGGGATGTGGTGCGTCCAGCTGTTAAAGAGATGTGGCGACAGGTTGGTGATCTTGAAATAATTGATGGAATTGCGGTAAGAGGTTTACTTGTAAGGCACCTTGTTTTGCCAAATAACATAGCCGGATCTGAGAAAGTTTTTGAATTTATAGCGAATGAAGTTTCAAAAGACACATATGTTAACATAATGGCACAATATAGACCATACTTTAATGCGTTTCTGAAACCAGAACTTGCACGGAGAATTACCATCCAGGAATATAAAGAAGCTCTGCGAATAGCGCAAAAGTTCGGCTTAAAAAGGATAGAACTTAGTCCGTGGTATTAAATAAAATAAAGCAGGTGATATGGATTTTTTTGAGGTTTTAAAGAGAAGAAGGTCAATAAGAAAATTTAAAGACCAGGCTATTTCGGAGAATGAGCTTAAATTAATTTATGAAGCTATAAATTCGGCGCCTTCTGCTGGAAACCTTCAGGCATATGAGGTTTTTGTGGTGAGGGATAAAGTTAAATTAAAGCAACTTGCGGATTCTGCGCTTGGTCAGGAATTTATTGCAGAAGCACCTGTTGCTTTTGTATTTTGTGCAAATCCAGCAAGGTCAAGATGGAGATATGGAATGAGGGGTGAAAAACTTTACTGTTTGCAGGACGCGACGATCGCATGTGCTTATGCACAGCTTTCAGCAACAGCCCTTGGGTTGGGAAGTGTTTGGGTTGGCGCTTTCAATGAAGATGAGGTTAGGAAGATAATTGGAGTTGACAAAAATTTAATTCCAATTGCAATTCTTCCGGTTGGATATCCAGACGAAACCCCTGAACCAACACCGAGAAGGGAGATAAAAGATTTGATTCACGAAATATGATTTCCTTTTTTGAAGATCTCGGGTAGCACATCCGAAAGATTTATTTGGGTGGTTCTTACTAACTTCTTTGGACTTTCCCAAAATTTGAAGGGTGTGAATCTGTTTGATTTTAATTTTTCATTTCTTTAATTTCTTGCAAAAAGAAAATGCAGAAAAATGAGAAAAGCTATAATACTTCTGATTGTTATCTCGGGGATATCTACTGCGCAGATATTAACAGGTTTTCTCGGTGATAATCTAAAGAAACAAATTGAGTGGGAGGAAAAATTTTTAAAAATTCCAAGTGCAAAAAATTGTGAAAGACATTTATTTGTTCTCACTGAAGAACCACACCCTGCTGGAAGTGAAGCGGGCTATCGGGTCGCTGAATATATAGATAGCCTTTTCAAATCCTACGGATTGAATTCAAAAATTGTTGACTATTGGGTTTATCTGCCATATCCTAAAGAAATATCGCTTGAGTTGATACAACCCTATGAAATTAAATTTGAATTGAAGGAAACGGCTTGGAATTGGGATAAAGACACGTATGATGATATCTTCACATTTTTCAATGCCTATTCTCCAGATGGTGAAATAGAAGCACAGGTTGTGTATGTCAATTATGGTCTTCCTGAGGATTATGAGAAACTCAAAGAGCTTGGAATAAGTGTGAAAGGGAAGATAGCTATAGCAAGGTATGGTAAATCATTTAGAGGTGTAAAGGCAAAGGTTGCGGAAGAAAATGGCGCAATTGGGTTGATTATTTATTCTGATCCGATGGATGATGGATACATGAAGGGTGATGTTTATCCCCGAGGACCCTGGAGACCTGAAGATGCTGTGCAAAGGGGAAGCATTTATTATATGTTTGAATATCCTGGCGATCCGCTTACACCTGGATATCCAGCAAAGAAAGATGTAAAAAGAATTAACCCCGAACAGGCAAAAAGTTTGCCACGAATACCAACTATGCCAGTTTCATATAAAATTGCAAGTGAAATTCTTAAAAATTTATCTGGTCCGAATGTCCCCGAAGGGTGGCAAGGTGGTTTGCCCTTTGCATATCACACTGGACCGGGACCTGCCAAAGTTAAAATGAAAGTCAAATCAGATTGGAAAATAAGGCAAATCAAAAATGTCATCGCAGAAATCCGCGGTTTTGAAGAGCCGGAAAAGAAAATAATAATGGGAAATCATCACGACGCGTGGATTTATGGTGCGGTTGACCCAAGCAGTGGAACAGCGGTGATGCTTGAAACAGCAAGAGCTTTATCAAAACTCATAAAGCAGGGATGGAAACCCAAAAGAAGTATTTTATTCTGTGCATGGGATGCTGAAGAATATGGGTTGATTGGTTCAACAGAATGGGTTGAGGAAAATTATAACGATCTTGTTAAAAATGCGATCGCTTATATCAATGTTGATGCGGCTGTCTCTGGGAAAAATTTTGAGGCAAGCTCTGTCCCATCGCTTGACCGCTTTATTGAGGAAGTTATAAAGTCTGTAAATGACCCAGAAACGGGAAATAGCATCTTCGCTGAAACCTGGAAAAGGCAAAATAAATCATTAAAACAGGTTTCAAATCCACCTGATACTGCCAAAATTAAATTCGGAAGGTTGGGGAGTGGCTCTGATTACACCGCATTTCTTGATTTCTGTGGTATCCCATCAATTGATATGAGATTTACAGGTCCATATGGAGTGTATCATTCTCAACTTGACAATTTTTATTGGATGAAAAATTTTTGTGATCCAAGTTTCAAATACCATGAAACAATGGCAAAAATAGTTGGGCTTGTTTTGATGAGGTTGAGTTCGTGCGATTACTTGCCTTTTAACTATGGTGATTATGCTGATGAAATTGAAAAATACATCATTGATATTGAAAGGAATTACGAGGTTATGCTCAAAACGAATGGCATTGATTTTGGAGGTGTAAAAGAGAAAATCAAAATTATGAGATTTTATTCTGATACACTTAACTTGATTCAAAAAAAATTTCCAAAGGTTGAAGTTCAAAAACTTGAACAGAAATTTACGCAAAAAATTGGGCTTCCAAACAGGGATTGGTATAAGCACAGGATCTATGCCCCGGGTTATTATCTTGGTTATGGGACACAGCCATTGCCTGGTATAAATGAGGCGTTGCAATCTGGCAATTTTGAAGTTGCAAAGAAAGAAACTAAATTACTTGAGGAAGCGATTGACAACATCGTAAAAGAAATTCAAAATTTCACTAAAACATTTATGGAGGGCAAATGAACATACTTGTAACAGGAGGAGCTGGCTTCATCGGCTCACATGTTGTTGATTCCTATATTGAACTTGGTCATAATGTTATTGTCGTTGATAATTTATCTTCCGGCTCACTTGAAAATCTAAACCCAAAAGCGAAATTTTATCATCTTGATATAAGGGACGATAAGGTGGAGGAGATTTTTAAAAGCGAGAAAATTGATATTGTGAATCACCATGCAGCACAGATGGATGTTCGCAAATCGGTTGAGGACCCAATTTATGATGCGGATGTAAACATAATCGGAAGCCTGAAACTTTTGCAATTCAGCATCAAATATGGAGTAAAGAAGTTCATTTTTGCATCAACGGGGGGTGCGATTTATGGAGAACAAGATTATTTTCCTGCTGATGAAGAGCATCCGACAAGACCGCTTTCCCCTTATGGTGTTGCGAAGTTAACAGTTGAAAAATATCTTTATTTTTATAAAGAGGTGCATGGACTAAATTATGTTATCCTAAGATATGCAAATATCTATGGACCAAGGCAAAATCCGCACGGTGAGGCTGGCGTCGTTGCGATCTTCACAAGTAAAATGTTAAAGGGAGAACAACCGATAATAAATGGTGATGGTTTCCAAACACGGGATTATACATATGTTGGGGATGTCGTAAAGGCAAATTTGCTTGCTCTCAATTATGATAAATCCGATGTTTTCAACATAGGGACAGGGATTGAAACCGATGTAAATACACTTTTCCGCAAACTAAAAGAATTGACAGGTGCAAATTGTGATGAAGTCCATGGACCACCTAAACCAGGGGAACAAAGAAGAAGTGTTATAAGCTATGAAAAGGTTTATAGAACACTTGGGTGGAAGCCAGAAATCTCTTTGGATGAAGGTTTAAAGTTGACGGTTGAATTTTTTAAAAATAAATTTGCAGAAAGATCAAGGTGATTGAGCTTGTTAAAAAGGTGATAGATGGTGACTTCAGGGCGATTTCAAAGGCGATATCAATAATTGAAAATGAATATGAAGGGGCTGAAGAACTTTTGAAGAAAATTTATAAATACACAGGAAAGGCTTATAAAATTGGTATAACAGGTCCGCCAGGCGCTGGTAAAAGCACGCTCGTTTTTCAACTCACAAAACTTTTGAGAAATGAAAAAGCAAAAATTGGAATAATCGCTGTTGATCCAACAAGTCCATTCACTGGGGGTTCATTGCTTGGCGATAGAGTAAGGATGAATGAGCTGTCCCTTGATGAAGGCGTCTTTATAAGAAGTATGGCGACCAGAGGAAGTTTGGGTGGATTAAGCAAAAAAGCAGTTGAAGCAGGAGATATACTTGATGCAGGTGGATTTGATTATGTAATTTTTGAAACGGTCGGGGTGGGTCAATCCGAACTTGATGTTGTAAAAGTTGCCGATACGGTCATAGTTGTTCTCGTCCCCGAATCAGGTGACTCAATTCAAGCAATGAAAGCTGGATTAATGGAAATAGCCGATATATTCGTTTTAAATAAAAGCGACAGAGAAGGTGCAGATATAGCTGTAAATGCAATTAAAAGTGTGTTAAGTTTCAGGGTTAAGAAAGACGAATGGGAGGTTGAGGTTGTAAAGACAATTGGAAGCACAGGCGCTGGAGTTAACGAGCTTCTGAATTTGATCAAAAAACATCGGGAATTTTTATATAACACGGGTGAATTTGAAAAAAGAAGAAAAGAAAAGTTAAAACTGAAGATAAAGGAAATAGTTGAAGAGAAGCTCCGTGAGGATTTCTGGACAGATGATCGTCAAAAGTTGCTTGAGGAAAAAGTCAATCTCCTTACAAACTTACATATAAACCCATTTGAAGTGGCGGAAGAACTAATTGAACATTTTTACCAGCAAAATTCACTATAGAAAAATCGGAGTCAAAAGCTCCATTGAAAAATAATTTAGGGCAAAAGTTATGGACTTTTATTTAACCGAAACTCAAAAGCAAGTTAAACAACTTGCTCGTGATTTTGCAGAAAATGAAATTTCACCTTATGTCAAAAAATTTGACATAACAGGTGAGTTCCCAGTTGAGATAATAAAAAAGCTGGGTGAAATTGGTTTCCTCGGGATAACATTTCCCGAAAAATACGGCGGTGCGGGATTAAGCTACTTGGATTATGTTGTGATAATTGAAGAAATAAGCAGAGTTGATCCATCAATAGGTTTGAGCGTTGCAGCACACAATGGGCTTTGTTCAAATCATATTTTCATGTTCGGAAATGAGAAGCAAAAGCAAAAATATCTTCCTGAACTTTGCAGTGGTAAAAAGATAGGTGCTTGGGCTTTAACAGAACCACAAGCAGGAAGCGATGCAGCAAATTTACTAACAAACGCCGTTCGTTATAATGATTATTATGTGATTAATGGAAATAAAACCTTTACAACGCATGGTGGTGTTGCTGAGGTAGTTGTGGTTATAGCTGTGACCGATAAAAGCAAGGGTAAAAATGGAATCTCTGCTTTCATAGTTGAAAAAGGTTATAGTGGTATAATCGTTGGTAAGAGGGAAGATAAACTTGGGATGAGAGCGAGCGAAACATGCTCGTTAACATTTGATAATTGTAAGGTTCCAGCTGAAAATTTAATCGGTGAGGAGGGACAAGGATACAGACAGGCAATGGAAATTCTCGCTGGTGGTAGAATTGGGATAGCTGCGTTATCTGTTGGGCTTGCTCAGGGAGCTTTGGAATTGAGTTTGAAATATGCAAAAGAAAGGAAGGCTTTCGGGAAATATATAGGTGAGTTTCAAGCCATTCAATGGAAACTTGCAGATATGGCCACTCAAATAGAGGCAGCAAGGTTGCTTACATATAAAGCAGCTTATCTTAAAGACCAAGGTAAAGACTATTCACTTTATGCATCAATGGCGAAATACTTTGCAAGTGAAGTTGCCGTCAAATGTGCAAATGAAGCTGTTCAAATTTACGGCGGATATGGCTATATAAAAGAATATCCCGTTGAAAAACTTTACAGAGATGCGAAACTTTTAACGATAGGTGAGGGGACAAGCGAGATTCAAAAGCTCATCATAGCAAATAAAATACTTAAGGAGCTTTCACATCTGGACTAATTTGCAATGGCGATAGATAAAGCCAAAACTCGTGAAGCTCCAGCATCAACAAGTGCCTTCGCACACTGATTCACAGTTGAACCAGTTGTGATGACATCATCAACAACAATAAATTTTCTCCAGGGGACGAAATTTTTATATTTATCTTTGACCTTAAAGGCATCTTTTACATTTTCTTTTCGCTGTTCAAGATTTAACTTTGTCTGTGTTTGTGTGTTTCTTACTCTGATGAGAAGGTCATTTATAAGGTTTATTCCAGTTACTCTGCTTATGCCTTTTGAAATTAATTCACTTTGGTTATACCCCCTTTCCCTTAATCTAATTTTGTGAAGTGGGACGGGAATTAAAGCGTCGGAAGAGATGAAATCGGGATCATTTTTAACGGAATTTCCCACAATTTCTCCAAGAAGTATTCCAATTGATGGTTTATTTTGGTATTTAAGTTCGTGAATTAAAGTTTGAATTATGCTCTCATCTTTAAAATAGAAACAAGCAAATGCTTTGGATATATACCCATCGCTCCTAAATTTTGTCGCAAAGGTTCGTTCTATATCAACAGGTTCAACTCTTTCAATTTTATGTATGCACTCAGAGCAAATTATCATTCGTTTATCTTCAAGATGCCGATGACAGATTTCACATTCATAGATAAAAATGAAGTCAAGAATTGAATCAAGAAAGAATTTGATCGTTGACAGAAGCATTTTATCCGCTATTAATTAGGAGTTCTGCAATTTGCACTGCGTCATATAGAATTAACAGCACGAGATAAATATAGCAAAGAAATTGTCTCGCGTCAAGAGATTATGATTTTGAAGAGCGATTCACTCAAAAAATAAGCTTGGAATGGGAAATGAAATTTAAATCTTGAATATATAAGTTATTTTGATTAATTTTTTTAAAAACCTCAAACGGAAGTGATAGTTCTTGGGATAGAGACATCGTGCGATGAAACATCCGCTGCTGTTTTAAAGGATGGGAAATTGCTCTCAAGTATAGTTTCATCTCAGTATTTTCATTCAAAATATGGTGGCGTTGTCCCAGAGCTTGCATCAAGGGCACATCAAAGGGTAATTGTAAAAGTTGTAGATGAAGCTTTAACCTCAGCGGGGATTAAGAAAGAAGAAATTGATGGAATTGCTGTAACCTATGGACCTGGATTGATTGGTTCATTACTTGTTGGCGTTAGCTTCGCAAAAGCGATGGCTTATGGGTTAAAAATTCCAATTGTTGGTGTCAATCATATTGAAGGTCATGTGTTTTCAACTTTCCTTATGGATGAGCATCCGGATTTTCCATTTATAGCGCTTGTTGTCTCGGGTGGTCATACTATGCTTATTCTCGTTGAGGACTTTTTGAAGTTGACACTTCTCGGGCAAACCCGAGATGACGCAGCTGGGGAAGCTTTTGATAAAGTAGCAAAACTTTTGGGGCTTGGTTACCCCGGGGGACCATTTATAGATAAACTTGCCCGTGAAGGTGATCCAAATTTTGTGAAATTTCCAAAGCCAATACCATCCTCAAAAAGCAAATCTTCAAGGGAAACCGATGAGTTGAACAAATATGAGTTCAGCTTCAGCGGTTTAAAGACCGCGGTTCTTTATTATTTGAAAAAAATAAACTTTCAAAGTCTTGGGGAAGAGGAAAAAAACAAATTGATAAGAGATATAAGCGCAAGTTTTCAAAGGGCTGTGGTTGAAGCACTCGTTGAGCAAACTATAAAAGCAGCGAAAGATTTTAATGTAAAAAACATAACCATTGCAGGTGGGGTTGCCGCTAATTCCGAACTCAGAAAAACAATGAAGGAAAAAGCTGAAAATGAAGGCTTAAAGCTTTACATCCCAGATCTTGCATATTGCACGGATAACGCTGCAATGATTGCTTTCGTTGGATATATTAAACTTAAAAGTGGAATAAAACATGATTTTGATTTAGCCCCTGTCCCGAATTTAAAAATTTAAGTTCAAAACCGATGAACAGAATTCAAAATGTCTTAAATACCAAAAATAAAATGTTAATTCCTTACATTACGCCTGAATTCCCAATCAAAGGAGTGACTTTACCTTTACTTGAAGGGCTTTTTGATGCTGGGAGTGATATGATTGAAATTGGAATTCCGTTCAGTGATCCGATAGCAGATGGACCCACGATTCAGCATTCTTCTTATGTTGCTCTTAAAAACGGGGCAAGTTTTAAAAAAATTTTGGACGATGTTTCAAAATTTAGGAAAAAATATCCAACGCCAATTATTTTGATGGGTTATTATAATTCAATTCTAAGTCGTGGAATTGAAAATTTCGTCGTTGAAGCTATCTCAAACGGCGTTGATGGAGTTATAGTCCCCGATCTTCCAATAGATGAGGCAGATAAATTAATTGAAATCTCTCAAAGATATGGATTGAGCAATATATTTCTTGTCGCTCCGACTTCAAGCGATGAGCGTATAAAGCTGGTCTCGGAAAAATCAACCCATTTTGTTTATTGCGTGTCGGTTATGGGTGTAACAGGTGAGAGGGAAGAATTCGGCGGAGAAGATTTTGAAAACTTTATGCTGAGGGTTAGAGCAAACTCAAACAAACCATTTGTCGTTGGATTTGGTATATCAAAACGAGATCATGTTTTAGAGGCGTGGAGATGGGCTGATGGCGCTGTGGTTGGATCAGCGCTGATAAAAAAGCTCTTCAACATTGACGAAATTTCAAAGTGTGTGAAAGTTGCCTTTGAATTTATAAGTGAGCTCAAAAATGGACTGGTTGAAGAGAAAAAATAAATACTATGATGAAATTGAAAGGTGGCGCAAAAAAATTGATAAAATTGATATCAAAATTGTCCGACTTCTAAATAGAAGAGCGAGGTATGCAAACGAAATCGGAAAAATAAAACAAAAATTGAATTTACCCATCTATTCACCAGAACGAGAAAGTCAGGTCATCCAGAATGTCATGAAACATAATTACGGTCCTTTATCTGATATGGCAATTAAAAGGTTATATGAAAGAATCATTGATGAGTCAAGACGACTTGAAAGGGAATCAGCGGAACTCAGAGGAAAAAATAAAATTCAAGCAATAAATGTGAATTCGTTTTCAGGAAAAGCGATGTTTGACCTTTTAAGGAAACTTGTAATTTTGCTGATTTTAATTTTTCTTCATATAATCAACAGTGAATTTTTCCTTTCCAACTCTCCTGCGACCAAGTTTGTTTTTATTGAGGTACCTAAAAATTCAACATTTAAACAAACAGTTGAAATTTTAAACTCCGAGGGGATTTTGAAAAGTAAAATAATTTTTTATTATACCGGCAAGGTGCTTGGCTTTGATAGAAAGGTTAAGGCTGGAAGATACATTTTTATAGATAATCTGCCAATGGCTATTGTGGTAAAAGAGATAACAAATCCAGCCTATATTATATCCGTAAGCGTCACAATTCCAGAAGGGATAACCGCGCGAAGAATCGCAGGTATATTGAAATCAAAAATTGGGATTGACTCAACAAAATTTATGCAACTTGTCAACAGCGCTGATTTTGCACAAAAGCTTGGGATACAGGCAAATGGGCTTGAGGGTTATCTTATGCCAGATACATATATTTTCGTGTGGGGAGATGATGAAGAAAAAGTGATTGAGAAAATGGTTTCAGAGTTTAAGAAATTTTACAATGATAGTTTGATGGGAAGGGAAAAAGTTGTTGGATTAAATACTCATCAAGTTGTGACGCTTGCTTCAATAGTTGAAGGGGAAGCAAGGTTTGAGGATGAAAAACAGCGAATTGCAGGTGTATATTTTAATCGTTTAAAAAGAAAGATGCCACTTGAAGCTGACCCAACGATTCAATATATAATTCCAGATGGACCGAGAAGATTGTTTTATAAAGATTTAAAAATTGAATCGCCTTATAACACATACCTAAATCCTGGCTTGCCCCCAGGACCTGTGAATAATCCAGGCAGAAGTTCAATTCTAGCTGTTCTCTATCCTGAGAAAAATAAGTTTTTATATTTCGTCTCTGATGGGAGTGGGAGACATGTTTTTTCACGAACATATGATGAGCATCTTAAAGCGGTGAGAAGATATAGAAAAGCTCTTGCTGAAAGAAGTGAGCGAAGCAAAACAAACGAAAAAATTAAATGAGGTTGATTCTGGAGATATTTAAGTTTTTACTCAAAATTGACCTTCGCACGAGGAAAGAAGGGAAGATTTCGTATGGCAGGCTCATTTTGATTTTTGTGACGAATTTTTTATGGTTTTTCATATTAAGTTCCACAATTGCAATTTCTGGAATAGACAAACAAAATTTGAGATTGTTTCTTCTTGATTTTTCTTTTGTAATTTTCTCGCTTGAATTTCTGCTAATTGCATTTACAATAATTGTTGAGTTTGATTTACTCCTATTAAATCCGCTGGAAGTTGAATTTTTTTCATTTCTACCCATCAACCAAACAATTTATGGGTTAGCGAAGTATTTCAATTTCTTGTTTTTTATTTCTTTATTAAGTTTTTCTTACAATCTTTCGCCAGCGCTTGTTCTTTCAATTTTGAATTTTTTTACTTCTGGAATTTATGAAAATTCGTTTTTGAAAATTTCACTTTCATATCTATTCGTTTCGTTTTTATATGTGGTTTTAATTTCAAATTTTGTGCTTCTTGGATTGCTTTTTCTTGGAAGGGGGGTCAAGATTGAAAGGCTCAAAAAATTTATTTTCCCACTGCAAATTTTTGCTGTCTTCGCTGTGTTTTTCATTTATCAAGTGCTTAACAAATACCTTACCTCTAATGAAAGCGATGGCATATTTACACTTCTGGACAGGAAATTTTCATTTATTGCGATTTTACCACAATTTGTTTTTCCAAAAATTTTTATCATATTGTCGGGCGTTGGTTATGAGAGTTTAAAGTTTTTTGAAATTATCGTGATTGTGTTTTTGAT
>Ga0105163_1001614_pt1 | contig 11668 bp, 8 predicted proteins | sample JNZ110809AmetaG_FD_81531 | JGI IMG/M metagenome (GOLD analysis project Ga0105163, IMG submission 81531) | Hot spring microbial communities from Jinze hot spring, China to study Microbial Dark Matter (Phase II) - JNZ 110809A | ecosystem: Environmental > Aquatic > Thermal springs > Hot (42-90C) >... | reverse complement strand
TTTTTAGTTTCCTCAGCTGCTGTTGAGATTGCATCAAATCCAATGTAAGCAAAAAATACAAGCGCAGCTCCAGTCATAATTCCTTTCCATCCGTTCGGCGCAAAAGGTTGCCAGTTTTCTGGTTTAACATAAAAGGCACCGACGATGATAAAAAACAACAAGATCACGAGTTTAATCGCAACCATAATTGCATTAAAAGCTGAACTTTCTCTTATCCCGATCACAAGAACTATCGTTATAAGAGCGACAATCCCAAAAGCAGGTAAATTGAAGAAAATAGGGATATTTTTATTTAGAAATGGAATTGTAATTTGTGGAGCTGAATTTAAAATTTCAGGAGTGTTAATTGCTCTCACATAATCTGTAGTCAACCAAGCTGGAATTGTTATCCCGAATCCACGAAGCAATTCCACAAAATAAGCAGACCAGCTTATTGCAACCGCTATGTTTCCAACAGCATATTCAAGTATCAAATCCCATCCGATGATCCACGCAATAAATTCACCAAATGCTGCATACGAATATGTATACGCACTTCCAGATATTGGTAGCATTGATGCAAGTTCAGCATAGCACAATGCAGCAAAGCCACAAGCAATTGCAGTGATTATAAAAGATATAACAATTGCAGGACCAGCTCCAATGTGATGTGCCCCGCCGGCGGAAGCAGTTCCTGTTAATGCAAAAATCCCTGCTCCGATAATTGCTCCAATGCCAAGCGCTGTTAAATCAAGAGCATTTAATGCTCTTTTTAACCGATTCTCTCCGCTTTCTGCTTCGCTTAAAATTTGATTAACTGACTTCTTCCGAAATAAGCTCACTTTTACCCTCTCCTTTGCTTTTGTTTTTAATCTATCGGTTCAAATCTTGCTGTAAAATGCCTCAAAATTGGTGCCTCCCACACAATTTTATATCCTTTCAATTTATCCCTGTTTCTGTGAACCTCTGTAATGACTTCAATAACATAATCAATATGGCTTTGCGTGTAAACTCTTCTCGGGATAGCAAGACGAACAAGCTCCATAGTATGCGGTATAAATTTCCCTGTCTCTTTATCTTTTCTCCCAAACATTACGCTTCCAATTTCAACACTTCTAATTCCTCCAACTCTGTAAAGTTCAACCACAATTGACTGTCCCGGGAATTGCTCTGGCGGTATATGAGAAGCAAATTTCTTGGCATCAAGATAAACCGCATGACCGCCCGGCGGAATTAAAACGGGTACACCACGTTCAATAAGTTTCTCTGCAAGATATTCAACAGAGCGAATTCGGTAAACCAAATAGTTTTCATCTAAAACTTCTTCAAGCCCCTGAGCTATCGCTTCAAGGTCTCTTCCCGCAAGACCGCCATAAGTTGGGAAACCTTCCGTCACGATCAAAACATTTCTTGCTTTAAGAGCAAGTTCATCATCATTCATCGCAAGAAAACCACCGATATTTGCAAAGGCATCTTTTTTAGCACTCATTGTGCAACCGTCAGCATAAGAAAACATTTCTTTTGTAATTTCAAAAATTGATTTGTTCTCATAACCTTTCTCACGCTTCTTTATAAAGTATGCATTTTCAGCAAAACGACAAGCGTCCAGAAAAAGCGGGATGCCATACTTATCACAAACTTCTCTCACTTCGCGAATGTTTTGCATTGAAACAGGTTGACCACCATTTGAGTTGTTTGTTACCGTCAACATAACGAGCGGGATATTTTCGGCTCCTTTTTCTTTTATGAATTTTTCAAGACGCTCAACATCCATATTGCCTTTGAAAGGATGCCATACATCGGGCTGGGTTCCTTCTGGGATAGGAAGATCAACAGCATTACCTCCAACAAATTCAATGTTTGCTCTCGTTGTGTCAAAATGAGTATTGTTGGGAATGTATTTGCCCGGACCAGCAACAATTGAAAATAAAATTTTTTCAGCTGCTCTCCCTTGATGAACTGGAATGACATGTTTAAATCCAGTAATTTTCTTAACAACCGACTCAAATCTGTAAAAACTTTTTGAGCCAGCATACGATTCATCTCCATCCATAATTCCCGCCCATTGTTTTGAACTCATGGCATTTGTCCCGCTGTCCGTCAAAAGGTCAATTATTACATCTTCCGCTGGGATGTTGAAAACATTATAACCCGCTTTTTTTAAAATCTCTTCCCTCTCTTTTTCGGTTGTAAATTTAATTGGTTCAACAACTTTAATTTTAAACGGCTCAATTATAGTTTTAAATCTCATTTTTCACTCCCTAAATTTATTTTACCAAAACCATCTTTCTTATGTCCCGATAAAATTTCTTTGCATCACCTGAAATCACTAACTCGTAAAAATAAACTCCAGAAGGCAATCCATCTGCCACGAAATTAACTCTATATCTCCCCGCTTCAACTTTTCCACTAAAAATTTCTCTAATCTTTCTCCCAAGAACATCATAAACATTTACTTCACAATCCCAAACCCCGCTTCCCCAAATCTCAAATGTTATCTCTGTTGATGTGTTAAAAGGATTCGGATAATTTTGATAAAGTTTAAAAGAGTAAGGCATGCTCAAATAAATTTCGCCAGCGTTTGAAACAGCGGATTCAACCTTTTTCAAAATTTTATTCTTGGGATCAAATTGCACTTTCACTCCGCCAATTGCATTTAAAATTTTAAACTTTACAGAATAAACCGTGTCAATTGTGTAATTCCAAAATGTTAACAGTGTATCTAAATCACCTGCTTGAATTTTTATCTCAATTGGGACTTTGAAAACTCTTGAATTCTTCTGAATTTGCCTGACTTGAAAAATTAAACTCAAACTATCATCATTTGAAACCCAAACATTATAATCAAAAACTGGATAACCTGAATTATAAACCCATTGCTCAAAAAACCAGTTAAAATCTTCTCCCGTTATATCATTCACAACTTGAATAAACTTTTGCGTCGTTCCCGTGCTGTATGCGTATCTTTTCCCCCATTCTTTTAAAACAGAAAAGAATAATGAATCTCCGATTAAATTTCTTAACATATGCAATACCCACGCACCTTTAAAATAAACCGCTGTTCCAAAAAGTTTCTGCGGTGGTGGATTGTAGATTGAATATCTGATGATAGAATCTTCAAAAAAGTAATAAATTGCCCAACTTTGCAACTTCGCTTTAAAATTTTCCACGCCATATTTATACTCCGTATATAGAGCATCCCCGTAAGATGCAAAACCTTCATTCAGCCATATCTCGCTCCAATTTTCGCAAGTTACAAGATCACCCCACCATTGATGAGCAAGTTCATGTGCTATTCCACCTTCATAATTTCCATCAAGCCAGCGTCTATGAATTGTCGTCATAGTTTGATGTTCCATCCCACCATATCCAAATGGATAAACCGCAACCATTCCATACTTTTCAAAAGGATACTCACCAAATTTTTCAGAGAAAAATTTCATCATATCAACGACATTTTTAAACGCATTCCCCGCCTTTGCTGAATCCTCACGCCAAACATAATACTTAACCTCAATTGAATCATCTGGATTTGAAATTCTTCTATACCAATGCGAAAAGGTTATATATTCAGAAGTTGCAAATGTGATAAGATATGTTGACATCGGAAATAATGAACGCCAGTGAAAAGTTCTTTCATCTCCCAGAACTTCATCACGAATTAACAGACCATTTGACGCAACAAGAAAGTTTTTTCTGACTTTCACGATAACATCAACGGTTGCTTTATCCCACGGCTCATCATAACACGGAAACCAGTATCTTGAATCCGATGGCTCTGTCATAGTGTAAGCAATATCCGAAGGCAAATTTGGCACAACTTCATCTTTTCTATAAAAATAAAATCCACGATCAAAATTTGATTCTCGCCTGAAATAAATTAAAACATTCAAAGTTTCAGATGCTGAAAAAATTCTCGGAAGAAAAATTTTTAAATTATCTTGATTTTGCTGAAAAATTAACTTTTGATTTTGCACTAAAATAGAATCAACTTGAATTACACCGCTTACTGCGTGAATGTTAATCTCGTTTAAACTTTGATTTGTTGCAAGTTTAATTAGAACATAACCCCGATAAAATCCATTTCTTTGAACAAGTCCGTTGTAAAGATCAATGTAAATTTCATAATGTAAAATATAAAACTCATGCTTTACATCCGCAAGCGATAAACTTTGGAAAAGAAAAATTGCCCAAAAAATTTTCAAAAATTTTTCAATGGTTTGCATCCTTTTCACTTATTATCTTTCGCCTGTTAAAATTTTTTAGGATAAGAGACGAATTAACAAAGAGCATTCCAATTAACACAAAAGTTGCACCAAAAATTATGTTTGATGTTATAACTTCACCTCCGATGAAAACGCCAATTAACACCGCAAACACAGGCGTCAAAAACGCAGTAAGCGACATTATCACCGCTGGAACTTTCCTCAAAAGCCAGTAATAAATTGTAAATGTGACAATTGAACCAAAAACTCCAAGATAAATTACGCTTCCAACTCCATTAACTCCAAATTTTATACTGCTCCAATCTTCAATTATGCTTGAAATTATAAACAAAATTATCCCGCTCAAAGACAAAGGTATAAAATTTATCGCAAGCGGATGAATACCCATCCCATATTTTTTCACCATTATCAAAACGGAAGCGTTAAGAAATGCGCTAACAAGAACCGCAACCATGCTCAAAAGAAATCTTGAATTTTGGAATAAAACATCACCACCAAAATGTTTCGTGTCAATTCTGAAAATCAACGCAACTCCGATAAACCCTAAAACAAGTCCCGTTTGCTGTAAAAAATTTAATTCCTCTTTCAAAAAAATTCTTGAAAAAATCGCTGCAAAAAAAGGCATCGTTGAAAAAAGTATACTTGCAAGATTGCTCGGAATTGTAACTTCAGCCCAATAAACAAGCGAAAAAGGAAATAGAAAAGAAAAAAGAGTTAAGTAGAGATAGAGATAAATTTGTTTCTCATTTATCGGAATCTGAATGTTAAAAAGTTTTAAAATCACAAGTAGAACAACGCTTGCCGTTAAAAAGCGAAGAGAAAGAGAAAAAAGAACAGGCAAATCTTTTAATCCCAGTTTTATGACAAACCATGTAGAACCCCAGATCATGCAGATCAAAACAAAAAGTAAAATTTTAACAAATGTTTTTTCAGCGATTTTTGTGAGTTTCATTCAGATAAATTTTTTAGTTTATAAGTGCGTTGAACAAAAATTTAAAAGTCGCCCACGTTTGTGATCTATGTTGAGGTCTAAAAGCGAACATCAAAATTTTCCCTTTCTCATACGGAACTTCACAAAGTGCTGGTTTCCCTTTAATTCTGCTTTCGCCAAGAAGATAACCACTCATAAGGACATCATCTCCATCAAATGTTGCGATTACCGAAACTTTATCTGAATAAGAAGTTGTTGAAAAAGCGATTGGATTTATCATATACGCAGGGACATAGTTTTCAAAGCCATATGCTATTGGATTTGAGTTATCAACTTTTAATTTAACAATTGTCCCAGGAGCAAAAAATTCTTTCGTGCTTACATTTCTTAACACATTTCTAATCGGAAGCCCAAGTTGCTCAATAGCGAAATTACTTGCCTCACCGAGAGCAATTAAAATACCGCCATTTTTTACGCATTCTTTTATATTTTCAACTCCTTGTTTCCCAATTCCACCTGTATATTCCTCTGGCATCTGTGGAGCATCTACCCTTTGACTTCCCATAAACTCCCTTCCATCAACTATTGCATTTGTCCCCATACTTGGCAAAATCAAAACATCAATTTCACTGATAAATTTTTTCTCTTTCAAATCCTGATTATGAAGAACTTTATAATCAAAATAAAAACTGTCAAGCACAAGCCGTGTCCATCCTTCGTCCATACTTGTGATCCACGGCTGATAAATTCCAATTATTTTTTTCTTCAATTCAACCAAATTTGTATCTACAATTCCATCTGTCAATTTCATTTCAATCCCAAGATTCCTTGAAAGATTTCTAATTTTTTCAAGCACATTTTTCTCATTTTTCACGACAAAACTGCCTTTCAAATTATCCTCACCCTTTGCAATGTAATAAACTTTGAGCCCTTCTTTTAAAAGCAGATTAACAAGCCGATACGAGTTTATGAATCTTCTTTCAAATACAAGATAATTCCCCTTGCCTTGAATTATTGATTGACCGAATTCAACATTTTCAATTTTTTCCATTGGAATTTCTTTTTTCTCATTTAGTTCAAAAACTTTCACACCCATTTGAAGTGGCAATGTCCAAGCTGTTACATCATAAGGTTGCTTCGGTGGTCCATCAGGATAGAGTCTAATGTCGGGATAGTTTTGAACCTCCATAACATCTTTGATAAAAGCTCTACAAGGTTGAGAAAGTGGAATGATAAATGTATTTTCAGAGAAGATGGTATTTCCAACGCTAAATGATTTTTTCGCTTTGTAAATTTCAACTCCACCAATTTGCAATCTTTTTAACAGTTCAATTGCTGAATTTGGATCGTGTTGAGAGTTTAAATCAATTAAATAAGCAAATGGAGATTCGTTTAAACCTTTTTCAATTGATTTCTTATTTGCGCTGTAAAATGTCCACAAAATTTTTTCCTTGTTTATCGCTGAAAAATTTAAAATTGCGTAAGTTGCTGCTTTCTCATAATCAATTATATCTCTCAAACGCCACCAACCTTCCTCAAATGGATTAAGATTATTGTTTGACAAATTGTTGTCCGGAATTTCATCTCCAAGCCCTTCAATACTTCCATAGGGTAAATAAATTGGCGTTGCAATTCTTGCGCTCGCTGCTTCTGAAAGAATTCCAACTCTATTATGCCACAAAGGTGTCTTTGACATTGTTCCTTGAAAATAAGCATTAAACCTTCCACCAGTTACAACGCCCTTGAATCCTTTTTGAATCATATCAAAAACAATGTATTTTCCGAACAAATTAGTAAGCGCCATTATTTCAGGCAAAACATTCGGATTCACAGGATCAGAATAAGGTGGAACAAAAAAGCGTGGTCCATTTGAGCCCATTTGATGTTGATCATAAACAACCTGTGGAAACCAATCATGATATAAAACTTTTGCTGTTAATCTCGTTTCAACCAAACTGAAAAAGTGAAAATCTCTGTTGTTATCGTGCCCCGCATAATAATGATAAAGCCAAGGCATCGGCGATGCTTCATATTTTGTCCCGACATATTTTTTATACCAATCAACAACCATTTGCTGTCCATCTGGATTCAAAGACGGAATCATAAGGATGACGCAATTGTCAAGTATCTTTCGCATCTCATCATCATTTCTTGTTGCAAATTCATAAATTAACTCAACCGATTCTTGACTTGCTGCAATCTCCGTTGAATGTATGTTCATAGTGATCAAAATAAAAACTTTACCATCTCTTATCAATTCTTTCGCTTTAGTCTCATTGATTCCGTATGGCTTGGCAAGTTGTTTCTGAATTGATTTTAACTTCTGTATCTCTTTGATATTTTTTTCGGACGATGCGATGGCAAGAATAAATGGTTTCCCGAGCGTGGTTTTACCGAGTTCTTCAACGATAACTCTATCAGAATTTTTATCAACATGGTTGAAATATGAATAAATTTCACCCCAGCCGATCAATTTTTTATCTTCGCCCATTTTAAATCCGAAAAACTTCTCTGGCGACAAAATCTGTGAAAGCGAAAAATTAAATGCAAGAATTAGCAGGAGAAAAATTTTAAAAGTTTTTCTCATATCTCGTTTTGCGAGTTTGTTTTTAAAACAAAATCTGGACTTCAATTCCTTTTGACGAAAATTCACTGTAAATTTCTTCAGCGACCGCTTTAAAATAATCTTCCCCGATTGCAAAGTCAAGCCGATTGATTCTGTAAATTTTCTCCGTTTTCCAAATGTAATTCATTTTGTCAACAAGAACATAATCAACTAAACCGATAATCTCACGGGCGAGATTTTTAGCATCCATTGGCAAAGTTGGACCGATAAACGCAAACGTTTTTACACCGCTTGATTTTAATTTTTCAAGCGCTTTGACTCTGCTGATTATTGAAGGCGCTTTTGGCTCAAAAATTTTTCTTATTCTGTCGTTGTCAGTTGTAATTGAGAATCCTACTTCAATAGAATCAAATTGAGTTAACAGATCAACATCTCTTAAAACAAGCGGAGAGCGTGTGAGAATCCCAACGGGATATTGAAATTCAAGAAGTATCTCAAGACATTTCCTTGTTAACTTAAATTTTTTCTCAACAGGTTGATAAGGGTCTGTGACAATGCTTAACCATATACTCGGTTTGTTTCTGTTTTGGAAAAATGATGTTTTGCTTTCAAGTTTTAAAATTTCGCTTTTTAATTTTTCAGCGATGTTAATTTTAACCCCGACAAATTCACCCCAACTTGCATTTTCCGAAAAAATTTGTAATTCTTTGAAAATTTTGACATAAAATCAGCATAACAATAAGAACAGCCAAATTCACAACCAAAGTATGGATTTATCGTATAATCAATTCCCGGTATCCTTGATTTTGAGAGAGCGGTTTTTGTTTCTATGATTTTCAAATTCAAACCTCGCATCTTAAAATTTCCTCATTACAATTCCGGACAAAAGTTTCGGGAAAAAGTAGGTTGATTTCTGTGGCATCGTGGCTCCGGATAATGAAACTTCCTTTACATCAAGAATTGATGGCGGATTGAGAAAAATTGCTGTGCCTCTGAATTTTTCCGCAAGTTCAACTGCTGTTATGAAATCGTGTGTATATGTTAATTTAACATCTGTTAGCCCAGCAATTTTAAATACAAATTCGTGCAATATGGTCACATCAAGTTTTTTCACAGGTTCGGGGATTTCAGAAGGCAAGAAAGAACTTATGTTAATATCTTTTCTAATTTTCAAAGCCCAAAATTTATTTCCACCCGCATAAACACCAAAAACGCCCTTGTCGGAAATTTCCATAAATTTTTGCAATTCATCTGATGATGAAAACATTTCTAAATCAAAATACCCAATCAGTGCGTCATATATTTTTTTCTCCATAATTTCTGGACTAACATTTATCAAAACTCTATGAGTTGGCAAAATTATGAGACCTTCTGAATCCATATTCGTGAGATAAGTTAAAACATAATCATGTTCTTCTGTTGCTTTTGAAATTGAAGCCATAAATTCCCTGAACATTAAAGCGGTTTCATACCTATGATGTCCATCTGCGATGAAAACAGGTTTATCTTTGATGATTAAAGAAATGTTGTTAATTTTTTCACCACTTACCTCATAAAGTTTATGTCGTATACCGCTACCTGTTGGAAATTCAAAATCAAATAGCAATTGTTTTTCTTTGTCTTCGTTTAAAATTTTTTCAATTCTAAAATCTGGATCAGGATATATTCCAAAGATATGATCAAATTGTGCATTCGTTGATTTCAAAAGATTGAATCTGTCTTCCTTCGGCTTTGGCAATGTTTTCTCGTGTGGGAAAATTTTACCTTCACCAAATTTTTCAAGTTTCATAAGGCAAATTATCCCTGTGCGTGTGTAAACTCTTTTTTTGACCTCAAAAGTTTGCTCGTAGATATAAATCGCTTCTTTATCTCTTTCAATTATCACGCCATCTTTTAACCACTCTTCAAAATATCGCTTTGCACTTCCATATCTATCCTCATCACGGTTCAAAATTAACCTTACGACATTGTATTCGTGTAATTTGTAAAGTTCATCTTGTTCTTTTTCCGATATGACATCGTAAGGTGGTGCTACAAGTTTTTCAATCGGCAACGCTGGATTGTAAATCAAACCTTTAAATGCTTTTATTTCTGGCATTTGAAGAATATCAAAATTTTTTACAAATGCTTTTTTAAATTTTAATCCCAAATTGAACGCTTATATAAAAATTTAATCCACAGTATATCCCAATCTTTTCAACCACGCTTTGCTATCACGCCATTTTTTTCTCGCTTTTACATAAAGTTCAAGATAAACAGGTCTTCCAAGAAACCACTCAATTTCTTCCCTTGCAAGTTGTCCTATTTTCTTCAGCATCTGTCCATCTTTCCCAATGATTATTCCCTTTTGAGATTCTTTCTCAACATAAATTTCAGCAAGTATGTAATCTTTTTCTCCTTCATTTTTTGCTTCTCTGAATTCAACTATTGAAACAGTTGTTGAGTAAGGAATTTCCTGTCTAAATAACTGGAAAATTTTTTCACGAATAATTTCAGCAACAAAAAATCTTTCTGGATGCTCGGTTATCATATCTGGCGGATAAAAAGGTGGATGAACGGGCAAATACTGGATTATGACTTTTTTCAACTCATCTATATTTTGACCCTTCAACGCAGATATCGGAACTATCTCTTTAAATGGAAACGCCTTGCTAAAAAAATCAATCATTGGTAAAACTTCAAGTTTGTTGATGAGATCAACCTTGTTTATGACAAGTATAATCGGTTTTTCCTCAACATAATTTTTCAAAATCTCAAATGGCAAAGTTTTTAAGGTTACTTCATTTGTTTTTACCTTCTTGACATCAACCATAAATAAAATCACATCAGCATCCTTCAAAGCGGATTCAGCATATTCCATCATAACTTCTTGAAGTAAATAACGTGGTTTAATTAATCCTGGGGTATCAAGAAAGACAATTTGATAGTTTTCGCCAGTAAGTATCCCAATTATTTTGTGCCTTGTTGTTTGTGGTTTTGGAGTTACAATTGAAAGTTTGTGTTGAAGCAAAGTATTAAGAAGAGTTGATTTCCCAACATTTGGCTCACCAACTATAGCAACATACCCAGCTTTAAAATCCTTCGGAATCTCCTTTATCTCACTCACAGTTTGCTCCTCTTTATCTGTTAATTTATTTTCGCTTTCATTTTCAATCATACATTTTTAACCCGTTTGTTTTTCAATTTTTCCCATCACGACTTTGACTTTGCAAACCTCTCCTTTTTTGAAAACTGGCAATATATGATTCTGATATCTTTTTCCATTAATCCAGATTTCTTTAACACCTTTATTCACACCATCCGGGTTGTAAAATTCAATTTCATATCTTGCTCCACGATATAATCTACTAACTGAAAAACTTTTCCAGCTTGATGGCACACAAGGGTCAATCATTAATCCACCATAAGTCGGTCTAACGCCAAGCATGTATTCAACGACAGCTTTATAGAACCAATCGGATGAGCCCGTAAGCCAGGAATGGCTTGCCTCCCCGTAAGTTTGATGATCAGGACTCGTTACATATTCGGAATAGACATATGGTTCCATTTTGTAAACATCAGCATCTGAAGCATTATTTAGAGGCAATGTAGCTTGATAGATTTGATAGGCTCTTTCGGCATTCCCCGCTATTAGCTCCGCAAGAAAAACCCAGCTTGCCACATGGTTGAAGATAGCACCATTTTCTTTTTTCCCCGGAACACATCTTGTTGCAAGACCAATTGTTGGATCTACTTTCGTGTATGGCGGATGTAAAATTTTTGGACCTTTTGGTGTGTCAAGATATTTTCTCACAGAATCAAGACATAAAAATTTTCTTTCTTCATCGGCAATTCCACTTATAACAGCCCAAGATTGTGGATTAGCGAAAATTTTCCCCTCCCGATTTTTTGAAGACCCGAATGGAATTCCATCGTCTTTAAAACCACGAATGTACCACTTTCCATCCCAACAAAATTTGTTTATAT
>Ga0105163_1001609_pt1 | contig 11710 bp, 8 predicted proteins | sample JNZ110809AmetaG_FD_81531 | JGI IMG/M metagenome (GOLD analysis project Ga0105163, IMG submission 81531) | Hot spring microbial communities from Jinze hot spring, China to study Microbial Dark Matter (Phase II) - JNZ 110809A | ecosystem: Environmental > Aquatic > Thermal springs > Hot (42-90C) >... | reverse complement strand
TTCTTATTCCATAAAGCCATCCACCAAAGTAAATCCATCTCGCATTTAAGTAGTAGAAAATTTTATTTTTCAAAATTGGACCACTCAAGTTTCCTTCATAGTTTCTAATTGAAAGCGGGTTAAATTTTTGCAAACCCGTAAATATGTCCGTATGCGTCGTGGCATAACTTCCAAGATAAGTTGTAAAACTTCCATTTAATCTGTTATCCCCATCTTTCGTAGCAATGTTAATTATCCCTGACATCGCTTGACCGTATTCCGCATTGAAAGCACCGCTTACAAGTTGAAGCTCTTGAATTGACTTTCTATCAACCGAGATAACAGCACTTCTATCGTAGACATCCGTAACAGGAACACCATCAATCCAATAAGCAACCTCACCACTTCTTCCACCTCTTATGTGCCCTGCGACGACACCAGCTTGAAGTTGAATGACTTCCTGAAATTCTGTTATAGGCAACGCCTGAATTAAATCACTCCCGATGATTGCGGTTGATGCCGTCAAATCCTTCTGAACAAGCGGTCTTTCTGCAAATACCACAACTTCCTGCCCAAGTTCAATCACGGTCGGCTCAAGCTGAAAATCAACCCTTGTTGTAAGGTCAATTGAAACTTTAACACCTTCTTTAACAACTGTTTTATAACCGATTGCGGATGCTTTTACTCTGTAAGTTCCGGGTGGGACATTAATTATCACATAATTTCCGTTTATATCTGTCGCTGCGCCAAGATAAGTGCCTTCAATGATCACATTTACTCCAACTATTGGCTCTCCCGTTTGAGCATCTGTTACTCTGCCAGCGATTTTACCAGTGTTGCCTGCAAAAAGTATTGCAGGGATAAAAAGTAAAAAGAAAAATTTTTTCAAATTCATATCAACCTCAATTTTTCTTTAAGGACAAGTTTTTCTTATCACAAGCTCCGGCGTAAATTTAATATGTTCTGGCTTTGTTTTTCTGCTGTTCATTCTCTCAAAAAGTTTTTCAACCGCAACTTTACCTATCTCATACATTGGCTGTCTTACCGTTGTGAGACCAAAATCTTTTGCAAGTTCAATATCATCAAAACCGATGACAGCGACATCATCTGGAACCTTTATTCCTCTCTCACTCAATGCTTCAATCACACCTATTGCCTGAATATCGCTTGAGACAAAAATTGCCGATGGAATTTCACGATTACGACTTAAAAGCTCTTTACATGCCTGATAACCCGCATCTCGGGTAAACCCATCAAGCCGTGTATCCCTGCTCTCAACAAAATACTCTTCATAAAAAATTTTCCCATAATCTGACAAAGCTTTTCTAAAACCATCAAATCTTTGCTTTGCTGGCATGCTTTCAAGCCGTGCAACTATCATACCAATTTTTTCATATCCGTGCTCAATTAAATGTTTCGTCGCAATATAAGCACCTTGAAAATTATCAACAGTAATTGAATCAAATTTCGGATGAAATGTATCAACAAGGACAATTGGAATTCCGCGCTGTTTGAAATAACTTGTATATGCTTCTGGAAATTTCATTGAAAAGAAAAGGACACCGTCAACTTTCCCACGATGCGTGCTTTTTTGAATGTAATGTTCAACCTGCGTTGAAGGGTCATTCACACCATAGAGAACAAGGTCAAATCCATAATCCAAGATTTTATCCTGAACCCCACGCAAAACTTCAATGAAGAAATAGCTTATGAAAAATGGAATTACTGCGGAGATTGCATAAGCTTTTTGCTTTGCTAATCTCTGTGCGTAGGTATGTGGCTGGTAATTTAAACGGCGGGCAACTTCAAGAACTTTTCTTCTCGTTTCATCCGAGACATGAGGATTCCCATTTAAAATCCTTGATACAGTTCCGATTCCGACCTTCGCCTCGCGGGCTATGTCGTAAATTGTTATCCCATAGAAAAACCATTTATTTTGGAAGTGCTTCCATAAGATAATAAAAATTTTTTTCGTTGTCAAGTTTAAAAACCACCACTTAAAAAGTTTTCGCAAAGAGTAACCCATACGAAGCAAATTTTTTTTATCCCAACGATAAGTTTTACTGATTGTAAAAATTTTTGCTCTCTCCGCTCACAATATTCTCACTTGACTTTTGAGCTTAGCTTGATTATATTTAGCAAAAGTTTTTAGAGTTCTTTTAACATTTGGGATTCTGGTCCCGTTTTTCACGGGTTAAAAGGGAAGTCCGGTGCAAATCCGGCGCTGCCCCGCAACTGTGATCCCGATTTAAAACTTCGGCAAAGCGTAAAAGACGCTAAAGCCACTGTCCCAACCCTGGGATGGGAAGGCGAGCCGAAGTTTCGGGAAAGCCAGGAGACCTGCCAGAATCCCCGCGAATCCAAAACCTCCGAGGGGAGGTTGAGGATTTAAAAACCAAAAGTTTTTGAATTTTGCAACCCAACCTTCTCTCGGAATTTATTTCCGGAGTTGGTTGGGTTTTTTGTTTTAAAATTAACACAAAAATGAAAATGAAAGCTTGGCTAATATCTATACTGCTGACAATAAATGTCTTGGCACAAGATGTGACAGTTGAACTTAAAGTTATTGATGAAAATAAAACCGCCGTAAAAGATGCCATCGTTGAAATACAACAAATTAACAACAGACAAAGAAGCATAACCGACTCGCTTGGTCTTACAAAGCTAATCGCTAAAACAGGCGATGCGAAGATAACTATAAGACATCTATCTTACCGACAATATAAAAGCAATTTAAAAATTAACACAGACACACTTATCATAATCCAGCTTTCAACTCGTCTCATAAAACTCAATGAAATAACCGTAACCGCAACAGGTTATAAAGCAAACACTGCCGAAGTTGCAAACTTCGTTGAAGTCATAGACGAAGAAACATTTGATAAATTTTTGCCAAATTCATTTTCCGATATTTTGAAAACTGGAACATCAATCTACATTCGCGACTACGGAGGAACACCAGCACAATTGAAAACAATTTCTCTTCGTGGGACTGGTTCAGAACATACAGTTTTTATGCTAAACGGCGTGAGAATTTCAAGTTTTCAAAATGGTGTTTTTGATTTAAGCTTGCTTCCAGCCGATGTAATTGAACGAATTGAGATAATCCATTCAAACATGTCTTCACTTTATGGTGCGGACGCAATTGGTGGCGTTGTCAATGTGATAACAAAAAGAAAAAACGACCTCAAAGAACTTAACATCGCAACAGGTTCATTTGGAACGAGAAAATTTAACTTCAATTTTTCTGGAAGTGTAAAAAATTTAAATTACCTTGCATCTTTCACAAGAAACTACGGCGCTGGAAATTTCCACTACAAATACAAACTTGGAAACAACGAAATAACTTTAAACCGAAAAAATGCTCATTTTAACATCTCAGACTTCTACATAAACTTTTCAAGCCAAAACATCTCATTTTCAACTCTTTACCTTCGCTCAGCGCGCGGGATACCAGCCCCAACGACAAAATTTGACCCATCAAACACCGCAACACAATTTGACGAAGACATTAACTTAACACTTTCAATCACGAAACCATTTGCTTCATCCATTTTGAAGGCGAATTTTCTCTTTAAAAATTCACTCTTAAAATACACAAACAACGACCTAATCATCGCTGGCTCTGGAATATCAAGTTATTCCCATAATCTTCTTTTCTCCGGAGTTATAACTTATCTTTTTAAGACAAATTTTGATCTTTTGCTTGTCCCCGGTTTTGAGGTGTCCTTTGGAATTGCAAATGGCAACTCTTTTGAAAAGGCGAAACGAATTAACACTGGTTTGTTTTTAACCGCAGAGAAAAAACTTGAAGTCCAATCTTTATTGACTACACGAATTTACATAATGTTAAGAAATGATCGCTTCTCTGATTTCGGCAATAAATTTATTTACAAAATTGGCATCAATTCTGGGATACCTAAAAATCCGTTGCTATCTCTAAAATTTAGCTATGGCACTGGCTTCCGTGCCCCAACTTTCAACGACCTTTACTGGTATGGAAGCGGAAACAAAAATTTGAAACCTGAGACCTCAAAAAGTTATGACTTTGGATTTGTGCTATTTTCTGAATCAGCCAAAAAATTTATCAAAGAATTTAAATTAGAAGCTTCGGTCTTCAACATTGATATAACAAACAGAATTGTCTGGCTTCCGTCGGAAGAAAATCAAAATTTATGGAAACCCATAAACATTGACGAGGTTAATTCAAGAGGGATTGAGTTTTCTGGCGAAATTGCATTTTCAAACTTTTTAAAATTAAGCGGAAATTTCTCTATCTCGCAGAGCATAAGAAAAAATAAAAGAACCGCTGACGATGCGACACAAAACAAACAACTAATTTACATACCAAAATCAACGGGCAACTTTGGAGTTCATTTATCATTTGAAAAAATGTTTCTGCTTCTTCAAACAAATTATGTCGGATTAAGATACACAACAGAAACAAACGACAGATGGCTTCAACCTTATGTCGTCGTTGATGCAACTTTTGGATTCAATTATCAAGTTAAATTATTTTCTGGCTCTGTTAAGTTCTCAATCAAAAATTTATTCAATGAAAATTATGAAACGATCGTTGGCTACCCAATGCCGTTAAGAAATTATCTCGTTGAGTTTTCTATGCAAATAAAAAATCAAACAAAACAAAAAGGTGAGGTAAAATGAAAAAAATTAAATTCATCCTCGCTCTCGTTTCAACCGCAGTTTTAATTTTAAGCGGATGTAAGAAAAGCGAAAGCATCTCTTCTGAAATCCCGACTTTAAAAGGTGTCTATGTCCTGAACGAGGGAAATTTCGGAAGAAATAATTCAACCCTAACTTACTATATCCCCGATTCAAATGTTGTTTATGAAGATGTCTTTTACAGGGTAAACGGAAGAGAACTTGGCGACACTGGAAATGACATCGTTATAAGTGGAAATAAAGTTTACATCGTCGTGAATAACTCAGATAAGATAGAAATTATAGAATCAAAAACTCACAAATCGCTTGGAACAATTCTTATTCCGCAGGCAAGTCCGTATAAAATTGCGTTGCTTGGGGACAAGGGTTATATCACAAATCTTTATCGTGGGGCTGTGACTGTAATTGACTTAACAACAAACTCAATCTTGAAGGACACAATAAAAGTTGGAGATAATCCAACGGGAATTTTCGCAATAAATGGTAAAATTTATGTTGCAAATTCAGGTTTCGGCTATGGTAAAACTGTCTCTATCATTGATGCAAAAACGAATAAAGTTGTCAAGACAATAACGCTCTGGGATGGTCCTGATGCTTTCGCATTGGATCAAATGAACAGATTGTGGGTCTTATGCTATGGTTCTTATGGTGATTGGCAAAATCCAAATGATGACACAGATGGGAAATTATACGCAATTGACATTAACACCGACGCTGTTGTTGATTCAATTTTGATAGGTGGACATCCGTCACGACTTGTCATATTTGAAGATTACGCATATACGATTAAAAATGGGAACATTGTGAGAATAAACTTGAAAACGAAGGACAAAAATGAAAATTTCATTCAAGGGAATTTCTACTCCATCGGAATTGATCCATTAAATAAACTTCTCTACTGCGCAGATGCGAAGGATTATGTTCAAAAGGGAGAGATTTACATTTACGATTTAAGCGGTAAATTTGTGAAAAAGTTTCAAGCTGGTGTGATACCTGGCTCGTTTGCATTCGCATATTGATTCACATCGCCCCCATTTCGCTGGGGGCTTTTTAATTTTGCTTAATGAGATTTCTTCTTCCAGTAAATATAGAATGGAATTCCAAGAGCAATTATGAAAAGTCCAATTATTGAATTTTTGGGCTCCTCAATCAAAGTGTTGATTGAAATAAACAACGCTGACAGAATGAAAATTAAAGGTGTGATCGGATATCCCCATGTTTTATAAGGTCGTGGTATATCCGGTTTTTTAACTCTCAAAACGAAAACCGCTCCCGCAACGAGAGTGAAAAATAACCACTCTCCGAAAATTACATATGTGAAAAGTTGTTCAAATGTCCCTGTTAAACTCAAAATTGAACTCCAAATTCCAAGAGCTAAAATTGATATGTGAGGAGTTAAAAACTTTTTATGAACTTCTGCTATCTTCTGGAAGAAAACGCCATCTCTCGCCATTGCGAAATAAACTCTCGGACCTGTTAACATATTTCCATTAGCTGCCCCTGCGATTGATAAAAGAATTATAAAAGCAATTAAAGATGACGCTGATTCACCCATAACAATTTTCATAGCATCACTTGCTATTCTATCCGAACCAGCCATTTTAGAAGCAGGGATCACATAAAGATAAGCAAGGTTTGCGGTGATGTAAATTAAAATAACGATCAAAGAACCGATGAAAAGACCAAGATAGATATTTTTTGATGGATTTTTAACTTCACCAGCGGAAAAAGTCGCCGTCTCCCAACCTTTATGTGCCCAAAGAGCTGGAATAAGCGCAAGACCAAATTTACTTATAAAATCAGAAGAAAACTCTGGTAATGGTTGATAAAAATTCTTTACATCGCCATTTCCAAATGCAAAAATCATCACGCATATTGAGAGAAGAGCGAAAAATTTTATAAATGTTAAGAAATTTTGAAGCGAAGCACCCCATCTAACACCGATGTAATTGACCGTCATAAGAAAGGCAATCAAAAGAATTGCAATTATTTTTTTCATCAAAGGTGTTAAATCAAAAAAATGGGGCAGATATTTTGATGAAAAAGCAACAGCAAGAGTCGCCACAGTTCCAGAGTCAATCACAAGAAAAAGCGTCCATCCGAAAAGAAATGCAATTAAACCTCCGTAAGCTTCTCTCAAATAAACATACATTCCCCCAGCGTGTGGATACATTGCCCCAAGTTCAGAAAGCGTCAAAGCTCCAAACAATGTCATAACTCCACCGAAAACCCAGACAAGTAAAAGCAAAATCGGATAATTCACAATTCCAGCTATATTTGCAGGGACTATGAAAATTCCCGAACCAATTACACCACCAACGACAATCCCAATCACATCAACAAAGTTTAAAACTCGCGGAAGTTCCTGCGTTTGTTTAAGATTTTCCATTTCTGTTAAGAACTTTTTGATTGAAATATACCACAAATGCTTTTGCAAATCAAGACCAATTCAAGATTTTTGTGCAAGCGCTTCTTTTAATTTCTTAACAATCTCAGGCAAAATTTCACCCGATTTACCAATTATGACTTCATCCATAAACCAAGAAAGATCCGTTCGCTCAATGTTAATTTCAACAGTGTAAGCACCATTTCTTTTGGCAATTTGCGGAAGAGAAGCAGCAGGATACACAACGCCCGATGTTCCAATTGAAAAGAAAACATCACAATTTGAAGCAGCTTCTTCAGCTTTTTCCCATTGATCAACAGGTAAAAGTTCACCAAACCAAACAACATCAGGTCTAATTAAACCGCCACAATCACACTTTGGTACTTTCATTTCAAGCGCAAGATTTACATCGTCATATCTTTTCCCGCATTTTATGCAGTAATTTTTTTCAATGTTTCCGTGAAGTTCAACGATGTTTCTGCTCCCAGCTCTGCGATGAAGGTTGTCAACATTTTGAGTGATCAAAGTAAAATTCGGAACAAGGTTTTCAAGCTCAACGAGAGCATAATGCCCGGGATTGGGCTTAACTTCTTGAATAAGTTTCCTTCTGTAATTGTACCATTCCCAGACAAGCTCAGGATTTCGGATAAAAGCATCAAAAGTTGCAAGTTCCTCTGGTTTGAATTTTTTCCATAAACCTTCGCTTCCCCTGAATGTCGGAACACCGCTTTCAGCTGAAATTCCAGCACCGGTTAAAACAGCGACTGATTTTGCGTTTTTTAACTTTTGAACAAGCTTTTCAGAGATCATTTCTTAATTAAATTTTTGTTTTAAAACAAAAAACCGATCTCAATCGGGTAAAGGTCCCGAAATGAGATCGGCTCAGGGGGAGGTTAGTCGGAAACATTATCTGCCTAAAGCGCGATTGATTGAAGTCAAAATATCTTCAAGATCGTATGGCTTGCTAACAAAATCAGAAGCACCAAGCTTCAAGGCTTCAATTGCATTTTTAACATCAGCGTAAGCCGTTAACATTATAACTTTAATTTCCGGCTTGTTCTGTTTTATGAATTTTAACACTTCAAAGCCATCAACTCGTGGCATCTTAATGTCAAGCAAAACCACATCATAATCTTTTTGTTTTATCGTCTCAATCGCTTCATCTCCATCTCCAGCGGTTTCAACTTCATAACCTTCAGCTGCTAATTCCGTACTTAATAGGTATCTCAGGGCTTCTTCATCGTCAACTACAAGTACTCTGGGTTTTTCTGCCATTTTTAATCCGCCTCCGTTTTTATTTAAGTTTTTTATCTCACAACTCCAGATAGATTAACCGTTGCAGAACCATTTGGACCTGTTGTTGAAATGCGAATTAACACAGGTCTTCGTGTCGTATCAGCGGTTGTATCCTGAACCGCAAATGAAAATCTTGTCCAACTTCTGTCCCTTGTGTCGGGTATAGTGACATCAAGGTCTCCAAGTGCTCTTATATCTTTGCCATCTATCAAAACCTTAATTGTCGTTCCGCCAGCAAGTGGATTTCCATTTTGATCGCTCACTGTGTAATTAAAAACTTGCGAACCAAGATTGGGTATGTCAAAATTTGTCGGCGTAACAGTTATCTGCGGAATCCCGGAGAATAAAACAATCGTCTCTGCTTTTATCGTTCTTTGATTTTCGTCAGCTGTGGTTGCAGTTATAACAGCATAACCTGGACCAAGAGATGGATGAACAGGTCTTGGTTCAGCTGAAATTAAATTAACACTTCCCTGCCCTTTATCATCTGTCAAAACAGAACCTTCAATTATTCCTCCAGTCGTTGTAAAGTAAACCGCCGTCCCTGGTTTGACAGGATTTCCGTATTTATCACCCACATAAGCAGTTATTTTGTTCGTAAGACCAAAGATATTGTATCCCGGAAAATTTAATTTTTCAGGCGCAATGCTAAAATGCGCTGAATCAGGCAAACCGCCGTGGATTACAATTACAACAGGCAACGATCTTAAAGTTCTGCTTCCAACAAATGATTCAGCAACGATTTGAACAACGCCTGATTTTGTCCCACTTACAACATTGACTGAAACTCTTCCTTTTCCATCTGTCCTCGCCTTTGGTGGATAGACAAATTCCCCACCACCAGGACCAGAACCGATTCTGAAATTAACCTCAACAGAATGAGCGAGATCAATCGGTTTTCCACTTGAATCTTGAACTTCAAAGACAAGTTGTGCTGTTTCAACCGAGCCACTTTCTTTTACGCCTATATTTTTCGCTGATTGCGAAACAAGAACAATGCTTGCAGGTTCTCCGCTCGTTGGGGTTTCAGGTGCAGTTCTTTTCAAAATAAGCGTCGGCACTTCAACAATTCGCCCCGGAACAGCTAAAACATTGCTTGTGTCTGGCTCAAAGCCCTCTTTGAATGCAATTATCTGAACATTCGTCTCAACTTCAACATCAAACTTAAACTCATACCTCCCCATTGAATCGGTATAAGTTATCAATGTCGGCGTAATTCCAAGAGCTCTGACAACTGCATTTGCAACAGGCGTATTTGTTAAAGATTCAAGGACTTGACCTTTGAGTGTAACAGTTTTTTGCTGTGCTGTTTCCGGCTCAACTGCTTTTTTACAACCTGTTAAAGTAATTACAAACGCAAGCGAAATCAAAAGAATTTTTCTTAACATTTAAATCCCAGAATTTATTTTCCCGGTTTTAACTGCTTTTTATAATTTTCAAGCGCCTTTAAAAACTCTTCTCTTCCTTCTTTCAAAGTCGGACGCTCACTTACTCTTTCAACTTTTTCCTTCAATCTCTCAGCAAGCGTCGGCAATATTTCAGCTTTTAAAAGAATTATCAACTCTTTCTTTGAAATTGTTTTTGTATCAAAACCGAACAAATATCTCAAACCGAAAAACCACCACGGCAAATCTTTAAGTATAGGAACACCTTCACGAGTTGTCCTTTCCTCATTTACATACAAACCTCCAATTATCGTCTCTTCACCATCAAGTAGCAAAATTTTCGTCTGAGCAGATGATTTGTTAATTGTGATCTGAGGCGCAACCCCAGCGACATTGCTTCTTTCTATGTTAAGCTCAAGCGAGATAAAATAAACTGTGTCATATTTTATAACTTCCGGCTTAACTCTTATGATTGAACCAGTTGATATAAATTGTGTTATGGCATTTCCAGCAAAATCTCTTACTGTCGTTGATACATCACTTCCAACCTGAATTTGTCCCTGTTCACCTGACTTTACTGTTATTCTTGGGTTAGCAACGACTTCGCCAATTTGTTGCGATTCAAGCGCCTTGAAGATCGCAACTAAACTCCCAAAATCAAGATCAGGTCTTACATCAATTGTCAACAAACCCGTTTTACCTTCACCAGCTGACATTGTAACTCCAACATTTGCTCCTTTGCCACGGAAGAAATCCCAGCTGAAACCGTATTGTTTAAGTTTTGCTGCGTCCGCTTCAAAAAACACTGCTGAAATCATAACTTCACGAGTTTCAAATTGAACCTTTGCTTTTTCTTCCTCCGTTGGAGCAGTTGGAGCCGGCGGACCTGTGACTTCCGAAAGCGGAACAATTTTTATGTAATCAGCATATTCTTCATACCAGAGCTTATTCGTCCTTAAAATCAATTCAAGTGCGTCAAGCCAGTGCATCTTGTCAATATCAACGCCAATTGGAAAAGTTCTCGCTTCGGGGTCAATTATAACTTTGCCTAGAAATTTTTTGCTTATGTCGTTAAAAATTTGAAGCGCTTGATTGAAAGGCATCGTCCTTGACATTGAAACAATCTCTTCAGGCGCAACGAAAGCCCTGCGAAGTTCTCTAGGACGACCTCCAATTTGTGAAAGAGCTAAACCTGTTAAAATTTCAAAAAGAAGTAGAAAAACAATTATTTTTCGCTTCATCTCACCTCTCTTTATTATTTTTGTTGTTCAAATCTTAACTTCAAGACGAACTTCTCTACTATGCCAGCTTTATTGAGCGTAAATTCAACTTGGTTTTTTTCAATATCAATTTTGGTCACATAGCCAAGATAAACCTCGTCCCCCTCTTTCAAAACATGAATTTTACCCGTATGATCCGCAACAAAAGCTCTCCCCGGGATAACCGCTTTTAAATCTGCCCTTTCAACTTCAAGAAGTCCCTTCGTATTTGGTGGAAGTTCTCTATAAATGTAAGGAGTAAATGGATTTTTAACCTCTAAAATTTTCACATCACTTAATGTCCTCTTTATAGGTGGCAAGTCCTTAACATCAGCATAAAGTGCGTGAATTTCCATTTGAAATGGAACGACAATTGCAAATTGCTTCGTTTCCTCTTCCCTTGTTTCAACACCACGCAAATCAAGTCGGGCTATCCTGTAAATTTGCGGTCCTTGTTCAAGATACCAAATAAATTTATAAATGTTATCAAATGATGCTTCGCCTTTTATATCGTAAATGTTATACGCATATTTTTGCGCCCTTTTGCTTCCCATGTAAAGCATATCAAACTTGACAAACCCAGCGTAATTTAAAATTGAATTCAAATAAGAATAAGTCATCGCAGGCGTTACCTCCGGGACAATCTGCTTATCAAGCTGTGCAAGTTTATCCTGTTCCTCTTTTATTTGTTTCTGCAAATTAAAAAGCTCAATCTGCAAACC
>Ga0105163_1001600_pt1 | contig 11752 bp, 9 predicted proteins | sample JNZ110809AmetaG_FD_81531 | JGI IMG/M metagenome (GOLD analysis project Ga0105163, IMG submission 81531) | Hot spring microbial communities from Jinze hot spring, China to study Microbial Dark Matter (Phase II) - JNZ 110809A | ecosystem: Environmental > Aquatic > Thermal springs > Hot (42-90C) >... | reverse complement strand
TTCGTGGGCAGCGTCCTGAGTGGAGCGCGGGTTATTGCAGCCAACTACTCCTGCTACCCCACGGATGCGTCCCTGGATAACAGCATCGTTAAGGGGGCGGAAGGAACCTCGGTAGTAACCACCAAGGGCGTAGGTTATGTATTCGTGAGAGAACCCCGCCACCACTTCGGAAACGTGCTTGGGGATGCGAACTTTGCCACGGTTGGGGAAGTTGTCAATGGCCATTTTAACGATTTGCTTGGCGATTTCCAGAGCACGGCTTTCATCAAACTCAACATGAATTGCCCCTTTGATCTTGACCTTAGGCGAAGTAGTGACAAACTTGGTGTGGAATTGGTCTGCCAGTGGGGCGAGAGCCTGCATTATGCACTGGACGTCCACAGCCATAAGGTCAACAGCGCCTGTAAGGAGGGCCAGCTCCTGGCTCAGGAAGTTGCCGACGGTAGGGATGCCCTGGCGCATAAGGGTTTCGTTAGCAGTGCAGCAAATTCCGGCAAGGTTTATCCCTTTAGCTCCTTTGGACTTAGCATACTCAATGAGTTCGGGGTCATTGACCGCCAAGACCATCATTTCGGAGAAGAGGGGTTCATGACCATGAACTACAATGTTGACTTCATCTTCCTTTAGGGCTCCGAGGTTGGCCTTGGTTTTAAGAGGGGCTGGGGAACCGAAAAGGATGTCGGTTATATCGGTGGAGAACATGGAGCCACCCCAACCGTCGGCCAGGGCGCACCGCATGGCTCCAAGGAGCAGGTGTTCGGCATCCTGGTCGTTTCCGATGTGAGTTCGGTGCAGCAGGTCCACAACTTCGCGGTCAATTCCCCGGGGAGCGATCCCGTATTTACGCCAGATTTCCTGGCGGCGCAGGGGTGCGCGCTTAAGGTAAGTAAGCTCCCCCTTCTGCTGGCCGAACTCGGCCAGAATCTTAAGGGCCACATCCCTTGCTATTTCTTTTTCATCGCGATCCCTGTAAGGCACACCCAGGATGTCAGCCACTTCCAGAAGTTTCTGGAGGTCCCTTATCCGGTAATCGGGGGCTTCACCCTCAGCAGCAGCCAGAAGGGTAAGGGCCATATCGCGTCCGTGGTCCCCGTGGGAAGCGGCACCGGCAGCTATAGACCTCGCCAGGTTACGAGCCACTACTGTATCAAGGGTAGCACCGCAAACCCCACGGGTAGTCTTACCTACCAAACGGCATGGGCCCATGAAGCAGTGCTTGCAGCAAGCCCCATCCCTCCCTATAGGGCAGGGTTTAATTTCTTCCGCCCTGGAAAATACAGTCTCATAACCCTCTTCTTCAGCGATCTTAAGCATTTCCTGGGCGGCTGGATCTATGCTTTTGTATCCATTTCCCCCCATGCTTTATACCTCCTTAGAATGTGGTTTAGTACTTCCTGAAGTCGCCAGCCATCTCAATATCGCGCCTGTCGGTCTGGGTTATGCGCTTGATGACTTTGAACCAGGGCGAGGTATCATCAATATGACGTGGTGGGGTTGGAACGTCGGGTTCTTTCCCGGGTTCATACCCGGCTTCCCGTAGTTTAGATTCCAGTAAAGCAGGGGCAACCTTGGAGCTATCGTAAGAGACGATTACCTTTCTGAGCATAGAACTGGCGTAAACATCCTTGACCCCTTCCACGCTCAAAAGCAATTCCCTCACCCTCTTCACGTGATGGTCGGCATACATTGCAGGCAAATCAATTGTTACCTTCTCCATGACCCTCGCCTCCCGGTTTAAATTATACCATTTCTGTCAATTTCGTGCAAGTTCTATTTTAAAGGGGGAGGCAAGTATGAGATGCCTCCCCCTTCCGTTCTTTAGAACAGACCCTTTACCTTCCCGGTCTCCAGGTCAATGTCCACATCCATGAAAGCTGGGCGGCTGGGGAGGCCCGGCATTGTGCGCATCTCGCCACAGAGGGGGTAGAGGAAGCCAGCGCCCACCGAGGCCCTTATGTCGCGGATGGGTAGCCGGAAGCCTTTGGGACGGCCTTTCCAGTTGGGGTCGTGGCTCAGGGAAAGGTGGGTTTTGGCCATGCAGATGGGGAATTTATCGTAGCCCAGCTGGGTGTAAAGGGCGATCTTTCGCTCGGCCTCTGCGCTGTAATCCACCCCGTCGGCCCCATAGACTTTGGTGGCGATGATTTCAATCTTGTCCTTTATGGGGATATCCAGGGGATAGAGGAAACGGAACTGAGAGGGCTTGCTGGCAGCTGCAATTACAGCCTCAGCAAGTTCTACCCCACCTTCCCCGCCTTTCGCCCAGACTTCGGAAACGCAAGCGGCCTCGGCACCGAATTCCAGAGCTGCTTTCTTTACAAGCTCCAGTTCTGCCTTAGTATCGGTGGGGAAGCGGTTTATAGCTACAACCACCGGGACGCCGAAAAGTTTCACTATGTTTATGTTGGCTTCCAGGTTGCAGAGGCCTTTCTCCAGAAGTTCCAGGTTCTCCTGGGTATAGGCGGGGTCAAGAGGCCTGCCTGGTACAACCCTGGGGCCACCGCCGTGCATCTTGAGAGCCCTGACGCTGGCCACCATTACTACGCAGTTGGGGATGAGGCCTGAAACCCGGCATTTGATGTTGAAGAATTTCTCCATGCCGCAGTCAGCCCCAAAGCCTGATTCGGTTACCACGAAGCCATCCTCTCCCACCAGCTTCAGGGCGATCATATCTGCCACGATGGAGGAATTGCCGTGAGCGATGTTAGCGAAAGGCCCCGTATGGACGAAAGCCGCGCTCCCCTGTAGGGTCTGCATAAGGTTAGGCTTTATAGCATCTTTCAGGATTACAGCCATGGCCCCGGCTACGCCCAGATCTTCAGCTGTAATGGGGTTACCTTTTTTATCGGTTCCGATGACAATTCTTCCCAGGCGTTCCCTGAGGTCTTTGAGGTCTTTAGCCAGGGCCAGGATAGCCATGACTTCTGAGGCTACAGCTATATCAAAGCCTGCCTCTCTGGGCCGGCCATCTTCCTCTGTACCCAGACCGATTATAATCTTGCGGAGGGCGCGGTCGTTAACGTCAACGACCCTGGGCCATGTAATGGAATATGGGTCAATGTTAAGGCGCCTGAGGCCCATCTTAGCCAGCTGTTCATCGGAGAGGCGGTCTTCATGCATTATGCGGGCATCTATGGCGGCCGCCAGAAGATTATGGGCTGCGGCTACTGCATGGATATCGCCTGTAAGGTGGAGGTTAAAATCTTCCATCGGCACAACTTGAGCATAGCCGCCACCAGCTGCCCCTCCTTTAATGCTAAAGGTGGGCCCCATGGAAGGTTGACGAATGCAGGTGAACACTTTCTTACCCAGGTAATAAAGGGCCTGGCTAAGGCCTATGGTGGTTACGGTTTTGCCTTCACCAAGGGGGGTAGGGGTTATGGCGGTAACGTCAATGTACTTGCCGTTTGGCCTGTCCTTGAAGCGTTCAAGGACTTCCAGGCGGACTTTGGCCTTGTATTTACCGTAAAGCTCAAGGTCGTCTTCGGTGAGTCCATATTCTTCGGCTACTTCTATAATAGGACGAAGTTGGGCGGACTGAGAAATGACTATATCGGGGGGAACAGGTTCAACTCGTTTAACCAGCAGTTCTCTGGCCATGTTTACCTCCTCCTTGAAGTTTTGTCTTTTCATTTATCCATGGCTTATTACGCCTGGTCGGAAAGCGCTGACAAGTTGTTCCTGAGTAGCTCTAAGCCTATTTCCTATTACACTTGCCAGCCTCCTCATTACTTTAAGTCCAATTTCGGGCTTGCTTTCCAGCAAAGCTATAAACTCTTTACCAGGTATGACCAGAGCTTTTGTATCCTCAAGGCAGAAAGCGGACGCAGTGTAAGAGAATGGTTCCACCAGGGCAGACCAGCCAAAAATCTGACCTTTTTCTTTAATAACTGCAACGGTTATGACCTTATCGGTTCCCGCAGGCTGGATACGTATGGAAACAGAGCCCTCTTCAAGGATGTAAAAATTACGGGCTTCTTCTTTCTCCAAGAAAATGGTCGTGCCATGAGAATATTTTTCTTGCTGGGATATTTTGGCTACTTCCCTCAGGATTTCCTGGGGCAAATCGGAGAAAAGCTCTGAAACTTTCAAAATTTCTTCCATGCTCATTTTTAGCACTCCTTTTTGCAGGTCCTGAAAGTTTATACCTCGGCCACTTTGATAAAATTCCACCCTTTTCCCCTTTAACCCCGCAGGCACAGGAAAAAGGAAAACAAATCCATTAATGTTACTTTACCACAACTGCCAGGGGAATTTCAATTTTTTCGGCCTAAGTTCACCGAGGTTCGTCATTCCAGGGCAAGCTTCAGCTCCCCGTAGTTTTCATCCGGAGGAGAAGTATATACAAAAAAGGCGTTCCTGTCAAGAAGGGTAAGGTGTTTTTAATTTTATTGGCATACCCCTCTTACCCACCTCGGCTGATACTCTTTAGGCCCCTGGGGAAGAGTTTATCCTTTCTATCCTGGCCCCAAGGCTTCGGAGTTTTTCATCTATATTCTCATAACCGCGGTCAACCTGCTCAATGTTCAGTATTTCGCTTTGTCCTTTAGCACAAAGGGCAGCTATTATTAATGCCATCCCCGCCCTTATGTCCGGGCTTGAGACCTGTTCCCCCCTGAGCTTTGATGGCCCTACCACCACCGCCCGATGGGGGTCACACAGGATTATCTTGGCCCCCATAGCAATGAGCTTATCCACAAAGAACAACCTGCTTTCAAACATCTTCTCAAAGAAAAGGACCGTGCCGCGGGACTGCGTGGCTGTAACTATGGCGATGCTCATGAGGTCAGCAGGGAAAGCCGGCCACGGCCCATCTTCTATCTTGGGTATTGCCCCATCCATTTCTTCCTTCACTATCATTTCTTGACCTGCCGGCACTAAGATGTCTTCCCCCTTTATTTCCACCCTCACCCCAAGCTTTTCAAAGACCGCAAGGGCCATCCGCATGTTTTCGGGAACAGCCCTTCTTATGAGGATCTGGCCACCGGTGGCAGCTGCAAGGCCGATGAAGCTACCCACTTCAATGTGATCAGAGGGGATTTCAAAGGTTGTCCCGTGAAGCTTATCCACTCCCTCTACCACTAACACGTTGGACCCTATGCCTGAAATCCTGGCCCCCATCTGGTTCAGACAGCGAGCAAGATCCTGAACGTGAGGTTCGGATGCAGCATTGCGGATTATGGTGGTCCCTTTGGCCAAAACCGCGGCCATTAGGGCATTCTCTGTGCCTGTAACGCTGGCTTCATCCAGGAGGATATCGGCACCGTGAAGTCCGGAGGAGCTAATGTAATATCTGGCATCCACATCCACCTCAGCACCCATGGCCTGAAAGGCCAGGAAATGAGTATCAAGCCTTCTGCGCCCAATCACATCCCCTCCCGGTGGGCCGAGCTTAACCTTGCCACACCGAGCCAGCATTGGGCCTGCCAGGAGAATTGAGGCCCTTATTTGACGGCAAAGGTCCTCCCTCAGAGAAGTTTTCCTGATATTGCGGGCTCTCAGGGTAACTTCCCTTTCCCCGGTGAAACTTATCTCCACCCCCAGATCCTCCAGAAGGGCCAGCATGGTCTGGACATCACCTATAAAAGGCAGATTTTTGAGGACCAAAGGTTCATCGGTGAGAAGAGAGGCGGCCAGAAGCGGAAGAGCAGCATTTTTGTTCCCGCTCGGGGTGATTTCGCCTTCAAGAGGCACTCCCCCTTCAATGATAAATTTACCCATTGCCTCGCCCCTCCACGTAAATCTTGTCGCCCCGGCGGAGTTTGAAGGTATGGGCTGCATTCCCCTGCCGGATAGCGATCTCCAGGTAGCCTGAGCTTCCTATATATGCTACAGGCTCACCTACACCCACATCGGCAAAGGTCTTCTTTAAGCCATGAATTTCATAGCCAGCTACTTTTATGACCACCCCTTCTCTTAAATCCTCAGGTTTCAGGTTAGTTATCAAGTTTCCGAAGCGGTCTATGTGAAGGATGTGGCCCACAATGGTTCCATCGGGGAGCTTTGAGGGGCAAGGCCATTCCAAAAGAACAGGGTCTTCTATTGGCGTCCCCATCTCTTCTAAGGGAACTCCAAGAGAAAGGTAAGCCGCCACCGGGGCAAAAACATCCCTACCATGGAAAGTGTAGCTGAGATCAGGGAGCCAATAGCGCGGATTTGTAAGGGAAATTATTTTTTTAACCTTCCCCCCTTTGATGATGGGAGTTAAAAGGCCGTTATCCGGTGCTAAGAAAATGGCGCGGGGGGTTTCTACAGCGATGGCCCTCCGAGCAGTGCCCACCCCTGGGTCCACTACCGCTACGTGAATTGAGCCTGAAGGGAAATAAGGCCAGGAAGTTTCCAGGAGGAAAGCAGCCGTCAGGACATCCTGAGGAGGAACTTCATGGGTTATGTCCACAATAGTGGCTTCCGGGTTTATGGACAGGATCACACCTTTCATAACTCCTACAAAGTTATCCGCAAAGCCAAAGTCCGTTAGGAGCGTTATAACCACAAATTTCCCCTCCTATGATTCTGAGGCTGGGAAATAGAGGGAGAAGGTGGCTCCTTCCCCTGGCTTGCTTTTTACTTCTATCCACCCCTTGAGCTGTTTAACAATGCTGTAAACAACGCTTAACCCCAACCCGGTCCCTATCCCGGGTTCTTTGGTGGTGAAGAAGGGGTCAAAAATGTGTTCCATCACCTCCGGGCTTATACCAACCCCTGTATCTTTTACAGTCAAGCAGACAAATTCCCCCGGATAGGCTTCAGGGTGAGTCAGGGTTTCTTCCTTAAATTGGACGTTTTCCGTTTTTATGAACAATTGCCCACCAGCGGGCATTGCATCTTTTGCATTCATCACTAAATTAATTATAACCTGCTCAATATGGCCTTTGTTGGCTTTAATCGGATGGAGGCCTGGAGCAAGGTCCAGCACAAGTTCTACATCGCGCCCTATAGTTCGGACAATCAATTCCTTCATTTCCAGGATTATAGTGTTTAGGTCAAGAATTTCAGGGGCTAAAGGTTTTGTTCGGCCAAAGAGCAAAAGCTGCTTTACCAGAGCGGAGGCTTTCTCACAGGCTTTCCGGATTTCTTCCAATAAGGTCTTTGCTTCTGAAAGTGTGAGAGCTCCTGATAAGAGCAGTTCAGTGCTTACTAATATCGGGGTGAGGAAATTGTTGAAATCGTGGGCTATGGCTAACGCTAATCGTCCTGCTGCCTCCATCTTCTGGGCTCTTAGGTAAAAGCGTTCCATTTGCCTTAGCTCGGTAATGTCCCTAACTATGCAGAGAGCTCCTCCCTTTTGTTCCAGTTCTTCGGGTGGTAGTGTGTAAAACCGAACTTCAAGGACTTTCTCCCCTTCCGGGGTAGGGCATAATATGGAAATAGTTTGAATCGTTTTTCTTTCAACAGCCTGATTAAAGGCCTCCCGGAAATCGGAGAGGGCTGGCTCTTCAAGGCATTCCTCAAGGTTTTTCCCTAAAAGCTTTTCAGCTTCCAGGCCCAGGAGCCGTGCCCCGGTCTCATTAACCTGCCGAAGCTTCAGATCGCGGTCCACTACCCACAGCCCATCAGTTATGGAATTAATCAAGAGGCGATACCATTTCTCCCGTTCCTCTAATGCCCTGTGGCTTTCCTCAAGGGAAATTAAAAGGTCGTTGATCCTCTTTCCCAATTCCGCTAATTCGTCTTTCCCTTCCACCGCAAGCCTGGCTGAGATATTGCCGGATGTGGCAATGGCCTTGAGTCCTTCCGAAAGTCTGGATAGGCGGGATAGTAAATGTTGCCGCAGGAAAAGAAGGATCGTGCCGCCGAATATTGCGCCTATTAAGAAGATAAGAAAGGAGAATTGGGAAAATAAACTCTGGCCTTGGCGGTAAAGCGCTTTGGGCATGGTTACTTTAAGCACCAGCGCTGGCTTACCGAATATATCCGTAAGGAGGGCAAAAGCTTCAAGGGTTTTGGAATCCGGAGTGCGGATGGCAAAGGTTTCCCCCTTTGCAATTTCAGGGGGAATTTGGGGGTCGCTGGGGGTGGAAAGGGAAACAGGGTAATTGACTATACGTGAAAGCCTTTCAGTCCAGGCTTGGTTGAGGTAATAGCCCATTACAAGGGTGCCCATTATGGGTCCTTCTTCCCGGCTTGTGACTATAGGATGGGCAGCTATGAACATAGGACCCGATGGCAGGATAATGATGCCTGCTTTACCCTCTGTGGGGCTTGGGTGAGAAAAGAGAGGGCTTCCGGGATGGAAATAATCTTCCCATCCTTCAGGCAGGGGAACTTCCTGGTGCTTAGAAAGGTCATAGGCTTTTCCAAGGACGAGCTCGCCAGAGGAGTTCACGAAAAGCATAAGGTTTAATTGGAGCCCCTCAAAGGTCTCGTCCACCAGGTTTGAGTTGATGTATTCTTCTGTGGGTTCCTGGATGAAGTAATATGTATCATCCCAGGCCGCCCAGTCTTCAACCAAGGCTAAGAAGTTTTGCTCTAAGCTTTCTATAAAACCCTGAGCTCGTTCCAAGTTCATTCTTGCATATTGCTCTTCTAAATGGGTGAAATTCCGGAAGAAAAAGGCCCTTGACAGGAAGTTAAAGGCTAAAAGCTGGAAAGCCAACAAGGCAACAATTATAAACAGCGTTTTCTTTGCCAGGCTCATTAAGCCTCCTATGCTGTGCGGAGTGGCTTAATTATATAAGCTACGTTACAAAATAGCAACTTTTCCGCTGGCCAAAGCATGGCAGCACTTTAGTCCTCATCAGGGATGAATTGCCAAAATGGAGTTAAAGTTTTAAAATTAGGCCAGGAGGTTGAAGCGCCATGGAAAACATAATAGGGTTACTTTTCTTCCTCCTTCTGGGCATTACTATCCACGAGTTCGCCCATGCCTGGGCTGCCGACAGGCTTGGCGACCCAACAGCTCGTTATATAGGCAGGCTTACCCTTAACCCAATGGCTCACCTTGACCCCCTGGGCACTATTATGTTTTTGGTTTCCTTAGTTTACGGCTTTGGAATTGGTTGGGGTAAACCTGTGCCTGTAAACCCGCGCAACATCCGAAAACTCCCTGTGGTTACAGGGATGGGCCTTATTGCCCTGGCAGGACCCCTCTCTAACTTGCTGCTGGCTCTTGTCCTGGCTCTGCTCTGGCGTTTTTCCACCTACCCACGCCTTGCCTCTTTCTTTGTAGCCGGAGTTTTTGCCAATGTGGGCTTGGCCTTATTTAACCTGCTGCCTTTACCCCCTCTGGATGGCTTTGACGTCCTAATGGGCATCGTAGGGTCATTCCGGGGACGCACGGCTTATAACCTCTTCCGCCAGCTTGCCAGGCTGGAAACCCATGGTCCTCTAATCCTCTTTGCCCTATTAGCCATTGATTACATCCTGCCCATAAATGTTTTGGGAAGCATACTGGGGCCACCTTTCCGGCTCATCACTTCGCTGCTGCTTCGGTGAGGTCGTTCCATGGTCAAGATTATCAGGCAGGCTATATATCGGGTCTGGCAATTCTTACAAGCCCTCTCGGCCCACCTAAGAGAAGAAGATTTCCGGGTTTTAAAGGAAAATTTGACTCCCGAGGAATTAGGAGCTTTTTCCCGCATGCCCCCAGCCGACCAGCGCCATAGCCTTGATGTTTATTACACCCTTGTGCGGGCAGGGAAAACTCATCCCGAACTTTTAAAAGCCGCCCTTCTCCACGATATTGGCAAGGCAGAAGGGGAAATCCGCCTGTGGCACAGGGTAGCAATTGTGCTGATCAGGGCCGTTTTCCCCAGAGCCCTTAAATGGCTCGCAGTCCCCAACGGCTGGCGTTATCCCTTCTACGTACATTACTATCATCCAGTCCTGGGGGCTGAAATGGCCCGGAAGCTCGGCTGTAGCCCCTTAACGGTGGAATTGATCCTCAGGCACCAGCCTGCACTGGAGCTCCCCCCATGGGATCCTTCTCCCGAGGAAATGGAGCTCCTCAGAGCACTTCAGGAGGTAGATGGGACAAAATGAAGATAGCCATTGTGCCCTTTGGACAGGTAGACCAAAAAGTTCTTGAACACCTGATGGAGGCTTTAAGGGGAACTTTCGGTAAAGAGTGCGAAGTCTTGCCTTCGGAGCCTGTTCCGACCGGTGCTTTCAACCCATACCGCAACCAGTACCTTTCTGATTCTTTCCTTGAGGAACTTGGCAAGCTTGAATCTAAGGGGGCAATAAAAATCTTAGGGGTTACTGAGGTTGACCTTTACACGCGAGGCCTCAACTTCGTCTTTGGTCAGGCAAGGCTTGGCGGCAGGGAAGCGGTAATATCCCTGGCCAGGCTGCGTCAGAGCTTCTACGGTTTACCAGAGGATAAAAGGCTTTTGCTGGAGCGAGCCTTAAAGGAAGCTGTGCATGAGTTAGGCCATACGTGGGGGCTCTCCCACTGCCCTGATCCTCTATGCGTGATGCATTTCTCCAATTCCCTGCAGGACACGGATATAAAAAAGGCAGAATTCTGCTCCCGTTGCCTTTCAGCCCTTAAAGCTCGCCTTTAGGGGGAACCATGGTAAACCGCGTTGCAGACCCGCTGACCCAGGCCCTTCATATGATGCGGAGGAACTATGGAGGCAGACCTCGTCTTCTATAATGGTGTCGTTTACGATATGGTAAACCCCTCGCCAGCCCAGGCTATCGCCGTAAGAGCCGGGAGAGTGCTGAAAGTGGGATCAGACCATGAGATCCTCCCCCTTCTCAGCCCAGAAGGCAGAGCCTTTAACCTCAAAGGGGCCACCGTCATTCCAGGCCTTGTGGATGGCCACTTCCACCTTCTAAGCTACGCCATGCGCCTCATAAGCCTGGATTTATCGGGCCTGGAATCAAAGGAAAAAGTCTTGGAAAAAGTGAAGGCTAAAGCCTTATCCACCCCACCAGGTCAGTGGATAACGGGTGGAGGATGGGATAGGAACCTCTGGCCTGACCCTTCTTTCCCAACCCGAAGCGACCTGGACCAGGTTGCACCCGACAACCCTGTAGCCCTCTACAGTAAAGATGGTCACACCATTTGGCTTAACTCCCTTGCCCTTAAAGAGTTAGGGATAACATCTTTTACCCCCGACCCACCCGGCGGAGTTATTGAGAGGGACCAGTTTGGCCAGCCCACCGGGATCCTTAAGGAGAAAGCAGTGGATATGGTCCGGCGGGTAGTAGAAGCTCCTTCTTCTCCGCTTCTCCAGCAAGCAGTTGAAGAGGCTATGGAGACCTTGGTCCGCAAAGGGCTGGTAGGGCTGCACAATTGCGAGGATGAAAGGGCGCTGGCCCTGCTTCAGGAGATGAAAAATCAGGGCAAGCTCAAAATGCGCATCCTTCACCACATCCCGGCTGAAAATCTGGAAGCAGCTGTAAAGCTGGGGATAAAAAGCGGCTTTGGGGATGAATACCTCCGCATCGGAGGAGTCAAAATCTTTGCCGATGGCTCCCTTGGCTCCCGGACAGCCGCCATGCTGGAACCTTACCTGGAAGAGCCTTGGAACCTTGGAATCCTTACTCTAACCAAAGAAGAGCTTGAGGAACTCGTCCTCAAAGCCGGAAAAGCTGGCCTTTCGGTGGCTATCCACGCCATAGGTGACCGGGCCAATCGGGTTGTGCTGGAGGTGTTGGAAAAAGCCCCGCCCCTCCGTCACCGGATTGAACATGTTCAGCTCCTTACCCCTGAAGATTTACCCCGGTTAGCGAAGCTTGGGGTTGTAGCCTCCATGCAACCCATCCACGCCACCTCCGATATGGAAATGGCCGAGCGCTATTG
>Ga0105163_1001598_pt1 | contig 11754 bp, 11 predicted proteins | sample JNZ110809AmetaG_FD_81531 | JGI IMG/M metagenome (GOLD analysis project Ga0105163, IMG submission 81531) | Hot spring microbial communities from Jinze hot spring, China to study Microbial Dark Matter (Phase II) - JNZ 110809A | ecosystem: Environmental > Aquatic > Thermal springs > Hot (42-90C) >... | reverse complement strand
GGCCCAATTCCGAGCTGATTTTAAGGAAGAAAACCCCTGAAGAAGAAACGCTTGAACTCTCAAAAGGCAAGGTGTACTTCCAGGTAGAACCTCGTGAGGGCTTTTTTGAACGAATTAAGGACCTTTTACGGAGCAAAAAGGAAGAGATAGAGGAGGCTCTTAAGGAGCTGAGGATATGGTATTGTGGATATAGGATGAACATAGGGAAGCCGTGCTTGGTACCCCAGGCGATACTTGGTGTGCGCGGGACCAAGTTCAGCTATGAGGTAACTGAGGTGGGGGCAAAGCTCTCCGTCTATGAAGGAACTGTCGAAGTTTATTACCCAGGGCAGAACCAAACTTTTGTAGTTTCAGAAGGATTCACGGCGGAAATCAAGCCAGACACTTGCCTCTTACAGGAAGGGATCGAAGAGGAAACGAAGGGGTGGACGGACTGAATCGGTACCCTTTGCCTTAGGCGATCTTTAAGGCTTTAGGGGATTTACGGAATTTAGCCCTGACTATAGAGGCCACAACAAGTAGACGTGTGGCTTCATCTGCGTACCTCAGGGGTCTCGCTGTCCTATTTCAATCGCCCCTTTGCATCATGAACTCCCATCTGTATAACTCGTCCTTGGCAGCCCGGGCGTCGGGGGCATCGGGGTAGAGCTCGAGGTAGATCTCCAAGTTCCTTATGGCCTTTCGGTAGTCCTTTAATTGGGCGTAGCTATAGGCAAGGGCCTTGTACAGGCCTGGGAAGAAGGGCGAAAGCTTAAGGGCCTCTTTGTACTCCTCTATGGCCTTCTCCAACTTGCCCTCTGAGGCATAAGCCTCTGCCCTTATGACGGCCCTCCTCGCCTCCTCAGGGAGGGCGAAAAGGTGGGGCTGCTTGGCCATAAGATCAGCGATATAGCTCCTCAATTCCTTTGCCTCCTTCTGATCGGCCAACTTCAGGTATTCGGCATACCCCCTTATGGCATCCTTATATAGGCCTTTTCCTTCCTGGGCCTTTGCCTCTTTTAACAAGGCCTCTTTGTAGGGCTTAAGGTGGGCCTGTAGATCGGAAAGATAGCCCCTGAAAAGGGCGCTTTGGGTGTAATGTAGCTCTTCTGGGAGCTCCGCGTAGACTTCTGAAGCCTTACGCATGTCCCCAAGCCTTGCGTAGGCGATCCCCTTAAGGAGCCCTGTGAAGGGGTCTTCTGCCACATCTTCCAAAAGACCGAGGGCCTCAAGCGGCCTTCCCATGTCCATAAGGGCGATGGCCATAACGCTCTTGGCCCACTTGGAGCGAGGGTTGAGTTTATAAGCTGCCTCAGCGTCTTTGATAAACTCTTCCTTCTTGCCAAGGGCCCTGAAGGCCAGGGCACGTCTGGAAAGAACCCAGGGAACGAGCCTGCTTGTCGCGATCCTTTCCCTTTTCACCTTTATATGCTGCGGCTTATCCCATCCGCTCCTTTTAACAAGGAGGGAGACCTCGCTACCTTCCTCCCCTCTCAAGGCCTCAAGCACCTTTGTGGGCTCAAAACCTCGGACGGACTGTCCATTCACCCCGAGGATCTCATCGCCTGGCATGAGCCCTGCCTTTTCCGCAGGGCTTGAGGGCATGACCTCGGTGATGAAGACATGGTCCTCTGACTTATCTATCCTTACGCCAATACCGGTGGTGATGGAATCATTTAGGAATTGGGTGTCGTAGTCAGCGGCTTCTTTGAATCTCCCCATATGGAGGCTGGGAAGCCCCTTGAAACTCCCAACCCTTGACAACGCTTGGGCGGCCTCTTCATACCTCTCAGACTTAAGGTACAAGCGTCCAAGCAACACAGTTGCTACATTCCTTTTGGGATCTATCTCCAGGGCCTTCTTTAAGCTCTTTTCGGCCTCCCTCCAGTCTCCTCTGTCCATATACGTAAGTGCAAGCGCTTCATACGCCGCACAGTCTTTCGGATCGGCCTCTATTACCCTCTTTGCCGCAGAAAGGGCCTCTGGATAAGCCTTAATTAGCCTACACAGGTTGGCCAGGGCCACGAAGTCCCCGTGCAATTGAGAAGGGGGTTGGCCCAACTTGAGCTTCGCCTCTATCTCCCTCTCCTTTACGGTCTTTGACCGCTTAAGGTCTGAAAGGACCTCCGCGAGCTTAGGTGGTATCTTCCTTATGGCCTCGGCATAGGCCTGTTCTGCAGCCTTGCGGGCCGACTCGCTGCCTAAAATGGAAACCGGGGCCTCGCCAGAACCACTTACCGAAAACCTGTAAAGGACCACCAAGTCATAGAAGACATGAACGTCTAAATCCACCTCCACCCGGATCCTGTCGCTGGATAAAAGGCTCGGACCGGCGACCCTTTTCACCTTAAGGTCTCCTGTACTGAGGGAAACAAAGGGCAGGGCCTCCTCCTTTTCGGGCCCTCGATCCAGACAAGGCCTGAGGTAAAGCGAAGAAAGCTGTTTAAGGTATTTGCCGCTTTGAAAGCTATAGATGACGTTTTCCTTTGCAAGGAAATCCGAAGCCGTCTCTTCCTCTTTCACGTGAATATCCAAGGCAAAAGGCAGACTCGGGCATTCTACGGGCTTATAAGCCTCTTTAATCGGCCCAGGTGCTACAGTGAAGGTAGCAGGCGTACAAGAAAGGACAAAAACAGCCCAAAAGCCAAAAAGAAACAAACGCACTTTCATCTTCAACCCTCCAAAGGCTTTTCGCCAAAAGAAGCCCTGTTCCTCGCGGGCTAACCGAAAGGGAAAACTTCAGGATGGGTATTTATCTTCCACCCCATTAAAAATGGAAGGAAACCCCCAGCACCTGCACCTTCCCCTCTCCTAGCCGCGCACAAGAACAGACTCACCTCTTAAACTTCCCCCATGCCTCCTAACCCCAAATTCGCTAAAAGACGGCCACCACGGTCCATAAATCGAGATAAGCCCCTCATCCCTAGGCAAAAGGCCATTACACCCATAAGGACATCCTACAGTAAACCCACTCACAGACAAAGGACCCCCGGATTAGAGAAAACCCCTCACATAAGCCGTATCCATCCCCTTCCACTCTCTACTGCTACCAAAAGCATCCCACCCCCTCAAGAAACCCAAAAACGCCAAGACCTAAAACATAGTCATAAATACCACTGCCGAGTGAATATCAGTGAAAATAAACGCATGCTAAATCCATGTTGATCTTCTCTTTGTGGCATTTTATAGCTTTCCTTAAACTGTGTCAATTCTTTTTCTTTTTTAAAAAACACAGGGCAAAAAGGCAAGCAAGGCCGTATTTTCATTCTTTTACGATTTCCACCCTTCTATTTTTTGCCCTTCCCTCTTCTGTGTCGTTCGAAGCGATGGGGGCAAGAGGTCCTACACCAAAAGTCTTTAACCGTTCCTTTTGGATTCCGTATTTTTCGACAAGTTCTTTGGCCACATTTTCGGCCCTTCTTCTTGAGAGTTCCATATTGTAATCAAGCCCGCCGATATTGTCCGTGTGGCCTACTATGTAAACCCTTATCTCGGGGTTGTCCTTCAAGAACTTCGCTATCTCCCTTAAAGTGGGCTCGGATTCGGGTTTAACATCGGCCTTACCGAAGTCAAAGTATATCCCGTAAATAGCCACGTGTCCTTCTTCTTTCAGCTTTTGCCTTATAGTATCTGCTGTGATAAGTCCCAACTCCATTTCCTTTGCTTCCACAACCCCTAAGAACACCTTTGGACCGTCGTAGCTATCCAAAACGGTAAGGGAGATCCCCACACCGTCTCTTTTAGCTGATAGGTGAAAGAAACCATTGGGGTCATCCCTTGTCGCGAAGATATTCCAGAACAAGGTATTGTATTCGTGCAAAAATTTCCGTATACCTGCTATTTCTTTGCCCTCGCCTTTGTAAGCTATCCTAAAGTTAGCCTTTTGGAACGCCTCTACGTAGTTCCTGAAGACCTCATAGGCGCTTCTCCCTTTAGGGCATTGGTATTGGATTACAGTAACCTTACCCTCTAATCTTTCCCTCCTTGCCTCCGAGATTTCCTTGTCAGAGGAAGATCTAACGGGTCCTAAAAGCAAATACAGCCGCTCAAATTCCTTGACCGTATAGTGGTAGATATGGGATCCAGGATACCTGGAGACAACAGGATGGTCCCTGCTTCCTGGGACATCCTGCGCGTGTACCTGAAGGGCAAATAGGACCATAAAGGGCACCAAGGCCCTTATAAACCCCATAAACCTAGTTCCCATCCCTACCACCTCCGCCAAAAGGTCCTGGGTTACCTTTTTTTTATATGTTAGAACCTCGGGGGAAAATGGCAATACAAGTCATTGAAAAGGGACCCTGGGTAAAGGAAATCAAAAGGACTCCCTTTCCAGAACTTACCATGAAATACGGGAGCTTTACGCTTTGAGGCAGGTCTTATAAACTTAAGGATTTGGCTCCCCGGGCAGGACTCGAACCTGCAGCCTACGGGTTAACAGCCCGCCGCTCTGCCTGTTGAGCTACCGGGGAACTTCTTGTTATTAAAAGTTAACACACCTTGACCTCCTCTCGCAAGGCCGTGCGATGGCAAGGGTTTCAGCCGCCGCCAAGCGGTTCGAGGTAAATTCCCACAAAGACCTCATCTCCGTCTTTTAAAGGAAATCCCAAGACATCCAGGGTGATGGGCATGTGATCCTGGTTGACCTTCAGCTGCCTGAGGTCGTCCCCTGGCAGGTCCTTCTCGAGGAAGTTTATGTGTGGTAAAAGCTGCTGCAACCTTCGAAGGAGTTCTGCAATAGTTACCTCCTCTTGGTGAAATTCAAAGACTATGGGAGGCTCAAAGCGTCCTATAACCTTGAAATTGGCATCCACTACTACCTTCATGTTGTCATAGTACCAATTCATCCTACCCATTGGCAAGTCACAGGCTAAAGGTAACCAAGGCCCATGCCTTGCGGGGCTTTTTAAACTGTAGTAAGCTCGACACGGCTGCAACGTTCAGTCCCTTAGGATTCCTGCGTCGGAGTTGGTCTCTCATGAGATGGACTTTATTATTAGTTGCGTCCTTGGGGCTTTTCGCCTCCTTGGCCTACTTTAAGGTACAGGCGCTGGTGGTAAGGACCGAAAAAGGGAAGATAGTCGCCCTTATGGTGGCAAAGCAGGGCGATGTAGTTGAGATCCATCACGTCAATTCCATCTTCGACGCCCCTGTAACCGAGCTTCTTGAAGTAAGGGGCAAGGAGTTACACCTAGCAGGCGTATACACCCCATCTCATGGGGTGAAAGAGTACTACGGGATTGGAACAGCGCATTCTGCAGGGGAAAGGAGATGGAGAAAACTCACCTTCATGTCCACAGGGGCCTTGCGCTTTCGAGTGTGCGTAAACGAAAGGTTCCTTTTCGAAGGGCAAAGCTTTTCCCTCGCCCTGGAGGATTTAAGGGTAGCGCAGCTAGTCTTTAGGCTCTGCCGCCCATTGAGCTTCTAAGAGGGGCTTAACCTCTTTTGTCCAGAGCGCCTTTTTTGACGGCTGTTTAAGAGCCCCTTGGAGGTCCTATAGGATAAGCCTTTGAGGATCCACTTTCTCCCTTAGGATCTTCAACTCCTCCTCAGTGGGGGGATCTGTCTCCTTTGCCCTCGAGGTGTCTACTTCAAAGCCTGTGTTCTCTATAATTTGCTCCAGAGAGATGCCCGGATAGTACTCTGCAAGGTACATCTCCTTAGTGACTTCGTCAAACCCAAACACCCCGAGGTCTGTGATGACCGCAATGGGACCGCCTCTTTTAAGCCCTAACTTTCTCCTGCTGTCGCGGCCTTGGTACCAGCCTACGCTGGTCAAGTAGTCAAGCTTTTCGACAAACCTCCTTTTTTCGTGCCTCATGAAGACGATGAAGGCATCCGCCAGGGCAGCCACATCTCCTGCCCCACCGCTGCCCGGCAGCCTCACCTTAGGACGGTGGTAAGGTCCGATGCAGGTGCTGTTGAGGTTACCATACCTATCGATCTGAGCGGCGCCTAAAAGGGCTATGGTCCGTAGCCTCCTGTGCGCAGCTATCGAAAAGGCCTCGATGAGTCCGGAGTTCAGGGAAGTCCAGTACATGACCCGAGGGTCCGACACACACATGGGTATCTCCTCAAGTATGGGGTCAATCCCTCCTGTCTCGAAGAAGAGGATTGCGCCAGGTGCATGGATTTGTTTAGCCGCCATGGCGGCGAGCATGGGCAAACCAGTGCCTACGAACACTATGTCCCCATCCTTTATCAAGCGGGCAGCCCTTATGGCCATCATCTCATTGGTGCTGTATTCCATCCTACCCATAGCCCCAGACCTCTTCACTTTCTCTCCAGGCCTACTGCGTATCCCCTCCCGGCAGAGGCTTTTATCTTTAGGAGCGACTCCACGCCCACCTTTTCTAGGTATTCTTCATGGGAGGAAACGCCGTAGACCCACTCGCGCAGGTAGTTTTCAAAGGCCGCATCGTCCTCTGCAGCCTTCCTGTAATAGTTGAGATGCCCCGCATCGTAATCGTAAAAGCCGTAACAGGCAGTGGGATGGGCCCCGTACGGCACCCTTACGATGGCATCCACGAAAAAGGGAGGTAGCGAATTCTGATCGGGGTCGCTGCGGATGTACTCAACAGGCACCACCTCTTCACAGCTTACTATGACGACGTCGGCTGCCTTCGCCTGCTCTATATCGGCGAAGGTAAGGCCCTTAATCCTGACCGTCCCATCCTCCCCTACATACTGCACATGTAAGATAGTAACATCCGGATTAAGCGCCGGGACAAGCACAATGGGGTCCTCTTCTTCCTCAAAGGGGTTCTGTATGACGACTGCTTTCTTGCTCGAAACCTTCCCCTTACCCCTCACCTCTGGCCCAAACCCCTCTACCTTGAGGATGTCCGATCCAAGCCCACTCTTTGTGGGCATGAAAGGAATCCCCAGGGCACCGGCCAAGAACCTGAGGCTCATCTGATAGTTAGAGTAATCCTCCACCTCGATCTCGCCCCTCTCCACAGCCTTCCTGAACCGGATACAAGTCGGGGCCCAACGGCCGTTTCCGCCGTACGCTATTTCCACCCTCCTGACGCACCCTGCACCTATCAACACATCAAGGGCCTGTCCATGCGAATGACAGACCACATGCAGGTCCTTCCTCCCCTGCCTTATGATCTCATAGGCCAATGCCATGGGATTCCTGGAGACCGTAAAGCCCCCAATGGAAATGGTCATCCCATCCCGTATGAACCGCGATACGGCCTCCTTGACCGTCATGAACTTCCCAACACCGCCACCTCGACCCATACCCTCTCCTTTTTGTCCCTTTTTAAGAATTTTTTCACAAAGTTCCCGCTATGTCAAGGCTATCTTCGGTCATTCTTGAGCTTCTTTGCGCCTCCCCTTGTACAAGGGGATCGGTCCCATGTAAAAGAGGACTGATGCGAGCATCCCTCCGAAGCAGACGAGGAAGGCGTATTGGTATGCCTCAGGGGAGTGGAGGCCAGCGGAGGCCTCTAGCCTCCCCATGACCAACCCCAGGAGGGGCATGAAAATTCCCCCTCCGGCCATGGTGAAGAAGTTAACACAGCTCATGACCGTGCCTGAAAGGGTCAGCGGGAAGGACTCCTTGGCCTCTGTGTATACCATCATGGTCATACCGTTGAAGAGTCCCAGGGCGAAGAGCAGCAGGCCGAAGAAGGCGGGCGATCTCACCTCCCACGCCTTGGCCGTGGCTGCCAGGATGAGAAGGGCGAAGGCGTATAGGCTCAAGGGGAGTGCCATGGCCCTTTTGTGGTGTCCAGTCCCCCGGCTGAAGAGATATCCTCCGATCGGCCCTCCTGCTATGGCCCCTATCGACATGCAGAGCAGAAGGTTTCCCACCGTAAGGGCGTCAAACCCCTTCGCGTAGCCCAGGAAGGTGGCAAGCCACAGCCCCTGTAGGCTCACAAAGGTGCCGTAGCGAAAGAAAGCCACAGCAGCAAACCTCCAGAACAGAAGGGACTTAAAGACCGCATACAGCGACCGCGCAAGCTCCGCCCATGGAAGCCCCTTTTTAGGCTCGCCCCTTGCCCTTACGCCCTCCAGGGCCTTGAAGGCCAAAATCCCCACCCCGGCAGTGAGGAGCGCCAAGGCCGTAAACACCCTTCGCCACCCCATCGCTTGGGAGAGGAAGACCAAGGGCGAGGTGGCCAGGAGGGTGCCCGATATCCCTATTGAGTAGAGCAACCCGGTCATCTTGGCAAAGCGGCTTGGGGAGACAGCTTGCGAGAGGTATTTAAGGGAGCCCATTAGGACAGGGGCCATCCCGGCACCGATTAGGAGCCTTCCCCAAAAGGCCGAGGCAAAGGACTGGGAGCAGGCAAATAGCAAAGCCCCAGCCGCAGCCAAAAGCACGCTGACTAAAAGGATCGGCCTCGGCCCCACTTGGTCGAGCATGGGACCCAAGGGGATCTGCAAGGCCGTGAAGGAGTAAAAGAAGGCACCGCCCAGTAAACCGCACTGTTTGGCATCAAGCTCCAGTTCCGATATGAGCGAGGGCATGATGACGGCGTTGGAGACCCTGTAAAACTGGGAAAGGACATAGAGGGCAGAGAGTAGCACGAAAACAAGCCCTTCCCTCTGCCCCCAATGGTCCTTGGACCTCATCTTGTCTTTGCGGCCTTCCTACCCTCCCAGCCTAAGAGGAACCTCCTGGCCGTCACCACACCTAGTAGCGCCGCACCTACCAGGTCGGTCACCGCACCCGGGTGGATCATCAACAGGGCCCCGCACAGGTTCAGTGCCCTCTCCCATACCTTCAACTCTCCCTTTAAGTAGCCGATGGTAGCGGTAGAAAGGAAAAAACACCCCAGGGCAGCTGTGAACCCGTGGTAGAGGATCTGCAGGACCTCACCTTGCATCAACAGGCTCTGGTCCAGGACGAACATATAAGGGACTATGAAGGCCGCAAGCCCTAGCTTGCAGGCAGTGATTCCCGTTTTCATGGGGTCGCTTTGGGCGATGGCGGCCCCTGCATAGGCAGCCAGTGCCACCGGCGGCGTGATGGCAGATATGATGGCGAAGTAAAAAACGAACAGGTGCGCCGCCAGAACCGCAACGCCGAGGTTCTTCAACGCAGGAACCGCTAGGATGGCACAGATGATGTAAGCCGCCGTTGTCGGAAGTCCCATACCCAGGATGAGGGCGGCCACCATGGTCAAGGCCATGGTCAGGTAAAGGTTGCCGTGGGCCAGCGAAAGGATGAGCCCTGAGAACTTAAGGCCGAGGCCGGTCAAGGTGATCACACCTACGACTATTCCAGCGCAGGCGCAGGCGGCTATTACACTTAAGGCATTGACCGCCCCGGATTCCAAGGCCTTGAAAAACCCCTTAAGGTCAAGCCGGGTCTCTTTTTTCAGAAAGCTTATAACTATGGCCGTAACGATCGCCCAGAAGGCCGAGTACGCCGGAGAATAGAGCTTTACCGCCAATAGGTAAACGAGGACCGCCGCTGGCAGCACCATGTAACCCTGGGTCTTGAGGACCTGCCGGATGTCAGGTACCTCCTCCTCGGACAACCCCCTCAGGCCGATGCGCCTTGCCTCAAGGTGAACGGAACTAAAGACCGTGAAGTAATACAGGAGGGCTGGGATGAGCGCTGCCGCGCACACCTTTATGTAGGAGATCCCGGTCATCTCTGAAATCACGAAAGCTGCAGCCCCCATCACCGGCGGCATCAGCTGCCCGCCGCTTGAGGCCACGGCCTCAGTCGCCCCAGCGAAGTGCGGCTGATATCCCGTCCTCTTCATCAGAGGGATGGTGTACGTCCCCGTGGAGACGACGTTGGCCACCGCGCTGCCGGAAATGGTCCCGAAGAAACCGCTCGCGACAACAGCCACCTTTGCCGGCCCACCTACGGACTTGCCTGCCACGCTGTTGGCCAGGTTTATGTAAAAGTCCCCCACCTTGGTCGCCTCAAGGAAGGCACCAAATATGACAAAGAGGATCACATATGAGGCCGAAACACCTATGGGTACGCCGAAGATCCCCTCAAGGGTGGTGTACATGTGCGAGGCAAGCCTCTCCACATCGTAACCCCTATGCGCCAAAAGGCCAGGCAGATGCGTCCCGAAGTACGCATAGAGCAAGAAGGCAAAGGCCACCACGGGCAGGGCAAGGCCCAGGACCCTTCTGGCCATCTCCAGGACCAAGAAGATGGTGACCAACCCAAGGGCTACGTCCCACTTGGTGGGCATCCCCGCACGCTCGATCAAGGCGTCCATGTTCACGATGATGTAAAGCCCAGAGATAACCCCAAGGCAGGCCAACGCCACATCCCAAGGGCCAATCCCCCGTCCCTTCTTGATGGGCACCGTGAGGAAGGCAACCGCAAAGCCAAGGCTCAGGTGAATGGCACGCAGGCTCCAGGGGTCGATCGTCCCCCTGAAGCCCACGTAAAGGTGGAAGAGCCCCATGAAGACGGCAAACCCCAGTGCCGCATAGCGCGCAAGCCTCGTCATCGCCCCAACCCTTGCTTACTTCACGAGTCCCAACTCTTTGTAATACCTAAGGGCACCAGGGTGAATGGGTATGGGGCTCAACTTGGCTGAGTTCTCGGGGGTCGTATACTGCGCTATGGCGTGGGTCTGGATCAGCATGTCCCTGTGCTCGAAGATGGCCTTCGTGATCTTATAGACCAGGTCCTCCGGCAGGTCCTTGTGGCAAACGACAGAAGTCCAAACCCCTAGTGTGAGCACGTCCTCTTTCTGCCCCCTATAGGTGCCTTTGGGGATGACCGTCCTGACGTAGTAAGGATAAGCCTTCTGCACCTTTTCTACTTCTTCCTCGGTGAAGGGTATGATCCTTATGTCGTGGGTGGTGGCAAGGTCAATCACCGAAGAGGTCGGCGGGGCAACTGACCAGATGCCAACCTCTATGACGCCGTCTTTCAGCGCCCTTGCCGTCTCCTCAAAGGAAAGCCTGTAGACCTTGATGTCATTATAAGTAATGCCGAGCACAGGAAGCACAAGGCTGGTCTTGAGCTCCGTACCACTACCCGGTGCGCCTACCGAAACCCTCTTCCCCTTGATATCAGCTATCCGATAGATGGGGTATTTGGCCAGCGTTATCACGTGATAGGAGTGGGGATAAGTCTGGAAAACCGTTCGCAGACAGTCCAACTTCGCGTCCTTGAACTTCCCCTCTCCTACATAGGCCTGATAAACCGTGTCGTTCATGGCAAGTCCAAGTTCCACCTTCTTTGCAGCGACCAACCTCACGTTCTCCACCGAAGCAGCCGTCACCTCCGCAGTCGCCTGCACTCCAGGTACGAACTTCGTTATGATCTCAGCCATAGTACCTCCGTAAGGATAATAGACACCACCTGTACCACCGGTCCCAATGGAGATCTTGGTCTGCGCCGCAGCCAAACCGAAGCACAAGAGCATGAGGACAATAGACAAGCAAACAGGCCGAAACCACCTTCGCCCATTGCCTCTTTTCATGGTTACACCTCCTTTTGATTATTCCTTTGGTTATCTGGGGAACGGCTAAAGGCCTTGACTCCTACTTTGTGCATTTTTTCACCAAACATGTTAACTCAACACCTGGATCTTTTGTCAAGTCGCTATTTGAATCAGGAAACTGCGTTTGGAAAGGGGTCCTTATCCGATTTCCCTTACGCCTATGGCGTTGGGGGAACGGCGTATGAAGCCCCTCTGCTGGGCCACTACGTCAAGCGGTAGGCTAAGGATGTCTATTAGGTTCGGGTCCTTATACTTACGGTAGACCTCGTCCTTGAAGCTCTTTATGTACGTTTTACACAGCTCACAGAGCTCAACCCGTATTTCGTCC
>Ga0105163_1001596_pt1 | contig 11778 bp, 14 predicted proteins | sample JNZ110809AmetaG_FD_81531 | JGI IMG/M metagenome (GOLD analysis project Ga0105163, IMG submission 81531) | Hot spring microbial communities from Jinze hot spring, China to study Microbial Dark Matter (Phase II) - JNZ 110809A | ecosystem: Environmental > Aquatic > Thermal springs > Hot (42-90C) >... | reverse complement strand
GGCTACCTGCCGATCCGTGAGACGCATACAGTTGATGAAGATAAGATAAATCTGGCCCCACCTGAGCTCAGTGATGAGGAGATAGTCTGCATTGACCCCGCTGCCGTCGCCTTAATGGCTGTCTGCGAGGGGCATGTTAGGCTCGGCGATATCGTTGCGGTTTTCGGGCTTGGCGCTATAGGACTTATGACAGTCCAGATGGCTAAGCTTTCTGGAGCCATGCTAGTAATAGGCGTGGAGCCCATAGAAAGAAGGAAAGAATTAGCTAAGCGCTATGGAGCGGACGTAGTTATAGATCCAAGGGAATGCGACGCTGGCTTAGAGATTAGGAAGGCTACAGGCTGGAAGGGGGTGGACATATCTATAGAGACTAACGGATCTTATTCGGCGCTACACCAAGCAATTAGAGGAACAAGGTATGGTGGAACAATAGTGCCGGTCTCATGGTATCATGGTGAAGCAAAGGGACTGAATCTGGGCGAAGAATGGCACTTTAATAGGCAGGTGATGGTTTCAGGCGCACGGGTTGAAAGTGAACCCTACAGAGACTACCCGTTATGGAATAGGGAAAGGGTTTATGAAACCGTGGTAAGCTTGTTTAAGCGGAAGCTTTTAAGGATCGACGGCATGCTTACACCAATAGTTCACTTTAAAGATGTCGTTGAAGCCTACAGGATGATTGATGAGAGACCTGAGGAAACGATTAAATTAGGCGTCAGATATAATTAGAGATGAGGGTTTGAGAAGGTTCTCACAAATGTTTAGTCATGAAGCAATGCTATATGAAGCGCTCCAAGATAATAGGGTTAAATGTAACCTCTGCGCCCGCAGATGCATAATATCTGATGGCGGCGTGGGGTTCTGCGGGGTTAGGAAAAATGAGGGTGGAAAACTTTACACATTAAATTATGCAATAGCTTGCGCGGCTAATGTTGACCCTATAGGTAAGAAACCGCTGTCGCATTTCCATCCCGGAGCGCTCGTAATGTCAATAGCGACGGTCGGATGCAATTTCAGATGCCAGTTCTGCGATAACTGGAGCATAAGTCAGGAGAAAGATATTATTGGCAGGAGATTTCCACCTGAGGAAGTTGTTAAGGCTACTGTTGAGCACGGCTGTCATGGGATAAGCTACACTTATACTGAGCCGACAATTTTCTTCGAGTACGCTTATGATACGGCTGCCTTAGCGCATGAACGCGGCCTCTTCAATACGTTTGTTACAAATGGCTACATGACCCCTGAAGCCATTGAGGCGATTGCGCCGTACCTCGATGCTGCGACAGTTGACTTTAAGGGTGGAGGTGACCCGGAGTTCTACAGGAAGTTTTCTATGGTTCCCTCGGTTGAGCCTATCTTTGAAGCCCTTAAGGAGATGAAGAGAAGGGATATACATATTGAGGTTACGAACCTCGTTGTGCCGAAGATAGGTGATTCCATAGAGAGGGTAAGGGATTTGGCTTCATGGATTAGAGAGAATCTTGGCGAGGATACGCCGCTCCATCTGTTAAGGTTCCATCCAGACTATAAGCTGACAGACATACCGTCCACAGAGATAAGAACTCTTGAGAAAGCGTATGAGGCGGCTAAAGATGCTGGATTAAACTACGTTTACTTGGGGAATGTTCCCGGCCACAGGTATGAGAACACTTACTGCCCAAGCTGCCAAGAGCTTTTAATAAAGAGGTATGGCTTCGATATAGTTAGATGGAATTTAACCGCTGACATGAGGTGCCCTAAGTGTGGTAGACGGATAGCGATTAAAGGGAAATTCCATAGGTCCGGGTTAACGTTTCCATACTCAATAATATAGCTTTAGTCTTCAGTTGCAGCGGATTATCTGCCTAAAACTTAATTGAATCTGCGAGCTGAGCATGGATTATAGAGGGGATTTGGTTGGCGATGGGCATGAATGTTAGCGCCGTAGATGCTTGGAGGTTGAACGTGGGGGTTGGTCCGGCTGAGCATGGGTCTATGTGAACGGATACCTTTATCTCGCCCCCACCTTTAGGGATGAGTTTTGGAAAGTTAAGCCTGAGACCGGAACCATAGTGGAGAGATACGAGATGCCGGGTCACGTTTGGGGCGCACCATTAGTGGATATCTCGGGGATTTACGGCGCTTCAACTGGAGGATACGTGATAAAATTTAGGCAGGACGGGAGCGTTGTATGGAGAGTGAATACGGGTTTAGGTGACTTTATAGCTGAGGCGATCGTTGAGGCTTGGGCGAATGCCTAGCAGCAGTTTTAAAATAGATGGACTTAAATAGTCATAAGTCGTAAAATCTTCTTGATGGAGAAGCTTTACACTCTCAAGGAGGCTAAGAGGCTTCTGGGCGTTACAACTAGGACTTGGCAAAGACAAAGAGAAGATAAAACATCTCCACGGAAAAGAAGTCTATGCACTAATCATGGCAGAAGAATAACATCAAGCAATATAAACCTATATGAAACCCGAAACAGTTGCGTTAGAGGCGAATCAAGCGGAGGAAGAATTCTCTTGGATAGGGACTACACGTGGCTCGGAGGCTCACACCACGGGGGATACTCAAGAGGATGCTTGCTCGGCGTTAAGAGAAAGCCGATGTAGTTTGAGTTAATGGGGTTTTATTTTGCGCCTGAAAATCGATTTACATGTTCACACATCTTATTCAGATGGCTCCGGGACAATTAAAGATATTCTTAGGGTCGCTAAGAGTAGGGGTTTAGATGGCTTAGCTATAACTGACCACGAGGTTCTCAACGGATATTTTGAGGCTAAATCCTATGACAGCGGCCTAATAATCCTCCCCGGCTATGAGGTTTCTACAGACGCTGGGCACGTTTTAATTATAGGTTTAGAGGGGGAGCTTCCCCCCAACGCTGGATCAAGGCAGCTCATGCCTTACGATGAAATTATAGATTGGGTTAGGCTCCATGATGGGTTAACCATTTTAGCGCACCCAGCCATCGAGGTACTCAAGCTCGACAGGTGGATGCGACATAAGCCGGACGCCGTGGAGGTTTTGAATTCCCTATATCCACTCCACTACCTCGTCAAAAGAGGTTTAAGCGTATCTTTAAAGCTGGGCGTAGCCGGAGTCGGCGGAAGCGATGCCCATAACCCGCTAAATGTTGGTAACGCCTACACGATTTTAGATATCGAGGGTGAGCCGAGCGAGAGAAGCATCAAGGAAGCCGTTAGAAAGAATAGGGCTACCTACGGTGGCTCGCTGGCGCCCTTATCCACCAGGCTGAGGATGGGGTTCGATTACATATTGTCTAAAGCCGTCCATCGCATCGATGGTGGTGAGCGCTATGAGACATGGGTTTAACACTGAGCGTATCAAGATTGAGAGCCTCTCAGTCCGGTAGACCAGCCCTCCTCCAAACAGATTTTAGGGCTTCCCCCGTCACCTTCACGGCGTCTTCAGGCTTCATCCTGTTGACTTTTTCACTGAAGGGTTCAGGGGTCACTGGCCCCTCATACCCTATGTTTTTTAACGTTTTAAGGAAGCCTACTAGGTCGATTACGCCGGTTTCTCCTGGCAGGCACCTTACATTATCTATGAGCTTGTCTAGCGGCACGTTTGCGGGAGCATCGTTTATGTGGACATATATGATGTCTTTACCCTTAAGCTTCATGAGGTCTTCTATCGTCCCCCTAGAGACATACCAGTGCCAGCTGTCGAGGAGTACGCCCACGTTCTCGGCTTCCAGCGCCCTGCATAGGGGGAGTAAACCGTCCAAACTATGTATGAAAGTGTATCTATATCCTACTCTAAGCGACTCGGTTCCCACGAACTCCAGCCCAAGCGAGCATCCATTCTTATATAGAACTTTAACTATCGGTTTAAGCCTAGACACATGCCATTTAAAATTGTCCTCAAACGGTTTATCGTCTGAGAACGGTAGGATAAATGTGAGCGCCCTTGCGCATTCTATTTCGGCGGCTAAGGAGGCTAGGCGCTCCAACTTTTTTAGTTCCCTCTCAAAGGTTTCCTTGTCGCCGCGCCAGTCGAATGGGAGCCACCAGCCGCTTGGCTTTATCCCCTCCTCAGAAAACAGGTTCTTCACATAGCTCAGGGATTTCTCCTCGACAAGGTTGGAGACCTCTATTATATTTATTTCCACGCCTTGGAAATCTCCAATCTTAGCTAACTTTATGTTTTCCTGTAAACTTTTATGTATGCCTATCGCGTATGGGCTTAAACTCCTAAACATACTATCATGTTTCCCCCAAAGAACTTTTAAGCTTTGTCTATCTCCGCAAAACGCTCAATTAACCCGAATTCTTACTCCGCTATCAACGCTCTTAACTATGGCGTCTAGGGTTTTCAGCGCATAGTAGGCGTCTTCCGCGTCAGCGTGCGGGTGTGAGCCAGAGAGAATGCAGTGCGCGAAATGTTCAAGCTCCTCTACGTAACCTGGGCGGGAGACGCCCCTATAGTGGCTTCCATGCTCAAAGATTAGGGTTTGTATAGCGGTTGGATCAGTTGGCTCCATCCACCCCTTTCTGCTAGCGTATCTTAGCCTCTTAAACTGCTCCGCCTCAGCCCACCCCTCCGTCCCCTGAACCCCAACCCGCTCATAGAATATCGGCGAGCATCCGCCTAAAGTGAACGAGCCTATAGCCCCAGAATCGAATAGTAGGCTGGCTGATACCGCGAGCCTTTTACCCTCTACAGCTATACCCATAGCCTCAACCTCAATAACCCTTCCCCCAAGAAACTGGAGGCAGTCCATTGGGTGGATCGCTTGGTTAAGCATGAAACCCCATAGGAAGGGTTGCCCCCAAGCCCCCCTAGTGTCAGGCGCCAGGTATGTGGCTTCTAGGCGGAAAACATCGCCAAAATTCCCCCTTTCAGAGATCTTCTTGAGCGCCCTGTGGACTGGCATATGACGCCAATGGGTCCCAACCATGCAGATTTTTCCAGACGATTTCATCACCTCGTAAATTTTTCTCGCGCCATCCAGCGTCAGGGACGGTGGCTTCTCCATAAACACGTTTACCCCCCTCTTCAAACACGCTACCCCCAACTCTTCATGCATTTGGGGCGGGCCGACAATTATCACGCCGTCCGGAGCCTCCTTATCAATCATCTCCTCATAGTCCGTGTACCATCTTTTAGCGCCGAAGCGTCGCACAGCCTCCCTAGCCTTTTCCTCAATTAGATCGCAGGCAGCCACATACTCGATCTGCGGGATAAGCGCGGCGGCTGGCTGAAGGCTCTCCATCGAGTGGCGTCCACACCCTATGAAACATATGCGCACCCTATCTTTAACCATCAGGGTCACCGATGAGAAACATTTAACGTTTCCCCTTAAATGCCTTAAGCTAAAATGGCTCTAGGCATCTGCCTCGAATGCCTCTAATGCTAGTTTTTTCAGGTCCCTTCTCAGTATCAATTCTCAGTATCGATGGTGTTAGAGACGTTATCGCATTGCTTATTATAATTATGTTTGTTACGATCAGGGGGTATAGGCTCGCTTTAGCGATCTGTCGCGTAACCATCTCGCTATAAACTATTATGCTTAACGTTGCGTTCGCTAATCCCGTTCCACACATTAACGTCATAAACCTCCCATATTTGTAGAGCATAGTGTTTTGGGTTGAGAACTTAACCGCTAGGTTACGGAGCAGAAGGTTTGCCGCCATGATTACTGCGGCGTAAATGAATCCGGTTAAGTCGGGCACATAGATTAGACCTAAAGTTACGAAGAAGAGCGCTCTAACGAGAAATGTCAGCTCATCCTGGAAGCTTTTGATTTTCCCCATGAGGGTTTGCATGGATTTCGCATTCACATTTATGCCCAAATTCCTCATCATCATGAAGTTTCCAAGGGTTATTCCGAAAACTAATGCGGATAAGGGGCCGCTTCCACCCAGCATTTCCGTTCCAGCGTAACATAGGGCTAGCGCCGCTATCGTGAGCATGTAAGTATACTCCTGCCCTTTAATAACGCCTAGAATCTTTATCCAAGCGGCGCCAACTATAACTCCTAAAAACATGCCAACGGCGAATTTTGCGATGAGCGAGGATATTATTTCTTGGGGATTAATGAAGCCGCCGAAATATATATCCAGGAAAACCATTACCAAAATTATGTTAAGCGCGTCAGTAATGGTTGATTCTAGAGATAAAGTTGCCCTTACCTCCTCCGGCACCTTCATTCTCAACATTAGAGGTATAATCACGACTGAGCTTGTTCCAACAGCCATCGCTCCAAGTATTAACCCCTCAAGCCATTTTAAACCCATTATGAGGCAGCTCAGCAGCGGGATAAAAAGCACCGCTAAAATAACGTGCGTGAGGGCTAGTGTTGCCGACTTAAAGCTATACGAGAGAACAGAATGCGTCTCTAAGTTTAATCCTCCCTGAAAAAGGATTAGCATTAAAGCTAGGGCTGAAAAGACCGGTGCCGATGATAAAATATCTTCTGCTGAAAATAATTTTAGCATTGGACCGAGGATTATGCCGACAAGTATCAGGAATAATATGTCCGGAAAACCGGTCTTCTTGAAGATGAAGTCCGCTAAGAAGCCAACGGATATTATTATGCCAGCCGCCATAAAAATCATTTCGATATTAGCCATAAAGCCGCGGAGCCCCTTTAAAATAGGGTTGGAGATTCACCCTTTTATTTTTTAGTAAAAATTATTATGATCGTATAGTTGGCTATAATCGGTGGCTGGAGACGACTTAATGAGCTATGGCGCTAAGCAGTTAAGGTATGTGCTTAGCTGGCTTATTGCTGGGACTAGAGGCGGAAACATGAGGGCTAGGATAATCATGGCGCTAAAGGAATCCCCAATGAACGCCAATCAGTTGGCTAACCTGCTTGGAGTCGACTATCGGACCATAAGGCATCACTTAGAGATCCTCGAGAAGAATAAGATAATTGCTTCTGTAGGGGAAAAGTACGCCGTCACCTATTTTCTAACCCCGCTCATGGAGGATAACTACTCGGTATTTGAGGAGATTTGGAAGAAATCTGGAAAAAAGGAGAAAAGGGGGTTGAGGTAAAGTGGATAAGATGATGGGTGTCGGAGATAGAAAGGTTGCGCTCATAATCGCTGTTCTTGTAGCGGTAGCAGTCCTCGCAAGCATATTCAGCCTATATATCACCGAAGCCTCGCCAGAACGTCAGATTAGAAGGCGCTGGGGTCTAAGTGAAAGCCAGATAATTGAGATTAAACATTTGGCGGATAAATATCGGTGTGGAGAGATAAGCCGGGAAGAATTTGAATTAAGCATATTGTCAAGATTTAGGGATTGGGGGATTATTCCCCCGCCAAACATACCCATACCGGACATAGAGATTTTCTACACGGCTAAATCGGTCATTTCGACGGTTAACGCCGCGCTTGTAATAATTCTGCTCATAATATACGTGGATATTTATCGGAAGACAAAAGCCCAGTTTTCAGCAGGCCTCATAATATTCTCTTTAGTGTTACTCTTCTATACGCTTTCATCTAACCCATTTATGCACATGCTCTTCGGCTTCAGAGCCTTCGGTCTAGGACCATTCGCCATGCTGCCGGACGCCCTAACATTTATCGCATTAATAATCCTGCTATATCTTAGCTTAAAATAGCATTTCAAGAGCAATACTGAACGAAATTTGATATAATTCTGAAAAAACCTTTTTAAAGCATTAGCTGCATGTTTTGAGCGGTGGTGAGAATTGAGGAGGACCACGCTGTTAGTGGCTTTAGGTTTAGTCGCGTTAAGCGCCATAATCATTTCAACATACGGTGCTTTAGCGTGGTACAATGGCTTCTCGCGGATGATCCAGATACATGAATGTAAAGCCACACAAGTTTCGGCCGAGCCTCCATGTATCACTGATGCTCAGAATTTCATGTGGAATTTCAAACGTTGCTGGAGATGGATGCTAGGAAATGAATGTGGCAGGTGGAAGATGATTGTTAAAGGCGATTTTCGTAGAGCAGAGTTAGAGTTAAGTGAAGAATTTAAAGAAAGGGTTTTAGATATAGCGCGCAGGGATGAGGATGTGCAGAATCTCCTTAGCGAGGGCTATAATTTTAGCTGTATTAGATCAGTTCACATTAAATCCGTAGTTCAAGAGAATGGTCAGGTCACAATCGAGGTTAACGAGGTTCTTCTCGTGTTAACTAAGAATGAATGTAACCGGGCATTTATAGAAGTAGACCTTAAAGCTGAAAGGGTTATTAGGATAATAATAGTGAATGTAACAGTGGTCGAGAAGAGCACTGCGACTTAAACCTTCCCTATTTTTACCCACATTAATGTTGGAGGTTAAGGAATGTTTACATGGAGTTTAGCGGCTAGAAACCTGAAGAGGCGGAAGCTGAGAACCGCCCTGACGGCTTCCGGCATAGTAGTAGGGATAAGCATGATGCTCATTCTACTATCTCTGGTCTCGGGGATGGAGGTCCAAGCAAGGCATATGGTTCGAGCCTTAGGTGGAGCAGATATAACTGTATCTAACTCCACATCATTCAGGGGCGGCGTGGGCGGAGGAGGATTCTTCGGCGCATTGCCAAGCCCAAGCACATTAGACGCGTCAATCTTAGATGTGGTAGGCGGGATACCTGGAGTTTACGCTGTTTCGCCGCAGTTCTCGTTCAGCGGCTCCATTAACGGTAGGAGGGTTACAGTGTATGGAGTTGTGCCATCACTCTACGAGGTTGTTACCAGCGGACTAAATATTGTTGAGGGCAGGTTCCTCGCGGAGGATAGTGGTGGAGAAATCGTTCTCGGAAAGGCTTTAATGGAGCTCTTAAACCTAACCCTGGGGCAAACGGTTAGCTTATCTGTCGGGCAAGAAGGCGTTGAGCGAAACTTCACCATAGTCGGCGTTTTCGAGACCGGTATGCTTTTCCAAGAGTATGCAGCCTACATTACGCTGAGCGACGCGCAGGATATCACCGGTGAGCGCGGCTCCGTAACCCAGATACTTGTGAAGTGTGAGGACCCATCAGTAGTTAGTGATGTCGCATCCATAATATCGTCGACCGTTCCCGGCGTCAGAGTAATAACGCCCACAGCGGTGCTCCAGCAGGCGAACCAGATGCTAAACACTCTAACAATGTTCTTCGCTACAATAGGGCTAGTAGCCTTGTTCGCCGGCAGCTTCGGTGTAATAAACACTATGATAATGTCTGTAACCGAAAGAACCCGTGAGATAGGCGTATTGAAGGCTATAGGGGCGAAGAGCCGCGACATAATGAAGGTTTTCCTCGCCGAATCATTCCTGATCGGATTAATAGGCGGCGGGGTGGGCGTAGCTGTTGGAAGCGTGCTAGCATACATATTCCCGATGTTAACCTCAGGGCTGCTCTCGACAGGGTTCTCCCCATTCGGCATGAGAAATCCATTCTCCAGCGGCAGAGCTACTCAAACATTTATGTTCGCTACTCCAACAATAACGCCTACGAATATCGCTATATGCTTCTCTTTAGGGGCGTTGGTTGGGGTTTTAGCCGGGCTATATCCGGCTTGGCGTGCCTCAAGAATGAAGCCCGTGGAGGCGCTTAGACATGTCTAAAACCATTGTTAGAGCGATTAGTTTAAGTAAAGTTTATAGGCGCGGCAAGGTTAATGTCACCGCCCTAAACAACGTCAACCTTCAGGTGCTGTCTGGCGAGATAATTGGCATAATGGGGCCTTCGGGCTCAGGTAAGACGACTCTGCTAAACCTTATAGGCGGCTTAGATAAGCCGACGAGCGGTAAAATATTCGTTGACGGCGTTGACATAACTGCTTTAGGTGAGAAGGATCTAGCCGACTATAGGCTTAGGAAAGTTGGGTTTGTATTCCAATTCTATAACCTTATACCGACGCTGACCGCCCTAGAGAACGTTGAAATACCGATGGCTCTGGCGGGGGTCCTGAAAAAAGAGAGGCGTGAGAGGGCGCTCAACCTCCTGAAGATGGTTGGCTTAGAGGATAGGGCAGACCACAAGCCTGACGAGCTGAGCGGCGGAGAACAGCAGCGTGTGGCGATAGCGAGGGCTCTGGCAAATAATCCATCAATAGTTTTAGCCGATGAGCCTACCGGGGACCTAGACTCAAAATCCGCTCTCGCCTTAATGAGCCTTATAAAGGACTTGAATAAAAGGAATGGGCAGACGTTTATAATAGTGACTCATGATCCGATAGTCGCGGAAAGGTGCACGAAGATCTATACTATAAGGGATGGAAGAATAGAGATGGCGTAGCATCACTAGGATCATATTAACCCCAAATCTTCCTAATTTTTCAGCCCAGCTCACCGCGGCTGCCGTGTTCAGAAAAAAATTCTGCTTTAAAGGGATGCTGTAGAAGATTGTTTTCAGGAAGCCTATCTTAGGAAACATCCTAAAACTACTCTCTCCTACCCTTCTACTGAGAAGCCTTCATTAGAGGATGAGAAGTGGGTGGAGCTCTAAGGCTGCGTAGCCGACCAATCTCATTATCGAAACCCTTAAATGATTGGGTAAGGGAAGAAGAAAATGGGTAAGAATATAAATATAATTCTCCTCCCTTTCCTCCTCCGTTTAGGGGAGGGTTTAATGTACGTTGCGCTTAAAAGAGGCGCGGAAAGCGCGGAGGGAGTTGAGCGTAATATTTTTCGGAGAATGGGCATAAACCGAGGGGAGCATATTTAGTTCGAGATAAAAATTTTCCTTGGTGTCGGTGAGCGTTAGGGCAGAAGATCTCCAATTATCTTGAGTATCTTCTTATGTCTTTCTTCATCCTCAACAATCCAGTTTAGCACGGTTCTGAGTAGAGCTAGGTTTGCGTTCTCGCTCTCAGCCATCCATTCAATTAACTTCGCATGTAGAATCGTTAGATATTCTTCGGCGGCTAAGCCCTCGATCCTCTCCAGCCCGTTTATTAGGGATTTAAGGTCGGCTGGACCTATCTCAGCCTTCTCACAGATCTTTTTAGCATCCTTAACGGTGGCTAGCCACGATTCTCCCCAAATCTTCACGCAATCTTCAGCGCACACACCTATGTCTTGGGAGAATAATTCAGCCATCAACCCGAAGCACTCGGCATGCTTAAACGAGTCTCGGGCAACGTATCTTAATAGGCCCCCGATAATTTTGTCGCCGACGAACTGCGCAATATGCTCATAAGCCTCTGCGACACTCCTCTCAAGCAGTCTGGAACATTGTAGAATCTTTCCCAAATCACTACTAGCCGCCAACTAATCAACCTCAAAATGTATTCGCGCGTCAAACTTTATATATTTTTATGCATTGTAAATCCAGTTTCATTTTATAGAGTTAGCATTTATCGGCTGAAGGAAGCTTTAAGATCGCAATTCCCTTGAGCCGAGCCCAGAGTTAACCTAACTGGCAAATCTTAACCCAACCCTTTGATCGAATTTTAGGCGCCCTTTTTCAGAAAAGGATAAAGCCGCTTATGTCGTTTTGCGCATATTATATCTGAGATCGCGGCGGCTTCTACACCGCCCCCTGGAAAAGTTGAGGCGCCCACTAAATACAGCCCTTTTATTGTCTTATCAATTCACCAAGTACTTTTTCATGAATTGAAGTGATGGTTAATGTACACTTGGGGTATACTCATCTCTGAGATTCCTCTCTGGGCTAGGAAAAACCATTCATTTCCAAATGTTCTATAGAAATGAGATTGCGTCGATAAAGATTCTATAGACAGATGAACTTCTAGAGTAAGCATACAAAGCATCCTTCTTTGCTTATCGGCGGCGCAAGATTAGGATTACGGCTACAATTACGATTACTGCAAAAATTATGGCTGCAACTATCAGTAGCGTTGGGAATACCTCCGTGACGG
>Ga0105163_1001593_pt1 | contig 11811 bp, 13 predicted proteins | sample JNZ110809AmetaG_FD_81531 | JGI IMG/M metagenome (GOLD analysis project Ga0105163, IMG submission 81531) | Hot spring microbial communities from Jinze hot spring, China to study Microbial Dark Matter (Phase II) - JNZ 110809A | ecosystem: Environmental > Aquatic > Thermal springs > Hot (42-90C) >... | reverse complement strand
GAAGCCAAAGCCAGATAAGATCCAGTAGAGGATCCATGGAATAAAGGAGAACGCGATATAAACCATCCCGGGAAACCTTCTAAACGCGCCCACCCCAAAAACCATGAAAACGTTATTTATGATTTATTAGAGAGGATTAAGGATGAGGAAGAGTGGACGCAAAAATGTTGGTCACGAAGAAAAACAGTTATTTAAGACTACTAAAACCTAATTCACGAAAATTGAACGGGAAAACATTAAGGCTAAGGCTCAAAAGCCTGGGATAAGCGGTCTCTTAGAAGCGAATTTTGCCGCCTTTTCAGAGAAAGAGGAAGATTTTTGGTGGGGCTGCCAGGATTTGAACCTGGGTCACGGGCGCCCGAAGCCCGTAGCCTAGACCAAGCTAGCCCACAGCCCCAGCTCATGTTTTTAGCATCTGATATTTAGTCTTAATAGATTATGGAGTTTGCAGGAATAAAAACTTAACTTATTTAGGATTGAGCGATACTCTAGATTTTTGGGTGTTTGAAGTTTGGCTGGGCGTTTTAAGGAGATCTTCTATGAGGGGTTATGTTTCAGTGTCCCTGAAAATGTCTATGAGCCCGCTGAGGACACTTTCCTCCTAGCTAGGAACCTGGTTGTCCATGATGGCGAAGTGGTCTTAGATGTTGGGACCGGATGCGGCATACTAGCCGTTTTAGCAGCTTTTAGGGCATCTTATGTTCTGGCGATTGACATAAATCCTTACGCTGTGAGGTGCGCTAAGGAGAACGCCAAGAGGAATGGTGTTCTTGGGAGGATTGATTTCATATGTGGGAGCCTTTTCGACCCCCTGAGAGCACGTTTATCGTTCGATCTCATACTGTTTAATGCGCCCTATCTGCCTGTGGAGGGTGAGCCTAAAAGCTGGCTTGAGTATGCTTGGGCGGGTGGAAGGGATGGTAGAAGAGTTATAGACGCATTCCTAGATGAGTACACCGAGTACTTGAAGCCCGGTGGGAGGCTCCTCCTGATCCAATCTTCCCTTTCAGACATAGATAAAACCATGTTAACGCTTACGGGTAAGGGCTTTAGGGTTGAATTAGTGGACTCTGTTAAATCGTTCTTTGAAACCATAGCGCTGATAAGGGCTGTGAAGTCTTCATGCTAGAGCGCCTAACGCCTTAAACGGGCGGGGATTCTCACGTCTTTTCACGTCCATGGTAAGCTGCACTATTGCTCAATCTATTTTCCCGAAGTATCTATGCATGTTTCCCCCGTGATAGCTTTATCCCCGCCAGCATCAACTTATCCTTGTGGTGTTGGCGGCTATGGAGAGCGATCCATGTGGAAGACATTACTTGAACGAGGTTGTCAGAACGGAGATCGCCGAATACTGCAGGGGCAGATGGGTCGCCGTTGAAGGCGGAGCCTTAAGCAGCAGGGTCTTCCTAAGGTATTGGAGGGATGGCAGACCCCTAAGCATCAGCAGCCCAAAAGACGTATTAGATCTGCTAAAGAATTTCAGCGGCATCAAACCTAGATCAATCTATGGATCAATAAACGTCTATAAGAGCTTATCTGATAAATCCGATCTCGAAGACCCGGCTAACATAGCTTACGTCACGCCAATATGGGATATTGACGGCGATCTAGGCGAGTGGAAGGGGGTTATTGAAGCCGCCAGAATAATAGTTGGTGAGCTGGAGCGGCTAGGCATCACCAAGTCTGTTTTCATTAAGTGGAGTGGTGAGGGAGCCCACGTCCACGTTCACGAAAAGTGCTTTTCAAGCGAAGTCTTATCCAATTATAATCCGCTGGATATAGCGTATTCGCTAGTGGACTTCGTGCTGGAGAAGTGTAGGGAGAAAATGTTGGATTTAACCTCAGGCTTCAGCAGCGTTAAGGTTGAGAACGAGATAGATTTAAAGAGGGTTTTCACAGCACCGTTATCGCTCCATAGGAGGAGGAACCTGTGCTGCGTATGCCTTAAACCGGACGAGCTGGATAGTTTCGAGGTTGAGTGGGCTAACCCCGAATGCTTCAAACACAACCCGGATTGGAAGAGGTACGTTGAGGGCGAGGGCGATGATGCAGCCATAGAAGCCATTAAAGCCGTTGGCGGATATAGGGGATGGCTTAACGCGGATGCGCGTGTTAGAACAGTTATCTCAGCCCCAAAGAAAGATGGTTTAGGGTATGGGCGTGATCTCCGGGAAGGCGGGATAGGTCGATTTCAGGTTATGGCTCTGCTCCAAGCAGCCAGATACTATCTGCTAACGGGGGACCTGGATAAGGCTAAATCTTTCGGATTGAATAGGGCGATCTTCTACGCTTGGGCTAAGAGGCACGGTGGCAAAACACCCCCTAAAAAGATTACGTGCGCTCGAGATAGCGCTGCAGGGAGCGCCTCTAAGGAGCGGGAGTTTCACTTAGGCGACGAGGTCGCCCTCATGTCTAAGAATGGATGGTTCGCTATAGGTGGGCAGGAGCAAAGGCCCGAAGACTACGACAGCCAGATAGCTAAGAGGATTGATAGCGTGGTTAGATATGGGGATGCATGGGAGGCCGCGATAGAATACCTGAAAAGGTTTAGTAGGGAAACCCTCCTAAGCCAGCAGAAATTCTTCAAGGAGGTTTATGAGCCCGTTAGAGACAGCTTCCTTGAGAAGGTTCTCTCTAAACGCGGGGGCGGTAAAGCGGAAGGCTTAGCGGGATGGCTTTAGTCCAGTATGCGACGGCTAATCCATAATTTATTCTAATCAATGGTGATCTTGGGGGACCATTTAAAATGAATATGTTGATTTCTAGAGCCGTCGTCTTCTACGTGATGTCTTGTTCGATCGCGCTACTCTTAGACGCGCTAACCCTCCATGGGCTGCTTCCGCTGATCCTATGGGGTTTCACCAGGATGTGGAGCGTCGCTTTATCCGCCATACTTTGCCTAGCCATGTTTAAGGGTAAGGTTTACGCTAAGATGAGGAGTTTTCTATCTTTCCCGGCGACAATCCTTAAACTATATTTGGTGGCGCCGCTTACGGTTTACGCGGCTCTAGGCATCTATGCTGCTTTAGCCAGCCCCTTCGGGCTATTTGACTTCTCCAGCATAACGAGGGGTCAGGCGGAGGCTCTGGCATACGTGCAAATAGTCTTAGCGTACTTAGCCGCTGTAACATTAAACATGGTTTTCGCGCTAGGTGAGGAGATAGGTTGGAGAGGCTACCTCTACGATCTGCTCGGCTCCAAGCCTACGGCTACCGCAGCTTTAATCGTGGGCGCTTTATGGGGGCTGTGGCACTCGCCGGCGATAATCCTATTGGGATACAATTATCGGGTTAACAGGTTTGCCGGCGTAATCCTCTTCACCGCGCTGACAGTACTATTCACTTACCCTCAAATATTGGTGACCAGTATGGCTAGGGGAAGCGTCCTACCAGCCTCATCGCTCCACGGAGCCATAAATTCAATATGGGGTTTAACCCTGCTCGCGTCTAGGGCGCCGGACGAGACTAGAGAAATATTGTTGGGGCTAGGCTTTACGGGCATAGCTGCATGGACAATATTGGATGCCGCGCTCCACATAGTTAGAGTTAAAGTATGTGGGCGCAAATGAGGTGCAACGCCAGCATCAGCAGCGTATTTTAGCACCACGCGGCTGGAGACTGGCGCCACGGGCATGCGGCATCTTTCGCGGAGCGCAAATTATGGCTTCAGCTGGGCAGAGTGAGGCACACAGCCCACAGTTATCGCATCTCCTCAAATTCACCTCGGCTCTCCCAGACGGGTTTAAACGTATTGCGTCGTAGGGGCAGGCTTTAATGCATAGCCCGCACCCAGTACACTTCTCAGTAACCGATAACCTGTAAACCCTCCTCCTATTCAAGTCTTCAAGCCCAATAATGCTCTTCAGGACAAGCCCTTTAAAGTCGCTTATCTTCGTGAAGCCATGCCTATCCATCCAATCCTTAAGCCCCATGATCATTTTCGGAATGATTTCCCGGCCCATAAGCATTATCGCCGTGCAGCACTGCGCCGCCTCTGCACCAACAAGTATAAACCTTGCAATATCTTCGCCCAAGGATACCCCGCCTGAACCTATCACTGGTACGCCGAGGTTTTCGCCAGCTATCTTAGCTGTCCACGATAGACTTATCGGCAGCTGCCACGGACCCCCGTATCCGCCGAAACCTCCCCATGAGACAGCCCTTAAAGTCTCAACATCTACGACTAATCCCTGAAACCTCGCCGTAGAGACCAGGGAATCCGCCCCGGCGGAGACCATGAGCCTCGCTAGCTCAAGCAGGTTTGCGCCGTGGGGCGTTAATTTTCCTATAACCGGTAGGCTTGAGTTCTCCTTCACAGCCTCTATTATGCTTCTTATCGCCTCCGGGCTTCTCACGGCAGCCCTCCCCATAAGCTCATCGCCCTCTATATGCGGGCAGGAGAGGTTCAGTTCTATGGCGTCCGCCCCAGCGTCCCCCATCATAGCTGCGAGCTTACCCCACTCATCGTAGCTTCTACCAGCGATGCTCGCAATCAAGCCCCCACTAATCCCCCGCCTCCTCATCTCCCTCTTCACATCCCTTATGAATCTCACCCATCTTTCAGGCTTATATTCCGACATGAGGTCCACGGAGTATAGCGAGTAGAACCTGCCTGCGAAGACCTCCCTCTTACCGATCACGTACATGCGGGGCTTAGGCTGAGATTGCTGCGTGGGATCGTAGGTTATCGTCTTCGTGACGACTCCCCCAGCCGAGCTCTCAAAGCACTTCATTATAGCATTAGAGTTTAATGTGGATGGCCCGGAAGCAACTATCAATGGGTTTGGATAGAAAACCCCGTTTATGGTGACCGATAAATCTATATCCACCATTGTTCATCAACCATCCCTAAATCATCTTTAGAGACTTTAAGATGCGGCGAATCTCCCCGCGCTCACTCTCAGATATGGGCATTAAAGGCGGCCTAACGTACGGCGTCTTCAGGACCCCCATCATAACCAAAGCCTCCTTTAAGCGCGCCCTATAGTTTCTAACAGGTGGGGTGAAGATCGCTTCCTCCAGGGGCAGAATTCTATCCCAGATCTCGCGGGCCTCCCTATATCTTCCCCTACCCACTAAGTCGAACATCTCCACCTGCTCCCCAACAGCGATCGTGCCGAAGCCGAGTAATCCCCCCTCAGCCCCGAGGATCAGCGACTCATATATGAAGTTGTCGTTGCCGGTTAGGAGCGTTATCTTTCTGGGGAGCTGGCTTAGAGTTCTAGAGACCTCAACGAATTTCCTAGCGTCAAAGGATGCTTCCTTCAACGCTACAACGCTTTTTATTTCGGAGAGCTTCTCGAGAACCGTGCGCGTATATTCTACGCCGCCGAGCTCCGGCTGCAGATTAAACAGTATTAGGGGGATATCTGCACTCTTAGCTACCGCGTTATGATACTCGTAAATGATCTCCTCAGACCGCTGCCCCATGAAGGCTGAGTGGGGGAAGACTAGGAGCCCGTCAGCTCCAGCCTCCCTATATTTCTCCGCTGAAGCCGCAGCCTCCATAGTGTTTCTAGCATGCAGCCCGGCAACTACTGGGACTCTACCCTTAACAACCCCGGAAACCACTTTAATTATCTCGATCTTCTCCTCCTCGAAGAGATGCGGACCCTCACTTGTGTCAACGTTCACAGCTAAGCCACCTATGTTAAATGATAGCAGCCACTTAACGTAATCCTCGAGCTGCTCATAATCCACGTTGAATCTCTTATCCATTGGTGTGAGGGCTGCCGGAATCAGCCCAAATGGTCTGCAGGGTATTGCAACCATAAGATCCACCAATTAACCCAGAAAGAACTCATAGGTATTAAATCTTCCTTTCAGCCAGTGAAGGCGGGTTAGAGTCTATGAGAGCGGCTTCATATTGGGCTCGTCAACCCGCCGCTGAATTTAGCGCTGAAGTTAAAGATAAAAGGCTCTTCCACAATAGATCGTTATGGCGATGAAGAGATATATCTCCCGGCGCTGAGTTTAATGGATGAAGAGCCCGCGAACCAATGAGCCGCCCCTTTCCTAACACTTAAAATTTTTATGGATTTATTTAGCGCCATGAAACGCTGCGCTGGCTCGTTGTAGCCCATATTTTACACGTCCCCTCTACGCCAACCATACATGGACCTACTGGCCTCTGGGGCGTGCAGGTCTTCATGAAGAGCGGGCATTCAACGGGCTTAATTTTTCCAACTATGACGAGGTGGCATTGGCATCCAGGCTTAATATCTCTCCCACCAGTAATCTTAACGCTGTGCCTTTCGTGGGCGTCATACTCTAAGTATTCCTCCCTAAGCGTTAGCGTTGAGCCGGGTATTCTCCCAATCCCACGCCAGTCTCCACCCACAACCTTAAACACTCTACCCATAAGCTCCTTAGCCTTAACGTTCCCCTCCCATCTAACAGCCCTCCTATACTCGTTCTCTAGAGCCGCTGTACGGTTCTTGATCTGCCTTAAAGCCATGTATATTGCGAGGAGGACGTCTACGGGTTCGAAGCCGGCTACTATCGTCGGCATCCTGTAAGCCTTAGGGAAGATCTCATATGGCTCCAAGCCTATGATCGTGCTAACATGCCCCGGAGCTATGAATGCGTCTATCTGCAGATCGCCTATACCGAGCATGAGCTCCATGGCTGGGGGAATAAGCCTATGAGATATCAGGAAGCTAACGTTTCTAGGAGGCTTTTTAATTATCTCAGCTGCTGTTGAAGGCGCCGTTGTTTCAAAACCTATAGCGAAGAACACAAACTCCTTATTAGGCTCCCTCTCAGCCATCCTCACTACGTCAATAACGCTATAGACTACGCGGACATCAGCGCCCCTAACCTTAGTCTCATGAAGCGAAATGCTTGAACCTGGGACGCGGACAACATCTCCGAAGCACGTTAGCACCGCGCCTTTAAGCGCAACTTGGATGGCTTCGTCAACCTCAGCCGCAGGCACGATGCAGACGGGGCATCCCGGGCCAGCTATAACGTCAACTGTTTCAGGCAGCAGGCTCCTTATGCCGTAATGCGATATAACCCATTCGTGGGTGCCGCAGACATGGCATATCTTCACAGCATCTCTTTTAGGCGCGACTTCACGAATCTTCTCAACGATCCTTTTAGCGAGGTTAGGGTCCCTAAAACCTTTCTCCCAACCCATGAGCCATCATCTTTCGCCTTCATTCCCCTCGAACTCTAGAATCTCCCTCCATAGTTCCAGGGTTTCTTTAGCCTCCTCCTCATCCAGAACCTGTATAGCGTAGCCGGCGTGTACGAGGACGTAGTCGCCGATCTTAGCGTCGACGAGAGATATATTGACCTCCCTAACCACTCCGCCAAAATCAACTTTAGCCAAATCGCCTTTAACCTCAATAACCCTGGCTGGAACCGCTAGGCACATGCTCTCAGTCTCCTAAAAATGGGGAAGATAGATAAATACTTTCCTAGCCCTGGAAAATATGTGCGTCATCACCGATTCCCCCTTAATTATGACCGCGTTTTCGCCTTAAGGTGCTGGCTGTAAATATATGTCATCACGCATGTAGGTATCGCCACTAAGCAGGCTGTAATTATCGTCACATAAGGGTACGGCACTGAAGCCAGAATTTGTAGCAGAAAAATCTTTATGGCTGGCACAGCTAGGCTTATGCCCACAACCCCTAGAAGCGCTAAGCCTATAACCAGCGTTATAAGCGCCAGCATCCCCGGAAAGGCTCGCTCTAAATCCTCTTTCTCCGCACCTCTTGACAAGAGCTCCCGATAAAACTCCCTTATCTGGAACATATACGCGAGCATCAATCTGCCAGCTATCAGGGCTAAGCTCACTATAAGCGCCTCCATAAAGCCCAAATCCGTCCGCAGATCCTGGAGGCCAACCGGTAAACCCATCATTTTAGGCCAATCGATCTGGGAGAAACTTAGTACCGTTGGCGCGTGGATCAGCCATGAGAGAACATATATTTCATCCACGCATTTTTGTTTGCCTAAGGCATATAGGGAGATGAAGACTACGCTTAGAGATATTATTGGGGTTAGCGCTAGGACTTGAGCCGGCATGCGCTGTGGGAAAACAGTCGTCAGCAGGCGGATTATAGCCTCATATATTACGCTACTAATTAAGCTGTGTATCGAGAGGATGAGCATTAAGAAAACTATCACTAACTCTGTTAGGCGTATTATCCAATACTTTAGTCTCAAGGCGCCCTCAACCCCGCTAACAATAACCTAGTGAAGCTCTGGGTTTTAGGGTTCCACAGTGTAACTGATGCGCCCGCACGCCTAGTCTCCAAGACTAATTGGCGGTTCCTCAACCCTAGAAGGTTTGCTGCAATGCTCTCCTCGCTGCTCCTAGCGGCAACCTCATATCCCATAACATCTAATTATAATTATCTGGATAATTATCTGGCGGCTCCTGCTCCTTACGGGATAAGCGTACTTCCATATCTCCCTAACTCCATCAATTATCTGCCTATAATTCTTGGGCGACATAGATGTTATGATTATTGAGGGGGGATTAACGCCGACCAGGTGTCCGTGGCACTTTTCCACAGCCTCCCTTAGAATCCTATAATACTGTTTTCTCCCAACATCCGGAAAAACTATTTTCTCTGCGCCGTTAAACATGCAGAGGCCGACTTTACAGTCCCTTTCAAGGTAGAAGCAGGATAAGCCTGTTGCCGCCTCAATAGCATATTCTAAGGCGCTTTTAGTTATCGGTCCAAGCGCCATGCTAGCGGACCTATCGAGAAATATCCAGACAACCTTCTTCCCCTCCCTCTCAAACTCATTAACCTTCGGCTGCGGAACCTTATGTGGCAGCATGGATCTGGCAGTTGCCTTCCAATTAACATGCCTATAGGGGGTCGCTTGGAACATAGTCTCTAATCTCGCGGAAATCCGTCGTCGTTACCCCAAGCTTAGCTGAGGAGCCTAAGGGCAGCGGTATCTTCGATATAGTTTTAACGTTTCTCATCCTCCTAATGTTCAATGGCTTATGTTTAACCGTGAGGTTAAGCGGCTCCTCACATGCGCCCATAATGGTCTGTTTAAGCGCAAATACATGCCTAGACTCCCATTTAACTGGACCAAACGTGTAGAATCCCCTCTTTGTGCACTTAACCCTGTAAGATATTTCTTCGCTTCTTCCGCGGAAGCCCTTCCAGAAAAGAGTTGAATAGGTCTACGATCTCCTCTCTATAATTGACTATTCTTATTTTTGCTTCAGTCTCACCCCTCAGATCACCGCTCTCAAAAGATGCCTTCAACACATGGACGCCCTTCTCATTGAACGTTATACGCGTTTCAGCGTAACCGTTCTCCGAGGTCTCTAACCATATATCCTTCTTCTCATTAATATTGAGTCTTAATGCTGCGCCAGTTATAGGTGAACCGTCGGCTAGTTCAGCCCTCAAGCGCACAATCAATTCATCGTTAACGCCCCATACTAGCGGGAATGGGTCCGCGATTTCGGGAAAAAGATAGATATCTTAAGCTTAGGCGTATAAGCCACGGGCGGAGAAACCTTAACGCGCAACGCGGCTTCCTCGCCTCGCCTAACAGGCTTCCTCCTAAAAAGCCCCCATTTATAGAGGAGGACGCATATGAGTGAACTGCCCAACGCCGCCGTGAGGAGAATGTAGGGGATTATGTCGAAGGTTGCTGGAGGCGGTATAACCCTTAAGCGCCCAACGTAAACCGCTCCAAGATAAATCTCGCTTCCGGGAAAATATGCCATATACGTTATGTTCTCCTCCCTACTTGCATGTAAGGCTACTTTGAAGAGCGCTACACCATGCTCATCGGTTGTCGAGTCCAGGGAGAACACTTTATCCTGGCAAGAATAGTTTAAGTGCATCGTCGCCAGGGGAATCAGCTGCTAAAGGTCGTCTAAAAGTGTAGCCGTTATATTGAACGGTTTGCCAGCTTCAACCGTCTCAGGGGATAAGGCGGCAACACGCGTCCTAGCCATAACCCTCATCATCTGAACAACGCTATATTTGCTTGATGGGAGAAAATAGCCTAGTTCAGATAAGCCGAGCTTGTAGTCTACCGGCATATGGAAAACTAGGCTAAAGTATCCATCTGAATCAGTTATGGTTTCGCCCAGCCTCACCCCATTGAGGTATACTATAACTAGCTCATTATCTCCGGGAAGATCATCCGCGTGCATCCAGCCACATATGCGCGCTGCCTCACCCCTAATAAGAGGGTTTTTGGTTAAGGAGGTTATTTCTAAACCTAGAACTCGAATGCTCCTCTCAACCGATGAGGGAAGGTAATATTCTGTCCCATAGAAGCTGACTAGAATCGTGTAGTTGCCAGGCTCCTCTATTAGACAGTTAATGGAGAACCTTCCATAGCTATCGGTTGTGGCTGCGTAAACCTTTGAACCGATCACGACGGCGACAGACTCGTTTACTATTGGAATGTTGCTTTTAACCTCCCTTAAATCTCCCGAAACTGTGAAAGATCTTCCAGCAATGGTTTTCTCCGGGGCTTTGGCTGAAAGATAAGTGCTGCTCGCAACTTTTATCTGAGGGTCGCTCTCGGAGCCCCGATACTTTTGGTTTCCAAGAGTGCGGGCAACAACATAATAGTCGCCTACATCAATATATAGCGGGACCACGCAGTCTATGTTAAAGACGCCGTTCTCAACAAGTCCTCTGCCGACTAAAATGCTCTCTTCAAAACTATCAGTCTTGCTCCTTTTAAGGTAGATCTCGGTGGTAAGCCCGCTAACCCTCAACCCTGAAAAACGAGCCTTTAACGCCAACCTATCTAAGTAGAGTATCTCGGTCACAGTGCTCACATATCCAACATCTGCTTCTTCGCCCTCTCCGCCCCTGCCAGTTGCATCAAATATTATCCATCTAAAACCCTCGAAGGGCGCTTCAGCATATGCGTGAAATTGATTAATATACACGACTTGGTATTTCAGGTTTGGCTTTATGAGGAAGCCGGCGACAAGCCTCACCGGTATACCTATGGATCTGGCTAAGAGGACTAGGGCAGAGTTAAAGTGGATGCACATGCCCCTCTTCTCTTCAAAGAGGAACCATAAGACTGGATCGTAGCCTTCCGGCGGAGAATTATTATAATCCATATCATACCTATAGTTTTCCCTTAGATACCTCTCTATAGCCTTAAGCCTCTTATAGGGCGTCTCAGCACCATGTTCCTCAACGATCCTAAGCGGCCATAGTAGGCTCTCTAGAACACTTAAACATCTGTAATCAAATATGGGGTTAGCTGACCTTAACGCAGATTCGTCTAGAAGATAGTTCATGTATGTGACCCTATAGCCTTCGCCAACGTATCCATCCGTGAAGAAAATCATTTTATCAGCATAATAGTTGACGCTCATATCCCCGTAAAAGTTCAGCACCAAGGGGTTATTTATTGAGGGTATGAACCCGCTTAAATTGATTAAGGGTATTATTTGGAAGCTTACGGAGGTTGCGCTTAAATACCTTGTCACCATCTGTTCAATTATTTCACCACTATACTTCAGGGCATCCGATTCATCTGCCATGCGCCAAGAACCATTCTCGTAGACTTCGCCAACGAGAACCCTCAAATAAGATGATTCTGTAACACCATGAACTGCAAACGCCGGTATAAGTTTCGATCTAAGTATTCTACATCTTAGGCACTTGTTTCTCCCTAAACTGAGCGCTAAAAGCCCCCGCTTCCATCCTCACCATCCTCATACTCAAGTTCCCAGTCATCCTCATGAATACCATTTTTCCCTTCCCCGCTCTCTTTCCCAGAACCCTTCACATCGCCGACGGTTTCGCTCCTTCCATCCCCCTCCACTCCATTCTTCTTC
>Ga0105163_1001590_pt1 | contig 11815 bp, 4 predicted proteins | sample JNZ110809AmetaG_FD_81531 | JGI IMG/M metagenome (GOLD analysis project Ga0105163, IMG submission 81531) | Hot spring microbial communities from Jinze hot spring, China to study Microbial Dark Matter (Phase II) - JNZ 110809A | ecosystem: Environmental > Aquatic > Thermal springs > Hot (42-90C) >... | reverse complement strand
GCGTTTTTCAGGTCTTCATAAGTAATTTTATAAACGCCATCTTTTCGGACGAAGATTTTGTATTCAAACTCTTGCTGTGTTTGTTGAAAGTTAAAGTTTAAATTTATCTTGTTTATTTTCGGGGATGTGAAAATTTCATGCGAGTTAATTTTCGCAAATGAATTTGCAACGACATTTAATTTGATTTTTTTGACAATTCTCAATTTCTGTCCATCAACTTGAAACGGGAAAAAGAGCAAACTGAAAAGATCAACACCTCGCATCTTCCCGAGATAAACGAAATCAAAAATTTTCCCATCAGAAGTAAATTCTGGAACAAATTCAACTCCATCTGGAAGCGCTCTTTCTTTAATCTCAAAAAGTGGATAAGGTAAATCAACCTCATCAAAGTCATATTGAATAAGGTCAACTTTTGCATCAGCGGTTGACGAAATCAGAAAATTATAAAAAGGCAAAAAATTTGGAAGGAGCGAGATATTTTCAGCGTTGTTTAAAATGATAAGTGAATATTTTCGTCCGTTAAATTCAATTTCAGAAATTTTTGGTTCTTCGGCGACGATTTCAATTTCTTTTGTAAAGCCGTGATCAACTAAATTGAAGTAATCTTGTGCGTGCGAAATAGATAGAACGAGAAAGAAAAGGAGAAAAATTTTCAGTTTTATCATTCCTTTCCATTGCTATATTTTGCCGTGACAATGTTTATACTTTTTCCCGCTTCCACACGGGCATGGATCATTTCTGCCAACTTTTTGATCAATTCGCACAGGTTTTAACTTAACATCTGATTTAACCGCCGTTGCCACATCCGCTTCTGACGCAGAAACTCTCAAACCCATTCCGATTGATTCCTGATGAATAAGATTGAGTTGTTCTCTTCTCGGTCTTCGTGGTCTTCTTTCAACAACTTCTTCTGGCATAACTGGAAACATTCTGAACACTATGCTTAAAACTCCGCTTCTAATTCTTCTCATCATTTCCATAAACATTTCAAACGCTTCCGTCTTATATTCAACAAGTGGGTCTTTCTGTGCATATGCACGAAGATGAATCCCCTCTCTTAAATCATCCATCTCACGCAAATGTTCCTGCCATCTTTGATCTATGACCTGAAGCATCGCCATCTTTACAAGGGATAACATCAACTCTTCTCCAAGTTGTGCTTTCTTCTGATTGTAGAACTCAACCGCATCATTATAGATTTTTTCTTTCAATCCTTCTTTACCAAGTTTTTCAAATTCATCGGGCGTTAGCTTCAAATCAATCAAAAGAGTTCTCATCAATTCATCTTTTAATCCTTGATAATCAAGATTTGGATAAAACTTTTCAACGACATCTTCAACATAATCAGTTAACATATCAAGCAAATCATCTTCAAGTCGTTCGCCAAGAAGCGCATGCCTACGCAGACTATAAACAACTTCTCTTTGTTTATTCAAGACATCGTCATATTCAAGCAATCTTTTTCTTATTGCGAAGTTATTTTGTTCAACTTTTTTCTGGGCTCTTTCAACGCTTTTCGTTATCATCGGATGCTGGATTGGTTCACCTTCTTTATATCCAAGTCGCTGCATTATGTTTGCGATTCTCTCACTTCCAAATAATCTCAAAAGATCATCTTCAAGCGAAAGGAAAAATCTTGACGAACCAGGATCGCCCTGTCTTCCCGCACGACCTCTCAATTGAAGATCAATTCTTCTTGCTTCGTGTCTTTCAGTTCCGATAACATGAAGACCACCAAGTTCAGCCACACCTGGACCAAGTTTTATATCAGTTCCACGCCCTGCCATATTTGTTGCGATTGTGACCATCCCACGAAGTCCAGCATTTGCTACGATTTCAGCTTCTCTTTGATGATGCTTCGCATTCAAAACATTGTGTGGAATTCCACGACGCTTCAACATCCTGCTCAACAACTCTGAAACTTCAACGCTTGTAGTTCCAACAAGAACAGGTCTCCCAATCTTGTGCATTCTTTCAATTTCTTCAATAACTGCGTTATATTTTTCACGCTTGGTTCTGTAAATAACATCATCATAATCAATTCTTATGCAAGGTTTATTCGTTGGAATTACAACGACATCAAGTTTATAAATTTCCCAAAACTCCTGCGCCTCGGTTGCAGCCGTTCCAGTCATCCCAGCAAGTTTTTTATACATCCTGAAATAATTTTGAATAGTTATCGTCGCAAGTGTTTGGGTATCCTGTTCAACCTTAACACCTTCCTTTGCCTCAATTGCCTGATGTAAACCCTCGGAATATCTTCTTCCAGGCAAAACTCTTCCTGTAAATTCATCAACAATCAAAACTTTTCCATCCTGAACAATGTAATCAACATCTTTTTCAAACATTATGTAAGCCCTTAGAAGTTGCTGAATTGCGTGGACTTTATCACTTCGTTCGGAATAAAGTCGGTATAGTTCTTCTTTTTTCCGTTGTTTTTGAGCTGGCGTAAGGTATGGATCGTTTTCAATTATGCTTATCTCTGTTCCAAGATCGGGAAGAACGAAAAATTCTCTATCCTCTGGGGAAAGATTTGCAAGAAATTCGCGCCCTTTTTCAGTCAGATCAATTATATGATTTTTCTCATCAACGACGAAATATAAATCTTCATCAAGTTGGCGCATCTTAACACCTTGGTCTTTCAGGAACTCAAGCTCCGTATCAATGACAAGTTTTTGATATTCGGGTTCGGCAAGTATTTTTCTTAATTTTTTATGTTTTGGTGCGCCTCTGCTTGCTTTGAGAAGTAAAACTCCAGCTTCTTCAAGTTTGCCCTCATTTAAAAGTTTTTCCGCTTCATCAACAATTTTGCTCACAAGATTAATTTGAGCAGTGACAAGTCGTTCAACCTTCGGCTTCATCCAGTCAAATTTATGCTCCGTCTCGGGAACAGGACCACTTATAATGAGAGGAGTTCTAGCTTCATCAATTAACACAGAGTCAACCTCATCAACAATCGCATAGTAATGCCCGCGCTGAACTATATCGTTCGGGTCAATAGCCATATTATCGCGAAGATAATCAAAACCAAACTCATTATTTGTTCCATAAGTTATATCGCAATTATACTGCGCTTTTCTTTGTTCAGTGTTCATCCAGTTTTGAATGCATCCAACCGTTAAGCCAAGAAATTCATAAATTTTCCCCATCCATTGACTATCTCTCAAAGCAAGATAATCGTTAACAGTGACGATATGAACACCTCTTCCTGTTAGAGCGTTAAGATACGCTGGCATTGTCGCAACAAGAGTTTTACCTTCGCCCGTTGCCATCTCAGCTATTTTCCCCTGATGAAGCACAATTGCACCCATCAACTGAACATCAAAAGGAATCATATCCCAAACGATTTTATGCCCCGTCACTTCCCAGCTTTTACCAACTAATCTTCTGCACGTCTCCTTGACGACAGCATACGCTTCTGGCAAAATTTCATCAAGAACTTTCTGCTCTTCCTTAAAGAGTTCTTTCTCAAGTTTTTCAATCTCATCATAAATTTCAAGGCGTTGCTCTCGTGTTAATTCCTTGTCTTCACGAACTCTTGTTTTTAACTCCTCTATTTTTTCTTCTATGCTTCTTGTTCTTTCTTTTATCCTCGCTTTGAACTCATCTGTTTTAGCCCTAAGCTCAGCGTCTGTGAGAGTGTTAAGCGTTGCGTAAATTTGATTTATATGATTAACAATAGGGATAAGGGCTTTCAAGTCCTTTTCGTTTTTCGTCGGAAAAAGTTTACGCAAAAGTTTTATAAGCATAATTTCATCGTGATAAAATTGTTTTAAAGATTTTTCAGGTAAAAATATAAAGATAATTGGGGTTATAATCAAGAAAAGAGGGAGCGGAGAGGGTGGGATTCGAACCCACGATCCCGGTTTTTGCCGGGATACACGCTCTCCAGGCGTGCGCCTTCAACCACTCGGCCACCTCTCCGATTTTAAATATAAAATTAACACCAGAAAAAATCAAAATTCTTAACTCTCACTCCTCAAACTTTCTCACCCTCGCAAAGTTTTTTATGCTTAGATTAAAATACACCTGATACATAAGACCTGTTAAATTTACATCGCCAAATTTTATTTTCTTCCTTTCTTCTTTATCTCCAACCTTTCGCAAATATGACCACTCATCTGTTCTTTGGCTAAATTGATAGAAAACCCTCGCCCCAATGTTTATGTCCGGGTTTATGACAAATTCAAACCCAGCTCCGGCAAATCCACCCCAGAACCAGTTTCTCGGGCTTAAAGCATATTTTACTGTATCTTGATTATTCTTCTTTTCAATTGAAAATTCAAAGTTTGAAAGGCTAACTCCCGTCTCAAAGTTAACCGCAAATCTTCTGAAATAAAATTTCTTCATCAATCCCCAGTTGAAAGATGCAAAAGTTGCAATTTTAACATCTTCTCCGAAAAATTTTGCATTAAGAGGTATCGCGCCTATTCCCCCTCCAAGAGTCATCCAGAATTGTGGAATCGTAAGATCAAGCGTTGTGATAAGGTTTACATTGATGTTAAATCTTCCAGTGATAGCAAATTTTCCAGAAGATTTTATGTAAAGAGTATCATTTGAAACACGTGGCTCATTTAGCTTGAAGACGCCACTTTGAATTTTAACACTTGTAAGCATTGCTCCTAAAAATATATCACCAGGAAGTCGTGGTCTTTCTTCAACAAACATCCCTCTCTCAATTCTGTTTGAAAATATACCTCCAATTATAATTTGTGCCCTACTTAACTCGTTCTTATTTCTGTTATCCCCAACTTTATTTATGCGAACAAACCCAACCCTTCTTGGCTTGACCTCACCACTTACATCTTCAACAAGTTCAAACACATCAAAACCTTCATCAATCTTAACTCCTTCAGCTTTCCCAAGAGGAAAGCTTATGCTGTTGAAACCAGCTTCAGCAACAGGTGCAGATAACTTAAAAAGATTTCTCACCGTCAACTCAAAATTATTGACAAGTCCTAACGAACAAACTTTAAATGCGGAATCCTCAGCTGCCGTGACATCATTGTCTTTTATCTCAACAAATGAAGATATATCTTCTTTTTGAACAACCGCATAAGCTGGTTTAACCGAATAAACATTGTTCTTAAAATTAACCTTGAAAAATGTCATACCGCCTTGCATCTGAACTTTTATCACGGGAATTTTAACTTGACGCTCCCCGTCTTTTGTTTTAAACTTTTTAATGAGCGTATCTTTTAACGCAATATATTTTTCAATGAAAGGCACAACAACATAACCTGAGTTCATAATCCTTTCAACTTTATCTGCTGAGACACCAAGCGACTTTGCTTTCGTTGCTATAAAACTATTTCTCTCCGCTTCGGTTAAAAGCGAAAGTGCTCTCATTTCTTTACTTATGTCAAGTATCTTAATGAGTTCGGGCGCAAGATAATTTTCAACATCATAATTAATTTCTTCAAGCGAGTTATAAATCTTTGAAGATACTTCATCAAATTTTGAAACCGTTTGTTCAGGTAAACTTTCCCAATAAAATCTTGGAAGATTGATTTGTCGTGAAATTAGATTTGCAAGATACTTTCTATTTTTATCCGATGGCTTTTTAACAACATTGCCAGAAACAAGGACAGTATTATCATAGTATGCAATGGCTTTTTTGAAATACTTATTATTTTCACCATCTGAACTTGAATTGTTAAAATAATTCGCATCTTCTGGTTTTTGTGCTACTTCTTCCGTTCCTATCCAAGCAAAACTTTTTTCAATTGCCAAAGTTTCAATCTTCTGAGCATGTGAGAAATTTAACATCAAAAGGGAAAGGAAGGTTAAAAATAAAATTGGAGTAAATCTTGATGTGTTAATTTTTCCGTCTTTCATTGCTCTTGGATGATATTAGTTTTTGGCTTACAAAAATATACCGAATTTCTGGATAAATAAGCAATAAATCCCCCCGAACTTAAAATAACTTCCACGAGATTAATTTTCTTTTCGTGTTCTGTGAAGAAGATTGCAGGTTATGGCTTGGGAGTTGCTTCTCCGACATTTTGAAGCTAATTAAATTTCTTTTTTAACCAATTTTTCTCCACAAACTGGGCAAAATTTTGCTGTCGGATAAATTATCAACTCCTCACACCTTGGACACCTGTCTATCATCTTTGCACCACAAACTATGCAATAAACTTGTCCAAGTGAAATGTGAGCGAAATTACCACATTCAGGACAAAGCATATATCTGTCTTTTAAAACTTTCGTCTTAACCGCAGATTTTATTTTTTGATTTCGCATTTGTCAAATTTTTAATTTTAAATCCCCCTGGGGCAAATCCCCCCAGGGAAAAAGAACAAAGAAAAAATCTGATAATTTTTCTTTGCAAAACCTGTGCCAGAGGGAAAACCTGCGAAATTTTGAAAATTTTAAAGGGTGAAAAACTAAAAGAGGGAACAGTCGTTCCCTGCAGTTAACAAAAAATTAACACTTTTTAAAGAAATTTGATTGTAAATCAAAAAGATTTTGAAAGGGAACAGTTGTTCCCTCAAAAAATGTGAAATTAACACTTTTTTGAAAAAATTGATTGAAAATTAAACAAATCCAAAAGGGAACAGTTGTTCCCTCAACCCTAAATCAATCCCATTGACTTCAAAACTTTCCTCAAACCCTTGACCGTAAGACCAGAAATCTCCGATGCAACCTTTAAATTCCCTCCAGAAATTTTAACCAACTTTGAAAAATAATCACGCTTGAAATTTTCTTCCGCCTCTCTATATGTCAAAAATCTCTCAACATCACCCCCTCCCTGAATCAATGTCTTAAACAAAGGCATATGTTCAAGCTTTATCTCATCAATATATGCAAAGTCAATGTCAACAGAGGCACGAATGAGATTTTCAAGCTCACGCACATTCCCTGGCCAATGATATGAAAGAAGGGCATTTTTAAGCTCATCAGAAATTTTTATATCCTTTATCACACCAAGCTCAAAAAGATACCTTTTGAAGAAATACTCAGCAAGCGGAATTATATCCTCACGCCTCTCACGAAGCGAAGGTATGTGAATGTGATGAACTTTTATGCGATAGAAAAAATCATCCCTCAACTTCCCCTCGCTTCTTAATTTATCCACATCTGCATTCGTTGCAAATATCAACCTAACATCAAGTTTTATCCTCTCATTGCTACCAAGTTTTGAAATTGTCTTGAACTGTAAAAAGTCAAGTATTTTTAATTGAACACGATGATCTATCTCCGCTATCTCGCTTATATAAAGAGTCCCTCCATCTGCAATTTGAAACTTTCCTATCTTATCAACCGCTCCAGTGAATGCACCCCTTGAAGTTCCAAAAAGTTCCGACTCAACAAGCTGTGGCTCAATCCCCGCAATGTTAACCTGAACAAAATTTTTATCACGCCTCTCACTTCTTCTGTGTATCTCATAAGCTATAAGGTCTTTGCCAGTGCCTGTCTCACCAGTTAAAAGAACATCAGCATTATTCCTAAGTGCCCTCTCTATCTCCATATTAACCAACTTCATCTTTTCACTTGCATAAATAAACGGATTCCTCCCCTTCTCAACCGACTCCCTCAAAACTTCAAGATTTATCTCAAGGTCTCTTACTTCAAGAAGTTTCTCAATCTTTGTCTTCAAAATCTCAAAATTGAAATCCTTCTGAACAAAATCATTTGCTCCAAGCTTCATAGCTTTAACCGCAAGCTCAACATTTGCATATTCTGTCACAATTATAACAGGCGTAAATCTGTTAATTTGTTTAATCTCATTCAAAACAGAAAGACCATCTAAATCTGGAAGTTTTATATCAAGAAGAACAACATGGATATTTTTCTCTCTGAAAATCTTTATCCCCTCTCGCCCACTCTTTGCTTTAAAAACATTGAAACTTTTTGATAAAATTTTCCCAGCATCCTCAAGGAAACCAATGTCGTCATCAATTATGAGAAGGTTTAAATCTTCAAGCATAAAGTTCAATTTTTTATTTTTTACAACTGCTTTTCTTAATTTTAAAACGATATAAAATCCTCTCTCAACAGGCAAAATTTTCATCTCTCCCCCGTATTTTCTGACACACATCTTAACATATGAAAGACCGAAACCATGACCATATGGCTTTGTGCTAAAACCTCCTGAAATTATCCTATCAATTGAACCTGAATTAACTCCCAAACCATTGTCAACTATATGTATCTCAACATATCCATCAAAATTTAAAACCTCCACCTTAATCTCTGGACTCTCAACTCCTGAAACCGAATCAATTGAATTTTTTAAAATTATTGAAATAACCTCTGTAAAATCATCTCTCCCAAATATGACGGCATTCTCCCCATTTGACTTAAACTTTATAAAATCACACTTCAAAACCTTTAAAACATCCGAAATTGAACTTTCAACCTGTGTAATAAAGTTTGAAAAGACAATCTCACGAAGTTTGTTTATCTGTTCGTATAACCTTAAGATAAGTGAAGGGATTAAAATTTTCTCCCTGCTTAAATTATTCCCTAATCCCTTTTTCAAAAGGTTTGAAATTTCACTGTTAAGTTTTTCAACGACACCACGATCAAAATCAAGGGATAAAATCTCTGAAATATCGCTTATACTTTCAAGTTCTGGTTGAACAATTTCCTTGTATTCATTAAGAAGTTCAATCAACCTTCTTTCAAATTCAAGATCTGCGGAATCAAAATTTTTGATAAGAAGTGAAATTCTCGTCAAAATGCTTGACTTCTGAGCGCTGTGACCAAATTCTTCTATCCTTGCTATAAGCTCGCTGTATAAACCACCACGCAAAGATGCAATTTTTAACCTCCTTTTAAAATTAAAATGCAAAATAAATAAAACAAGAACCGAAAATGCAAAAGGTATGACATCGTTAAAAAGATAAATCCTCTCACCCGAAATCCAGTAATATGGCTGAAACGATATCTCAAAAGAAATTGAAATCAAAATTCGCAAAATAACATATGAATAAACAGGAAGAAAAATCAATCGCAAAATCCTTCCTCTATTTGTAATTTTCATCACAGATTCAAAGGCTCTATTCAGATAAAGATAAAAGTAAAGCAAAACAAGAATGATAAGAAAAGCGATTTTAAAAATCTCAATTTTAAATTCAAAACCATTTATCTCACGCTTAAAAAACTTAACAATATCAAATGCGATCGCCTTTAAACCATCAAACTCGTAAACTTGAACAAATTGCCCTGGCTTAACTTTAACTCTTTTGATAACCCTTTCACCATCTACAAGCGGAAATTCAACCTCAATTTCAAATTCATCACCCCCTAAAACATCACCAAGCCCGAAGTGAATTACCTTTGATTCACTACTTGCGTATCCGCTCCCTGAAACAACATATCTTGTCCCAATTAATTCACCATTTCTAAACAAACTAATTTTTGAATCTATACCATCTGAATTTGACCTTACACCTTTAACCCCAACCTTTATAAAATTTTTAATTTTTGAAACATCACAAGTTAAATTTTCAAGATAAAATGAAGTTCCGTTATTTTGTGAAACGAATATATCAAGATCACCATCCCCGTCAAAATCTGAACTAACACAACATGTGTTGTATCCATCTATCATCCCTCTTTCTAAAATGCGAATGTAATCTTCTGTCACATCTTCAAAAATTGGAATTCCATTCCTCAAACCAATGTTTCTGTAAAGTTTTATACCGCCAAGATAAACAATGAAAATGTCAATCCAACCATCGTTATCAAAATCCCCCGCCGTGCATCCATAAGTAAAAATTTGAGGTTCAAAAAGTCCCGACTCAACTGTGATATCCTTAAACCTTCCACTTCCATCATTTAGAAAAAGTTTATTTCCTTTACCACGATTTCCAAGAAACAAATCAAGGTCTCCATCATTGTCAAAGTCAGTAAAAATTGCCGAATTCGTCTTCATAAGTAAATCTCCACCAGTGCCACTTTCAAGTGTGAAATCAACAAAAGTTCCATCTCCCCTGTTTAAATACATCTTGTTTCCACCTGTCCAATTCCCAATGTAAAGATCAGGATAACCATCGCCGTTTATATCACCAAAAACAGCACATACAGTCCTACCATCAGATAAAAGAGCAGATTCAAGTGTCCTATCATAAAACATGTTGCCAGCATCACTTATAAAAAGACGATTGCTACCCTCAAATGATGTCATAAAAATATCTACCCAACCATCGCAATTTACATCTGAAATTGAAACATGTTCACTTCTTCTCATATCAACATCAAGCCCCAATTCCTTCGTTACATCTCTAAAATACCCACGCCTGTTAAAATAAACACAATTTGAACCCTGAATATAAGAAACGACGAAATCCTCATATCCATCGTTATTTATATCCCCAGTGCAAACACTAACATTTATCCCAATCTTATTTTTCTCCCAACTTCTACCCGAAATCCCAGATTCTATGGATATATTCTTTCGCTCTGGACTCTTTATATAACGACCATCGTAAAGATAATCAGGTGCATCTAAATCAACTATAAAAATATCCTCAACCCCATCTCCATTCACATCGCTTGCACCTATGCCATAAGATGAACCAAAATGTAAATGATTTATATTGAAAATAAAATTACCCCCAAACTTATTCTCGGACGAAATTGAAAATTTATCAATCTCGCTCAATGGAACTGATAAAATCTCATTAACCCCAATGACAAAAAGATTCTTATCTGAACATAAAATGTGAAATGCTTTAACATTTAAATTCAAAATTTTCGCCACAATATCACCGCCTGATATCTCAATCTTTAAAATTTCTCCCGTTTTCAAAACAGCATAAAAAACATCTCCACCAGCAGAAACAACCTCGGTTATGTATTCATTCTTAACATCAACAAATGAAATCCCTGAAACAGCACGAATAAACTCAAAAACAAAGGGTTGATTTTCACGAACAAATCCCAAACCACCACGCTCAAAATTTAAAATATATCCACGACTGTAAGGAATAACCGTTTTAAAATTACCAAACTTTGAAACAATTGAATCAAGATCAAGCAACTTTGAAATTTCTGGCTTTACAGCACCAGAAATAACATCGTCAAAAAATTTAACAAAATATGAATCTCTCCGATTTAAATCTGAAAAATGAGGAAGTTTTAAACTATAAATTGAATAAAGACCATTAAAAACAAGAGCAGGGTAAGGATAATTTGTTGTGTAATGACTGAGAATAAATACCCTCTCTGAAAAAGGAAAAATTTTATATCTTATGCTATCTCCAAGCGAAATAAAACAGTATTCAAAAAGCCCACCAATAATGCATCTACCCCGTGAAACAAATTTTATACTGTTTGAACTGTGAGTCATCGGTATTTCCAATTTCACCTCATCAATTATAACCTCACCATTGAACCTCATCAAAATAAAATTTGGCTTAACAAAATCTTTGTCCAATCTTTTAACATCAACAATTATATATTCTCCGTCTGTGTCAGCATTCTTTATTTCACCGATGCCACTTTTTAAAACCCTCCATCTCACACCATTGAAGTGAACTATTGAAAAATTCGTGAATATGAAAACACTTTTATCAGATACCGCCCTTACTGAAATAATTTTATGTGTGATACTAAATTTAAATTCCCGATACCCCTCCTTAGCGTTGAGACCGCAATGGAAAGTTAAAAATAAAAATGCAACCCAAAGAAAATACCAGTTTAACATATGCGAACCCTTTTATGTGAAAACCTGATTTAAAGATAAAAAAGTGAAAATTAAATTTCAAGTTATTGCGGACAAATATCGCCCGTCAAAAAGATTTAAAGTTTTTCTGCGAATAAAAAATTGTCGTGAAAGATGGTTTCTTGTTAAATTTAATTG
>Ga0105163_1001585_pt1 | contig 11831 bp, 10 predicted proteins | sample JNZ110809AmetaG_FD_81531 | JGI IMG/M metagenome (GOLD analysis project Ga0105163, IMG submission 81531) | Hot spring microbial communities from Jinze hot spring, China to study Microbial Dark Matter (Phase II) - JNZ 110809A | ecosystem: Environmental > Aquatic > Thermal springs > Hot (42-90C) >... | reverse complement strand
GCTGGGACAAGAATATCACACTTTAACGCAAGAAGTTCATCAGCACTTATTGGTTCGGAATTTGGGAATCCAATTACTGAGCCTGTTTTATTTTTATGTTCAATTAGTTTCATCACATCAAGACCTTTTTCATTATAGACTCCACCCTTTGAATCATTTACAGCTATGACTTTTGCTCCTGCCTTTTCAAATAACATTGCTGCAACAGAACCAGCATTCCCAAATCCTTGCACCACAACTGTTGCACCATCAAGTTTCATCCCGAGATGTTCAACTGCCTTTTGAGTTGTATAGAACACTCCACGACCAGTCGCTTGATCACGACCAAGGGAACCACCAAGTTGAACTGGTTTCCCTGTAACAACCCCTGGAACAGCATAACCTTTCATCATGCTATAGGTATCCATTATCCATGCCATCACCTGCGGATTTGTATAAACATCTGGAGCTGGTATATCTTTTTCAGGACCTATTAAAGGCAAGATTTCAGCGGTATATCTTCTTGTCAATCTCTCAAGTTCTCCAAGTGACATTTCTTTCGGGTTGCAAACCACGCCACCTTTCCCACCACCGAATGGGATGTTAACAATTGCGCATTTCCATGTCATCCAGAAAGCAAGTGCTTTAACTTCATCAAGTGTAACATTTGGGTGATATCTTATACCACCCTTTGCTGGACCGCGAGCGGTACTGTATTGAACACGATAACCTTCAAAATGTTGAACCCTACCGTTATCCATACGAACTGGAAAATTAACAATCAAAATTCTCTCTGGATATTTAATATGTTCACGAATGTCCCACTCAAGATTTAAAAGGTCAGCTGCCTTGTCAAATGTTTCAAGGGCCATGTCATAAATTGACCTTGCCCCGTTTTTAAGTGCTTTTTCTTTTTCAGTTATCATAGTTTTTGCTCCATTTTATTTTTAAATAAAAAATCCCGAACTAAATGTTCGGGACTTATCTTACCTGACTTCCGCTTTCAATCTCACCAAGTGTGGTAATTATTGTTAATTTTTCATCCTTGACAGCTGCAAGGAGCATTCCTTGAGATTCAATACCCATCAACTTTGCTGGTTTAAGATTTGCAACAATCACAACTTTTTTCCCAATTAGATCCTCAGGCTTGTAATGCTTGCCTATCCCAGCAACAATTTGCCTTTGCTCAGTTCCTATCTTTACTTTCAACTTCAAAAGCTTCTCGGAATTTTTTACTCTTTCACATTCAACAACTTCAGCAACACGAAGATCAATCTTTTCAAAATCTTCAATTGTTATTTGAGGTTTAAATTCAATTTTCTCTTCAACGATTTCCCCGGAGGCTATCTTCAATTTCTTTATCTCTTCCTCAACTTCGGCATCTTCAATTTTTCGGAATAAAATTTTGGGTTCACCAAGTTGATGACCTGCTTCAAGCATAAGGTTATAGGCGCTATCCCAGCCTGCTTTCACAATATCATCTTTTAGATTCAGCATCTCCCATATCTTCCTTGCCGAAAAAGGCAAAACGGGTTCAAATAAAATCGCAAGAGCTCTAACCGTTTGAAGGCAAAGATTTATTGAAGTTGAGGCTCGCCTTGGGTTTTCCTTTATCATTTTCCATGGCTCTGTGTCATTAAAATATTTATTTGCAAATCTTGCAAGGTTCATCGTCTCAAAGACCCCATCCCTTATCCTGAAATTTTCATAATTTTCCGCTATTTTATCTGCATATTCCTTCAACTTTGATATTAACTCTCTATCAATATCTTCAAGTTCAAATCTCTCTGGAACTTTGTTTTCAAAATTCTTTTTAACAAATGTTAAAGTCCTGTTAACAAAATTACCAAGTATATCAGCAAGTTCGTTGTTATTTCTTGCTTGAAATTCCTTCCATGAAAAATCAGTATCTTTGGTCTCTGGCAAGATACTCGCAAGGGCATAACGCAAAGGGTCTGGTTCAAACTTTTCAAGATATTCATTTAACCACACAGCGTAATTCCTACTCGTTGAAAGTTTTTTCCCCTCAAGATTTAAAAATTCATTTGCTGGAACATTATCAGGCAGAATATAAATTTCATCACTCCTTCCATCATTCCACGCCATCAACATTGCTGGAAAAACTATGCAATGGAAAACGATGTTATCTTTTCCGATGAAATGAATTAATCTTGTGTCCTGACTTTGCCAGTATTCACGCCATTTCTCAGGTTGCCCGATCTTTTGAGCCCATTCCTTAGTTGAAGAGATATATCCAAGCAAAGCATCAAACCACACATAAATCACTTTTCCTTCTACACCTTGAATGGGAACTTTAACCCCCCAATGTAGATCCCTTGTCACAGCTCTATCTTGCAAACCTTCCTTAAACCACGAATAAACATACTGCTTCACATTTTCCTTCCAATCCGTTTTTGTGCTCATCCAATCTTCAAGCCGTTTTTGGAAATCCCCCAAAGGTAAATACCAGTGAGAGGTATCTTTGATTACTGGCGTTGTCCCACAGATTTTGCATTTCGGTTCAATTAGATCGGTTTGTTCAAGCCAACTTCCACATTTCTCACATTGATCTCCCCTTGCCCCTGGCGAACCACACACAGGACAAATACCCTCAACATATCTATCAGCAAGAAACATTTTATCTTTTTCACAATAAAGTTGCTTCGTTGTTTTCTCTTTGAGTACCCCCTTTTTATAAAGCTCAAGGAAAAATTCCTGGGCAGTTTGATGATGAATTGGAAGAGAAGTCCTGGAATAATTATCAAAACTCATCCCAAACTTTTCAAAACTTTCCTTGTTCATATAATGATATTTATCAACAACCTGTTGGGGGCTGATTCCCTCTTTCTCAGCCGTGATTGTTATCGGAACCCCATGCTCATCTGAACCACAGATATAAATGACATCTCTCCCTTTCAATCTTTGATAGCGAACATAAATATCCGCAGGGAGATAAGCACCGGCAAGATGCCCGAGATGAATAGGTCCGTTTGCATATGGAAGTGCAGCTGTTACGAGGATTCTCTTAAAATTTTTGCTCAAGGTAAATTCGTTTTTTGTTGGCGAACTTCGTTAAGAATTTAATAAAACAAAAACTTTAAAACAATCTTATTTAGCCAAGCCCGTTTGAAAAGAGTTCTTTGCTTTTTTCAAATACTTCGCTTGGGATAAATTTCTTTATCTCATCAAGCGTATACCTCTCCCAAAGATCACTCCCATAATGCACATAAACATAGTTTTTGAAGATATCAAACTTTTCAATTTTACCAATGCCTTTTTCAGTTTGTATCTCGTAATCAATTGGCGGGAAATTTTTCAACGCTTCAAGATATGTCTGCATTTCAAACAAAAGACAGCATTTCAACCTTCCACATTGTCCCGATAACTTTATCGGATTTAAAGGAAGATTTTGAAACTTCGCATGAACAAGAGTAACTTTGTTGAATTTTTCAAGCCATGTGTTACAACACAAAGTTCTCCCACAGCTTCCAATCCCGCCTATTTTTCTTGCTTCATCTCTGACGCCAATTTGCCAAAGTTCAATCCTTGTTTTGAAAATTTTAGCCAGATCACGAACGAAAGCCCTAAAATCAACCCTCCCATTTGCTGTAAAATAAAATGTAAGGCGATTTCTATCAAATTGATATTCAACATCAATTAACTTCATTTCAAGATTGAAAAGTTTTACCCTTTCCTTGAAAATATAGTATGCCTTAACTTCGTCTTCTCTGTTTTTCATCAATTTTTTCAAATCTTCTTCATTTGCAACTCGTATAACTTTTCTCATCACCTGTCCAACTACGCCTAAAAAGTTTCGCTTTTGGTGAACTTTTTCCCCTGCTAAATGAACACGACCAAGGTCAACGCCACGAATTGCCTCAACGAGGACATAATCTCCTGGTTTAAGTTCAAGATTTTGATCATTTATAAAAAAGTCACGGCGCATGCTTTTAAATTCAACTTCAACAAGGTTCAGTGTGTGCTCAATTTTTGCAAGCTCTGGATCAAAAGGTTTTTTAAAGCAAGATTCACAGGGAAGTTTAGCTTCTTCAATTTCAGAAGATTCAGCTTCAATCCCCGCAATAAATGTTTTATCCAGTTGCTCCCAACCACTTCCAAATGATTCCCAGCTTTCATCAAGCCAGAATGGTGAATCTATTTGCCTGTTCATTGAAGTATGCCAATTTGTTTTGTTTTTTGATAAGCTTTGTTCATTAATTCAGAAAGCTCAATTGAAAGATTTATCAAGATCAAATTCAACTGAACATTTTTATCAACCTGTGAAATTGCTTTTTCAACAAGTGAAATCGCTCTTTGGTATTCAAACTCACCATAATTTGCAACAAATTTCCTTAATCTTTCAATCATATCAACATTTATAATCTTATCCTCCATCCCAATTTTAAGCATCATCGCATCCCTGAACCAGGTAAGAATTATATTGAGAAAATTTTCAATCTCGCCCCTTTCATAATCGGTGACAATTTTTTCAATTTCAATCAGCAACTTAACAATCCTCCCAGACGCAATCGTTGCAAGAAAATCAACAGGTTTTATTCTTTTATCTTTGATCGTTACATCAAGGAGTTCAATTGCTTTACCAAAGCTTCCATTTGCAAGTCGTGCTATGAGACGCGCCCTCGCTTCGCTCAATTCATATCTTTCAACAAGCGCTTTGGCTATTTCATCATCGGAGAGATAGGAAAATCTAACAAGTTGACATCTTGACAAGATCGTTGGGAGAAGTTTATCTTTATTTGCCGTGGTTAAAATTATCACTGTCCTTGGTGTTGGTTCTTCAAGCGTTTTAAGGAAAGCGTTCGCCGCTTGTTCGGTCATCGCATCAGCTTCGGAAACAATTATCACACGCCACCCTGGAATAAATGTGCTATGCGAAACTTCCATCTTAATTTCCCTAATGCTATTAATCTTTATGCTGTTGGCTCGTGGGATGTTAATCTTGTGATAGGGATTTTGGGATTTAAGCCTTACTTGCTCCTGTATGATTTTTATTTCAGCCTCATCAAGTTTTTCAAGTGGTGAATCCTCTTTCGTTTCATTTTTCCCAAGGGGTAATTTAAAAATCAACTTCACATTTGGATGTGAAAACTCCGAAATCCCCTTGCAAGTTTTACATTCATCACACGCTTCCGCCTTTTTACGCTCGCAATTTAATGCTTTGGCAAATTCAATCGCCATCGCATCTTTCCCAACCCCCTCAGGTCCATAAAATAAATATGCATGTGCTACTCTCCCATTTAAAATCGCATTGATTAAAATTTGCTTTACTCTATCTTGACCAATTACATTTGACCAAGCCATCAGGTTTTTAAAATTTTTTCTTAGAAAGTTTGACCTACTCCAAAGTGAAACACCATGTCTTTTAAAATCTGTTTGCCCGTTTTTTTGAAGATAACCTTGGTATTTGAACCTGGATCATAAACTTTAAAACCGAAGTCAAGCCGAAAACCTCCAAAGAATGCAATATATCTTAACCCAAATCCACCAGCCACAGCAAATTGATTCAATTTAACATATCTAACATCATCCCACAAATTTCCAAAATCAACAAAGAACACACCGCCGAAATTTTTCCAGAAAATTATTCTATCCTCAAAATTCATTTCTATGAGTGCATTCCCACCAAGAGATGGGTCAGGGACATTCCCGAGTTCTCTTACTCTCCATCCACGCACGCTTGCGCTTCCACCAGCGAAAAATCTTCTGTTTATCGGTATAGGTTGCAACTCAAACTTCCTTGCTGACTTAATAAAAAATTCATTTGATATACCTAATTTAAATTTAAACGCAAAAACTGAATTATTCAAGTTGAAAAATCGTCTATAAAGCCACCCAAATTTATAATATTGCGAGAAAGGTAAAACTTTTATCCCCATCCGACCAAGCAAATATGGAACTATCCCGCCCTCTTCAATTGAAATAGTATGTGAATACCCAGATCGTGGATAAATTAAATCATCGGTTTTATCAATTTGCATTGTGAAACTTAAAATAGAGTTTAACTGCTTCTGATAAAGCTTAGCAAGGGTTATGTCAATTGACTTCTGAAACCTTATGTCTACGCTTTCAATATCCCAATCTAAAAATCCAGAATAAATTCCATTTGGTCTGTAAACGAATCTGAGTCTATTTCGCGTGATGTTTAAAAGATAACTTTTCTGTTTGTCAATCATCAAAGATAAACTAATCTCCCCAGGAATTTTGCGCCCAAGAAGATAGGGCTGATTCAACTTTAAGTTCATCTCAATTAAACCTGCGCTCGTCGTATCTGTAAGCGTTGGCAATTTTTTAAAGTTTAAACTTTGAATCTGAAATCTTATACTTGATGAAAGATTTCTTCCTCCTCCAAGAAAATTTCTATTTTGATAATCAAGCGAGATACCAACATTAAAAGCATTTCTTTCATCACTGAAGTAAATAGATGGAGCAATGTCCTGCTTATTTCTTGGGACAACCGAAACTCCGATATCCGCAAAATTTATCGTGTCCTTTTCTTCAACCTGCCAAATGTTAATCTTAACCCCCTCAAATAAACCAGTTTCAAATAAATTCGTCTCACTTTTTAAAATCAAACTTCGGTTGTAAAATTCCCCACTTTTAAATTCAATCTCACGCCTTATCAAATCATCAGATATTTTCATTTTACTTGCCTCTTCAAAAAAAATCTTTATCCCCCTTATCAAAAATCTTCCATCCGCATTGAAGGGGACAAAAACAGAAACAAGTTTTTTTGTTGAATCAACTAAAATACGAATCCTTGACCTATCAACATAAGCATTTGGATAACCATTATCGTAAAGTATATTCAAAATTCTCTGAACCTCTGCTTCAACATCCATTCTTCTGTATCTATTTCCAGATTTGAGAAACGAAAAGTCAAAAATAATTTTTTTTAAAGAGTCGGGAAGTTCATCAAATCCGATGAAGTCAATTTTATCATTAACATAAGGTTGTCCCTCATTGATCAAAAATGTTAAGTTTGCCGTTTCTTTTTCATAATCATAATCAATCAAGGTGTCAATTTTAACATCAAAAAAACCGTTGTCAAAATAGTAATTTTGCAAGTTTGTTATATCGTTTATGACTTTGACCCTTTCAAGGTATTGCGGTTTATCCCCGAGCCGATTGTTTATCTTGTAAAGTATTTGCCAAAATTTGGATGGGCTCTCCTTTGAAACGAGAACTGAATATAACTCTTTTTCAGATAAAGTTCTATTCCCTTTAAATCTAATCTTTTTTAATTCAAAATTTTGCTCCTGTGCCCCGAGAACCGTAATCAAGATACTTAAAAGAACAAAAATTAACTTTCTCATCTTTACCTAAATTAATTAAAAGATGAAAAACCCGCCCCAAGATATAAGTGTCGGGACGGGTGAAAGAGTTAATATTCATCTTCCTCACCGTAGAGATAGTCGTCCTCATCTTCAGGTGAATAATCAGGCCAAATATCTTCAATTCCGTTATATTCTTCATCTGAATCTTCAAGTTCCTCAAGGTTTTGGATTACTTCAGGTGGAGCTCCAATTCTCTTGGCATATTCAATTAGCTCCTGCTTTGTTGCAGGCCATGGCGCACCTTCAAGATAGCGAATTAATTCAGGCGTCCACAACATATTCCTATCAACCTCCATTAGTTTTGTTATTTTGCTCCTGAACAAGTTTTTTATACTCCGCTGGATCAACCTCTTCAAAGAAATAATTTAATGGATTCTGTGGAATTCCATCCTTCCAAACCTCATAATGCAAATGTGGAGCCGTTACAAGCCCTGTAGCACCGCTTAAAGCTATCCTATCCCCACGCTTCACTTTTTGCCCCTCTCTAACGAAAGCCTTTGAAAGATGCGCATAAATAGTTACATAACCGAATCCGTGGTCAATCTCAACGAGCAACCCATACCTTCCCCTATATCCAACATAGCTTACAACGCCATCTCCAGTTGCATAAACAGGTGTCCCTACATCAACGACAAGATCAACCCCTTCATGCATTGCCCATACCCCAAGGATCGGATGCTTTCTGTAACCAAATTTTGAAGTTAATCCCCCCTTTAAAGGTAAAATTGCTGGAATATGCCTGAATTTTTCCTGATTAATTTTATATTGTCTGTAAATTTCCTCATAACTTTTCTGTTGCAATCTAACTTCCCTCTCAAGTTTACTAAGTTTTGCAAATGATTCAGCAAGCAACTTTTCCGCTTCTTCATCCGAAAGATTGAATTCATACTTTTCTTCAACGCTACCAACGCCGACTTTCTTTATGTCTTCATCAATTGGTTTTAAATCCACCGCAAGGCGCAATTCCCTATCTTGCTCAAGCAACTTCGCAACCATGCTTTCAATTTGCTGAAACTTTTCCCTTAAAACCTTTAATTGTTCTTTTAGAAGATTATTCTCACGCTGTAACTTCTCAGCCCTCGCCTTCCCAAAACCAAGAATATCACCTGTAAAATAATTTAAAACAAAAAGGAAACCTAAACTGAAAATGACAATAAGAAAGATCATCAATAAAAATTTTAATTGAATGTTTCTTACCTCATTAAAACTCAAATTCTCCGTATCAATGTAAAAAACCTTCCTTCCCATAGGTTCTCCTGTTTATTTTAGGTTTCTGATTGAAGATAATGAATTTTAATCAATTTGTCAAGAGCCTTGGAAAGCCTTGATTTGTTATCTCACCCCGAAAAACAATCTTTCCTTATTTTTTGATTTTATAAAGCATCTTGATTAAATTTTTACAAAATAAAAATGAACTGCTTTATGTTAAAACTTAACACCAAAGTTAAAATTCTGTTAACCCTTGTTTTTTTATTCAATGCGTGTAGCGTTCAAAAGATGGCTATAAGATATGCGTCGGATATATTTGATGCCGGTGTAAAGGCGATATTTAGCGAAACCGATTATGTGATGGCAAGCTCAAGCATACCCGCAAACCTTAAATTACTTGAAGCCCTTTATAACGCTGATTCACTCAACGAAAAAATTGTTACCCTGCTTGTCCAGGGCTACACAGGATATGCGCTGGGATTTGTTGAAGATGAAGACCCACAAAGGGCAAAATTTCTTTATAAAAGAGCTTTTGATTACGGGATAAATTTTCTAAAAACTAAAAATAAAAAATTTTCAAAAACTCTTGATAGCGAATTTGAAAAATTTGAAAATCTCTTAAAAAGCTCATTCACAAAAAAAGATGTGCCAATTTTATTCTGGACTGCAATGGCATGGGGAAGCTATGTTAATCTATCCAGAGATGACCCAGATGCAATTGCCCAAATTCCCAAAATTGAAGCAATGGTTAAACGCTCAATCCAACTTGATGAAAATTACTTCTATGGTTCTGGGAATATGTTCCTTGGCGTTTTATTATCTGCAAGACCCAAAATGTTTGGTGGTGATCCTGAAAAAGGGAAAGAGTATTTTGAAAGATGTATAAAAATTTCAGAAGGCAAATATCTTCTCCCCTATGTTTTTTATGCAAGATACTACGCTGTTCAAATACAGGACAAGGAACTTTTTGAAAAACTTTTAAACCATGTAATTGAATCACCACCGCATCTTTTAAAAGATGCAGAGCTTTTAAACATCATTGCGAAAAAGAAAGCAGAAAAATTTAAAGGGATGATTGATGAACTATTTTAAACAAAAGAGGTAAAAATATGCGAAAACTCCTGCTTTTCTTTTTTCTTTTGAACTTTGCCGTAGCGCAAGAATACTTAATAAAAGTTGCAACAATCGCACCTGAAGGAAGCACTTGGATAAATGTCCTGCGTGAATACGACGCTCAAATAAGAAAAGAAAGCAACGGAAGGCTTGGGTTCAAAATTTATGCCGGTGGCGTAGCTGGCGATGAAATTGATGTGTTAAAGAAGATCCGCATAGGACAATATCATGCCGGTGGATTCACAGGAGTTGGAATTGGAGAAATAGCTCCAAATCTTCGTGTTCTTGACTCACCGTTCTTATTTAAAAGCTATGACGAGGTTGATTATATTTATCAAAAATTTAATGATGAATTTGAAAAAGAAATTGAAAAGGGTGGTTTCGTTTTACTTGGGTGGGCGGAAGTTGGTTTTGTTTATACCTTCACAAAAACTCCAATCTACGGGATTGAAGATTTGAGGAAAATTAAAATGTGGGCTTGGCAAGGAGACCCAATCGCAGAGGTTGCATATAAAGTTATTGGAATTACACCAGTCCAGTTATCCGTTACAGAAGTTTTAACATCCCTGCAAACTGGATTGATAGATGGGGTTTATGCTTCCCCACTTGCGATCTTGGCAACTCAATGGTTTACAAAAATTAAATATATGCACAATGTCCCCCTTACCGATGCTTCAGGGGCACTTCTAATATCAAAAAAATACTTTGATTCACTTCCGAAAGAACTCCAAGAAATACTTTTGCGAAATGGGAAAAAATATATGAGAAAACTTGTTGAGTTAAGCAGACAAGAAAATCAAAAGGCAGTTGAGACATTGAAGAAAAACGGCATAATAATCACAGAGCCACCATCAAAGAAACTCCTTGAGGAATACGATGAGATAGGCAAAAAAGCAAGAAAAATGCTTGTTGGAAAACTTTTCACCGAGGAGTGGCTCAATAAAATTGAAAAAGCCCTTGAAGAATACCGCAAAACTAACAAAAGAACATCTAATTGATGAAATTTTTAAACTTTATTAATGACGCCATCGCAAAAGTTGAAACAATCGTTTTGGTGATACTCCTTTCGCTTATGATCATAGTTGGATTTGCTCAAGTTGTGTTAAGAAATTTATTTGAAACGGGAATATCATGGGCTGACCCGATGCTAAGATACACAGTCCTGTGGCTTGCATTCATAGGCGCATCACTTGCAACAAGGGAAAATAGACATATCAACATTGATGTTTTAACGAGGATTCTCTCGCCAAAACTTAAAAAAATCGCCTTCATCTTGACAAACTTTTTCGCTTTTTCAATTTGTCTGATTTTACTTAAATCATCAATTGACTTCATAAAAATGGAAATGGAATTCCCAAGAGAGATTTTCGCTGGATTTAAAAACTGGATGCTTGAAATCATAATACCTATTGGATTTTTATTAATGAGTTTGAGGTTTGCTTTTAACATTTTGAAGGGCATTTTAATTAAAAACATTTTCTAAATTCCAATGTTAAATTTCTTCCTGATACTTCTTTTCATTCTCTTTGCCCTTTTCAGAACCCCACTTTTTACAGTCATCTCCGCAATTGCGATTTTAAGTTTCATCTCAACGCAGACAGATTTATCAGCAATTATAATTGAGATGGCCCGTCTTGCAAATACATCAACTCTTATTGCCATACCATTATTTACATTTGCTGGATATATCCTCGCTGAAAGTAATGCTCCAAAGCGACTTGTGAACTTAACACAGGCTCTTTTTGGATGGATCCCCGGAGGACTTGCGATTGTTGTGCTTATATCGTGTGCAATTTTCACTGCTTTCACAGGTGCATCTGGGATTACCATAGTTGCTCTCGGCGGACTTGTCTTTCCAGCGCTAATCAAAGCAAACTACTCGGAAAAATTTTCACTCGGTCTTGTGACAACTTCAGGAAGTTTAGGACTTCTTTTCCCACCAAGCTTGCCTTTGATCCTTTATGCATTCGTTGCTCAAGTTGATGTTGATAAACTTTTCATCGCTGGCATCATACCTGGGATTTTGCTTATTCTTTTGCTTTCAACTTTCAGCGTTATAAAAAATTACAAAACCATCCAAACCCAAAAATTTTCACCTCAAAACCTTTTGCGCGCAACTATTGATGCAATTTGGGAAATTCCGCTTCCACTTTTGATAATAGGCGGAATTTACGC
>Ga0105163_1001583_pt1 | contig 11838 bp, 16 predicted proteins | sample JNZ110809AmetaG_FD_81531 | JGI IMG/M metagenome (GOLD analysis project Ga0105163, IMG submission 81531) | Hot spring microbial communities from Jinze hot spring, China to study Microbial Dark Matter (Phase II) - JNZ 110809A | ecosystem: Environmental > Aquatic > Thermal springs > Hot (42-90C) >... | reverse complement strand
GATGTTTTTAGACGCCGCCAAGAATGCTGTCAAGAATGACGGTGGCATAGTCCATCTCCACATATTTTTAGAAAAAGGAATCACTCCTGAAGAAAAGTATGCGAATATTGAGAAGGCTTTCCAAGAACTCGGATGCAAAGCAAGACTATTAAACTCTAGGAAGATAAGGGAAGTAGCACCTTTCAAATACCACTGGGCTTTTGACATACATGTTAAGCCAATAGACAGTTAAACCCTGATGCTGATTTTTTTAAGAAAAAGATAAAAGCTCCTAAAAATTCCTATTATAAATAGTGAGGAGGGCAAAAGATCTACTAGAAGATGCTGAGGATTTTCTAGGAGCGGCTTTAGATCTTTTTAAAACGGGCAGATGGTCAAAAGTTTGTTTTAATGCACAACAAGCCGCTGAATTAGCCTTAAAAGCAGTTTTAAACCACTATGGTATAGAGAGAAGAACGCATTCGCTCGTAGACCTATTGGATGAACTTATTAAGATAAACGAAGATTTTAAAATGTTTCAAGATAACGTTAAGATTCTTGATCAATACTATATACCTACAAGATATGCTAATGCTTTTGCAAGTGGACCTGCGAAAAGATATTTCACGGAACAACAGGCGGAACAGGCGATAAGGTTGGCAAGTTCTATCTTAGAGAAGGCAAGAAGCATTGTTACCGAAGGAAAAACTCAGTGAGGTTGCTCGAGAAAAGATTCAAGATTTTCTCCGTCAAGTAGAGAAGCTAGAACCGAAGCTTATAATTTTATTCGGCTCCCATGCTAGAGGAGATTTTACTGAAGAAAGCGATATCGACATATGCGTAGTTGCTGAAAACCTTCCAGAAAACCTTTTTGAGAGAAGAAGTTTATCCGGATTATATAGAGTTACTAATCTTAGGGCTATTGGTTACTTACCTGAAGAGCTTCTCGAAGAGCTGGAGAGACCAAACTTGTTCTTATATGATGTTCTTGAAGAGGGCATTGTTATTCATGCTGACAGAAATTTTTTGGAAAAAGTAATTAAAAGAAAGGAAGAGAATAAGAAGAAGTTCGGCTTAATAAAGGAACATGGGGGCTGGAGAATAACAAGAGATGTGAGAGAGAATAACACTAGGCCTATTTAATTTACTTCACTGTTCTATAATGTAATGCTGAAGGACAGGTTTGCATATTCGATAACCCCCTACATAAAAGAATAATAGCAAGCTCTAAAAAAGGATGAGTGATGAGGAAAGGACTTGTAGGAAGCTTAGCTCTTGACACCAGTTCGCTTTTGGAGCTCTTGTTTTCTACGCCTCACGGTATTAAACTGAAAGAAGCCCTTAAGAAACCCCGTAAATAAACCTAGGAGGAAGAGAGATAAGTAAAGACAAACTCTCTTCATAACCTTACGAAGATTCTTGAAACGAGGATCAGGATATTGACTAATATGAATATCATAAAGGAAACGGTAGCTATTATTAGGCTTCTTCGCTTGTCTCTTATGAAATACCATGTTGATAACAGGATCGTCACGTAGCTCATTGGAATTGTGATAAATATGGTTAATTGGTCGATTAAGAATAGGAGCAGTACGATACTCGTAGAGGCTAGGTAAACGCTTGAAATCAAGAGTGAGAGATTGAGCTTACCCCTATCGGTTAAACTCGTAAGGCGAGAGACGATTGGCCTTATGATGAATGCTAAGAGGAAGGACAACGTGAAATAAGTCATAAGAAAAGATAAATATGATGCCAGGAAGAGAAGTAAAGAAAGTTCAGTATTAATGTTCTGTAGAACCATATACGTCGTAATGAGACTAACATCAGCAGATAAGAGTGAGAACACTAAAGGTATCTCCCAATGGGTTAATGCTGCTATTGGATCACCGGTAGTCAGAGTAATATCTCTCCTGCTAGTATGGGTAAGCTTTGAGAAAAAGGGCATCTTTCTTGGGCTATCTATGTTAAATATTTTCAAAAACAAATCATAAGAATCTCTCCCTAGTTTCTTATATACGTTTAAATCAGCTTGTATTTCAGTTATCCTAATGATGAATAGAGTGAAAGCAATTAGGAAGAGGGTATACGTCGAGGTAAGAAAGATATTTAGTATGCCTACTTTGTAGAGATTAGATAAAAAGAGGAGAACTAGATTTCCAATAGGAAGGGAAATGATAAACCATATTTTAGTTAAATGATGCCCCACGACATGACCAAGCTCATGAGTTTTAATGAGCTCTTCTTCATCCTTAAGTTTTGAAGTTATAAAGATCCAATTGATAAATGGCGTACCTATAACCATACCTAGCGGCTCTTTTCCACTATCTATTTTAATAATCCTCATGTGATTTTTGATTCCCAACTTTTTTCTGAGTAATATCGTAAACACAACGGTGGAGACAACAGAAGAAGTAAACACTATTGAAAAACCGATTATGACAGATGTAACTAGAAAAAGACCAAAGAATTGGGGTAATTCTTTTGATGTGAGAATTTCTAATAATGAAATACTTAAAATAATGAATGCATGAATAACAGTAAAAATGCCGATTATGATCCCTATCAATATCATCCATAAAAATGGATTATATATCTCAGCAGCTCTGGATCCTATTTTTGCCTTTATTTTCTCTCTGAATAATATACGTATTAGCGTCGTCTTTGTGAATATAAAAAGAGTAAAAAGGCCAAATAAAAAGATAAGGGCAATATAAGTAAGATAAACAGCATAAAGGTGATGTCCATAATGATTTAGAATAAGAGCTACAATACCAAGAAATGTAGTTAGTATTGAGAGTACAATGAGAATATTAAGCAGTTTGTTAAGAGAAAAAATAGAAGAAGAGTTGTAGTTATCCAAACCCTATTCCAACAAAAACGCAACCCACCGCTATGATAGTAAGTGCCGTAGCCAATGTTTGCCAGCCAAGGACATTTTTGACTGCATTACCAACAGTACCAGTAGCTCCTCCAGCCGCAAAAGCACCTAAAGCAATCTTTCCTGCTGTACTTGCGCCGATGGTAGTTGCACCTATAGCAATAGAAGTTCCTTTCAAAGCCAGTACTGCTGCCATTACCGCAGGCATTACTACGTTTGCTGAGAATACTAGTATGACTAGTGCTATTCCTGCTGTCAGGATTTCCTTGTTTGCATATTTCTCCTCCATCTCTCTCACCGCCTACTTGCGTGTTTTTGGGATATATATTGCGTTCCAGTATTCTAGAACGATGTTTTAAAATTGTTTTTAAAAAGTAATGTTTAAATAATGCTGGTTATGGGAAAATGTTGAATTGCAACATTTCTAATTGATAATAGAATATCGTTTAACTTTATACTAAAAGGTAGAATTCATATATGAGTCTATCGGAATTGCTTGGAATTCTTTTGCTTTAATGCGGAATCCGTGTTTGGAAGCAATTTTCTTTACCTCTCTATAATTTTCCTCGAATTTTCTCCAATCATCAATATCGTTTGTTATTATCTTGTCGACACCGTTGATAATCATTGTGGCTGCATGAATAGAATCATAGCCAATATTGACAACTGTATTCACTAGTGCAGATAATTGTAATGTTTCGTAAGTGATCTCCAAATTGTGGATTGGCATGGAGAGATATGCTTTCAAAGCTTCTTGGGCTATTTGAGGGTTGATTCTGGAAATAGAGCCTAAAAGCTCTACGGCGACTAGTAGAGAGCCGTAAGCAAATATCTTGCCCGTGAGAGCATCGTTAAGAATTGACTTGCATTTTTCAAAATAGTTGATGTTTTTCAAAGCTACGTAAACGTAAACGTTCGTATCCAGATATGCTTTAATCGTCACTCCACGATTCCTCCACTAGCTTAACAGCGTCTATATTCGTATGTCTCTTAGAAAGGTTTGAAAGGTATTCGACAGGGTCCTTTATAATGGGTTTAGTCGGCTCCAATATGATTCTGCAACCCTCGACCTTTACTCTTAAGACATCGCCAATACCTATCTTCAGAGACTCCCTAACTTCCTTGGGGATCGTTATTTGATACTTTCTAGTAACCTTTGTTTGATTCATGGTACTACGATGTACGTAGTACTTATATAAGTCTTATTGTGAAAACATGTTTTTCGATTTAGAGTACTTAAGAAAATTAGATGTCAAGATACGGAAAACGTTAAAATAGCATTATGATGCTTAAAGGGGGCTTTGTGGGAAATGGTAAAGGAAAACTATCATATCCACAGTACTTACAGTGACGGTAAGGCAACAATCTTAGAATATGCTAAGGAGGCTGTTAGCAAGGGGTTTGGAGAAATAGCTTTCACAGAGCATCTTGCTATAAGATCAGGGTGTTCAGCGAGGAAGCTCTACTATTCAATGGATGCTTCCAGGCTCGGCGAGTATATAGAGGAGGTCAGGAGGGTTCAGGAGGGTTTCTCAGAGCTTAAGATAAGAGCAGGCTTGGAAGTTGATTACTTCCCCGGTTCAGAGCCTGTTCTGAGAGATATTCTGGGAAGTTACGATCTTGATTTTACCATGCTGAGTGTACACTGGATAGGGGAGCTGTGTTTAGACTGTTATAAATACAGGAGGGCTTTTGAAATAGCTGTTAGAGAAGAAGGCTTCGACAAGTTTTACGCGAAATACCTTGAACTGCTTGAGAAAGCTGTTGAAACCGGATTGTTCAAAGCTGTAGCACACTTCGACGTGGCTAAAAACTGGGGCTTCAAGCCTTCTAAGGATTTCAGTAAAGAAGAACTTAGAATATTGGAGAAAATCAGAGACCTTGGGATGGCTGTTGAAGTCTCTAGTAAAGGCTTGAGGAACCCGATTAAAGAGCCTTATCCCACGAGGAAGATATTGGAAGAATGCTCATCCTTGAGGATACCGATTATCATGGGAACAGATGCCCATAATCTTAGTGAATTAGATTCTAACATTGAATCCATAATCGAATATGCGAAGAGCGTCGGCTATTCTCAGATTGCGATTTTTGAAAAGGGAAAGTTAACCTATTCCCCGATTTAAACTTCAGATTTATTAATGAGTCTACTCTAGGAAAAGTTTATATCAATTATATTGATTATATTAACTATGAGTACGATAGCAGTTACAGAAGATGTGAAAAAAGCCCTTTTGAAAATAGCTTCTGAACTCCAGTTGAAATGGGGTAGGAGAGTTGATTTAAACGAGGCAATACGGTATTTGATAACAAAAGGAGTTAAACGGCCAGACCTCTTAGAGCGTGCCTGCCAGCCTATTTCAGGATTTGAAGAAGCCTATAGGGAATTGAAAGAAGAGAGGATGAATGATGAGGAAAGGACTCGTAGGAAGCTTAGCTCTTGACACCAGTTCGCTTTTGGAGCTCTTGTTCTCTACGCCTCACGGTATTAAACTGAAAGAAGCCCTTAAGAGTGAAGAAGCCCATGGTAATGTCTCAACGATATCTATTGCAGAATTGAAATATGTTCTATGTAGGAAGCTGGGTGTTGAAGAAGCAACCATTAGGGTTAGAAGCCTATTAGAATCTGGTTATGTTGTTATGCATGATGATTCTGAGCTTGTCGAATACGCTGCAGAGTATAAGTGTAGAAGAAGGCTTTCCTTAGCTGATTGTTTTACCCTTGCTTTAGCCAGAAAAATAAACATACCGGCACTATTCGCTAGGAGAGAAGAAGAATTGGTTAAAGAAGCTTCCAGAGAACCATTTGATGTAGAGATTTTGTTTCTAGAGGATTTCTAGTTCGAAAACCATTTGCCTAGACTACTCCCAATCTGCTTGTTTACGAATTCTTCTGCTTCTTTCAATATCTCCTTGTAACCCGCATATTTAATCCTACTAAGGGCTTCGCTTAAACTCAACCATTCGAAACTCTCATGCTCCCACGATACGGAAACATTCTTATCCAAGGCTTCTCCTAAGAAGAGTATTAGCGTCTTGCTGACTAGAGCACCATCACTCCTCTTATAGTAATAGTTTAAGACTTTCCTAAAGCCAGGTAGGATCCTGATTTTCTCGATCCCACTCTCCTCTTTCAATTCTCTTAAGGCTGCTGAAAGCTCGTCCTCATTCTCCTCAATATTACCCTTTGGAAAATCTAATCTTCCCCCTACCTTAAGAAACAAGTATTTTAAACAATCATTTTCTCTTGTAAAAACTATGAAGCCGGCAGACTTCTCCTTCACTCTAATACTGGACAACGAATCTATTATTTCATTATTTCCTTATAAAATATTTCGGGAAAGTCTTATAACTAAAGCCAGTTAAGATACTGATGGAGAAAATGAGTAAGGAAGAACTTTTGAAAATGCTGAACCATGCCCTAGAATTAGAACACGCAGCTTACATCCAGTATTTAAGCCATGCTGAACTGATTGAAGGTGAAAATGCAGAGCCAATAATAGAGAGGCTTAAGGAAATAGCTAATGATGAGAAGAATCATCAAGATAAGTTTAGGTCTCTCATAGGTATGTTAGGCGGTATCCCGAGTATGAGCGTTGCAGAAACTCATCCAGCTAGAACCATTAGGGAAATACTTGAGCAGAATCTTAAGGATGAGAAGGAAGCTGTTGACACCTATAGGAAGATATACGAAATGATCGTTAAGGAGAGGGGGAAGGGATATTACGATATGATACTTGAACACGAGGTTAGACACATAATAATGGATGAACAGGAACACATAACTGAGCTTGAGCTTTTATTAGGGAAATCCGGAGAAAGCTATTAGAATACCCATGTAACATCAGCAGACTCCTCTTCTTTTCTACTTGTTTTTTTCAAAGCTTCTTCATCCCTAATTTCCTTAGAAGGTTTCATTAAGATTTTAGTTTCCTCGGGTGGAATTATGAAATTGGACAAGTACGTCATACCGTTCAAGTATTTCAATTCACCACGAATCAATTTTGAAATCCTATCCTCAACTCCTTTAATATTGTCTGGAGGAAGCTTGAGGCCGTTCCAAGGCTTAAAGCTCATTACAAAACCCCAGTCGTCGCAGAAAGTCTTCATGTATACATGCAACGGCACTGCATCTCCGAAAACCTTTTTAACAGTCCAGAATATCCTCCTGAACTGAGGACTCTGGAGCGTTGTCGCTTGAGTTATGAAAGAACCGCCAGGTTTCAATGCATCATACACAATTCTGTAAAACTCAACGGAGTAAAGGAGAATAGAAGGGCTGCCTTCAATCGGGTCGGTTAAATCTATTATTATGGAATCGTACACGTTCTTCTTACCAGATATGAATTTCCTAGCATCTGTGAAGAATATCCTGGCCTTCCTGCTTTTAAGAGAACCCTTGTTTATCTTTGAGAGATACTTTGAGGAAACTTCTACGACTCTCCTATCTATGTCTACGAGGTCAACCCGTTCTACATCATTGTATTTCAAGACTTCTCTCAGAGCACAACCGTCTCCGCCACCGAGTATGGCTATGCGTTTACGCTGTTCGATGTTTAAAAGCGGCGTGTGGACGAGAGTTTCATGATACTTGTATTCGTCATACTCAGCTACTTGAATAAGGCCGTCTAGTAATAGGCAGAGGCCGAATTCGGGAGATTCTAAAACCTCTAGTGTTTGAAATTTAGTTCTTTCAGATAGGAGGACTTTGCTTACTTTGAAAAGGAAGTAATTGTTAAGGAAGTCTAGCGTTAAGTATCTGATTCTCATAGGCTGGGACAAACTCCAACACACCCCTCTTGACTTCCTTGAACCTTACTTTCCCAGCTTTCAACGCTTTGGCTATGTATCTTAAGGCAAGCTTTGGCATGCTCCTGTTTCCACAGGTGAAAATATCCACTGCAGCATAGCAATACTCCGGCCAGGTATGGATGGATATATGCGATTCTGCAATTACAACGACGCCTGAAACACCTTGAGGAGAAAACTTGTGGAACTTTGAGCCTATAACCGTTACATTTGCCTTTTTGGCAGCATTAAGCATAATATTTCTAATGTAATCTAAATCATCTAGCAAATTCCTGTCGCAATAGTATAATTCTGCAATTATTTGACTGCCAAGACATTTTATTCCATTCATTTCTGAATTTTCATTGGAAATGAAGCTAAAAAATTTAAACTTTACGGTCATTCTAGATAAAAAAAGCTTAAACAACTTTTCTCAACGAAAACCGTTTCAAAACCAATCGATACAGAAAATATCTATTAGAGATAGTTTTTAATGAATTTTTGGATTTAGAAACAACTTTTCTCTTGATTTATTTTAAATGTTTAATTTTTCTCTGATTTTTGATGAATCAGAATAAAGGGGATTAAAGTGGGCTCAAGGAAGATTCTTAAGAAGAATATCCAAATACCTGTAGCCTCCATCCGGCAATACTGTGACTATATTCCCTTCTTTAAGCTTCTCTGCAACCTTGAGACATGCGTAAACATTTGCACCTGAAGATATTCCACAAAGTAATCCTTCTTTCCTAGCCAGCATGATAGCTGTTTGAATAGCGTCTTCATCGCTAACAAGTACGACTTCGTCGATTAGGCTCATGTTGTCCCTGAGTATTTTTGAAACAAACCCTTCGCCAATACCCTCTATCACGTGAGGTATTCCGATTATCCTAGCGGGATCCTTTCCGTAGAAAAAGTTGTATAAGGCTGGAGATTTTTCAGGCTCGACTGCAATTAGCTTCAAATTGGGATATTTCTCCTTCAGTGCTCTCCCCACGCCTATGAGGGTACCCCCCGTCCCAACACCGGATACGAAAGCATCAATCTTATCGTCAAGCTGGGAGAGGATTTCTCTCCCAGTTCCCTCATAATGGGCTCTTATATTATCCTCATTAGAAAACTGATCTACTAGAAAGCCTCTAGTTCTTTCAGCTATTTCCCTAGCCTTTTTAACTACTCCCTCCATCCCCTCTTCTTTGGGCACTAAAACTATCTTAGCATTTAAGGCATGCATCATCTGTTGCTTAGCCTTTGCAGTATTCTCCGGCATCACTAGAATAGCGTTATAGCCCTTAACTGCCGATATCATCGCTATGGACACGCCCGTGTTCCCACTAGTTGCTTCAACGATTATCGAGCCCGGTTTAAGAAGTCCCTTCTTTTCAGCGGAGTCAATAATGTAAAGAGCCATACGGTCCTTTATGCTTCCACTCGGATTAAGAAACTCTAGTTTTGCAAAAATGTTTATGCCATTCTTCGACAGCTTGCTTAGCTTCACTAAAGGGGTATTGCCTATCGCCTCCAACACGCTGAATCCTGTTTCCTTCCTGAGCAATTTTGGTAAATGTTCTAAAACCGGTTTATAAGTCCTTAATGTTTGTACAGCCATATAAGGCTAGTATTCGATTATCCGTAGCATAATTTTTAGAAAAGCTTATGAGTAAAAAGCGGATGAAGACATTGGATGAAAGTCTTAGCAGAGATTAAAGAACCAGTCCATGGTTACGTTCAGGAAATAGCTCTAATACCGATCAACCAGTTGAAAGTCATAGAAATCCAGAGAAAGCCTTCAGCACCCCACGTAAAAAGGCTTAGCAGCTCCATAAAGAAGATAGGTTTTACGATACCGCTTATAGTAATTAGGAGAGGGGAGGAGAATATAATAATAGACGGGCAACACAGGTTTCTAGCAGCTAAAGAACTTGGGATAAAAGAATTACCCGCTGTAATAATTCCTGAAAAATATGCGCACAACTTGATGGAACTAAACGTGGAGAAGCAAATGTCCCTCAGGGAAAAAGCATACGTTTCACTTAATGTTTACAGAATGTACTTGAACGAGAAGCCTACGATGAAGGAAGACGATGGAAGAATAATGGATTCCATAGAATACGCTTACTATGTAACCCTCGGAATAGCTTATGAGAAGAAACCTAGAGTATCAGGATCTCCCTACGAGCCGCTACTTAAAAAAGTAGATGGATTCCTATCTAAACCCATTAAGGAGGCTATTGTAGAGAGGGAAAGGAGAGCAGATATTATAATTGAAACTGATGACTTGGCTAGAGAAGTTGTGAAGAAAGTAAAGGAACTGGGTTTAGAACACGAGTTCCTCTATAACGAAGTCGTCTCGTTTTGCAATCCGATGAAGAGAAAGAAGAAGATTTCACAAAGCTTTGACAGTATTTTCAGCAGCCTGCAGAAGAATTTAAAGGAACTATCTCAAAACCCAGAAAAGATATTAGAGAAATATTCTAAGAATGTTCAATAAGCCTAACACTTATTGGAGCAAAGATCCATTAGTAGTTTCAAAATAGACCTATTAAAAAGGAGAAAGAGGTTTTTTATCCATCGACTCATTAATGACCAAGTCTTTTAAAAAAGTTTATTATAGGGGAAAAATTTTATATAAAAGTTTCCCCCTGCGTTATACATTTTCAAATGAAAAAGTATCTAGTAGACAAGAAAGAAGATATAAAAGGGCTTGAAGTTATACCACGAGAATTATATTTTAAGTTAACGAAAAACTTTGTTAGAACCATTATAGGTCCAAGGAGGGCCGGAAAGACGTATTCTCTCTATGATTTAATACTTAATAAAGTGAGAATAAAGGATGAGGATTATCTTTTCATAAATTTCGAAGATGAGGAAATAAGTCAATTGCGGAGAGGGGAAATAGTCAAGGCGATTTCTTTCCATCATGAAATTTATGGTAAGGAACCGGAGTTTATCTTCCTTGACGAGGTTCAGAATCTGGAGAACTGGGAAAGATTTGTTTACTCCATTTTTGAAAAGAAGCGATACTTCATTTTTATCACTGGTTCTTCATCTAAGCTCTTAAGTAAGGAAATAGCTACGCAGTTAAGAGGAAGGAGCCTCTCTACGCTTGTATTGCCTTTCTCCTTTAAAGAATTATTATCGTTTAAAAAAGTGGAGGTGAGAGATATAATTTCAACCGTAAAGGAAAATGAGATTAAAAATTTGTTAAGAGTCTATTTAAGGGACGGTGGTTTTCCAGACTTAATCTTCACTGAAGTTGAACGGAGAAAGTTCTTTAGAGATTATATAGATCTAGTCGTTTTTCGAGACGTAATTGAAAGATTCAAAATCAAAGGTTCTTATTTGATTAAATCGATGATAACCAACATGTTGTCTTCGGTTTCGAGCGAATTTTCAATAAACAAGCTCTTCAATACGTTTAGATCACAGGGAATAAGGGTTAGTAAGAAAACCCTGTATTCCTATGCCTCTATGCTGGAGGATGTTATGTTTTGTTTCTTTTTACGGAGATACTCTTTTTCTTCTAGAAAAACGATGCTATTTATGCCAAAGGTATTTTTCAACGATACGGGACTAGTGGCTAATGCTCTAATGGAATTTGAAGAAAACATAGGTAGGCTTATGGAGAATTTGGTTTTTCTTGAATTGAAGAGAAGAGAAGACTTGGGAAAGGTATCAACCCCCTATTATTGGAAAGACTATCAGGGAAACGAGGTAGACTTCTATTTAAGCAAGCCGAATAATCAGTTAATTCAAGTGACTTACGCCTCCGGTAGAGACGAAGTAACTAAAAGGGAAATAAGAGCCTTGATGAAAGCGAGTGAAGAACTAAAGTGTAAAAATTTATTGATAATAACTTGGGATTATGAAGATGAACTGGAAATAGAGGATAAGAGGATTAAGTGTATACCTTTGTGGAAATGGTTACTATTTTAAGCAAAACCTGCGTAAGGGACATTTACGACAAAAAGTAAATCCTTCTTCATGCTTAGCTTTCTTGAAGGGAGTTTTAGCAGAAAGGAGGGAAGAATACCAAGACCAGAGAAGGGAGAGTAAACATGCCATAACTTTTCCAAAATAACGAAAGCCCCATATAACGAGAACGTAGAACGTGGTTGAAGACCACTATACTCACTGGATGGGTTAGACCAGTTAATCTAAGGTAGACAGTAGTAGAAATAATTCAGCAAGCAAAAAGT
>Ga0105163_1001581_pt1 | contig 11841 bp, 8 predicted proteins | sample JNZ110809AmetaG_FD_81531 | JGI IMG/M metagenome (GOLD analysis project Ga0105163, IMG submission 81531) | Hot spring microbial communities from Jinze hot spring, China to study Microbial Dark Matter (Phase II) - JNZ 110809A | ecosystem: Environmental > Aquatic > Thermal springs > Hot (42-90C) >... | reverse complement strand
CTTTTACCAACTCATGTCAACACTAAACTGGCAAGCATTCCTTTTTGCCTCTGTTTTTGGAAGATATGAAATGGCACTTTTGCTCACCTTTTCAAAACCTGCCAAACCAAAAGGATTGGGTGCTATGCTCTTTCCATACAACAAGCGATACACAGCATATTCGATGATTTTCCTGATACCGTTACTTTTCATGAGCCCGCTAATGTCTTTTACTTCTTTTGCTTTAACCATAATCACGGCATACTTAATCTCCAGAGTTTCGGAAATTAAAATCGGTGGAATCACAGGCGATGTGCTTGGTGGGAGTTGTTTAATATCCCAAATGGTAGTCTTATTAGCATTTTATATATTCCATACCTTTGGAAGGTGAGAAGATGTATTTAATGATTGCAGGTACAATGTCGAACGTTGGAAAATCAACAATAGTAATGGCTTTGTGCAGATACTTTACAAGAAAAGGTCTAAACGTAGCACCTTTCAAATCCCAAAATATGTCAAGAAAGTTTATCAACATCCAAAACGGAAAAGGAAAAATAGCGATAGCCCAGTATGTTCAAGCAATTGCATGCGAAAAAGAACCTACCATGGAATTCAATCCGATATTAATAGTCCCAAAAGAAGGAAAAACACAGGTTTATTTCATGGGTGAATTCATCGACTACTTAACATCTGAGCATTACATGTTTGATTCAAAAGAAAAATTGTTTGCGCAAATCAGAGACATACTTGAGAAATTGTCGAAAAACCATGATTTAGTAATCATCGAAGGAGCAGGTGCGTTCATTGAACCGAATCTCAAAGACTCAGAGATAGTAAACCTTCGAGTTGCAAAGAGTGTTGGTGCACAAATTATTCTTGTTTCGGACATCTCAAGGGGTGGAGCATTCGCACAAGTTGCAGGTACCATCGAACTGATGGATAACAAAGAACGAAAACTTTTAAAGGGCTTTGTATTCACCAAATTCCATGGTGACAAATCACTTCTGAAAGACGCCCCACAAATACTTGCTAAAAGATATTCCATCGAATATCTTGGAACAATACCTTACTTTGAAAACAAAATTCCAGACGAAGATTTGTTGACCAAAAAAGAAGGGGAAATCGCTTTGGATGATAAAGCGCAAATTATCAAAGAAATCGATAGAATAACAGACTTCATTATTGAACATATCGACATATCGAAAATTGAACGCATCATTTCTGAAGGGATGTAAAAATAAATGTTGGATACAATTTTTCTTTCTGGAGAGCTTTTTGCTTTACTTTTTGCCATAGTATACGATTTACTTTTCGGTGAATACCCTTCTCAAATTCACCCTGTTGTTTACATGGGATTCGTTGGTAAATGGCTTGACAAAAAACTCAACAAACCTGAAAAAAGTAACTTCCTTAGGTTTATTTTTGGCATGATAGCGCAGACTATTGAAATTGTGCTTTTTCTGGAGATAAGCTTATCACTCATGGTTATATCAAAAAGTGACAACAAAATTTCGCGAATCTTAGGTTTTTTGGGTTCAATTTACTTGTTAAAATCTACATTTTCTATCCGAAGCTTGTATGAGCATGTTGCAAGATGTTACACAGATGACGTAGAACTCTTGAGGAAGAACGTTTCGCTTATTGTTTCTCGGGATGTATCAAAGCTTGATAAAGCTCACCTTTACTCTGCTGCAATAGAGAGCTTGGCAGAGAACATCTCAGATAGCATAACCGGTCCGTTGTTTTATTATTCGCTCTTTGGACTTCCCGGTGCAGTTATCTACAGGGTAGTCAACACTTACGATGCGCTCTTTGGCTATAGGAATGAGAAATACGAGTGGTTTGGAAAATTTTCAGCAAGGTTCGATGATTTATTAAACATCGTACCTTCAAGGGTTACGGCTTTTGTGATTTCACTCTTCAATCCTATCAGTTCCTGGAAATACATCTTAAAATACGGAGCAATAAAGATTAACGCGATGTATCCGATGAGTGCTTTTGCGGGAGTCTTAAAGGTGGGGATTGAAAAAATAGGATACTACAAACTTGAGGGAAAAATACCAGAAAAGGAAGATGTTAAAAAAGCACTTAAATTGTATAAAAAGGTCACTGCGATTATCTTACTCATAATAATAACGCTAACGGTGGTGGTGAAATGAATTGAAAGGCGCAAATAACTTTCGCAAGTTTCATGGCGGTATAAAAGATGAAGATATCTTAGATTTCTCAATTTCTGTGAACCCGTTTGTTCCTGGATTTATACTTCAAGTGCTGAGGAAGAAACTACAAAACCTAAGAAGATACACATACATTGAATGGGTTGAAGAGCTGTTCAGAAAATACTTTGGAAGCAACTGTGTAATCGTTGGTGGTGCAACCGAGGCGTTTCATATACTTGGTTGGACATTGATGGAAGACGCACATGTGATAATCCCTACTCCGAATTACACGGAATACGAAAGAGTTGCAACATTCAAAGCAAAGGAGATTATAAAAGTTAATTACGTTGAAGCAAAAGAAATTGAGCTTGATATTTTAAAAAATGTTTTAGAAACTACAGCAACTAAATTAAAAAAGCACAAGAAAATAATTGTGATTACAGGAAACCCGAACAACCCAACAGGTATATACAAAGATTACTCTAATTTACTCGATTGGTCACTAAACAGATATGGAACCGATGTAATATTTATTATCGACGAAGCGTTTATAGACTTTGTGCCCGAAAAAATGAGAGCAGAATTGGATGAAAAGATATATCCGAACTTAATTTTAGTCCGAAGTTTCACGAAAATTCTGGGATTGCCAGGTGTGAGGGTTGGATATGTGAAATCATCACAGTTTAAAGGATTATTTGAGAAATACCGAATGCCGTGGGCGATAGGCGGAGATGGATATACTCTTTTGGAAGCGATAGTGGAAAATAAACAAAACTACGAATACTTTGTGAGACAAACTCAACAATATTTTGCTGAGCAAAGAGAAAGATTTTCTGAATTTATTTATTACCCATCACTCACAAATTACATCGTTGCCAAAGTAGGTGATGTGAAAAAATTCATCGCCAAGCTGAACAAAGAACGCATGCACGCAAGGGAGATGTTCGATTTTGGAATAAATGATAGTGTCAGAATTGGACTTAAAAAGCCAGAAGATAACGAAAAGATGTTGGATTTTCTTATACTTTGGACAAAGGAGATGAAAGGATGAATAAATCTGTAGAACCAGACCAAAAAGGCTATATCCACGTTTACACAGGTAATGGTAAGGGAAAAACAACAGCAGCTTTCGGTTTAGCGTTGAGAGCGGTGTGCGCGGGTAAGAAAGTGTACATCGGGCAGTTTATAAAAGGCATGAAATACAGTGAACTCGATGCACCGAAATACCTGCCAAATTTGGTAATTGAACAATACGGACGAGATTGCTTTATTTTTAACTCACCTACCGAAGAAGATATCAGATTGGCAAAGCAGGGACTTGAAAAGATAGCACAAATTATCTTTTCTGGCGAATACGACGTAGTCGTTATGGACGAAGTGAACGTTGCAGTTTACTACAAACTCTTCCAGCCAGCAGATGTGGTAGAAATTTTGAAAAACAAACCTGAACACGTAGAGGTCATTTTAACAGGAAGATATGCGCCACAGGAGTTTATAGACATTGCAGATTTAGTGACCGAAATGAGAGAAATCAAGCATTATTACCAAAAAGGTGTTCTAGCAAGGGAAGGGATTGAGTATTGAGCCAAAAACTCAGAGCCACCATAAAGGTGGCTCTGAGACTGTCAGCAAAGATTTACTTTAGTGTTGGTGTGCATACTGTAAGACCGCTTTGTCTGGTATCAACTACAACATTGACGCCAACTTTATCTATTGAAGATTCTTGAAGCACAACATTTAAACTTGCACCTGTTCGACTTGTTGTTTCACCAACATATTGCCAAAGAGAACTTCCAGGGACTTTTACGTAGATTACGAATTTTGCTTTTCCATAATCATAGCCCGTATAATTCCACTGATATGCCACTGTTAGACTATTTCCTGATCTGCTGTATTCTGCCGAAAGATTGCTGACAGGTGGTACTATTGGCATTGTTCCAATCAGAGTTGTGAGCGATGCATTTCCGGTGACAAGATCTGTATTAACATTTGATGTATTTGCTTGGTCTCTGAAAACCTTGGGCCAGCTTGTATTTGCAAGATCCTTTGACAATGTATGAACAGAAACAAGCTTGTTATCCACTCCAATGAGTACAGTCTTTTCATCTCCAACACTGCTAAGAGTTGGAGCAGTGTAAACCGAATCTCCAAGGTCTATTGCCCATAGTAATTTTCCACTAAAACCATCGAGAACTTGCAGATATCCGTTATTACAACCAACATAAACACGGTTCTCAGAATCAACAAGCGGCGTGCTACTCATGTTGTTTGAAACGTATTGGCTCCACTTTATCGTTCCGTTGTTTTTTTCGATGCAATATAAGGTACCGCTGTTATTTATGTATATCAATCCATTTGACCCAATAACGGGCTCTCTATAATTATAATCATAAACATAATAATAAAGAGAACGGTTCCACCTCTCCGTTCCATCCGGCTCTATTGCGTATAAGATACCACTATCTGCTACGTAAATCGTTCCGTCTGAATCGATTGAAGGTCCGGACCGTAAAGATCCATTTCCGTTGAACGTCCACTTGATAGTGCCATCTGGATTAAACGCGTAGAGTTTTCCAGCAGCCACGTATACAGTTCCGTCGTGTGCAACGGAAGGATGAGAAAAATATATTCCCCCAATATAGTATCTCCAAAATTCTTGCCCGTTCTCTTTATTTACAGAATACAGATATCCATCTGTTGCAAGAAAGTAAATAGAATAGGTGGTGAGTGCGATTCCGTAGCTTACCCTTCCACCGGCTGTGAATGACCAAACAACGCTTCCATCCGCAGGGTTTACTTTGTAAACTTTGTTGTCTTCAGCTCCTACAAAAATATATCCACTCTCATCGATTACAGGACCTGAGTATATAGCAGATGTTGTGAGTTGTTTAGCCCATTTTTGCGTGCCGTTGTCTGTAAATGCATAGAGCCAACCTTTATCGTCTGTAATATATATTGTTCCATCCTTTGCTACTGCCGGGGTTGTTGATGCAGATCCGTTAAGAGTTTTGCTGTATCGAACAAAATTGTATATGCTCGGGTATACGTCGTACGGTAGGTCGATGGAAGGATAGACTTCCAAATAGTTCGTCTTTTGATATGGAACAGTATTTCCTTGTACTTTGTTTTTCAACGTTACTGTTTGCTGTATCTCCCAGACTCCTGGATATGCGTCTGTCAATTGAAAAGCTACGTTTGTGGCAGAAAGAGAAGATTGCCCAATTGTTTTTTGCACTCCCGTAGATGTGTGCTTAGCGGTTATGTATATGCTATTGAATTCGTATTCATCAGCCCAGTTATTTTGAATTTTGAAATTTAACGTAGCAGAGCCATTAAGAAAATCTACTGGGAGATAAACGGTCTTTGTGGTAGCAGATAGAGGTATGGTAATCGATCCCTGCATTATTGCGGTTTCCGTGGCATAAATCGAAGCGTTTGTGTATAAAGAAGCAAAGAAAGTGTACTTTTTACTAGCATCTACATTTACTTCGAATGTGATAGTATCGTTCGGTTTGTAATCTCCCTCGTGAATTTTGATTCCATCTGAATCTGTAAGCTTAAAGTAGACTTTGCTAATGGGTAGCTCGTCTTTGAATGAAGTCACACCTTTTCCTAAAAACGCATCTGAGTTTCCAACAGAGAAGGTTGAGGTATAAGAGCTTGGCAGTTGCAATACAATATTAAGTCTTATTTTCCCGGTATATCCGTTACCTCCAGTTGAACCACTGTTTTCACCAGGTGCACTTGTGCAACTAACAAGGTAAAAAATGAGCAAACTTAATATGAAAAATATCGCGAAATACTTTGAAACTTTCCTCATACAATTGCGCCCCCTTCTTGGAAAGGTAATTGGAAAGTTCCGCCTTGCTTTTATTATACCACACCCCTTTCATAAGAATGGATTATAGAATCTTCCTTTGTTTACAAATACTCCAATTGCTATGGATATGAGCAATATTAATCCGGATATTCCAAGTGCAAGATAGTCTTGCGAAGTAAATCGTTGTATACCACGTGCGTTTTTTGTATTTGCCAAATTCTCATCATTTCATGTAGTAGAATAGAAACAAATGACTTATGTGCTATAATTTAAACAAAGCAGTTGTACAAGGATATTATTCAATTGAGAAGAAATATTTTTCATTGTCGGAGGATGATAAGAAAAGGTTTTACTATGAAATCAGAGATTTGTACAATAGTCAGAAGAAAGAATTCGATTTTTTCGAATTTTAACAAGGATTGGATAGTTCGCGCGGCTTATAGGTGATGGTTCATGTAGAGTCATAAACATTGTGGTTAATTTTTACAACGTTTCAGGTTCAAAACCTCAGGAGATTATAGACTCATACATCGAAAGACAGAAAGAACTGAAAGAATATGGCTACGAGTTCTCACTTATAACAGATGGCCCTGCTTGGAAAAAGCAAAAGAGCCAGCTAACTAAAGCTTTTGAGAACATAGACTATGTTTTGAATACTTATTTCGTCCGTCTTGGGATTTTGGAGGAAATTATACGCATGATTTAAACGAAGAAATTGATTCAAACAGGAAGTAACAATGGTATGGTCTTTTGCTGAACGAGGGAAATGGAACACAATAACTGTACCTCTACTCCTTGTTGGCGAAAGTAAGTTTCCAAACATAACTTTTACATAATATGCACGAGCATTTGTTCGTTTTCAGAAAACCAGAGAACGGTAAAAATATTTCGGAGGTCAAATATATTGCAGGTAATTTTGCTAATCTTTTTTTGAAGTAGAATAATTATCTTTTAATCAGCGTTTTCTTTAAGCTCAAAGGAGCTGACATGTATGAATAACTCTGATGAGGAGTTAAAAAAAGCCATCCGTGTTGTCCAAATAATAGCATCCGAAAAAGGTGGAGAAAAACCATTTGGTATTTTTAGCAAACCAACGTTAGATTATTTTAGAATCGCAAAGGATTTACTAAAAACTTACGGCGAGCTAAAAGTTGTTGGCAAAGAGTCAGCTCAGTTTGATGCCAAAATAATCATACAAGCTGAAGAAAAAAATAACAGAATCGATGGGACAGTGACATTCGAAAAAGAAGAGAACAGCTGGAGTTCAAAATTCACAATAGACCTATCCACGAAGTCAAAAGAGCAACTGCATACGTTCGAGTTTGAGGCAATTGTTCTGGAAATACTATCCTTCATAAAAGGAAGCGATATACTTTTTGCAGTTTTAAAAGAAAAGGACCTCAACAGAAAGAAAGCAGCAGTAAAAGCCATTGGAAATTTGAGTGACCCAAAATTTATCACTGCCTTGGTTGAAATCCTCCAAAACTCTCCCTCTGATTTGAAAAAGCTAATCATAGAAACGCTTGGAAAAATGAAGGACCCAAAGGTGGTTTCTCCGATAGCTCTATCTTTGAGAGATGTTGACCCTGTTGTGCGTGCATCTGCCAAAGTTGCGCTTTTTAACGCACTTCGTTCAGGGCTTCCTATTGATGAAACTGTGCTCTTCTTGTTAGAAGATAAAGATGCGGGAATTCGGTCCGCGATTGTTGATATTCTTGCAAATGTAAGCAATGAAAAGATTGTTGAAGCTTTGCTCAAGGCGTTAAACGATGAAAATCCTAATATTCGACTGCGGTCTGTACAAGCGTTGGAGAAAATAAAGGACCAACGAGCTATTGGACCTCTTTCGAAACTATTGATGGACAAAGATGTTGGAATTAGACTTGCTGTGGTTCAGGCGATAGGAAGTATTGGACATGAAAAAGCTGTTGAATACCTTTCGATGGCTTTGAAAGATAGCGAGTGGAGAGTTAGAAAAGCTCTTGCCAAGGCTCTTGGAAACACAAATGATCCCTCGGCTACGCCATACCTTGTCGAGTTGCTCAGGGATGAATCACCTGATGTGAGGAAAGCCGCGGTCGAAGCACTGCAGATTGTTGGTGACGAAACTTCTGTTCCTGCACTTATTGAAGCGCTCAGTGATGGAGATTCCTGGGTAAGAATGACAGCCGCAGAGACGCTTGGACGGTTGGGAAGTTTGGAATCTGTTGAAAACCTTATTGAATTACTTCAGGACCCATCTGCAAACGTTAGAAAGACAGCACTAGAAGCTCTCGGGAAAATAGGTGACAACAGAGCCTTAGAACCTATTTTACAAAGGCTCAAAGATGATGTTGCAAGCGTTCGAGAGGCTGCCGCAGAGGCTCTCGGAAAACTGCGCGATAGCCGAGCTTTGGAACCGCTCATTGAAATTTTGGAAAATCCAACAGAAGAGTACTCAGTTAAAGAAGCAGCGATAAGAGCTCTTGGGAATATAAGGGATTTTGAGTCAGTTGATGCGATTGTAAGTATGATGAACGATGAAAACCCAAACATCCGCAAAGCAGCTGTTGAAGCTCTTGGAAAAATTGGTGATATTAGGACTTTGAATTTGTTGATTAATACAGCTATTGATTATGAAGAAGAACATTCGGTAAGAAAAGCTGCAGTACTTGCATTGGGTCAATTGGGTGATGAACGTTCAGTTGAAACTCTTATCAAACTTTTAGATGACAGCGATCCAGAACTAAGGAAATCGGCGGCTTTTGCACTCGGAGAGATTGGAAGTTCCCAGGCTGTTGATTCCCTTGTTAAAAAATTCGAAGACGAAAACATTGCTGTGAAATTAGCAGCTATCGAAGCAACGGGAAAAATAAAAGACAAAAAATGTATAGATAATCTTGTCGCTACACTGAAAAGTAATCAGCCAGAAGTGAGAAAAGCTGCAATCCAAGCACTTGGGCAGATAGGTGATGAGGTTGCAATCACGTTCATTATCGAGGCATTGAATGACCCATTCGTTGACGTTAGGAAAACTGCAGCCGAGGCTCTAGGATTAATGAGAAGTAAAAAAGCTGTAGGTTCACTCTTGGAAGCGCTGAAAGACAAAGATAAAGGTGTGAGGATGGCCGTTGTCGATGCTCTAAGCAAAATTGGAGACTCAAGAGTCCTTCAAGAATTACTAGTCTTAACAATTGAAGGCAAAGATGACGGCGCAGGATACAAAAAAGGTGAAGCCCGGCAGGAAGGAGTGACAAGCGTTGAAGGACTCATGAGTGCTTTCTCGTCAGTCTTTGGACCGGAAGCAACAAAAATGCAGGCAGAGCCTTCCAAGAATGAAGGAGCGTTTAAGGAAGAAGACGCAGAAATCTTAATACGAATGGCTAGTGATAATAGATTAGATGAAGACTTACGTCAGCGAGCTATTTTTGTGCTTGGTGAGATGAAAACACCTAAAGCAATAGAAACATTAACGGAGCTACTGAAAGAAAAAAATCAATCTCTAAGAGAGTTAGCAGCCCAAGCCTTAGGAAAGATAAAAGCGCAAACTGCTTTAAAGCACCTGGGGGCTATGTTAAATGATAAAGCACCTGAAGTAAAAAAAGCAGCAATTTGGGCAATAGGAGAAATCGGAGGTATGAACGCAATAGAACACTTAAGGCGTGCTTTGAAAGATAGCGATTTTGTTGTACGTGAAGCTGCCGTTAAAGCACTTGGGGTTGTTGGAAAAGCGAACATTCATGAAGCTTACGAACTACTTGCCGAAGCCCTGAAAGATGAAGATTACCGCGTAAGAAATAGTGCAAAGATAGAACTTCAGCTTGCTGCAAAGTCAGGTTTTCCTTTAACTGATGTGTTGATCCAACTCCTAAAAGACAAAAACCTTTCCGTAAGGCTTGCAGCGGCAGAAATTCTTGCTTTTTCACAAGATTCAAGGGCAGTTGACGCACTTATCGAAGCTCTAAAAAGTGAAGATACTGCGATTCGTAAAATGACGGTTGAATCACTTGGCAAGATTGCGCATCCAAAAGCGGTTGGGGAATTGTCAAAGCTGGTAAAAGACAAAGACTTAAGTGTGCGTTTGGCATTAGTTAAAGCATTAGGAAATATATATGACGAAAGTACAATTGCCCCTCTAATACAAATGCTAGACGACCAAAGTGACGAAATCAAATTGTTGGCACTCCAGGCACTTGGAAAATATCAAAATGAACAATCAATAAATGCTATTGGGAATTTATTGAAAGACAAAAATGTAGAAATACGGTTAGCAGCTGTGCAAGCACTTGACACGATAGGAAAGAAAGAAGCTTTGCGCTTTTTGCTTACAGCCATAAATGACGAAGATTGGAGAGTTCGAAAAGCCGCTGTTGAGGCTGTAAAAAATGTAGGCGAAAAAGAGAAAATAGAAGACTCGAGAATAATAACAGAAGTCATTAAACTACTCAAAGATCAGAGTTCGGCAGTAAGAAAAGCCGCAGCTGAAGCACTTTACACAATAGGTGATTCTCAAACTCCTGGACTTTTGGAAGCATTACTCGAGACCTTGAATGATGAAGATTCGTGGGTGAGGTTGGCGAGTGTTCAAGCACTTGGAAAATTTGGTGGATGGTCAATTGTTGACCAATTAATAAAAACGTTGAGAGATCCAGCTTCCTACGTAAGAAGAGCTGCTGCTGAAGTGCTAGGAAAGATAGGTGATTCAAGCACAGTAAATGCTTTGTTAGAAGTTCTAAAAGATAAAGATTGGAAAGTTCGTAAAACAGTTGTGGAAGCACTCGGGATGATAGGTGACGAGACGGTAGTCGATGTCCTTGTGGATATGCTTAACGATGAAAGTTCGGAAGTTAAAATAGCCGTGTTGGAGGTGCTTGAAAAATTAGCTGATGCTAGTGTTCTTGATAAATTTGAAGCAGCCATTAACGACAAAGATACTGAGGTAAGAAAAAAAGCAGTTGAGGTAATTTGGAAAATAGGCACTCCAAAGTCGGTTGACTTACTAATTAAGGCTTTAAAAGATGAAGACTTAGAAGTTAGATTTAAAGCCCAAGAAGGGTTGCTCCGTGTTTGTGATTTCAGTGTGCTTGAAAAAATAGAAAAACTTCTCAAAGATGATGATCCAAACGTAAGGTGGTTGGCGGTGCAAGCGCTAAAGAAAATTGGTGGGGGATCTGTGCTCAAACCATTGATGGAAGCAGTAAACGACAATGTTTTCAGCGTCAGGTGGTTCGCAATTGAAGCACTTGGAGAAATTGGAAACCAAAAAGCAATACCGGTTCTGTCAAAATTCTTGGCGGACAGAGACTACACAATACGCCGGTCAGCGGCAGAAGCAATAGGAAGAATTGGTGGTCAAGAGGCATACAATGTCTTAAGTGAATCATTAAGCGACAAAAATCCAGAAATAAGGGAAGCAGCTGTTTGGGGAATATCAAAGTTGACAACGCACGAGCCAGAAAAAGCCATAGAACTTCTCATCAGAATGATTGACGACACAAGCCCGAATGTTAAAAGAGCAGCTGCACAAGTTCTTGCAGGTTTTAGAAACAGAAAAGCTTTGGAGGTTGTTATTGAAAAACTTAGAACTGAAGACCAAAATACAAAAAAGATAATATCCGAAGTGCTTGAAGAAACCACAGGAAAGAAATTCGGCCTGGAATATGAAATATGGAAAAAGTGGTTAGAGGAAAACCTATGAAACCAAAGTCGTTTTAAATAAATTGCAAGCTGTTGAAACCTAAGATTGCTTATACCAATAGTAATATTTGGTTTTATTTTATGTAACACAAAACAGCCAATCTCAAGTGTAATATCTTGTATCAAAAATATTGATTGCAAATTCTATTTGATGCGACAAAGTCGGAACTTACTTAATTATAAAGAAATATAACAACAATATAAATG
>Ga0105163_1001580_pt1 | contig 11845 bp, 7 predicted proteins | sample JNZ110809AmetaG_FD_81531 | JGI IMG/M metagenome (GOLD analysis project Ga0105163, IMG submission 81531) | Hot spring microbial communities from Jinze hot spring, China to study Microbial Dark Matter (Phase II) - JNZ 110809A | ecosystem: Environmental > Aquatic > Thermal springs > Hot (42-90C) >... | reverse complement strand
GGCCCAATGGACAGATAATTCCCTTAAAAAAGAGCGTAGCGGGGCTTGCCCTTCAGAACATTAGCATGGATAATTGGATAAGGAGGAGGTTAGAAATGAAGCCATCCATTATAGCTATAGATGGGCCAGCAGCTTCCGGTAAGAGCACCCTTGGCGAGAGGCTCGCCCGAGAACTTGGCTACACTTACTTTGACACCGGAGTAATGTACAGGGCAGTTACCTGGATTGCTATTAAACGAGGTATACCCATACAAGATGAAAAAGCTATCACTGCCCTTGCCCAGTCCATCCACATTGAGGTTGCACCTCCAACAGTCCAGGATGGCAGGCAATGCTCTGTATTTGTGGATGGGGAAGATGTGACCTGGGACATAAAGAGGCCTGAAGTGGATAAAGCTGTTTCCCCTGTCTCGGCTTACAGTGGGGTAAGGGAAGCCCTCACAAAGCAACAGCGTCGCATCGGCCTGAAAGGGAAAATTGTAATGGTGGGAAGGGATATCGGGACCGTGGTGCTCCCGGAGGCTGACCTCAAAATATACCTTGATGCTTCCTTAGAAGAAAGGGCAAGGCGTCGCTGGAAAGAGCTTTTAGCCAGAGGAGAGAGCATATCTTATGAAGAAGTTCTGAAAATAATGCGGGATAGAGACCAGATAGATAGCTCCCGTTCCCTGGCTCCCCTCCGCCCGGCAGAAGATGCCATCGTCATTGATACAACCTCCATGGGCATAGAAGAAGTTTTCCGCAAAGTGATGGAAATTATAAACAACACCTCAGATCCCCCACGCTCACTGGAGAAGAGAAGCGTAATTTTCCGGCGGTTCGCAATTCCCATCCTCAGGTTCCTCTTCCGGCTATTGACCAGGGTTGAAGTACGGGGGCAGGAGAATGTTCCTGAAAGCGGGCCTGTTATCATCGCCATAAATCACCTGGGGCATTTGGATGCCCCCCTCGTAGTAGCCTTCGCCCCCAGGGAGGTTGAAGGAATAGCCCTGGCTGACCTTTATAAAGTGCCCGTTACGGGATTGCTCTTGCGCCTCTATGGGGCCATCCCTGTGCACCGCGATGAGTTTGACCGGAGTGTCATACAGCGTTCTCTGGAGGTTTTAGCCCAGGGGAAAGCCCTGGCTCTGGCTCCTGAAGCCCGCCGCAGTCCGTCCAGAGCGCTGGAGAAAGCCCGAAGGGGTGTGGCCTACCTGGCCATGAAAGGGCAAGCCCCAGTAGTCCCTGCTGCAATAACAGGCACTGAGGACGCAGTAGAGAAGCTATTGCGGTTCAAAAGGCCGCGCATCACCCTTACTTTCGGTAAACCCATTTCCCCTCCGCCTTTCTCCAGGGACAAGGCTGCACTGGAGAGCTTTACAGAAAAAATCATGAAGGAGATAGCTGCCATGCTTCCCCCTCAATACAGGGGATATTATTCCTGAAAAAGGAGGCTAACCGTGAAATTTCCACTCCGAGCAGAAGGCAGGACTTTAATCCTCGGCCACCGGGGAGCAAAAGGGTATGCTCCGGAAAATACTTTCCCCTCCTTCCAGAAAGCTCTGGAATTAGGTGTAGACATAATTGAACTGGACGTTCACATAACCAGGGATGGCCGGCTGATCGTTTGCCACGATGATTCCCTTGAGCGCACCACAGGGCTGAGAAAGCTCATCGGGGAAGTTACCTGGGAGGAAATACGGGATTTGGACGCAGGCCGATGGTTCGGGCAACAGTTCTCCGGGACCAGAATCCCGCTCCTGGAAGAGGTTCTGGAATGGGCTAAAAGCAAGATACCCCTTGTGGTGGAAATAAAACGAGGCTTCGGTGAGCGAGAGGATATCGTGGAAAAAGTGGTGCAGGCTGTAAAAAGTTGCGGGATGGAGGAAGAGGTGGAACTGATCTCCTTTGACCATCGCTTTGTAAGAAAAGCTAAGGAAATAGCCCCTGAGATAGCTGGTGGCATCCTGTATGTGGGCGCTCTTGTGGATCCGGTCAGGGCGGCTAAGGATGCCCTGGCCGATGCCCTCCACCCACACTTTGCTTATGTAGATAAAACCCTGGTGGAGAAAGCCCACGAGGCCGGCCTTGCAGTAAGCACCTGGGTGGTAAATGAGCCAGAAACTGCCCGCCTCCTGGCTTCATGGGGAGTAGATTGCATCGGCTCCGATTATCCCGATAGGGTTAAGAAAGCATTGAAGGTGAAGAATGGCTAAACCTAAAATAGCAATTACCTTGCTTATACCTGCCTTCATAATTCTGGGCTTTGTATGGTTAGCCTCAGCGGAAAAGCCCGTGGAAGAGCAATCCAGGGCAATTATAGAACCGGCGTTAGCGAAGGTCCTCGCTTCTGCCAGCCCCGACGATTTCTTGCCTGTAATCGTTATCCTTAAGGATCAGGAATCGCCTGAGAAATGGAAAGGCGCGAGGGGAGAATTGGTGGCTAACCTCAGATCCTTCGCTCAGAAAAACCAAGCCTCTCTTAAGTCCTACCTGGATGAAGCCAGGGCCCTCGGCCTTGTGGAATCTTACAAATCCTTCTGGATCTTCAATGGCTTCGCTTTAAAGGCTAAATCCCAGGCGATACACCAATTAGCCTTTCACCCATCTGTTTCCATGCTCCTTCTTGACCATTACCGCCAGTGGCTTAAGGAGAAGCCCTCAACCGCTGAGGCATCCCAATCGGTGGAGTGGAATATTGAGCGCATTAGAGCTCCCCAGGCATGGTCTACCTTGAACGTTTCCGGGACGGGGGCAGTGGTAGCCGTAATGGACACCGGTGCTGATTGGCTTCATCCTGCTCTGAAGTTCAATTACCGGGGCTATAACCCCCACGGCCCTGCAAAGCACAGTGGAAATTGGTTTGATCCTGTAACTGGCTCTTCTTACCCTTTTGATGACCATGGCCATGGTACCCATGTCCTTGGGATAGCTGTGGGCCGGGATGGAATAGGAGTCGCCCCAGGGGCACGCTGGATAGCGGTCAAGGTTTTGGATGGAAATGGCTACGGTTACGATTCCTGGATTCATGCCGGCTTTCAGTGGCTCCTGGCTCCAGAAGATGACCCTTCCCTTGCCCCTGATGTGGTTAACTGCTCCTGGGGGGAGCAAAATGCTATGAACACCGTGTTCCAACCCGATCTCCGGGCCTTAAGGGCTGCTGGAATAATACCGGTCTTCGCAGCAGGGAACAATGGACCAGGTCCAGCCTCAGTGAATAGTCCAGCTTCATTGCCGGAAGCCATAGCTGTAGGCGCCACCGACCCCTATGATGAAGTAGCCTATTTCTCCAGCCGGGGCCCATCCCCCTGGAACGAAATCCGCCCCCATGTAGTGGCCCCCGGAGTTCACGTCCGCTCGTCATTTCCCGGTGGGACTTATGCCACCTGGAGTGGCACATCCATGGCGGCCCCTCACGTAACAGGCCTCATGGCTTTAATGCGCTCAATAAGCCCCACCGTAAACGTAACTCATGCCTTGTTCATCGTAACCTCCACTGCTGTACCCCTCAGCACCACAACCCCTAACAATGAATCCGGGTGGGGCCGAATTGACGCCTTTGCCGCCGTTGCTTCCCTCCTCAACGCCGGAACCATTCAGGGGGCAGTGCAAAGCACCAGCGGAACCCCGATCCCGGGGGCAACCATTTCAGCCAGACCAAGGGATGGGACGGGGGGTGGCAGTACCACGGCTGATGCCTCAGGTCATTACGCCCTTTTCCTTGCCCCTGGCTTATATAACGTCACTGCCTTTGCTTTTGGCTACTTCTCCCATACTATCCCTGACATTGTGGTCTCAAGAGGCACCACAACTACCGTTGACTTTACCCTTCAACCCCAGCCAACTGGAACCCTCCAGGTTCGCATTTACGAAGCTGTGATCGGGAGGCCATTGACAGCCACCATCTCTTTGCCAGGGACCCCTTTATCGGCTACTGCCAGCTTGTGGTCTTTCTCTCTGCCTCCAGGGGATTATACAGTAGTGGCTCGGGCCTTAAGCTACCGGGTAGGAATTACTACAGCCACGGTTACGGTTAACGAAACTACCGAAGTGACCTTAAACCTTGACCCCGCCCCTTCCATACTTCTGGTGGACAGTGGGGCATGGTATTACGGAAGTCAGATTCATTACTATCGCCAAGCCTTGGATGATTTACTCTATGCCTACGATGAGTGGGCGATCCGGCGTATCCCTCAAGATCTTCCTCCGTTGGAGCTATTAGAGCACTATGACCTTGTGATATGGAGTTCGCCTCAGGATGCGCCGGGTTACATCGGGGCTGATAAGGTTATAGTCCATTACCTTTCCAATGGGGGTAAACTTTTCCTGAGTGGCCAGGACATAGGCTTTCTGGATGGGGGAGGAGTAGGCTTTTCCTCTTATTATCAAAATTACCTCAAAGCCCTCTTTGTCCAGGACAGCAGCAACAGCTGGGCTCTCCAGGGCTTACCCGGAGGGCCTTTCGCTGGCCTGAGCTTCTCCATTGCCAACGGAGATGGAGCTGATAACCAGCTTTTCCCCGATGTTGTAGAGCCAGCCGATCCCAGTGAAGCTGTCCCGGTTCTTGCTTATTCCAACGGCGGTTACGGAGGGCTTGCAGTCGGGGTATGCCTTAATTATCGGGTTCTTTACCTTTCTTTTGGCTTTGAAGCCATAGCTGATAGACTTTCTAGGAAGGAAGTTATGGAAAGGGCCATCTCCTGGCTCATCTCTCAACCTGCTCCTGCGGGCCTTCAGGTGCTCAAATCCACTCAAACCATAATAGGCCGAGCAGGCGATTTGGTCACCCACGGCGTAGTTATCAGGAACATCGGAAGCCAGGTTGACACTTTCGCTATTAACATGGAAGGGGGCCGGTGGCCTGCCACCCTCTCTTCCTCGTCCGTTACCCTTGAACCCTGTGCTATTGATAAAGTTGAGATCACAGTGGCTATACCACCTGATGCTGGATGGGATGAACGAGATACCATAACCCTGACTCTGCGCTCCACCATCTCGCCTGCCCTTTCTGTTCAGGTACCTTTGACTACCAAAACCCCGGCTCCAATCCTTCTGGTGGACAATGACCTCTGGTATGAACAAGCGGAAAAGTATAAAAAAGCCATGGCTGAAACAAACCTTCCATACGATTTGCTGGAGATTACCGGCTCAAAAATTCTTCCAGAAGCGCTAAGCTGGTACCCTATAATCGTGTGGTGGACAGGATATAACTGGTATAATCCGGTGCGGGCGGAGGATGAAGAAGCTTTAACTCATTACCTTCTCAACGGTGGGAGGCTTTTCCTATCATCCCAGGACTTCCTCTTTTGCCGGGGGGCTGGCTCTTCTTTCTGCAAAGGGACCGGTTCTTTGCTCCCTCTCCTGGGAGTGCTTACCTGGACCGAAGATGTGACTCCCACCATGGCTGTTGGTGTACCGGAGGAGCCTATAGGGGAGAGCCTTGGTCCGTGGTCCCTTGCATACCCTTACCAGAACTGGTCCGATGCCCTTGAGCCTATGCCGGGCACAATGGTGGTGTTTAGAGACCAGGAAAAGAGGGCCATAGGATTAGCCCGGCGGGGGAATGGCAATGCTTCTGTCTTCTTTGCTTTCCCCTTTGAAACCTTGCCAGAGGAAGCACGTCCCCAAGTTATGGAAAGGGTCGTGGGATTTCTTTCCTGGCTTGGCTCCTCTTCCTTTTCTGTTAATCCGATTTCGGCAATGCCGGGGCAAATAGTTACCTGGACTGTCTCCCTGCGGAATGACGGGCCCAAAACCGTGACTGCCCTTTTCTCCACCACCATCGCTTCAGGTTTAACCTTTCTGCCCTCAAGTTTGACCGGACCGGCTCTTTATGATCCTAACTCCTCTTCTTTATCCTGGCTTGGCCCGATTTCACCTGGCGAATCCATCACGATTTCTTACTGCACCTCAGTAAACGAAGACATTCCACCCCGGACGGTAATACTCCAAGAGGCAATGATAAGTCTTGAAGAGCAAAAGATCCGTTTCCGTCGGGAGGCAAAAGTTAAGGTGGGTATGGCGGACCTGAGTCCCTCAACTCTGGAATGCACTCCAGTGGAAGTTCTTTCGGGTTCTCCTATCTCCTGTGTTTTGACCCTGCGCAACGCTGGCATTGATGCGCAGGAGGTCTCAGTCTTGATACCCTTTCCCTCAGGCTCAAGGCTTATTTCCGGCTCTGCATCCTGGGAAACCGGCAATGGAGAAATTGGGGAAAAGTTCATGCGGTGGAGTGGTTCCATCCCGGCGGGCTCCTCTTCATCCATACGTTGGGGAATTGAAGTGTGGGACTGGAACGAACGCACCCTCTACCATGTAGTTTTGTTCGGGGAAAAAGGGGAAGCTCCCCTGGAGCGCGCTCTATGGCTAAAGGTTCAACCTTACAAAATTATACTCCCTCTTATTTTCAAATCTTTCCCTTAAACTCCGAATTGTGGCGAGGCCTTCAAGTTCCAGCCACAGAGGGATAATTTCACGATAAACTTTGCAGTAATAGTGAGTGCTTTTCAACAGTGGGCAACCACCCCCGCACAGGTATCGCCAATTGCACTCCCGGCAGTGTTCATCGGCATCTATTAGCGCGAAGGTGCAAAGGTTTCGTACCCTCTCTTTCAGAAGCATTGGGCAGGAAGCAAAGGCTCCATTTGGGCCGAGGGCAAAGAAGGTGAAGCCTGCCTGGCAAGGATAGGGCGAAGGGCGGGCCAAATGGAGGAGGTCCATTGTTGGAACCGGGCCTCCTTTTAGGTTTAAATGTTTCCTGACAATACCACCAGCCTCCCTTAAAACCTTGATTAATTCCCCGGTGGGGGGCTGGAGCTGGTTGCTCCTTTCAGTGAAGCGATAAAGGTTCAGGCTCAAAGGCACTCCCAGTTCCATTGCAAAGTTCACCAGCCCCGGTATCTCTCTGAAGTTAACAGAAGTAACTGTAGTGGAGAGGAAAAGCTGGCAATTTTCCTTCAAGGCAATCTCTATAGTGCGGAGGACCTGGGGCAGAGAATCTCCACCGTCAGCCAAAGGGCGTAGAAAGCCCTGTGCCCAACCGAGGCTATCCAGAGAGATCATCAAGGCGATTCCTTCCCCTTGTAAAAAAGAGATGGTTTCCTGTTTCAGGAGGGTGCCATTAGTCAAAATTATCTCCTTTATGGCCAGGCCCTTTTCCTTTGCCGTGCGTCTGGCATATTCATGGAGGTTTTTCAGGAGGTCAAAGCAAAGCAAAGGTTCCCCGCCAGCATACTTGATCTTCAGGCTTGTCATACCTTTCTTCTGGAGGTTTCGGATAGCCCAATCAATGGCTTTTTTACCTTCTTCCTCGGCCATATTTGAGCGGCTTAGCTCCACATAGCAATACCTGCACCGCAAGTTGCAATTAAAAGTCAAAGCCAGCCAGATGGTAAACTCACGAGGGGGATGAGGAATTGGCGATGAAAAATTACTATGGTGTGAATTCAGGGAATCTTCCAGAAAAATGCGGGCTGTAGGGTTCAAAATCCAGGGCGGATAAAGGCTTAGGGGATTGTAAAAAATGCTGTATCCGTTACCTAATTCCGCATGGTAAAAAGGCTTAAAAAGGGAAAACTGCAAGCTTTCTACAGAAGGATAAGGAAGGCAGTAAGCGCTTTCCCTTCCGCAAGCACAATCCTGCTCCCCATTTTCCAGCAGGGGAAGCAAAAAGGGGGCTTCTGGATTTATAACCCTTTTCACATTTGAGTCAACAATTTTACAGCGCTTGCGGTGAGGCTGAACCACCTGTTGCCGTTCCAGGTCTTGCTTCTAATCCAAGTTTGAAGGGGGAAGAGGGGGTGAGAACGATCATGGGAAAGCGCCCGTGAAGCATCAACCTGGCCATAGGCCTGTAAATCTTCGCCGCTGCAGCCTTTATCCTCTTTTGGCTGGCCTGGTTCTTGGTGCCGGAGGCCGTCCGCATCAGTAATGAGCGTTGCTACATCGCCTTTGAGGAATCCTTCCCCCTGGCCGATGCCTGGTGCGCCATAGCCTCAGGTGGCCATGGGATCAACCTGGTGCAGCGGACGATGCGCCGGCCGATGATCGGTATAAACGGGGGCATGAAAGCTTGCAAGGGAAGCCAGGAGAGTATTGCCCAATTCCTCATGGGATGAGGCTACCCTTAAACTCACTGACAATAAGAGTGGGAGGCTCCAGAGACCATCATGACGCTGGGAGAATACTTGGGATAGGGGGCCGTTATGGTATCTTCAATTGAATCTCCTGGCCCTCTGTTGGAGGAATTGCTGCGCCTGGCGGCCCAAGATGACCCCCGCACCGCTGCCCAGCTCCGGGAACTGTGCCGAATGGCTCTGGCCATGGTGGAGCGGGCAACCAAACCGGGATTGTGGGCCGCCCTTCAGTGCACCTTGGGCACTGCCTGCGCTATACTGTACGGGGCCACAGGGGCTTATGCGGAAGAGGCCCAGGAGGCCTTTGCCGCTGCCCTCCAGGTGTTCACCCGCCGGGATTATCCTATGGAGTGGGCCATGACCCAGCACAACCTGGGTAACCTCTACTCCAGGCGTTACGATCGCACGGGCAGGGAAGAGGATGGCCTGAGGGCTGAGGAGTGCTACAGGGCTGCCCTGGAGGTCCTGGATCCTGAGGTAGCCCCGGCCCATGCCCTCCTCCCGGCCAGCTCCTTGGCCCGCTTGCTGGCCCGCCAGAAGCGTTGGGCAGAGGCCCACGAGGGATTTCGGGCCGCCCTGGCAGCCGCACGTCGCCAGCACCTCTCCGCCCCAGGCGAGGCGGAGCGCCGCCGCATCATGGCCGAACACGCTGCCCTCTACGCTGAGGATGCCCTTTGCCTGGCCCATCAGGGCCTTTTCCTCCAGGCCCTGGCCACTATGGACGAAGGCAAGGCCCGCCTGCTGGCCGAGGCCACAGGCTATGAGCGCATCGCTCTGGCCCGAGCGGGGGAGGATGGCCGTCTCCGCTGGCAGGAGGCCCATCGCAACCTCCTGGCCGCCGATGCCCTCTATGAGGCGGCTCAGGAGGAGGCCATACGCGCTCCAACCCCTGAGGCTCTGGACCGCCATGATGAGGCCAGCAGGGTCCTGGTCCAGGCCCGCCGGGCCTTGGAAGCCCTGGCCCTGGAACTGGGCCTTGAGCCGCCGCTCCTCAAGCCCGAAGACTTAGCTGCCTGGAAGTTGCCCCCGGACATGGCAATCATCGCCCTGGCCATAACGGAGCGGGAATCCCAGGCCTTCATCCTGCACCAGCAAGGGGTCAATGCCATCCCTTTGCCTGACCTCTCCCGTAAGGAGGTTACCGATCTGGTCTTGCAGCGGTCCGATGAAGTGGATGGGTGGTTTGACCGTTACGTTAATCTGTCAAGGTGGGGGATCGCTCTGGCTATGGGCGAGCGAGGTGCGGAGGGGCGCTGGCAGGAGGCGCTGGAGGAGATCGCCGCTACAGGCGGCGAGTACCAGGCCGGCTGGCTCCTCGCCTACCACCTCTTCTATAACGCCGTGATGCCCACTGCAGTCCGTGGCCATCCTGCCTGGGCAGCCGCCGAGCAGGCCTGGCATCGTTGCGTCCAGAATATGACGGAAGAGCTGGGCCGCCGGCTGTGGGTACCCCTGGATGCTTTCCTGAAGCCTCGCGGCATTGCTCGCATTATCTTCATCCCTTCCGGTGTGCTGCACATCCTGCCTCTGCACGCCGGGCGCTGGACTCGTGACGGAAAAGAGGTCTGGGCCGACGAGGTTTACAGGATCGGCTACGCCCCCAGCCTCTCGGTGCTGTCCCATTGCCGGGACCGGCTGGTGGAGTTGAAACGCCAGGGGCCACCCACCCTGGCTGCCGCCTCCAACCCCACCGCCGACCTGGAATTCGCCGCCGGGGAGGTTGCGGCCCTGAAGGAGCTCTTCGACCGCCAGAGCTGGGAGGCACGGATCAGCCAGGGCGAACAGGCTAAAAAGGAGACTTTCCTGAAGATGGTGGCCGGTGCCCACTACATCCACTTCTCTGGCCATGGCCGCTACTTCTGGGAGGAACCCATGGCCTCGGGCCTGGCCTTCTTCGGAAGCCGGGCCGAAGATGGGAGCGTGATCCCTGCTCTGCTCACCCTGGACGAGGTCCAGAGCACGGCTGGTGGTGCTCAGCGCCTGTGAGACAGGGGTAACGGCCGTTACTGAGGCTGCCGAGGAGTATGTGGGGCTTCCGGCTGGCTTCCTGATAGCCGGGGCGCCCGCTGTGGTGGCCAGCCTCTGGCCGGTCAACGACGCCTCCACAGGGCTCCTCATGGAACGCTTCTATGAAAACCATCTGGAGCGGGGAATGGAGGTGGCGGAGGCCCTATGCGAGGCCCAGCGCTGGCTGCGGACATTGCCGCTGGAGGAAGCCCTGGCCCGCTATGAGCCCTACCTGCGCCGTGGGCAGGAGCGCATGTCCATCGCTGCGGCCGTGGCCCGTTATAAGGAGCTGGTCACCCGTAGCAAACCATACCCCTTTGCGGAGCCCTACTTCTGGGCCCCCTTTGTCGCCGTAGGAGCCGTGATGAGTTGAGGATTAGGAGGAGGTTTGGAACCATGACTCAATTGCCCCCTGATTTAATCATTGACCTGTTGACCCTGGACGAGGCCGGACCAGCGATAAGAGAAGCCCTGGGGGAGGAGTGGCCGGCCTTCCAGAAACGCATGCTGGAGATTGTGGCTAACCTGCCCACGGAAGCAGATCCTGATACCCTGGCCAGGGAGGGGCTGGCCCTCTTTGAGCTCTGGCGGAGCGACCCGCGCGTCTGGGCCATCGTGCAGCCGGTGCGCCTGCGCCTGGTGCAGGCCCGGGGCTACCCCACCGCGATCGCCAAACCCGAGGGGGCAGGTCCCGGGCCAGCCCTCGGCCCAAAAGACCTGATCAATGCCCTGCGTCTGAGCATTGAGGACCCTGGCCAGCTAACCCGTAACGCGGAGCAGCTGGCTCTCTGGCGCCAGCAGGCAGGTCTGCCACAGCCTGCCGAAGGCCCAGGCAAAGAGGAAGGTTAATTTCGTGTCCCGCTCGCCCATTTTGAAGCGGCCCACAGTCCACCATTATCTCTCCTTCCTCTGGTACGGCAATAAACCGAAGCCTGAGGAATGGCCTGCACTTTGGAAGGCTGTGCTTGCCTTACTGGATGACGTCGTCAACTATGCGGCAGGCCTCGTTCCGGCTCTGAAGGTTCTGGAGGGTCAGCTCCACATCCTGCGGAGCGGACCATCCCCCTCCCCCTGGATAAGCCGGCGGCTGCTGAGCCCGCCAGAGCTGGCCTTCCACACCTCGCTGGGGGGAGGGAAACTGGGTGTGATGCTGCGTGCCCATCAGGAGGCCGATAGCCTGGTCTTACACTGGCTGTGGTTCTACGATGGGGAGGCGCCCATCTCGGTCTTCACCGAGCAAATACAGTCCCACCTGTGGCATCCCCGGGTGGCCCAGGTGCCCCTGTTGGGGGAATCGGTTTACCTAACGGCAGTGGTGGAAGAGGAGATGGCCCGGGCTATGGCCCAGGGCTCCATTACCGACCCGGTAGAGACGGGCTATCGGACGTTGGCCCGTCAGATCCTTCAGCAGTGGATGGCGGGGGATCCTTTGGGCCCGTTCCTGAACCCGGTGGGGTTGCAGCTGCCAGTAGGGCGACTTTATCCGGACCTGCTGGTGCGAGCCCCTTCGGCAGGGCCGGCAATCCTGCATGCCGTCCTTTTCTACCCCAATATTGAAACGGAGGATAGCGCCGAGGTCGGGCGGCTGGTCTACGAAGAGCTGCCCCTGCTGGAGCTTTACCGACACAAGTTGCATGCCGTCTATGAGCGGGAGTATTGGCATCGAATCCGCCCCACGCTGGACGATGGGCAACGGCAGTTGCTTGAGAGGCTTAGGGATATCC
>Ga0105163_1001566_pt1 | contig 11898 bp, 14 predicted proteins | sample JNZ110809AmetaG_FD_81531 | JGI IMG/M metagenome (GOLD analysis project Ga0105163, IMG submission 81531) | Hot spring microbial communities from Jinze hot spring, China to study Microbial Dark Matter (Phase II) - JNZ 110809A | ecosystem: Environmental > Aquatic > Thermal springs > Hot (42-90C) >... | reverse complement strand
TAGCGACGTAGTGCGTAATTGTTCTTCCGTCCTGCAGCGTCACTGTAACCCTTAAAGCATCGACCCTGACTTCGTGCCCCTTAACGATTATGTCGTCAACAAATAGATGGATGAATGATTTGACCTCACCATTTATGACCCAGCGGTTGGGCGCCCTGAAGACGAGGCTTGACCCATCAACACTCATAACGATAAAGCCATATTCAGCGTCAGTAAATTTCCCTGTAATCGAGACATCTTCAACCTTGAATGTAGCGTTCTCGAGGCACTGACGTATCCTTAACCTATCCATCAGCATCGACGTGTTGGCGTCGTAAAAAGGCCTGTAGGTGCCTCTGTTCCACTGAAGAGCCCCCTGCCAATTTCTGGCCTGGGACGTAGGCTGCTGAGTACTTATGAATGCGGCGCTTGCGTACTGCGTAGCCAAGACCATGACCAAGACTCCGACAAGGACCGCGCTGATTATTCCAGTTATCCAGATCTTTTTCGTGCTCATTCTGAAAGTCATTTATGCGTCAGGCTTATTAAAGGATGATGCATGAATCGTCTACGACGAAGATTTAATAAGAGGAGAGTTTCTGTTTAAAAATAAGAAATTGACTTTTATTAACATCTAGAAAAAACTCAACACAAATCTATATGCTTGAGTAGTCTGCACCAACATAATGTTATTATCTTTGACGATGAGCCAATAAATTGATATGCCGCTGGGGGTTCTTGGGATTATCCGATTTGACCTGCTCATGGAGAGCATTGCACTTATACTTGCATTCATTGTCGCTCTGCTTGCCTTCAGGGCCTACAGAGTCACAGACTTAAGGCCCTTCCTCTACCTTGGACTCGGATTTCTCCTAATGGGCATCGGCATGCTATCACGCGTCATATCCGTCAGCTACCTCCTCTGGCTATTATCATTCACCAATTGGCCCCCCGGAGTTTATGGAAGAATGATTCAGTCAGCAGAACTTACCTATTCAGGACTGAGAGTTGCTTCGTATGCTATCTTTGCTGCTACGTATGGATATGCATTGACGAGGCGACTTACAGCGACGATGGCCATCCTGCCAATACAGGTATTGATTTATAATCCATTTTTTGAAGCGGTCTCGGCGCTCCTTCTAGCCTTCGTAGTTGCCTGGACTGGTATCAACTATACTTTATGTAGGACGACCGAGTCTGGACTGATCCTGACTGGATTTACCTTGCTCCTAGTGAGTCATATCCTATTTATCTTCACGCCCCTGGGCTTTGTATTTTATCTCTCGGCCCACCTAATCCAACTGCTTGCCCTCTGCTCAATGATAATAGCTACACTGAGGGCGAGGAAGCCTTGAGTGATGGACAAGCACTGAAGAAGGAGTATAGATCGAAGCTTAGGATATGCATTGATATTCTTGAGTCTATCTCGAGGGTTGGCTGGGCTCAGCAGTCATACCTAATGAGGGAGGCGAACCTCTCATATGACAGGCTCATCAAGTATCTGGAATTCCTGGCTAGCAGGGAGCTCATAACTATTAACCAGACCCACGGCCTCTACTCGCTGACCGATAAGGGCGCCCAGCTGCTGAACGAATTTAAGAGATTCGAGAAGCTCGCAAAAGCATTCGGAATCGATGTATAAAAATTGAGGGCTATATATTCAATTACTAAACGTATTCTTTAATAGTGGCGGCTGATATAATTACTTGGTATGATATCGCTCGTTGGCAGTCAGAGAGAGCTGCCCGGAATAAGGCTAGAAAGGAGCTATGGCGTCGAGAGCAAAAGAGGCACAACGCTCCTTAAGAGAGGCTTCGCCCACATGCTTAAACATGGAGTCGTGATGGATGTTACAAGCGTCGAGCAGGCACAGATTGCCGAGGACGCCGGAGCAGTAGCAGTCATGGTCCTAGACAAGCTGCCATACGATGTGAGGAAGGCCGGAGGAGTCGCGAGGACAGCGAGCCTCAGAGTAATAGAGGAGATCATGGATCACATAACGATTCCGGTCATGGCTAAGTGTAGGATTGGACATACGTGGGAGGCGAGAGTTCTCGAGGAGATTGGAGTAGATATGATTGACGAGTCAGAGGTCCTGACGCCTGCTGATGAGGAGCGTCACATCTGGAAGTGGGACTTCACGACGCCCTTTGTCTGCGGTGCAAGAGACCTAGGAGAGGCTCTGAGGAGAATCGAGGAGGGCGCAGCCATGATTAGAACAAAGGGTGAGCCTGGTACCGGCAACGTCGCAGAGGCGATCAGGCACATGAGGATACTTAACAATGAGCTTAGGAGGCTGACTATTCTCTACCAGCAGGGCGATGAGCAGGAGGTGATGAAGTTTGCACGTGAGCTACGGGTCTCATATGAAATCGCTGTTGAGACCGCTAGGCTTGGAAGGCTGCCGGTCGTGAATTTTGCTGCGGGTGGAATCGCGACGCCTGCCGACGCCGCGATGATGATGAGCCTCGGATGCGACGGAATCTTCGTCGGGTCTGGAATATTCAAGTCAAGCGACCCCGAGCTCAGGGCATCAGCAATTGTCCTCGCGACTACTTACTGGGACAGGCCTGATATCGTCGCTGAGGCTCAGAAGATGATTGATGAGTCTAAGTCCATGCTTGGCCTAGACGTAAAGAGTCTAGACCTGAGGATGCAGGAGAGAGGCACGGGTTGAGCAGGATAAGGATAGGCGTAACGTCCTTCCAAGGAGACGTAGAGGAGCATGTATTGGCCTCCCGGATGGCTTTGGGGAGGCTTGGAATAGATGGTGATGTATTCTTCGTAAAGACGCCTGAAGAGATAGAGAAGGTGGATGCATTGATTATTCCAGGCGGGGAGAGCACGGTGATGGGTAGGCTTGCGGCCTTCACTAAGTCCCTCCAGCTCCTTAGGCAGAGGATAATTGATGGGCTGCCAGTCATGGGTACTTGTGCCGGACTCATAGTCTTGGCTAAGAGGGTCTATGACAGAGTTGTAGGTGAGACAAGACAGCAACTAGTGGGGGTTCTAGACGTGACTGTGGAGAGAAATAGCTATGGGAGACAGAGAGAGTCCTTCGAGACGATGATTGATCTGCCAGCGCTTGGAGTCACTGGTTTTAGGGCAGTCTTTATCCGGGCCCCAACAATCATCGATACTGGACCAGGAGTAGAAGTAATAGCGAGGCTAGGCGATAGACCAGTCGCAGTAGTTCAGGAAAACATAATCGGCACGACGTTCCATCCAGAGCTCTCGGGAAGTACGGTCTTCCACGAACTACTCATTAAAAAGGCAATATCAAGGAGATAGGATACTCTAAAAGTAGTTGGTCCGAAAAATATTTAATTGTAGTGGATGAATTCATGAGTTAATGCATCATATTCACGAGCGGGGTCTCGACCTGACATCTTCACTAATCAAGGACCACGAAGTCATATTAAAGATGCTTGAAAGATTAGGGGCGAAGCTTGGGTACTGGAAATCATCTAAGAGCATAGAATATGAATCACTAACTACATTTCTTGAGTTTGCTAAGACATTCATCGATAAGTGTCATCATGGCAAGGAGGAGCGATGTCTTTTCCCATGTCTAGAGCGGAGAGGCATCCCGAGAGAGCATGGTCCAATAGGCGTGATGCTGCAAGAACATGAGCAGGGAAGACAGATAGTAAAGCAGATAGAGCGGGCTCTCAAGGATTTGGGCGAGGAGGAAGCTAAACACCTCGAAATCACTGAGCTATGTGAGTCGTATGTTGAGCTGCTTAAGCAGCACATCGCAAAGGAGAACGAAGTGTTGTTTCCGATGGGGGAGAGCGTGACAAGCATGGAGGATAAGACATCTACTAACACGTGCTATGAACGTGTCGAGTCTGCTGAGGTGGGACACGAGGTGCATGAAAAATACGTGAAGCTAGCGGACAGTTTTTGAAGTTTATTAGGCAAGGCGTAGATGAGGTATCACCCATGTATGCTATGGGTAGCATATGAGACATATCATCCACGTCACCCATATCTCCTATTTTTATAACTGAGAGCGGCTACTCCTTATCATGAGTAGGAGACTGCCCACGGGTTATCTCGAGTCTCTTCTACCCAGCGTCGAAGAGATGATAGGTGAGAGCGGCAAGAGACATGAAGAGGCAAGAGTCAGCGCGAAGCCGAAGATGAAGAAAGTACACTTCTACATAGATCATGAGGACCACGAGAGGCTTCTCAGAATCGTGGAGAAGATAGCTGAGGAGCAGGGAGTAATCGCCGATAGGAGAGGAATAACATCGAAGGTTCTAAGGGCCGCCGTGAGGCTCGGGCTAAAAGAGCTCGAGCAGAAAATCACCCATGGGTAACAGGTGGCATAAGTATGACGTGGGTGATAGCAGTAACCAATCAGAAGGGAGGAGTCGGCAAGACTACGAGCGTGATTAATCTCTCAGCCGCCTTGGCATCGAGGCACGGCTTCAAGGTATTATTGATAGATATGGATCCTCAGGGACATCTAGGGCTCTCGCTGGGAGTCAAGCCTCTCAGCACCTCCGAGACAATAGCTGCGCCATTGATGGGTGTAAGGAAGTTATCCGAGGTAATTCATGAGACCTCCATCGGTGGTCTTAGGATTGTCCCTAGCAATGAGGACCTGGCGGCCGTGGAGGAGCATCTCGCCAGGCAGCCGGGCAGAGAGGCAGTACTCAGGGCAGCGCTGGATGGGGAAGTCTCTGGCTATGACGCTGTTCTCATCGATACGCCCCCGAGCCTAGGAGTCCTCACCTTCAACGCCATATATGCCGCAGACTACTTACTGGTGCCTATTCAGCCGAGGCTATACAGCATCGAGGGGCTCAGGAGGCTCTATAAGATAATCGAGCTCATGAGGACGAGGCTTGGAAGAAGAATAGAGATACTCGGACACTTCCTAACAATGGTCGATAACAGGTACAAGATTACGCATGAGGTGAGGGAAGACTTGAGGGCGAGACTCGGCGACGGGCTGCTTCGCTCCGAGATACCGAGCAGCGTCAGGGTTGAGGAGGGGCACTTCTACCGCAGCCCGGTCGTGACATATGCTCCTGACACGCCGGTGGCGAATGCGTACCTAGAGCTGGCCTTAGAGGTCATCAGTAGGCTTACGAGCCCCGCGAGTTCTCCGAGTATTACCACGATGCGGAAGAGCGAAGAAATGGATAGAATTACTTTTTAGGTAGGCATGGTTTACAAATTTGTCTAGCAGGGAGGAGACGGAGGAGTGGAGAGTTCCCAGCTTGTCATACTCGAGGAAATAAGGCAGAAATGGCGGGAAGACCCGTTTTTAAGAATGCTCGCAGAGCGGTGCTCACTGACCGAGAGGCAGCTCGAGGCGCTGCTGATTGAGGCATCCGAGGAGACGAGTGAGCTGAAATTATCGGAGAAGGCAGGCCTGATGGGTATTACTAAGGGAAGCTACGCGAGAATCCTATCACAAGCCCTCGGAAACATCTCTCAAGCCCTGTTCACCGTCATTCTTCTTAGCTATGTAGGTCTGCTCCAGGACGAGAAGCAGAAGTGGTTCATCGAGCTGGGAGAAGCGGTCAGGGATGGAAGAATAGACGAGGCAATACTCCTACTGGAGGAGATGCAGACACGGCTGAAAAGCATGACCAAAAAGTGAATCTACTCACCGTTTGTCTGTACGGCTTTCTCCCTCATTATTCTGTACTTAATGACCTGCGAGCCGGAGATTCTTTCTAGGAAGCCCCTCTCGGCCAGCCTCGAGAGATAAGTCGAGACTGTGCTGAGAGTTATGGGCTCTTTATACTCAGCCACGTAGCTCTCCAACGCATCCTTAGAGGTGAAGGAAGACATTGGGAAATATTTTTCTATCACCCTCGCCAGTTTAGTCAGTTTATTCTCGGCCGAGTAGAGCTTTTCCGGGTCTTCTCCACCGCCGTAGAGCTCGATGAAGTCGGCAAGCTGGATAAGCTTCTCCCTCGTCACCCTGCCCTCAAATATTAGGGTAACCTTATCACCATCCTCGTCCATCATCTCCAGCCTTATTCTCCGCTTAGCCGGCAAGATCGTTAGCGGCCATACTTGATCTTTAGATTTAATTCTTGACCCAGAGGTAAACCGAGTCCAGCCTATGCGTAATACTCTCAAATATCCCTCGAAAATACCTGGGTAATAAATAATGGCTAATAATCAATCATTGGCCATAAAGCAGAAGTTCAGAAAACTTTTGGTGTTTGTTTCGATCAGTGTTAAGCCGTGTAAGACGTGGGTGACGTGTCTCCCATGTGGGACAAATCTCACTAGTGCCTCTTCTCTCTTCTTACTTCGTCTCCGAATTCCTCTAGGAGCGTGGCTAGATTATCGATGTGCTCCTCCCTATGGGGTGCGCTCAGCCCAAAGTGTGGCACGTGGGGCGAGATGTAGTACACACCGTTGATAAGCATGTAGTAGTATAGCGCCTCTGCGAGCTCCCTGTCCATCTTGCTCAGCGTGTCTCTAGGCGACCTAGGAGGCGTAGACATGAACTGAAGACCGATGAGTGAGCCTATACCAGTCACATATGCCTGGAGACCAGAGCGCTCTACAGCTTCTCTGAGCCTCCTCCTCGCGTATTCTCCCAGCCCGTTGAGCCTCTCCTGAACCTCCCCACTCTCTAGCTCTTTTAGGAGCGTGTAGCCGCAGCGCGCCGCCAGAGGATTGCCTGCATACGTGCCGCCGTGGAAAGACCTCTCTGACGGCTTAGTAAACTTGGTCTGGTCGAGCCGCTCCATCACCTCGGACCTGCCTCCGAACGCGCCCATCGGCATGAAGCCTCCACCAAGTATTTTTCCAAACACCGTCAGGTCCGGATATATTCGATATATTTCCTGTGCTCCTCCTGGGCTGAGCCTAAATCCCGTAATCACCTCGTCGAATACCAGCAGTGTGCCCGTCTCATCACACGCCTCTCGAAGCGCCTTTACATATTCAGTATCGGCTGGGTTAAAGGCTCCCTGCGAGGGGACCAGCTCGACAAAGACAGCTGCAAGCCTTCTAGACCTGATTATCTTGGTGGCGCCCTCTATGTCGTTAAACGGAAGCACAACCGTCAATCCAGTAACCTCTTCTGGCAGGCCAGCTGATGACGCCGCGTCGAATGGATAGCTAACCGCCTTGTGGAGCCCGTCATATCCTCCATGCCAGCAGCCCTCAAGCTTGCCTATTTCCTTCCTGCCAGTATATGTCCTCACCGCCCTGACCGCATACATGTTTGCCTCGGTTCCACTGTTCGCGAACCTGACGAGCTCGACGCTTCTAACCATCTTCTTGATCTGCTCCGCAAGCATCACTTCCCATTCATGCTCGAGCCCGAAATGGGCGCCTACCTCGAGCTGCTCCTTCGCTGCGTCTATAACCTTTCTATAGGCATGTCCCATGATTAGGGCGAAGTGCCCCATCCAGTAGTCAACATATCTATTCCCGTCGATGTCCCATACGTAGCATCCCTCCGCCCTAGAGGCGTAGAGCGGATGTGGCGCGAGATACCTCAGCGGATAATTTACGCCGCCTGGAATCGATTGGGACGCCCTCCTAAAAAGCGCCTCAGACCTCCTCGTCAACTCAAGATACCTCGAGGCCCATTTATCCCTCAGCGACAATACGTCTCACGCCCTAGTAGCTAGGCTGTCTTGACTATTGAATGTATCAGGGGCAGCTCATCCATGGTTATCAGTCCAGGCCTCGCCCTAAGGACCCTCGGAGCCACGTTCACGATGACTGAAGCAGTCCCAAGATCTCCCGGCGTCCCTGAGCTTCTCCAAGTAATTGATGGTTCGCCTTTTATTGCTACTTCCTCATACTCCTCCGCGCCTGCCAGTGCCCTGAACTCAAGCCTAACCGCCTCTCTATTTCCTGAGAGGATGATGCATCTCGACTCCACTCCCCTCACCTCGCCTGGCCTAACCGTTATTCCGGCGCTCTCGATTGTTCTATCAGCGGCGACGGGTACCTGGGACTCCTCTATTCTATCAATCTTTATCCTCAGTGACTTTGCAATGAGCAGCGCCGATTCAGCCATGCCTACGTGTCCAGTATATTCACCTCTGCTAAGCTTCTCTCTGTATTCCTCGAGCTTCATTCCGAGCCCGACCTTCTTTCTGAAGGGTGGCCTCCTCTTAGCCGCGTCGAGCTGCCTAACAGCCGTTATTGACTCTATAGTCAGGCATGGCGCCGTCAGGAAGACTGGGAGGATATCGAGAAGGTAGCCTGGGTTTATTCCCGCTCCAAGGACCGTCGCTCCGCTGTGCCTCGCCAACCTATCTATCTCCGCCGCGAGCCCTGGGTATCTATAGTAGGGATACACGAGCGTCTCACAAGTAGAGACCACGCTCACCCCGTTCTCGACTGCTGGCCTGAACTGATCGTAGGCCTTATCCAGATAACTGGTCGTGGACTGTATCAGAACGTCTGTCTCCTCCTTTTTCAGCAGCTCCTCAACCGAGCTGTATACTTTCTTTCCGATCCTGCCTACTCCTGCCAGCTCACCGATATCCATGCCTATCTTTGCCGGATCTATGTCGACTCCTCCTACGACCCTGTAGCCTCTCAGCAATGCACACTTCGCTATTAGTCTCCCTATATCTCCTAGACCTAGAATTGAGAGTCTCACGGTGAAATTGATGCCTCATGAATTATTTAATCCTTGGCGACTGCCTGGGCACCGTTTTACGAAGATAAATGTTATTACTGGCGATAAGCTAAATCAATGACTACTGATAGATTTTTTCTTGGGGCGTTGATGTAGGGGACTAGCTGAATATGTGAGGCACCCTGGGGTATCTGAGCCCCGTTTTTCCAATTTTTTAGGCGATGTATGTTTAAATCCATCCAGAGAATATGCTACTTGGCATGTATCAAATAATTTACCTGCCGGGGAGAGATTATGCCTAATTCCGCTGTTCTTCGTGGAAGAGACGTCGTGAGTTCTAAGGACTTCACGAGGACTGAGATCGAGCAGCTCTTCGCCCTCGCGACAGAGATGGAGAAGCACGGTGAGAATTATCGGGAATCGCTCAGGAAGAGAAAGGTGGCCCTAGTCTTCGTCGAGCCTTCGACTAGGACTTTTCAAAGCTTCTTAGCCGCCGTTAGGGCGCTGGGAGGCGAAGTCATGCCGATGAGCGACCCATCAATGAGCGCCATGGCCAAGGGCGAGTCGCTCCACGACACTATTAAGATGCTTGAGGGATATGGCGCGGACTGCATAATTCTTAGACATCCAAGTAGGGGCGCGGCGAGGTTCGCCGCGGAGGTCGCTGAGGTACCTATAATAAATGCCGGAAGCGGGAGTCAAGAACATCCGACGCAGAGCATGCTTGACTTATACACAATTCTGAGGCGTAGGGGCAGCATCGACGGTGTCAGCATAGGCATGATCGGCGACCTTAGATTCTCCAGGACGATACCCTCGCTGAGCTATCTCGCCTCACTGTTCAACGACGTTAAGCTCTACTTTATGGCTCCAACGGTTCTGCAGGTCAGGCCTGAGGTCGAGCTTTACCTAAAGGAGAAGAACGTGAAGTACATGAAGGTTGAGGACACATACGAGATAAGGAAGCATCTCAGAGAAGTTGACGTGCTATACGTGACTAGGCTCCAGAAAGAGAGGTTCCCAGACCCGTCAGAATACGAGAAGCTAAGAGGCTCATATGTCGTGAATAGGGAGTTGCTCAGCTATGCCAAGATTGATGTGGGAGTGATGCATCCATTACCCAGGGTCGATGAACTCTCACCCGAGATAGACTCACTGCCAAATGCATGGTACTTCGAGCAGGCGAAGTATGGGCTTCCACTCAGGATGGCGCTTCTATACATGATTCTTGGAGGTGAGGAGTGAAATGGGTGAGGAGTCTTTACTGGTCCGAAAGATTGATTGGGGAACGGTGATTGACCATATACCTGCATGGCGCGCGGGGCAAGTAATCAGGCTCCTGGGACTAGATAGTCTGAGGAATAACCCAGACGTTTCAGTCATCATCCTCAACAATGTTCCGAGCAGGAAGTATGGAAAGAAAGACATCGTGAAGATTTATCACTACTATATAAGCCAGAATGAATGTAATATCCTCTCACTCACGTTCCCAACATCGACGATCAATTATATCAGGGACTGGAAAGTAGAGAAAGTGAAGCCGCAGATTCCGGATAAGATAGTCGGCAGGATTAGGTGTCCAGAGGTTTCATGCATAACGAACATGAAGAGGGAGCCAGTTATGCCTAAGTTTACTGTCCTGAAGAGCTACGGCGTGATTCAGTGCGATTACTGTGACTCGCTGCTAGAGTTCTCGAAGATTCCTGAATACGTGGTCGGCTAGTAGATGAGTGAGGAGGGAAGAATCGACCCGCATGTCCACTGCAGGGACTGGGGGGAGAGCTATAAATCCACGATAAGAGAGGTATTCAGCCTAGCGAGGAGTCAGGGAGTATCAATTATCTTCGATATGCCTAACACCGAGCCACCAATAACGAACCGCGAGTTAGTTGAGAGGAGATTAAGAACAGCCGCAGAGCAGGGCGTCAAGAAGGGCTACTATCTCTACGTCGCAGCGACCAGGAGGCTGGACCAGCTTGAGGAGGCGGTCAGGACCGTTGAAGAGGAGCCGAGGGTGGTTGGACTAAAGATGTATACTGCCCAGATGAAGGGAATCGAGGTTGAGAACCCCGAAGACCAGCTCCGGGTATACAGGGCATTGGCCGATATGGGCTATAAGGGCGTCATCGCTGTCCACTGCGAGAAGACAAGCCTATTCAAGACGGAGAAATGGAGTCCAAATACACCGTCGAGCTGGAACCTCGCACGTCCACCCGAGTCAGAGGTAGAGGCAGTCAGGGACCAGATCAACGCAGCCAGAAGCTCGGGGTTTAGAGGAACGCTCCACATTGTCCATGTATCCACTCCAGGGACAATAGAGCTCATCTCTAGGGCGAGGCAGAGTGGAGTAAGAGTCGTCTGCGGAGTGACTCCACACCACTTGATGATGAGCACACGCGATATGGAGGGGCCTAATGGGCTTCTCTTGAAGGTCAATCCACCGCTCAGGGAGCCTGAAGATACTCATGGACTACTCGAGGCGCTGAGAAGGGGCGAGATTGATTTCATAGAGACTGACCACGCGCCCCACACGCTTCAGGAAAAACTCAACCCGCCATACCTCTCTGGAATAAGGAGCCTCGAGAAATACTCACAACTAATCTCCTGGCTCGTAGAAAATGGTTTTCCAGAAAAATTAATCGATGACTTGACGAACAGAAATATTGTAAGGACATTCGGAGTCGAGCCACCCTAAGAACAGGCGCCTACTTCTTCTTTCCTTTATGGTTTCCATTATCGCTTTTTCCATGATTCTCGTTATCCTTCCCCTTATCGCCTCTATTCTCACCTTTGTCTCTGTCTCCTCCATTGCCGTTTTTATTCAAAATCGAAGTTGTCTCATTCACATTTTGATTGTCTAGCTGCGTCATGAGATACTCTATCCGCATTATTAGTCCCTGGGCTGCACTTATCAGGCTATCTGCAGTAGCCTCGTCAAGGTGCTTTCCACGCTGCGCCCTCACCTCGTGGATAAATGCTGTAAGCATGTTTCGCGCAGCTCTAAGCATGTTTCTAGCAACATGCATCTTTCCCTCAGCCAACAATTCTTCAGCGGACTCAACCTTCATCTTCGCATTCCTCAGCTTAGCGACCAAACTATCAACAATTGATGCATTGATTCCAGAAACATTTCCTAATAAGTCATCGAAGATTAGTTCAGTGTTCTCGAGGAGTTGGGATGAAGTCGTCTCAATCTCTATACTGAAGGTAATCACATTTCCAGAGACATTTACAACGACGGCATACGTACCATTTGCCGCGTCATAAGGAATCTTTATGCTCAGTGAGAACTCCCCATCACTATCAGAAGATACACTCGCAGTGGCAAGCAC
>Ga0105163_1001563_pt1 | contig 11904 bp, 17 predicted proteins | sample JNZ110809AmetaG_FD_81531 | JGI IMG/M metagenome (GOLD analysis project Ga0105163, IMG submission 81531) | Hot spring microbial communities from Jinze hot spring, China to study Microbial Dark Matter (Phase II) - JNZ 110809A | ecosystem: Environmental > Aquatic > Thermal springs > Hot (42-90C) >... | reverse complement strand
GCGTAGTACGGAACAGGGCCGGGCGACGACTGCATCCAGTTCGGGAAGACGGGCGTGTAGCCGTACTGCTGCAGGATGTTGGCGTACGACCACTCGAGGCTCCACACCGCCTCGGTGATCTGCTTCGCCACCGCTATCTCGAGCCCGGCGTCGCGCAGCGTGAAGAACAGGTAGTTCGGATCGTTGCGCACCAGCTCGTTCGTGTCCCACACATAGAGCACGTACTCCTTCACGCGGGGCGTGACGCGCGGGTGCTTGCTCAGTACCTCCTGAAGCCGTTCGCGCTTCAGCCTGTTCAGGCCCTCGCGGCCCTCAAGGGCCACGATCGTCCTGATCTCGTCGGGTGTGAGCTCCTTCCTCGCAGGAGCGGCGACCTGAGGCCCCGTAGGGGGTGCCTCGGCCTCGAGTTCCGCCTCCCTCTTCCGGCGCCGGGCCTCAGCTATGGCTCGGGCGCGCTTCTGCTTGATCTCGAGGTAGTCCGCCGGATGCTTCTCCTTAAGATGCAGGTTGAACTGGTGGAAGGGAACCTTCTCGCCGCATCTCGTGCACTCGACCATCTTGACCTCCTTCTCCTCCATCTCGTCCTCCACGACCTCACGCGTTGTCGCCTCGATAATTTCGTCCAGATCCGGATCGCTCATCGTAAAAGCTTATATTTGGCTCGCTTATAAGCTTTCCTGAGATGCGTGGTGTTGTGATTATTGGAGCCGGAACTGCGGGCCTCTCGTGCGCCATTTCCGCGCTTGAGAACGGGGTTAAGCGCGTCGTCGTTCTCGACAAGAAACATGAGATCGGAAGCCCGGTGCGCTCGACCGGCGGCATAGCCGATATTTTCCTCCGTGAGGCCGGAATAGATCCCGATCCGGAATGGGCGTATCCGCTGACCGCCGCCGTGGTATCTGCGCCGGGTGCCGAGCACGTCTTCCATCTGAACGGCCAGACGATCGGATATGTCATGGATCAGCGCAGATTCGAGCAGCATCTCGCGCGCCGGGCGCAAAGCTTAGGTGCGGATATAATACTCGGCGAGCGCGTCACGCCAAGTTATATAGATGAGCTGAGAAAAGATTATGACTTCGTGATCGCCGCGGACGGTCCCTTCTCGGTCGTGCGGCGCCACTACCTCGGCATTCCCGACCCGGACGAGTGGGACGTGCACAAGGGCTTTGAGTTCTGGGTCCAGGGAAGCGTGAAGGTGAACCTGCCGCCCAACGCGATCCACGTGCACTTCAACCAGCGCATCGCGCCGTACGGCTACGTCTGGCTCTTCAGGTACAAGGACATAATCAAGTACGGCCTCGGTGTGCCTGTCGCGTTCAAATCGATCGATCTGTCGGAGGTCGCATTCAACAACATACCAACGTTCTTCGACGGCGAGGTCAAGATCGCGGGCGGAATGGGAGGCGTGATCCCAACTCCACCACCGCTCGCCCGCGTGGTGTATGACAGCATCGCGCTCGTCGGCGAGGCCGGGCTGCAGATCAACAGCGCGACCGGCGGCGGAATACAGGTCGCCCTGCTCGCGGGCAGGCGGTGCGGTGAGGCGTGCGCGAGGGGCTCGCTTCAGCACTACCAGCTCTGGTATGAGCGCGAGCTCCTTCCCCTGCTCAGGCGGTGGTACAAGATCAAGCGGTTCCTCTACAAGCTTGACGATAATGGGTTCGCCCGCGTGATCAGGGCGTTCAGGGGCTTCACCATGAGAAGCGTGGACCCGCGCCGCGAGCTCATGAGGGCCGTCAGGCATGTGGCTCTACGCGACCCGGTTCTGCTCGTGAAGCTGGCCGCCGCGTGGTGGACCTGATGCATCCAGTCGTCCGCCTGTTCAGGCCCTTCACCCTGATGCCGCCGATCGTCGGCGGTGTGATGTTCTCGCTCCTCGCGCTCAAGAGTACGGTCACCTTTTCACACATTCCCCTCATAGTGACGAACGGTTTCCTTCTCGCCTGCGCCAACGCCGTGTCCAACATCCTCAACCAGATACACGACAGGGACATCGATGCGGCGCACCCGAAGAAGAGCAGGCGGCCTATCCCGTCGGGTCAGATCTCCGTCGACCTCGCCATGAGCATCGTCTTCATACTGACCGTCTTCACGGTCGGCGCCTCGTTCACGATCTTCGGCCTGTACTACGGCGTCCTGATGAGCGCGATACTCACGTTCGCCTGGCTCTACAGCTCACCACCGGCCCGGCTGCGCAGCAGGTTCCTCCTGAGCAACGCGGCGATAGCTACGCCGCGCGGCGGGCTCGGCATAATGTGCGCCTACTCGGCCTTCAGGCCGCCGCTCACTGCTGAGATACTGCTGCCAGCCGTCGCGTTCGGCATCTACGTGTTCGGCGCCAACACGTTCAAGGATTTCGACGACCTCGAGGCGGACATGAAATACGGCGTGCGCAGCCTGCCCGCCGTGCTCGGCCGCCGGCTTGCGACTGCGGTGTCGTTGCCCTTTGTGTTCGTTCCATACTTCTTCATGTTCGTCTTTCCCGACGTGTTCCCGCACCAGATGGTGATGGCCTTCCCTCTGGCGCTCGCGATCATGGTGCTGGGCATCAAGGACCCGGAGCTCAACGGGCGCGGCGAGCTGATGTGGATGCTGTTCTACATCCACTACATGATGCTCATGATAACTTACGTCGTTCCGAAGGTGATAGCATGAGCCGCCCAGCTAAGCGTGAGCTGGCGCTGAAGGCGGTGCTGTACCGCGCGTTCGTCATACTGTATGAGCTGCTGCTGGCGGCCATCGTGAGCTATGCGGGCTGGAAGCTTTTGAACTCCGAATCTCTGACCTTCGTTCTGGTCAACAATACTATTAAGCTGGTGGGCTACTTTATGTGGGAGATGATCTGGTTCGGCTACGTCCGAACTAGGCTCAACCTGCTCAGGAGGGTGCTGAAGGTATGAGCGTGGCCGAGTGGATACGGGTCGGACGCATACACACGGCGGCCCTGACGATGCCCATCACCCTCGCGGGCTACGTGCTCGCCGGCGGCCGCGATCCGCTCGTCGGCCTCGGATGGGTGCTCTTTGGCCTCCTGTGGCACTACGTCGGCTTCCTTCAGAACAACCTCTTCGACCTCAGGTACGACAGGCTCGACCCAGAGAAGCAGCACTTCCCGCTCGTGCGCGGCGCAATAGATCCGCGGACCGCATGGATTGTGGACGACGTCGGCCTGCTGCTCCTCGCCGTCGCCGGAGCGCTGCTGAGCGGTCTGTCGCCCGGTTCGATCGTCTTCCTCGCCGTCGGCATCATCGCGGGCACGCTCTACAACGCGTTCAGCAAGCGGACGCTTCTGAAGCCGATACCGATAGCGCTCTGCTTCGCGTCGCTTCCCCTCATACCGTACCTGAGCCTCCGCCCGCTCGACCGGGTGGCGCAACTGCTCTTTGCCTTCGTCTTCGCCACGATATTCTACCAGATAGCGTACTCGGGCGAGCTCAAGGACATAAAGCGCGGCGAGCGCAACATACTGCTCGCGCTTCACCGGTTCGGCGGGTGGGCGGTCGTCGTCTTCGCTGTGGTGTCGAAAATGGTGAACCTCGCGATAGGCTACGCGCTGCTCGACGCGCTGGCCGGGCGCGACGTGCTGGCCGGCCTGATTTCTTTCTGGGCGGCGTCGGCGATAGCCGCGGCCATAGTTCTCGTGCTGACGCTTCAGCTGATGGATTTCTTCAAGGCGGTCGACGACGTGTGGGACAGGCGGCGCGCGCTGTTTAACATGAGCCTGATGGAGATCCTGACGTACTTCTTCTTCGTCATATGCATCGCGCCGGTCCTGAAGGGCTATGCGCTGCTGTGGATCGCGCTGCCGGTCGCCTGGTTCGTCGTGATGAACAGGTTCATCTTCGGGACGACGGTTTACCCGCGTGTATAGACGGACTTATTTTTCTTCTTTAGGAAGACCGGCGCACAGGCAGGTTGCCTATGACGTCCTGAACCGCGGCCTTCGCGAGGCGCACCTGGTTCAGCGCGCGGTCGGTTAGCTCGACGAGGCGCCTGTCGCCGCGCCGGTCGAAGTACGTGCGGGCCTCGTAGAGCTCGTGCATGGCGCTCTCGAGGTCTTTGATGGCCTCCTCCAGGTCGAGTTCGGCGAACTCCTCACCAGCCTGAGTGGATAGGCGGGCCCGGAATCGCTCGAGGAGCATGCCGGGATACCAGCTCACAACAAACAGTTATCTCCCGGCAGGATTTAATCTTTGTCGTGGAGCTTCAGCTGCGCCGCTGGATCAGGAGGGGCCTGATATCGCGAGATCATGATAGGCCCGTCATTTCTGCTCTCGCGCAACGCCAGACGCTCGTGCTGAGGGAACCCCTGGTCCGGTTGCTGTTCTATGGGACACGAACGGCCGTGGCGCGACAACCTAAATTCGCGCTAATTGTACCAGCTACCGGAGAGGTTTTGGATTCCAGGATAGAGGAGTTCAAGCAACGTAAGATGAGGGAGTGGGAGGCTCGAGGCGTCCCTAAGCCCATGAGGACATACGCTATCGAGTTAGCAGAACGATATGTGGAAGGATTGGCGCGCTTTCTCTACCCGGACGACCCTGAAGCCCAAAAGAAGTTCATGGCCGAGCAGTTCCCGAGGGCGGTGGAAAGGATATCCGAACCCTGGATCAGGGGGGTGCTGGAAGCTTTAGGAACATAAACAAAAATAAGGTGCTGAAGTTGGTTGTGCTTATCGTCCAAGTTAGGGTCCTTGCATAGCCTCGACGAATCTCCTCCTCCACTTCTCTCCGCTTGCCGCACGTATCTTCGCTGCGTATTTCTCCTTAGCAACTGAGGCGGAATTTATATATGCCGTCTTTCGAGACGGTTTTACCGACGTCAGACCTGCCTCGATTAGACCGTCCTCCCACGCTTCAGCATCGAGCCTGTAGTTGGCGATCATTGTCTCCTTCTTCGCGTCCCACTTATTAGCTCCTAATTCTATTGCTGTCGCCATTTCTTCTCGCTCATCATATCAAAAGGATGATATATATGGCTTTCTGTGATGATGGAAGTACAATACAGAGAGGGGGAGGGGTTAATCTACCTCTTCAAGGGAGCCGGATGGGGAGCCGGCCTCAGGCACGCTCTGGAAGAGGAATTACGTCCGCCGCACGGCGCGCTCCCCGAGCAAAAAACGTCTCATCGACGGTTTTTAAGTATTCCTATGACGTGGTCGACCTCCTCCTTCGTGGGCGTTTTGAGGAGTCGCGCGATCTTGACGGCGTCCCTCGGATCGCGGCTCGCCAGCTCGCTCAGCACTCTCTCTCCTATGTAGACGGCTACATGCATGGGCACCCTCTCGCGCTCCGTCAGAACCACCCTTACGACCTCCATGAACTCGTCGGGTGTGTAGTCTTTGAAGCGGAGCCTTACGAACCTCGATAACAGCTCCGGAGGAAGGACCTCTATCCTGTTGGCGGCGGCGAATACGGTCGTCGTCAACTCGATGGACCTCTGCCTGTTGTACTTCGTCTCGACTACTATCCCTCTCTCCATCAGCGACAAAAGGGCGGAAAGGTTGTCCTCGTCGGAGATCTTGTCTATTTCGTCGATGATCAGGTACCGGGGCTTGCTCTCGAACAGGACCTGGATCAGACCCGCCTTCGTTAGGCTCGAGCCGAGGACGAACCTGCTGTTGGGAAGCCGAGATAGCTCCTCAAGGAAGAGGGATTTCGCTGAAGCCGGCGAGCCGTGGAGGAGGACGTGGACAGTTCCGTTTGATCTTATGCTCCTCCACAGTATCTCCTTAACGTCGTTGTGCCCGACGACGATGCTGAAGAGGTCGGCCGGTATCTCTTCGGCGCTCTCCGCCTGAACCTCGCCCCTCTCGATCTCCTCGATCAGCTGTATGACCCGCGCGACGTTTGGTATCTTGTAGCACGTCGCCTTGTTCGACTTGTAGCCTATCTCGAGCAGGCCGAGCCTTACCAGCTTGTTTAACGTCTGCGGTGCGGCTCCGACCTCATACCACTCGAAGCCGAGCCAGTCCTCATACCGCTTGCCGCTGGCGAGCGCCCTCTCCTGCACGCTTATGGCCCTCTTCAGGATCTCTCGTACCTCGTCGTCCTGGAGAGCCTCCAGTACCTTTTCGGGGTTCGGCATCCTGATGTACATCCCCGAGGATGACTATTAACCTTCTTTATCAGAGCCTGAGCTGGAACTTGGGCGGCGGCCCGAAGATTGTGCGCACCGATATCTCAACACCGTAGCGCGCCCGCACCTCCTGAAGGAGCCTCAATAACGTATCGCCGTGCGCGCCGAGCGGAAACCTCACGCGCAGCGCCGCGCGCCGCGGCTCGCCCTCCACCTTCGGGTAGAAGCGCTCGGAGACGCGCAGGCCCCAGCGCCCGATCTCGCTCTTGAGGAGCGATACGGCCTCCGTTAGGGCTCTGATGTCGGGCGAGGTGAGCTCGATTATGATCCACTGATCGGTGATCTTCGGCCTGATGGCGTACCTGTAGGAGACGTCCGGGAAGTCCTGCATAACGGTGGGCAGCAGCTCGATGAACCGCTTCGCTGCCGCCTCGCCGCCGAGCAGAACCAGCGCCTCGCGCTTCTGTGACAGCACCTCGGCGATGAACCTCCTCGACATCGGAATGAATCCGCCCGCACCGACGTACGTCGTTGGCCGGTAGATCACTCGACGCCACCCTCGGCCGCGCAGCACGGCCAGCGGCATGCGGCGTGCGAGGTCGATCACGGCCTCGGTCGCCCTCTCGAGGGCCGCGAGGTCGGGCGATGATAACCACACGCGCACAATAGTCGGTGAGCTCGGGATGCCGGGCGGAATGCCGCGGCGCTGAAGCTCGAACATGTCAGAGCCCCGCCAGCAGCTTTCTCTTGACGTGCTCCTTCAACTTTTTCCTCTCCTCAGCCGGCAGGTCGCCGAAGAACCTATTGACCCAGCCCTCGGCCAGCCCCTCTGCCCATCTATCCACGAACGCGAGCCGCCGCTCTATCTCCTCCGGCGTCTGGAAAGCCTGAAAGAAGCCCGCCCTCCTCAGCGACTTCAGGATCGGCTCCTCAAGTATCAGCGTCGGCCTGTTCATCAGGGCCTCGAGCAGTGGTCCGGCCATCAGCTTTTCGTGTGCGCCGAAGGAAATAAATATTCCCCCGACAGAAAAAGGCGGTCAGAAGTCGCTGAGCGGCAGCGCTATTGCGTACTGCTGTCCCGTCGGCTTCGTCACGATCTTCTTGATCTTCGCCTTGATCACGATGGCGGGCGGCCGCTCCCTCCTCAGGCGGACCCAGATCGGATGTGTGTCGTCGATCACGATGATGATGCCCTCATCGCTGCGCGCTATGTATCGCCCGTCCGCCGCCCGCACGAACTGGAGCTCAAGTACGTCGCCCGGCTCGACCTTGCGGCCGAGGATGTTCATCACCATCACCCTGAACTCAACTGTACATCATGTGAGACTGCCTGATGTAGCGGTGACACATAACGACGGCCGCCGCCAGATTGGTCAGCCACATGAGCACGTCGTCCTCCCTCATCTCCCTCATCAGCTCGGCGAGGTAGAAGGGCAGTCCGAGCAGAAGGACCTCGGGCTGGACGTTCGATTCGAGAAGCTTGTGATACATGCTCTTCATGATGTCGATCTCTGAGCCGCTTCTGATCTCGATCCACCTTATGCCGGGTTTCTGATCGGAACTCATGCTCTCCCCGATGAAAACGAACCGCCATGCCTTAAGCTTTGGTTGAGCTACCGTTGTTCTTGTGCTTCGGCTTCAGGCGCAGGAGGTTGTGACAAAGCGGGCAGCGCAGCTTGCCGTTGATTATGTCGACGCTGAGGTGATGAATGTATAGTCTGTCGCGCGAGCAGTAGTAGAACCCCTCGGTGTATCGCCTCGCGATGACCACCATGCGTCCGTCGAGCATCCGGATCACTTCCATTCCGGCATCACCTCCTCAAGCCCGCCGCCGCACGAGCACCTACTCTTCAGGCGCGCGGCGCACGCGGAACAGTACGTCGCGTCGCACGAGTCGCACCGGAATCTCACGTCGTATGTGGTGTAGCAGAACCAGCACCAAGGGATCACACCTCTTCCCCCGAAGAGGCGAGAAAAAATGTTTGGTTTTGCTCGCTAGGGAGGAGAGTTCACTCTTAACGGTGCTCGCTTGCTCGATGTGTTCTCTACGTCGAAATGCTCGCTTGGGCCGGATGTTCTCTTCTGTGTGTGCTCGCTTTATAAGAATGTTCTCTACCCAACATTGCTCGCTCTCATGGAATGTTCTCTTGACATGTGTGCTCGCTCCTATTCATGTTTTTCCCTGTCTGATCGCCTCGAGCAGCTTCTCGTCCGGCACCTGATCCGGGTCACGCTTCGGCGGTATATATGGCGTGTGGGCGCGGTACGCGCTCACGTCGAGCCCCTCGTCCTCACGCATCAGCTCGGCCGCGTGGCTGACGAGCAGGGCGGCGAGCCAGTACACCGCGCGCCACCACGCCTCCGTTTCGTTCATCTGCCGCACCTTCATGTAGTACTCCATCTTCGCGCGGGCGAGCGGCACGTAGTATGGGTCGTTTCCTTTCATCACCCTCTGCGCCGCAAAATGTATCGGCCCCTTATACTGTATGCGCCCCTTCGCCTTCTGTCCGGCGCGCGGCTTGCCCTCCGGTGTGAAGCCGAGGATCGCCTTCGCCTTGCCGGCGCTCGTCGCGATGTGCGGGTCGACGTTTCCGAGTATGTAGAGCGCGAACACCGGACCGAGCCGCGCGTTCCTCACAGCCCGCACGATCGATGTGAACTGCCCGACCGGTGTCTGCTCCACAACGCCTTCTATAAACCGCCGGATACTATTCTTCGCGCGCAGCGACTTGCTCAGCATGTCGAGGATGTACTGGTTCGTCGACTGGTACCGCAGGATCTTGTAGCGCTGTGTGTCACGCTTCGCCCTCTCGTAGAGCTCCATCAGGACGTTCAGGTCGGCATGTGTGAAGCCGTACTTCTCCTGGAAGACGCACTTCTCGTCGAACACCAGAACCTCAATGGTCCACTTCATCTTCTTCTTACCTCGCCTCTCCACCACATCCTCCTCACCGCGCGGCGCCTGAATGATCCGGAGCTTCGCGTAGTTGCCCGTCTTCTCCGTGTACTTTCTCATCGCCTCTATGGCCTTCTTCGGATCATCATACACACCCAAAACTCTCATGTTTCCATCCCCCGAACAAAAAATAACGAAGCCCTCAAGATCTTTTCATTCGGATACCTCAACAACTTCGATCTTTCCGAGGCGCCCTGCGCTGCGCAGGATTTTGCTGAAGATGCCGGACATCATCCTGTCCCACTGCTCTCTCGTCAGACCCAGCCTCTCGGCGGCATCAACAGCCCTCAGCTCGCCGCGGAAGTACTGCCGCAGGACGGGGATGTAGTCCGGCACGAAGATGCTCTCCAGCCTGAATTCCACCCGCACTACCGTTGGCATGTTTCCATCCCCCGATCAAAAATCTACGTTGTCGGGACGTATTTCTTGATGACCTCGAACCTCCTCGGGTCACCCTGGAGAAGTCCCACAATATGATAGATGAAGTTCGCCGTCACCGTCGCGAAGCTCAGCAGGGCGGCCCTGATTCCGTGCTTCCAACCCATGACTCTGCCTACCGAGTACCCTCGAAAACCGTGCCACAGAGCCAGCGAAACATAGGACAGAATTACCGAGTGGGGAGGCAGCTCGATGATGCCTAACGGCACCAGTACGGCACCGGCGGTCGCCACAGCATAAACGAGCAGACCGATGGATTCGGCTATAGCTATGGTGATCAGGCTGGAGACCGGTAGCATCCGGTGCCTGATCAGGTGAATGTGGCCCCAAAGCCAGCGCCTCCTCTGCTTCATGGCGTCTTTTGCATTCAACGGTGGTGTTATGTAGACGCGTTTATTGCTTGCAAAGATCTTGAACCTTTTGCTCGCATTGTGCATAACGTACATGTCTTCCGCCAACGCATGCGCAGCCTTATGCAGGAAGAACAAGTCCTCTGAGCTGATCAGGACGTATCTTCTCGGCTCGTAGCTGATCTCGCGGTCGGCGCGTGCGGAGAACACCATGCCCTCGCCGTGCCCCCACACGGGCCTTCCGACATTCGTAAAGAAAAGGCAGGTCATGTGGCACGCGACCGGCCTCTCATAGTCCGGAAAGAGGTGGCCTATCGGGCGCGGTGTGATAGTGCCGATCATCACGTCCGCATCGACGGTGATCGCTTCCATGAAGAACTCGCGGCTTGGTGTGCTGTCGTCGTCTGCCTGCACGACTATGTAGTCATCGTCCAGCTCGCCGCGCCTCCACATCTCTACACGGAGCCGGCGCGCGTACTCAAGGCTTCGCGACTTATACAGACAAGTGGACTGAAAGCTGGCCGGCACTATGATGACTCTATCACACTCGAATTTCATGTCTGGTCTGTAATGCTTTTCATCTATCAACACCCATGTCTCGACAGGAACCGGCAGATTGTATGATTTGACCGAGCGAAATATTGTGTTCACTTCGTTCACGTTTCCGATGGTCGGTATCTGGAATATCACCTTCGAGACTCTCTTACGTCGACCAAGCCGCCTTTTCCTGATGTGGTACACGACATGTCCTGCTGCGACCAACGACGTGTAGAGGAACGGCGTGTACCACATCGCCTCAACAATCGCAGATATCATGCTTCCATCCCCCGAACAAAAATCGATCTGACCTCCTCCCCGCCCTAAAGGGCGAGGGTTCCCTTAGGGCGGTTCACAGGTTTGTGGTTTACCGCCTTCATCCTCACGACTTCATAGCTAGTGGGCGCTCTGCGCGCCCACCCAGCTCCGTTCGTCCAGCGGTAGACCACGGGCTGGGCCTTCAGCCCATTACCCCTATCCCTCACCGTGGGGAGCCCTCTGCCCACGGCTCCTAGGGACTCGGGGATATGTAAATCTTAAAAGCGAGTTTAACACAAATAATAAAGAATTATATAAGGCAAGTGCAGTTATTAAATCATATTCTGAGTCTGCGACGTCAGATACAACGTGAGCTGTTCTTTTATTCTCTTTTCCGCAATCTTAACATATAACTCATCTATCTCGAAGCCAATATAATCTACCCCAAGTCTTATGCAGGCTATTGCGGTGTTGCCTATTCCCATGAATGGGTCTAGGACAAGCTTTGTCTTCTGTAAACCATGCAGCCTTATACACATCTCTGGTAACTTCGGCGGGAAAGTTGATGGGTGTGGCCTCTCCTTTTCTCTGGATTGTATAGTTTCATAAGGTATGAACCATGTATTTCCTCTATCCCTTAAGTCTCTAGTGGCGGATTTCCATCTACCTATGTTACTTTTATCTTGATATGGGACCCCTATGGCAAGCTTATCTAGTTTCACATCCCCCCTCTTTGTGAAGTGAAAGATGTATTCGTGATTAATAGCTAGGTACCTATCGCTGTTTATGGGTTTATAATGACCAACCGCTATATCCCCTTTAATATTTGGATAATCGCCCACATCCTTCTTTTCGATGGCTATTGACTTAATCCAATGAATGACGTTTTGCAGAACGAAGTGCTTCCTAAATCTGAAGGCTGCCTCCCAAGCAACCCATGGGTCCGAGAAGCTATATCCCATATTTAAGAAAAATGAACCGTCATCCGCTAACACTCTCTTACATTCTTTGGCGACCTCTTCCATCCAATCTAGATATTGTTCCCTCGGTATAGTGTCGTCATACTTGTTATACTTTATTCCTAGATTGTAAGGTGGCGAAGTGACTATAACATCTACTTCTCCGTCTTCTAGGAATTTTCTCATACCTTCTAAACAATCCATACAATATATCTTGTTTTTCTCACACTTCATTTTGCTCAACCTCCGCATAGTTAATTGCCTTTGCTCTCCCCCTCATACTCTCTACAAGTTGCTGTATTTTATGTCTTTGTTCACTATGTGTTAG
>Ga0105163_1001557_pt1 | contig 11930 bp, 11 predicted proteins | sample JNZ110809AmetaG_FD_81531 | JGI IMG/M metagenome (GOLD analysis project Ga0105163, IMG submission 81531) | Hot spring microbial communities from Jinze hot spring, China to study Microbial Dark Matter (Phase II) - JNZ 110809A | ecosystem: Environmental > Aquatic > Thermal springs > Hot (42-90C) >... | reverse complement strand
TCTACGACCTTAGCACTCTCTTCTGTTGATGGCCTACCTGCTCTTCTATCTATAACTATGTCACCATCTATAGTTGCAAAATTACCCCTTGCAACCACGTCAAGCTCTCCTACTTCTATATCCTCTCCCAACGCTTCGAGAATGCCTCGACCAATTTGATATTTGATGGGGTCATATCCGAAAAGTCCAAGATGTCCTGGTCCACTACCCGGTGTTATCCCGTGCATAACAGGTATCGTTTGACCAAGATCACTGAGTTGAGCAAGCTTGTCTAAATTTGGTGTGTTCGCTTTCATAAGTGGTGTTACACCTTCTTCGTTTGGTAAATCACCAATACCATCCATAACAAGCAGAACAATCTTAGAAGCATTCGGCGAGATTAATTCATGAACAAACTCCTGTTTGTCAAAATTCATACAGTCTACCTCCTTCAACAAAATTCATAGCGAAACTTAGTGATATTATTCACATATAATTATACCATATTAGGAACATTATACCAGATGGTGTATAACTAAATTTTCCAAAGTCCGTTCTCCATTAACAGATATTCCTTTCCATCTTTGATTCCGTACACATTCATCTTATCATTTCCAACCATAAAATCCACATGTGTAAGACTCATATTTATGCCATCCTTTTCCGGGTCACCGCTGAAATCTTCGACGCATGTTGGGTAGGCTCTACCCAGAGCAAAATGTGAGGCAGCATTTTCATCGTACAACGTGTTGTAGAATATCCTACTGAGTTGATAGATTGGGGAGGTTATGTCAACAAGAGCAACCTCGCCTAAGTAGGATGCTCCTTCATCTGTGTTGATAAGTTCTTTCAACACATCTTCTCCCTTTTCTGCACCAAAATTAACTACCTTACCGTCCTTAAACTCAAACCAGAAGTTGTCGATTATGTTACCCTGGTAAACAAGAGGCATACTGCTGGATATCCTTCCGTTGACTCCATATTTCGATGGCGCAGTAAAGACCTCTTCTGTTGGAATGTTTGGGAGGAACGGCACACCATTCACGTCGTGTTCTATACCACTCAACCAAAGATGTTTCTTTGGAAGCTCTACTCTCAAATCTGTGCCAGGTCCTTCGTACCTTAAAGCTTCAAATTTCATATTGTTAAGATAATCTTTTCGATTTTTTAGTCTCTCCAAATGAGCAAGGAGTTTTTCATAACCTGCTTCGTCTATCCTTGCCATGAAGAGGATGTCTTTCCATAAATGAGTTATATCTTCTGTTCCGTAAACTTTCTTAGCCCATTCTGGATTTGGCACACCTGCTACACACCATCTGTTCTTATTCATCATTGTCCTTTCCATTATTTCCTTAAATGCTATCTGCCTTGCTTTGGTAGCAGCTCCTATTCTATTTGCTGGAACATCTGATAGTAAATCCGCATAGGAGCCTACAAGTGAAATCGTAGCTGCACCATCGTCTAGAAAACTTTTTGCCATTTCAACTTCCCAGTTATATACATTTGTAATAACATCTTCCGGAGCTTTCAGAAGTTTCTGTCTTGTTATATACGTGTCGTTCCAAACAACGAGAACTTCCTTCGCACCAAGGTCGTAAGCTTGTTCTACAAGTATCCTAACAAAGTCCTTATGGTCTACAGAAGCATTCACAACGAGCTTTTGACCATTTTGGAGGTTCACACCTACTTTTAAGATAGCCTGTGCATAGTTTACCAGCAAGTTCTTCTCCATGATGTAACACTTCTCCTTTCATCGTTCTTTTATATGTTAGTCTGCTTGAAATAAGGTCAAAATCAATCCCACAATTAAAGAGAAAAAGCCTATGTCGGAGGCATAGTTTGTTAGTGAGACTAAAAAACCTATTAAACAAAGCACATAGAATTTCAATAGATTGGCGAAAAGCTTGCCAAGGTTACGTTCGAGGATGAAAAGCGAATACTCGTTATGGCTGGCGCCCAAAGATAGTATGAGCAATCTGAAGCGCCTGTCGATGGAATAAACTCCTACAAGCAATTTGTATATTAGAAACACTGTCGATAACATTGCAAAGAGTGCAAAGGCAATTATCAAGTTGTCAACGTAGTACCAAAGCAATGTAAGTAACCCGAGTGTCATTATGTCATTGAAAAAATAGAGAGTTTGATAGCGAAATCGTGGTCTTTTAGAAATTACACCAAAGGAAATAACTACAGCAAAAAAGCTCCCGATAAGCGTGCTTATCAGGGAGCCAAAGATTATGTTTAAAAATGTCTTAATCATTTCTCTTTATTTTCCTCCGAATGCTTTTCTTGCTTTGTTTGAACATCTTTAAATAGCTCAGCTATTGCTCCTACCGACGAAAGGACAGATGATGTTTCCAAAGGTAGGAATATCTTAGTTGCCTGACCGTTAGCAACTTCCTTGAGCGTTTCAAGATATTTTATTGCTATGAGATCATTTGTTGGATTACCCTCATGGATGGCTTTAAACACACTTGTTATAGCAAGTGCCTGACCTTCAGCTTCAGCGATAAGTCGATATTTGTTCGCCTCGGCAACTCTTTTAATTGCCTCAGCCTCACCTTCTGCTTTCAGAATCGCTGCTTGTTTTTCTCCCTCAGCTTTGAGAATTTCGGATTGTCTGATACCTTCTGCTTCAAGTATGGCTGCTCTCTTTGTCCTCTCAGCCTTCATCTGCTTACTCATTGCTTCCATAATGTCTTTCGGTGGGTCGATTTTCTTAATTTCAACACGCGTAATTCTTATACCCCATTTATCGGTCGCCTCATCGAGAACTGTTCTTAACTTAGTATTTATACTCTCTCTTGACGTTAGTGTTTGGTCAAGTTCGAGTTCACCTATCACATTTCTCAAATTCGTCTGAGCAAGCTTGATAGTGGCGAACTCAAAATTACTGACATTGTAAACAGACTTGAACGCATCTGTTACCTCGTAATATATCACAGCATCAACAACTACGACAACATTATCTTTTGTAATAACTTCCTGAGGAGGAACGTCTATTACATGTTCTCTCATGTCAACTTTGATCATCCTGTCGAAGAAAGGAACTATGAAGTGCAGACCAGACTTAACTTCTTTCTTGAACTTTCCCAATCTTTCAATTAACCCCCGCTCGTATGGCCTTACAATCCTGATTCCTGTTGCTGCAATAATCAGAAGTAAAAATGCAATTGCAATTAGCACGACATACATGTTTTTCCCCTCCTTTTTGGTTTTGGAAATACTATAAATTATCTGACTTATTCTCCTTTAAATTCTCAAACTCTTTCGGTTTAAAGACTGGGCGAACAACGACATGAGCGCCTTCCACTTTTTCGATTATCACCTTTTCTCCGCTTTGTATTACTACATCATCATCAACAGATACAGCTCGCCACATATCACCGCTTACCTTGACTACGCCTTTTCCCAACTTATTATCAATTTGTTCTATAACTATTGCTTCTTTTCCAATGATTTCATCAACATTGATACTTCTTACTTCTTCGCCTGTTATTTTCTTGGCAAGTTTTCTTGTGGACAAAACTAGTATACCCGACACCACTATAAATGTAAGAAGCTCAAAGATAGTGTTCTCGTAAAAGTAGGCAACAATGGCAGCTGCTAAGCTGCCAAGGCCAAACCAGAATACGAAAAATGTTGGTGTGAATATCTCCAAAACCATTAGCAAAACGCCTAAGATAATCCAAAACGCTACCGGTGAAATTATAAAATCCCCCCTTAGAAGCCACGTTGGAAAAGCTACAAAAACCAATACACAATGTTACAACCTACCTTAATCTTTTCCAACAATGGCTAATAACTAAACATTACTGGACATTTATGTTGTAAACGTCCCTCATAAAATTTACAAATTGCTCGACAATTGTGGGGTCAAAGAATGTTCCTGCTAGACTTTTTATTTCCTTTAGAGCTTGCTGTGGAGTTTTAATTTCACTGTCCCAATCAGCTGATGCAAAATTTGTCACCTCGTCGTAGTAATTCAGTACAGCAATTATTCTTGCAAAGTATGGTATTTCTTCACCTTTCAGTTTATCCGGAAATCCTTTTCCATCCCATCGTTCATGGTGATGTCTGACGGTTGGGATATATTTCCATAGGCTTTCGTGTATTGTTAGGTAAATAGTTCCCATCGTCGGGTGATCCTCGTAGTGAGCTTCAAATGTTCTTAATCGTGTTGGCGAATAAAGCATCAGTTGTTCAATGGCTATTTTACCCACGTCATGTAAAAATGCGTGATTTCTAAGTTCTTGGATATTTGATTCATCCCAGCCAAGATACCGCGCAAATTCTTCAGCTAGCTTGGCAACCCGTTGAGAATGGGAAAATCCATTCTTGTCTTCTACCTCTGTTAGGACGATTATATTTACAAAAAGTGACCTCAAAAGCTCTTCCATTTGTTTGTCTTGGGGTGCAAACAAACCTGCCTTTTTTGCATAGTATTGCAAGATGAAACCATAATCATATTCGTTATCTTCAAACTGTGCTAACAATTTCCCGTTTTCTCTTATCACTATATAACCGTTCTCTTTCGATATACAAATTCCAATACTTGAATCCTCACATATTGGTTCTTTACCAAACGCCTCTTTGAAAAGTTTTACAAGTTCTTCCGGTAACAAATTCCCACCACCTTTTGCTGACCGCTCAAATTAGTAAGTCAGAGATATACTTCTGGAATTTATTTCCCCCGTAATCTTTGTTATGAATTCTTCAACTTCCACATCATGGATGTCTCTTCCTTCACGTGTCCTAACTGAGATTTTTCCAGATTCTTTCTCTTTCTCTCCAACGATTATCATATATGGCACTTTCCTCATCTGATTTTCCCTTATTCTGTACCCAAGGGTCTCATTACGGTCATCAAGTTCTACCCTTATGCCGGTCTTGTCAAACTTTTCTGATAGCTGCTTTGCGTAATCAACATACTTTTCCGAGACAGGTAGTACAACGACTTGAACCGGTGCAAGCCATGTTGGGAACGCACCAGCGTAATGCTCAATAAGAATACCAAAAAATCTTTCAAGGGAACCGTATAGCGCCCTGTGAATCATAACTGGCCTTTTTTCTGTTCCGTCAGCATCTTTGTATGTGATATCAAAGCGTTCAGGCATTTGGAAATCTACCTGGATAGTTGCACACTGCCATTCTCTGCCAATCACATCTTTAACATGGAAATCAATTTTTGGACCGTAAAATGCGCCCTCTCCTTCTGCAACAACATACGGAACTTTTGTTTCTTCCAAGGCGTTCCTAAGCGCCTGTGTAGCTTTTTCCCAAGTCGCTTCATCACCCATATGGTCTTCAGGCATTGTGCTGAGTGTTGCACGATAAGTGAAACCAAAGATGCTGTACAGTTCGTCAATAAATTTAACAACGTTGGTGACCTCTGCCACAACCTGGTCTTCTCTACAAAATATATGCGCGTCATCTTGTGTAAACGTCCTTACTCTCAATAGTCCGTGTAAAACCCCACCGCGTTCGTACCTGTGAACCCTACCGAATTCGAACAACCTGATTGGAAGGTCTTTGTATGAAACAGGTTTGTTTTTATAAATCAGGATGTGACCAGGACAGTTCATTGGTTTCACAGCGTAGGTAACTTCTTCTTTTTCTGTGAAATACATATTGTTCTTGTAATGGTCCCAGTGTCCACTTTGACGCCACAGTTTTTCGTGCATTATTAAAGGAGTTCCCACTTCTTTGTAGCCATACTTTTTGTGCAATTTCCTTGAAAGATTCATAAGCTCCAGAAGAACTGTCATACCGTACGGTAAAAATATAGGCATACCTGCAGCAACATCAGTGTTTATAAAGAACAATTCAAGTTGAGGTCCGAGTTTTCTATGATCTCTCTTTTTTGCTTCCTCGAGCATTTTCAAGTAGTTTTCAAGGTCTTCTTTTTTTGCAAATGCTGTACCATATATTCTTTGCAGCATTGGATTTTTTTCATTACCTCGCCAATAAGCACCAGAAACAGAAAGCAACTTAAAATGCTTCACCTTGCCAGTGCTTAGCAAATGTGGTCCTCGACAAAGGTCAATGAATTCACCCTGTTTGTAAAAACTTACTTTTTCATCAGGAATTTCCTCTATAAGCTCTACTTTATAAACCTGTCCCCTTTCCTTCATTAACTCTATTGCCTCAGCTTTTGGTAACTCAAATCTTTCTATTTTCAAGTCCTCTTTAATTATTTTCTTCATTTCTTCTTCTATCTTTGCTAAGTCTTCTTCCGTTATTTTCACGTCTTGAATGTCAAAATCGTAGTAAAACCCATTTTCAATAGTTGGACCGATACCAAGTTTAACCTTGTCAGCACCGTAAATTCTCATAACAGCTTGGGCCATTATATGTGACATCGTATGCCTGTAAATTTCTGCTGCTTCTGGTTCTTCTAACTTTACTATTTTCAACTCGCAATCGAAGTCGATAGGTCGTTCCAAATCCCACAACTGACCGTTGACGATAGCCCCTGCGGCATTCCTCCATAGACCCTCGGAAATTTCTCTCGCTATTTGACCCGGTGTTACAGGTCCGTCGTAAATTTTTATACTCCCATCAGGTAATCTCACTTGCATAATCATCGGGCACCTCCAAACTCGAGTTTTTTGTATATGTAAACAAATAATGCGCAATTTACAAGAAAGCCGTAAAGTAAAGCGACTGGTTCATAAAAGTAGTATGGAAGTAAGAATAAAACTGCCTGTAGTAAAGATGCGCTCCAAGGATAGTAAAATGTGTCTCTATACAATTCTATCACAATAATGACAGATGTTAGGATAACCCAGATAATCGTCAATCTCTGGTATGAAAAACTTTGGTAGAAAAGAGAAAACAAAAAAAGTCTTATTACTTTCGACTTTAAGCTTCTCTCATCAATTTCTGGAAGAGATTCAAGAAGAAAATACAACGGCACAAGTGTAAAGTATTCTCTGAAAACATTATCAACAAAAACCGAAATAATGGAAACAACCCACAGCACAAATTCCATGTTCGCACCTCAACACTTTAAATGGAAGTCAAAACTTTACAGTCCTATTTGCTCGGATATCTCTTTCATGGCTTCTAAAGCAAGTGAGTAAAATTCTTCTAATGTAAGTCCGATATTCTCGCAAGATTTCATCTGGTCCCTATTTGCACCTTTTGCGAATCCTTTTTCTTTAAACCTGTTTAGCAGAAACGGAACATCAACAAAAGCGAGTTTCTTTTCTGGTCTTATCAACGCGGCAGCTACTATGAAACCACTCGTTGGATCAACGGCATAAAGCGCTTTCTCCATAAGAGTTTCAGGTACTTTCTTTTCACAATGTGCAAGGATGGCATCTTTTATCTCTTGGCTTACAGAGTCACCAAGAATCTCGACACTTCTGAATCCGTGTTCTTCTGGTTTGTCCTTTGTATAATCATAATCAAGGTCGTGTAGCAACCCTGCAAGTCCCCATGTTTCTTCATCTTGTCCAAAATGGCGAGCTAAACGCCTCATAATGGCTTCACAAGCCAGGCAGTGGTTAATCAAGTTTTTGTTGGATAAATGGGTTTTAAGTAGCTCCAGAGCTTCTTCTCTTTTCAAAGCAATCCCTCCATAACAAAATTACTTTCAAATTTTATCTGTTGTCTACGTATCTTTAATTAAGTATACCACAAAACGTGGTATAATAAAACATGAAATTTAAAAAGTAGATTGTTAAACTTATCTGGAGGGATTGCTTTGGTTTTGGATCTTCATACGCATACAACTGCATCAGATGGTACTCTAAAGCCAATGGAACTTGTGGAAAAAGCAAAATTGATAGGATTAGAGGTGCTCGCAATAACTGACCATGATACAATAACTGGGTTCCATCAAATTGATGAGACCGTTTACAAAGACCCAAAGTTATTACTTATTCGAGGAGTGGAAATCAGTGCGGAATATCCAACCGACAGCTTGCATATCTTAGGTTACAACTTCGACAATTCGGAAAAAGTCGAAAAAGTATTAAATGAGTTAATCGAATATCGCAACAAAAGAAACGAACTAATTCTTGAAAAGATGAATCAACATGGATTCAAGCTTACAATGGAAGAACTAAAAGAAGTGGCAAAGGGCAAAGCGATTGGTAGACCCCACTTTGCTCGTCTGATGGTGGAAAAAGGATACGTGCAAAGCATGGAAGAGGCGTTCCAAAAATATCTAAAAGATGGTGGATTATTTTTTGTTGAGAAAAAAAGACTGAAGCCAGAGGAAGCCATCGAATTGATAAAAGAATCAGGTGGCATCGCCATATTGGCACACCCATACCAAACACTTCACGAGGGTAAACCTTATCCAATAGCTCCGGAAATTGAAACTCTTGAAGATTTGATTAAATATTTGGTCTCAAAAGGTTTGGACGGTGTGGAGGCGTATTATTCAACACATTTGCCCGGTCAGGTAGAAGAATTATTAAGAATCGCGGAAAAATACAATTTGGTGGTCACCGCAGGAAGTGACTTCCATGGAGATAACAGACCCAATATAAAGCTTGGAATGAACATTCCATTCAGACATATCGGTAAGTTCTTATCCAGGTTGTTCTGAAAATAAGTATACAAATGGTGGTGTGATAATGAATCGAGATAGAGAAGTTAAAGACTACAAGTTAGAAAACACGAATGGAATAACTGAGAAAATAATCACCGAGATAATGAACGAGCTCGACGCTGAGCAGAGAAATGCAGTTTTAAACTCTTTTGGTAAGAGTGTTGTCATAGCAGGTCCTGGTAGCGGGAAGACCCGTGTAATCACTTACAAAATTGCATATCTTCTCGGAAATGGAGTAAAACCTTCGGAAATACTCTTAGTTACATTTACTCGAGCTGCAGCAAAAGAAATGATAGAGCGAGCACAGAAAGTAACTAAAAGAGAGCTCTCTGGAATGCTTTCAGGAACGTTTCACCATGTGTGTAATGTTTTGCTTAGACGTTATGGTTCAAGCATAGGTCTCAAACCAAACTTTACAATCCTAGATGAGGATGATTCTGTAGATTTGATGAAGTTGGTCAGAAGTCGTTTTGTAACATCAAAGCAGATGAGTAAAGCACTCCCAACTCCGAACGAGCTTTACTCATTATACTCTTTTATGAACAATACCCTGCAAACTCCATATGAAGTCATAGTTAAACGTGCAAAAAGATGGATAAACGTCATTGATGTGATTGAAAATATATTTAAAGAGTATGCCATTGAAAAAGAAAAACAGAACGTCTTAGATTACGACGACCTGCTGCTTAAGATGCTTATGCTTCTCGAAGAAAAACCTGATGTTCGTGAACGTATTTCGTCTCAATTCAAATGGATTTTAGTTGATGAATTCCAAGATACAAATATACTGCAATTGAAAATCGTTCAGCTTTTAAGTCAGGTTCACAACAATCTTTTTGTCGTAGCCGACGATGCGCAAAGTATATACTCATTCAGAGGGGCACGATTTGAAAACGTTAAAGAGATTATGGAAGGTGCTAATGTGTTTAAAATACAAACCAACTACAGAAGCACTGATAAAATAGTTGAGTTAGTGAATTCAATGATACCAAGGTCATCAGTGCCTAAGAAATTAAGAGCAGTTCGTTATAGTTCCCAAAAACCTGTCGTTGTTAATACTTATGACCATTTTGATGAAGCGCGATTTGTTGCTCAAAGAATTATCGAGCATGTGAACGACGGCGCAAACTACAGTGATATAGCTGTAATCTACAGAGCCCATTCCCACTCGTTGGAATTACAGTTGGAACTTTCAAAAAATAACATCCCTTTCAAACTACTCTCAGGTCTCAGATTTACGGAAACTGCTCACGCAAAAGACGTTATAGCATTTTTGAAGATTTTGGAAAATCCTTACGAGGTTATTTCATGGATGAGAATCTTGAAAATGCTTGAAAACGTAGGAGATGTAAAAGCTGAAAGGATTGCAAATGAAATAACATCGACAGAAGACCCTATAGGACGGTTCTTAAGTCTTAATGTTAAGAGTGCTAACATAGATGTACTGAAAAACGTTATTTACAACTCTCTTGGTAAAGGTCCAAGCGAGCAGATAAGAAATTTCTATGAAGATTTTTATCAAAGCATTCTTGAATACCACTACCAAGATTTCCGAGACAGAGAGGAAGATATTGAAAGGCTTATTGAAATGGCATCGTTTTACAATTCTACAGAGGAATTCCTAAGCGAGCTAATAATATCTGAGGCAAGAGAAGCTGAACTTGACAGAAACGAAGATGAAGGCGGGAAAGTAACGTTGACAACAGTCCATCAAGCAAAAGGTTTAGAGTGGAAGATAGTCTTTGTCATAGGTGTCAATCCAGGTGATTTCCCACACTTCTTGGCTCTGAAAGATGGTTCTCTTGACGAAGAAGAAAGGCTATTTTACGTTGCAATAACCAGAGCTAAAGATATGCTTTATATAACTCATTCCGTTTTTTCTCGAAGCGACTACTTTAAGACAGGAAAAATTGAACGTGACTTTGTTGAGGATATACCTCCTTACTTAGTTGAATATTGGAGGGTCAGATAAACAAAATGGAAGAAAAAGAAAAACGTGTTCTTTGGTTTATTGGAACAAGCGGTTTTTCGTTCGACGACTGGGTAGGAACAGTGTATCCTGATTATATTAAATCCAGCGAGATGTTTAATTATTATTGGCAGAATTACGGTTTCAATGCAGTGGAGTTAAACTATACATTCTACCAAATGCCTTCATATAGAACCATAGTATCTTTATTGAGAAAGTCGCCTCCAGGTTTCAAATTCGCACTAAAACTTCATAGTTCTATAACACACGATGGAAACATAGAAAATCTCAAGGATTTCCTAAAGAACACAAGTGTTATAAAGCAGGAAGGTAAAATGGTAGGTTACCTTGCCCAATTTCCGTATGTGTTTAAATACTCTAATGAACACGTTGAGTTTTTAAAGAAGCTTGCTGAAGAAATAACAAGCAAGGAAATTGAACTTTTCGTAGAGTTTAGAAACTCGACGTGGGTAAAAAGGGATGATGTTTGGCTTTTGCTGAAAGAATTCAGTCCTTATCTCCACATAGTCGTTGTCGACCTTCCGAAATTACCAGGTTTGTATTCTTTTAGTACTGAGTACAGTGCAAAAGAAGATTCCACGTATATCCGTTTACATGGTCGAAATCCGAAATGGTTTACTGCTGACGAAAAAACGCGTTACGATTACAATTACTCGGAATCCGAGCTGAGAGAGATTGCTAGCGAACTTCTTTCGTTACCGTCAACAAAGCGATTTGTTTTCTTCAATAACTGCTACCGTGGACAGGCTTTGAAAAACGCTGTAATGTTTAGAACCCTTGTAGGTGGTGAGAAAATTGGAATCTTCCAAATTTTCCGAGATGAAAAATAATTCGGATATTGAACGATTTGAGAAACTCGATGGTCAAAATAATTGGAACGATGAGAAAAAGTTAATAAGAGCCCTAGCAAAGGGTGATGAAGGAGCTTACAGATATCTGTATAGAACCTACGGTCCAAAGATAGGTGCTTTAGTTAAAAGTTTCTTAGGCTCAGATGATGTCGACGATGTAATTCAAGAAGTTTTTCTTCGAGTTTACAAAGGGGTCAAGAAATTCCGTGGTGATTCGAAGTTAGCAACGTGGATTTACAAAATAACAATGAACGTATGTAACAACCTATATAAGAAGTTAAAGCGCAGAAGTATACTGACTGATTTTGAACAATCAACGGATGACGAAGAGTTCAGTGAATACCACAGTCAGGTCAGTTCTGAGGATGATATTAAAAAGACCTTGTCAGATGAGGAAATTATGCAAAAATTGAATGAAGCTTTAGCTAAATTAGATCCTGAAGATAGAGCTATTTTGTATATGAAAGAAGTTGACGGTTTAACATATGCAGAAATCGGGAAAATACTGGACAAACCCGAGGGAACAATAAAGAGTAAGTTACAT
>Ga0105163_1001551_pt1 | contig 11959 bp, 11 predicted proteins | sample JNZ110809AmetaG_FD_81531 | JGI IMG/M metagenome (GOLD analysis project Ga0105163, IMG submission 81531) | Hot spring microbial communities from Jinze hot spring, China to study Microbial Dark Matter (Phase II) - JNZ 110809A | ecosystem: Environmental > Aquatic > Thermal springs > Hot (42-90C) >... | reverse complement strand
TTGTACGGTGGCGAGGAATATGAGCTTGTAGTAACCATAAACCCGGGGCGTTGGGACGCGGCGGAAAAAGCCGTGAGACAAGTGGGTGGAAATTTAATTAATATTGGAAAGGTTACGGCTCAAAAACGGGTGATCCTAGCGGTTAAAGGTGAAAAACGTGTTATAAAAGCCAAGGGCTGGGAGCATTTCCGAAGGGGTCAAAGATGACAAGCGCGCCCAGCTATCCAACGGTTCGGGAATCCATATTCTACGAGAAACTTGCCGGAGACAAGGTTAAATGCGTTCTTTGTGAAAGACGATGTGAAATTTCAGATGGACAGTTGGGCTTCTGCAAAACTCGAAAAAATTTCGGCGGGAAACTCTACACACTTGTTTATGGAGATTTAAGCGCCATTGAAAGCCGCCCAATAGAGATAAAACCCTTCTTCCATTACTGGCCCGGCTCCACCTCGCTAACTTTTTCTACATGGTCATGCAATTTTGACTGCGTCTGGTGTCAAAATTTTCACTTGTCAAAGGAGCATCCTCAGCCCTCAAAGGCGGTTTATTATCCGCCGGAAAAAATTGTTAAGTTTGCCATCGAAGGTGGAGATGCTGGTTTGTGCGCGAGTTTTCAGGAGCCTACGCTTCTGGCTGATTGGGTTGTTGAAGTCTTTAGCATTGGCAAGCATATGGGGATCAAGTATTGCTGTTTTGTGTCGAACGGCTACATAACCCTTGAGGCTTTGAAGGTGCTTCGTGACGCGGGGTTGGATGGGCTTAAGATTGACGTGAAAGGCGACAGCGAAACCTACAGGCGATATTGTGGCGGAGCTGACGTGGAAAAGGTTTGGCGGAATGCAAAGGAAGCCAAACGTTTAGGATTGCATGTTGAAATAGTGAACCTTGTGGTTAGCGGCGTCAACGACGGTGAAAACACTTTAAACTGGGTTATTGACCAACATCTAAAAAACGTCGGACCGGAAACTCCCCTCCATTTTACTCGCTACTTTCCAGCCTACAAGTTTCACAACCCACCCACAAAAATTGAAACTTTGGAGAAAGCTTACACATTGGCGAAGAAGGCTGGAGTGCTTTATCCCTACATTGGAAATGTGGCGGGACACCCATATGAAAACACCTATTGTCCAAACTGTGGAAAAAAGCTCATAAGACGTTATGGCTATTATGTTTTGGAATACGCTATAACCGCCGAAAACAAGTGTCCAAACTGTCGAACCGAAATTCCAATAGCGGGGAAATATTTGGGAAGACGGTTCTAGGGTTATGCTTCCTTCTGTTTCAAGGTTTCTCTAAGGCTGAAGTATGTGGCGGCGCCTATACCCCTGCCGACAGCCGAAATTAGATAGATTATTCGCAAGCCTAAAACCAAGCCGCATAAACTGATCGTTAGGTCTGATAGGTAGCCGCCTATCAAGGAGCCTATAAATGTAACCGTTCCAATAAGAGGGTGTACATTGCTGTAAAGCTTCCACGATGCATTTCTGGCGTAACGTCCGGCAAGTATGTCGTTACCGTTGCTTGTTCGAAGGCTATGATAACTCCCAAAAAAGCACCATGCATATTAGGATGTAAATGCTGGGCGAGAAAGCATAAGCCAACGGAACAGTGATGTAGCTGAACCGAACAAACAGCAGTAATGGTTTTCGGCCAACAGTATCTGAAAGTCTTCCAGCCCATCCCGTGAAAATTATGGTGAATATTCCCTGCGTTATGGAGAGCAGGCTGTACCCCAACATCGAAGCGCTTAGGACTTTGACTTGGGTTATGGCGAAAAGCGGCCAAGCGATCGACATGAAAAGTTAAAGACTGCACTGCATTTGCAGTATCTAACGAAGTCTGGAGAGAGTTGGCTATCGAACGAACATAAACAACATTTATTTCCTCAGATTTTTCAGCCGCTTTACTACGCTTTTCCATTGAGATCTTGCTTTCATGGCGAAATAATTTAAAGAGAAGTTTAATGTTTCGCTCGCTCTTTTCCCAAGGAAAATTTATATGAGTGAATTTTTGATTCTATTTCAATCTCATTTCAAAGTTTAAAATTTTGGGCGAGAAAGCTATTTTTTGATTCTCCTTTTTCGCTGGCTTTTCCTGACTATAGTGACTGTTGGCTCCTCGTTTATGTGTCTAATTTGGGCGTTTGGATATAGCCGTTCAATATCCCGCTTTATCTTGGCTGAGTCAACGTCTCCATAAGTTTTTACGTCAACTATCGGTTTGCCCTCTTCATCGTATGTTAGGGATACGGTGTACCCTGAACCTATTTCAATTTTTGCTGGTTCCAGTATGAATCCCAAGTCCTCTGGAAGGCTTAATTCAACGTGACTTGGGGTTTCACGTTTCTGTTTTTTCTCTGACATTCTGCCACCGTTAAAAGATGGGGTTATGGAGAGTTTAAAGGTTGTTATTCAAGAATAATTATTGGTTTTACAGTTTCCGCGTGCTAGTGAATCATCAGCCTCTCTTCGTACTTCCTCAAGTATTCGGCGGCTTCGCCTACGTCCATGAATAGTTCGTCCACCCGCTGCACGTCTTCAACAGTTACTTTGTCTTTGTTGAGAGCCTTTGCGTTTTGGGCGGCTAGGCTTAGGAGCTGAACGGCGTACCGCATAGAGCTCTTCGCCCCGACTTCGGCGAGCCTGTTCAAAGCCTCAGGCTCAATTTTGATTTTTTCTTCTGCAGCGCGTATTTTGAGAATTTCTCTTATGCTGTCCAAATCGTATGGTTCTGTGGCAATTATGACGGCGCGGTCTATAAGGTCAAGCGGGAATCCCAACGGACTTTTTATGTCTGTTCCGCGAATGCGCGCCACGCCACGGTTTGTGGCTAGAATTATTATTGGGACAAGCTCGCTTTCCATGGCTCTACTTAGAAAACTGAAAGCCTCTAAATCCAGTAGGTGCGCGTCGTCTATAAACAGTACACCTGGATGGATGAAGGCTTTGCCACTATCCACCCACTCTTTCACTTGCTGGTCAACAGCCATCCGCACTTCGGTGTCAATCTCCTTGGACTCGGAGCCACCGAAAAACAGCGAGAAAAGCCCGCCTGAACGCTGTCTCGCGTTAAGCTCGTCTAAATCTGCCAGCGTCAACATGTAGACAAACTCTTTTTCCTTCAAAACCTTGCCGCTTGGACGGGGAACCTTCCGCCTTGTGTCAACGTCGTAGGTTTTGCCTTTCTGGCTTTCAAGGCAAAGTCCAAGGTTTGCAACTCTACCAGTCTCAGCATCTATCTGGATGACATGCCCCTCAGATATGCCCTCAGCAATTATCTGCTGGGCTATAGATGCACCAGCCTCTATAGTTTTCTCTTCCTCCTTTGTTTTCAAGGTTAACCTAACGCTTTCAGGAATCTTCTGGTATGGGTTGTATGGGTGTGGTGCGGTTCGAATGTCAATCATGGTGACCTCGCCCTCGTAGACTTTACGCATCTCGTGAATTTCAACGCCTATGCATTTCCTTATAGCCTCTATGAGCACTTCGGTTTTCTTCCGCTCAGCACTGTAGATTTCGCTTCCGCTCATCTGAATGAACGGCACGTTCTCGCCCAACTCCTTAGAAATAGCAACAGCTATGGCTGTTTTCCCAGTGCCGGGCGGACCAGCCAAAATAATGCATTTCCCGCTGAGTTTGCCCTCCTTAATCATCTTCACAACGAGGCCGGCGGCTTCTCTGGCTTTTTCCTGTCCAACCATGCCGTCCTTAATTTTAACGGCTTTTAGATTTTCATCTAAGCCTAGACCCTTAATGTGAGTGTGGGCGCCTATGCGTTCAAACCTTGACACGGGAGTTGTTGGCAATTCTCTAATAGCTGCCATTTATATCAGCCTCCCGTGAAAGGGAAGTTTAAAAGGGTAGACAATAACAAGTTTAAACCGAAAAGCACAAAAATAAAAATTTACCGCTATCTAGCTTAAGTTTAGACTTACCGAAAAATGAAGTTATTCAAATGTTTGCTGCGTTAACGTCTTTAGCCCTAATTTTTTCGAAAATTCGGTTCGTAGGGTTAAGTTCGCCCTCTGCCTTCTGGGCCATACTAGTGTGCCATACTACTGGGCCATACTCAGGGGTTTGGGAGCCAATTTTGGGACAAGGGGCAAGTGCACGCTAAAGCTCGGTTTCGCTGTTTTTCTTCTGCATAGATTTGGTGGGTTTACTCATCTTAGCTGCGTATTACGTTTTACAGTAAACTTAGAGACATCTCCTTTCTGTCTAGGATATAGTTTAGGACAGAGATGCATGTAGCCGCCAAATAGGGTTTTTTCCCAAGAGATATCTTTTCTCCATAGCGCATTGCGTAAGCCTCAGTTTTCCTTGGCAAGCCCACGTGATCCCCGAGGACAAACACGGGGTTTTCGCTGATGCTGACTTCGCTTATGTCTTTGCCACCTTCCTCTAAAACATAGATTTTGGCTTTTTCAGCCTTCTCTCTCAAAAGGGCTTCAAAACTAAGCTTTTCCACAGAAACTCCAGGGTGGGTTTTTCCTGCCAAAACTTTCTTTAAAATGTTTGTCCAAGTTTGCTGATCTGTTCTCACGTCATGAAGTGTCGCTCCATCCACTTTTAAATGCACTGGCGGTGAGGGAGGACCATTCAGCACCGCATGGAAAACTACGTCTTTGCGGATGGCGTGCGATAGGAATAGGCTTGCAACGGTGCACTCGTAAACTATGTCTAGGCGTCCGGCGTCGTGAAGGTTTGTCCACTTGGCGTCTGTCCGTCCCAATCGAGAGTAAAGGATGAATTCCCGCAATTCGCTTATTCTCCATTCAAGCTTTGTTAGGCTTTCCTTATTTCAAGGATTTCTTGGTAAAGCTCTTTTAGGATTTCGTTGTAGTCGACTTTGCCTTGCTCCACAAGGTCCATCAGCGATTCAAGGCGGCGCGTTGTCTCTTCAGAGGTGTATTTTCCAAAGTTCTGGAAAAGATACATGTAAACCCTGAAGCCCAGTGGTGTGCTAATAAGCTTGTTTTTTCGCTCAATAGCGTAGTTTCTTTCAAGAATTGTGGAAACAATCTTCGCGTACGTGCTTGGTCTACCTATGCCCTTCTCCCGCATTAGGGCTATTATTTCGCCTTGTGTGTAGGGTCTCGCCGCCGGAAGCTTCACAATCCTTGCAAATTTTATTTCGTATTCGCCTTCCTCCACGGGGTTTGCGGTTTTCACGGGCAACACTACGTTGAAGCCTTCGGACACCATGCTTACAGGGTTTTCCATGTAGGCTTCGTTTCCATCCACCAAAATTCTAAATTTCTGGTAGAGAAGTCTAGCCTCCCTCATTTGGCTTGCAATAAAACGCTTGAATATTAGATCGTAGAGCTGGAAGTGGTCCTGCGTCAGCCTTTTCGGGAAACGTAAAAGCCCAAGAGATATCAAGTTTTTCAGCCTTTCCACGTCGATGGCTCTTGTTGGTCTTATGCATTCATGGGCGCCCTCCATGGCATATTTGCGGGGAACGAAAAGCAATGGGTACCTTTCTTGGATGTATTCTTTGGCTATGCCTATGCCAACTGTGGAAACGGTTGTGGCGTCGGTTCTATGGTACGTGCATAGACCCATCTCAAACAAGTCTTGGGCGATCATCATTGTTTTCGTGGCTGGAAAACCAAGCCTTGTTGAAGCATCGCGCAGCAACGTGTCCGTGGTGTAGGGTGGAGGTGGATACAATGTGCGCTCTTCGATCGTTAAGTCCATTATTCTAGCTTTGAGGTTTTTCAACTGTTCCTCAAGGCTTTGGGGTGGAAACGGCAGCGCCGGATTTTCGATGGAAACTTTTAACCCGTTTGAAAGCACAGCCGACAAGACCAGCCTTTTCTTCCTCGACTCATTTATCCGCTCTATTATCCAGCCTAAAACTGGCGTTTGCACTCTTCCAGCGGACAGCCTATAGTTCCGAAAGCGGTGCCAAAGTTTTTGGCTTAATTCAAACCCTATCCAGCGGTCTTCTATGCGACGGACAAGCTGGGCCTCCACCATTCTCAGGTTGATTTCACGCCTTTCTTTTATGGCTTGGAGAAACGCCTTCTTGGTTATTTCGTGAAACTCCAGCCTTTCAATGCGATTGTTCATGGGGTAAAGCGAGCAGTAAACGTCGTAGGCTATCTTCTCCCCCTCAATATCTGGGTCCGTGGCGACAAAGACGCAGTTAACTTCAAGGGCGATTTTCCTCATGGCTTTAACAAGCTCTTTCTTGGAATAGTATTCTTGGCTCTTGCATTTTGGGCAAAAATCAAGCCCTGTAAACTGTTCGCCGCACTTTCGACATTTCTTGATGAAGTCATATATGGGCGTGAAGCGTCCATCTTCCACTTTGACTCCGTGGAAGCCCTCGTTCAAGACGAGGTCGTAAATGTGTCCCATGCTTGCTACAATATTGAGAACAAACTCGCCAGCGCTTACCTCGAAAACCGTTATGTTTTCAATCTTTCTCCTGAAGGGTTTTCCGAAGAACCTCGAAATAGTCCTTGCCTTCGTTGGAGATTCGACGACAAGCAGCGCCGTCTTAATGTAGTCCCTAAGCCTCTTTGAAATTTTGCCCTCCTTAATGTCCCGGATGATTTTGCGGTCCTCATCTATACCCCTAAACCACCCCTCCACAGCCTTCAAACTGAACTTTATTGGCGAAAACTCGCCAAGCATGAACTCCAACTGTTTCCTAAGGGCGTAAAACGCCTTTTCGTCGTCCACCAAAATGAAGCTTGCACCCCGGGTTAGGCCACCTGCAAACATTCTTGAGGCTCTTCCAGAAGCCTGAACATAAGCCACCGGGTCAGCCACGACTAGGTAAAACTCGCCATCTCTCTGTTTGAGAGAGACCTCCCTGCTCTTGGATATGGCTTCAACAACCTTGGGGGTTAGCGCCTCCTTTAGGAAGCTTCTAGCCTCGAGAACAATTCTCCTAACATATTCGTCGAAGCCCTCCAGTGTGGCGCCCTTTTCTAAGGCTTCTCTAATCTTTTCCACGGTTTGTCTATTTACCGGCACAACTCTTCGAAGGGCGTTTATCACTTGGCTAGCCCTATCCTGCATGTTTGCCTCAAGAAACTCCCTCACATTTTTGAGAAGCGTCAAAAGCTTGACGGGGTTGTGTTCGTCCCAGCTAAGTCGGATCTCGGTTCTAGGGACACCAGCGAAGATCACGTAGCGAATTCTCTCCGGAAGGTCTATGCCTCTTGCTAGGGGGCTTCTGTAACTGGCAACGCCCACAAGAACCTCGTATTCACCATTCTGGAACCGCTCCAGCATTTCCTCATCCATTTTCATGTAGGCATAAGCCTTAACGCCGTTCGCGCTCAAGAAAGCGCTGAGCTTAGCCACGTAGTCCCTTCCGAAAATGGATGGAACAAAAATGAGACAACCGCCGCCAAAACGCTGGATAAGCGACAGAACCTGTTGCTCTATGATGGCTTCCGCCGCTAAGTAATAGTCTTTAATGTTTCTGAGGAATTCGGGTTTGAAACCTATTTGGAAGTTTAGGAGCTCCTCGAAGAGTTTTATCCGTTTGGTTCTTCTGGCTTTAACCGTCGCCCCTGAAACCACAAGCAAGCCTATCTTGTTTTGGCGTTTATATTCTTCAATTCGACTTCGAAGCCTCTCCACCTCATTGAGAATATGTTCAGGTGACCTCCCCATCCTTCTTAGACGGGTTGCCTCCCTTCGCAACTCAATTATTTGGAAGGCTGAGGTTATGATTTCGTCACTAAAGCCCAGAAGCTTCAAGACTTTGTCTATGTTCTTAGGGGATTTTAGGAAAGAGTCCACATCGTCCACAAAAATGAAGTCGAAAGCCTTGTCTCCGACAATTTCAAAGTGGTTGATCAAAAATCTCTCGGTTGTAACAAGAATGTCAAATTCGCCCTTCGCCGCCTTTTCTAAGGCTTCTCGCTTTTCAGAGTCGCTCATGCCAGCATGATAACAAAGGATTTTAGGCTTAGCGTCAAATCTTTCTGAAAAAAGGCCTAGCCTTTCCACGACTTGCTGAACAAGAAGTGCCGTAGGCACGATAATGTAGCTTTTCCTCCCCTTAACCGCAAAATATAGGGCTGAAACTGTTCCTAAAACTGTTTTTCCAACACCAGTGGGCGCCACGACGGAGAAATTGTTATTCAAAAGGATTCTTCTAGCCCAGGTCTCCTGAAGAGACCACATTCTCTGTCCTACAGCTTTCTTGAAGAAAAGCGAAAACTCCTTAAGCCTACTATGAAAAGCGAAAATTTCCTCAGCAAAATAAAGTCTACCGCTTTCTCTTAAAACCCTTAAGATTTGCCCCCAGCTCCTCAAGGCTTCAGCTTCTTCAATACATTTCTCGCAAACTCCAACATGGATAAGCCTCTCATCTGAAATTGGACCCTCGCAATTCACGCACAAACCATTGTAAATTCCCCGCATATCAGACACCAGACGCGTGCCGAACCATGTAAGCTTTAAATAAGTGGACCGGGCGGGATTTGAACCCGCGACCTCCCGAGTGCAAGTCGGGCGTTCATACCAGCTGAACTACCGGCCCGCAGGCTTTTATGGCTCGGGAGTATGCCCCCGTCATCGGGTGTCGGCGAGGAGAGGAGGCCTCATCGCATGCAAATGATGGAGTATGATTTTAAAGCCTTTACTCTATGGTTATGAAAGTTTGCAGCGTAAAATTTTTATAGAACCGCAATTCAATGCGCTAATGCTGTTAAAGCCCTTTGAGGAGGTTTTGAGATGAGTGACCGTGTTGATGTTGGGATTCCCGGAATGAACGAGATTTTGAATGGAGGCTTGCCTAGAAGAAACGTTGTCCTATTGTCCGGCGGTCCGGGCACTGGCAAATCCATTTTTGGGCAGCAGTTTCTGTATGCAGGGTTTAGGCTTGGTGAACCCGGCGTACTAGTGACTTTGGAGGAGCATCCGGTTCAGGTTAGGATTAACATGGATCGTTTTGGGTGGGAGCCCCGGCGTTTTGAGCAGGAGGGCAAGTTCGCCATTGTTGATGCCTTCACTTCTGGGATTGGCGAGGCGGCGAGGAGGGAACGCTATGTCGTTAAAGACCCGGATGATGTTCCGAGTTTTTTGGACGTTATTCGTCAAGCCATCACTGACTTGAATGCGCAGAGGGTTGTCATGGATTCTGTTTCAACGCTTTACATGACGAAGCCAGCGCTGGCGAGGTCCACCATCATGCTGATCAAGAAGGTTCTGGCTGGTTTGGGCTGCACGGGTTTTCTTGTTTCCCAAGTGAGTGTTACGGACAGGGGGTTTGGCGGTCCGGGGGTTGAGCATGCGGCTGACGGCATTCTAAGGCTTGATTTGGACGAGTTTCATGGGGAGCTTAAACGTTCAATAATTGTTTGGAAAATGCGCGGAACAAGCCACTCTATGAGGAGGCACCCATTCGACATTACAAGTAAAGGCATAATAGTTTATCCGGACAAAACTATTAGGATAGCACCGAGGGGATTTTTTGAGGGAGGGAGTGAAAGCTCATGAGCGAAATAGAAGTTCCCTTAAAACCCATGGGCAGGGAAGACATTCAAAAGCTTGAGGCAGTTCTACTTTTGGGAACTGTTTCGAGGCATGATGTTATTGAGAAGATGCGCAGCGCAGACCCTAAAGATCGGATAACATGGATAGACTCTTTAGCGGTGGCGGCCGGGGCTCTTGCCAGAGAGAAAGCAGGCATGACGGTTACGCGGATAGCCGACGAGCTTGGAAGGGGCGAACAGACGATACGCTCCCATCTGACCGGAAAAACTGAGGCCGGAAAACTTGTGAGAGAAACCTATGAAATGTTGGTGCGTGGCGAGAAAGTTTTACCCTTCATGGTCAAGGAGGTTGAGGCGCCTTCAAAGGAGGAGGTTGAAAAGCTCAGGCATGAGCTGGAGAAAGAGCGAAAGGAAAAAACTGAGCTTCAAGAAAAACTCGGCAAACTGCAGGGCAAGATTGAAAATGTGGTTAAGGCCTTAGAAGATGTGCTAAACCAGCTAAAAGCGTAAACTCTATTTTTCAGTTACGTAGCTTTTGCGTTCGCCTTCACATAGGGTTGTCTTCTCTTGTTTGCCAGCTTGAAAAGTTCTTTTAGTTCATCGTCTGTGGCTCTGTTCCGCATGGGCGTCAAAATGTCCACGAGGTTGTCGTTTCTCATCAAGCATGGTTTGAGTTTTCCGTCGCTTGTAACTCTTAGGCGGGTGCAGTGCATGCAAAACTCCGTGTTCTCAATTGGGTGGACAACTTCCACTGTTAAGTCTGGCAGATGGTAGACGCGGCGACCTTGCATGTATTTTCGGGTTTCAACTTTCACGGCTTTTTGCCTCAACATTTCCTCGTACTCGTCTAGAGGCTTGTGGTAAGCCCTGTAATATTCGCTGCTAATGTTTACGGGTTCAAGCTCGATGAGCTGTAGCACGGCGCCAATCCGTCTTGCAAAGTCCATCATTTCCGAGACATGCGAGTCGTTCACACCTTTCAAAATTAGCATGTTAAGTTTCACTGGGTTTAATCCAGCTTCAACGGCCGCCTTAACGCCTCCCAAAACGTTTTCAAGTCTGCCACCAGTCAGCTTGCAGTAGGTTTCACCGTCAAGGGTTGGCAAGTTTATGTTCACCCGTTTTAAGCCGTTCGCCTGTAATGCTTTGGCTAAGGGCTCAAGCAGCGTCCCGTTTGTTGTCATGGAAAGCTCCTCTAAACCCGGTAGAGCGGCTATGCCCCGGACGATTTGCACTATGTCCTTGCGGAGCAGGGGCTCCCCGCCGGTGAGCTTAATCCTTAAAACGCCAAGGCTGACGGCGATCTTTGCTATACGCACAACCTCTTCGGCGGTCATCTCTACGATGTTTTCGGCGCTCTTGTCTTCGCCCTCGGCATGGCAGAAACTGCAGCGCAAGTTGCATGGTTTTGTTAAGGCTATTCGGAGGTTTAATAGCGGGCGCCCGTAACTGTCTAAAAGAACCATCGTTATTCCCTTGCGTGCTTAACGATGTGTGCGGCTTCCGGTAATATAAGTTTTTCAAGGCAAAGCTTAACAGCGTCCGTTGAACCCGGAATGCAGAAGAAGGCTTTTCCTTTTGCTGTTCCGGCAAAGGCGCGGGACAACATCGCAGCTGAACCAATCCTTTCATAGCTTAAAAGTCTGAAGAGCTCTCCGAAGCCTGGAAGGGTCTTTTCCATGAAGGGTGAAACTGTTTCGATTGTTATGTCTGTGAGTGTTATTCCTGTTCCACCGCAGAAAATGGCAACATCCACGCTATCTGACTCCAAAATATTTTTGACTTCTTCTGTTATCGCCCTTTCATCGTCTGGAATGATTTTACGGAAAACCATCGAATACCCATGGCCTTTAACCAGTTTTTCTATCAAGTCACCTGACTCGTCCCTGATTTTTTCGCCGCATTTAAGTTGATTGTAGCGGGATGTGCTTACCACAACAATGGCGAAACCAAGCCTTTTGGGCGCTTCAGCCCTATGCCTAAGCGTGCTTTCGCTCATTTCAGCTTTTCTTCCTTAACCTTCTTCACAACGCGGATTTCTTCAATAACCGTGAACGGGTACTGTCCATCCGCGTCTTTCTCATACTGTTTAACCATGTCCCAAATCGTTAGAAGGCTTACGGCTGTTGCCACAAGGGCCTCCATTTCCACGCCGGTCTGCGCCTCAGTCTTAACCGTAGATGAAACTTGCACCGTAGTATCGTTCACTATCTCTATGTCCACCTTCACGTTTGTTAGGGGCAGAGGATGACAAAACGGTATTAATATGCTTGTTTCTTTCGCCGCTAACGTTCCAGCGACTTTCGCCGTGTAAATGGGGTCGCCTTTTTCAACTCTGCCGCTGCGGATTAGGCGAATAGTTTCGGGTTTAAGCCTTATTCTGCCAGTGGCTGTCGCTTCACGGAAAACTTTCGGCTTCCCAGTTATGTCCACCATCGCCACAGAAATCCCTTCAAAACATGTTTAGGGCGTAAACCAGCTATTTAATAGTTC
>Ga0105163_1001542_pt1 | contig 11986 bp, 10 predicted proteins | sample JNZ110809AmetaG_FD_81531 | JGI IMG/M metagenome (GOLD analysis project Ga0105163, IMG submission 81531) | Hot spring microbial communities from Jinze hot spring, China to study Microbial Dark Matter (Phase II) - JNZ 110809A | ecosystem: Environmental > Aquatic > Thermal springs > Hot (42-90C) >... | reverse complement strand
GCGCATATCTTGATAATGCGGGTGCTGGACCTATAACTATTGATGTCTACAATGCTATGAGGGATTTTCTAGACCTTTATGTTAATAATGGTGAGCCATGGGATGATGTTCTCGTAAAAGTTTATGAGAATAGAAAGCTATTTGCGGAGCTTATAGGAGCTGAAGCTGATGAAATTGCTATTGTTTCAAACGTTTCAACAGGATTAGCTATGATTGCCGCTTCAATACCTTTTAAGGGTAGGGTTGTTGTTAGTCCTTTAAATTTCCCTACAGATATTTATCCATGGCTTACATTGAGAAATAAGGGATTAATTAGTGAAGTTGTATTTGTAAATCCTGTAGGCGGATATGTACCTTTAGAGGAGTATGAGAAGGCAATAAACGATAATACTGTAGCTGTAGTTGTAGATTATGTTTCATGGATAACAGGATATAGGGAGAATATTAGAGAGATAGCTAGAATAGCTCATGAGCATGGAGCCATAATAATCTCCGATTCATTCCAAGCATTAGGGGTAATTGATATTAATGTTAAATATGAAGGTATAGATGTTCTAGTATCTGGACTTTACAAGTGGCTTATGGGTCCGCATGGAATCGCATACATATACGTTAATAGGAAATCTCTAGATACCTTAACACCAGCAGTTTTAAGCTGGCATGGAGTTAGAGATAACGTAGTTAAGAGGAAAATCAATGGGTGGAGTAATGTTTTCAGTTCTCCATTCAATATATTTAATGCTGAGCCTTCTAAGGATTCTTCAAGATTTGAAATGGGGACATGGACTGAAATATCGCTTTACGGTGGTAAGGCAGCATTAGAGTTTGCATTAAAACATGAAATGCCTAAGAAATACACGTATACGGAGAAGCTTATAGATGAATTAATAGATGGCTTAACGGATTTAAACTATGAAGTTATAACTCCACGTAGTAGTAAGGCTGGAATAGTTGTTTTTAAAACTGGAAAACATGATTTAATTAGAAACAATCTAAGTAGGAGAGGAATTGAAGTTTCATCAAGACCTGGAACTATAAGAATATCACCGCACTTCTACAATACCATGTATGAAATTGATCTCCTTCTTAATACAATAAGGGAAATAAATCCTAATTCATAGAGATTTAGCTTAGAAGCTGATAGCAACTAACTTGAATAAATTAAGTAATTTTAGGATTCGACTATGAAATTTTAACCTCTTCCCATAAAGCATCAAGCTTTCTCTTCTCCTCCTCTGTTAGCATTGGTAGGAACCATAGCTTTCTTCTAATTTCATCTGGTGGATATACTGCTGGCTCATTTAAGATATCCTCTGGGATGAAGACTTTAGATGCTGATACTGGGTTTGCATATCCTATATATGTTGAGTTTATAGCTTCAACTACTGGGTCGAGAAGAAAGTTTATGAATTCATGTGCTGTAATTGGATGCTGTGAATCTTTAGGTATACATAGATTATCAGTCCACTTAGTTCCTCCCTCTTCTGGAACTCTATACTTTACCTTATCCTTAGTTTCCGGTTTATCACTCCATAAACGCATTATATCCCCATTGTATGAATGAGCAACGTAAATAGCTCCGCTTGAAAGCCCCTCATAATATACACTTGTCCCAGCATAGGCAGCTATATACTGTTTCTGTCTCTTAAGGACTTCCTTAACTTCCTCTAGAGTTTTATCACTCCAATCATTAATGTTTCTTCCAAGAAATACTTTACATGAAACCACGACTTCTAAAGCTTCTTCAAGCATTGTTATTTTCCTCTTATACTTTTCAAGAAATCCAGCGTTAGGATCGAAAATTTGCCTCAGACTTACTACTCCTTCAGGAACTAGATCACTTCTCCATGCAAATCCTGTTGTACCCCACATATAGGTTATACTATGTCTATTTCCGGGATCGAAGGGTGGATTTTTAAACTCCTCATCTACAAATTTAAAGTTTGGAATTAAGCTTAAATCTATTTCTTTCAGTAAATTTCTTTTAATAGCGTAATGTACACAGTAGTCAGGTAAGATAATTACATCGTAGCCGCTTCTTCCAGCTTCAAGCTTTGCTAACGGTTCAGCAGGATCCTCGAAAACATCATATACTATTTCCCCTCTAGATATTCCGGTCTTTCCTGCAAAAACATCTAGGAGAGCTTCATTTATATAGTATGACCAATTATAAATATTAATCTTCCCCTCGAAAGTAGGCTTAATCTTTAAGCTTTTCAACTCCTCAATCTCCCTCATCAACTCTACTATTCTTGCATGATTTATTGATGAACCTAAAAACCATCCAGCACCATAGCCTAAAGCAAATCCTACAGCTCCTGTAATAGCTACTTTAAGAAAACTTCTTCTACTAACTTTATCACTCACAACTGTAATCTAATATCGAAATATATAAACTTTATGAATTTAAACTATAAGTATTATTTACAAATATATGATTCTGAACGTTAATATTCTAAGATATTGAATATTGTTGGTTATAAGCTTACTACTGATGTCAACCATCTTAGTTATCTCTTAATCATTTTTACGTAAAGGTATGATAGAGTTATTGATATTACTAGCATTAAGCTTGTTAATGCATTAAGCTCCGGACTTACTCCTCCCCTAGCTGACTGAGACCATATTACTAGAGGTATGGTTTGGAATCCTGGTCCTGTAGTAAAAACTGTTTTTATGAAGTCATCCCATGAAAGAGTGAAGGATAATAGCATACTTGCAATTATTCCAGGTGCTGATAGTGGTAGTGTTATCTTTATGAATGTCTGGAGTCGATTAGCTCCTAGAGTCATAGATGCTTCCTCGAGAGATCTATCAAATCCTGCTAGTCTAGCTTTAGAAACTACGAATACAAAGGATATACTGAATGCAGTATGACCTATTAGTACGGATATGAATCCTAATGGAAATGATAGAAGATTATAGAATAGGAGTAGTGATAATGCTTCAGTTATTTCAGGTATTATTATTGGGATGTAGAAGATAGATTCTATACTGGATTTAAAAGCTGTATTGGCTCTCACCAATCCGTATGCAGATATAAAACCTAGAATAACAGATATTAATGCACATAGTATAGCTACTAATAAGCTATTACTGAATGCTTTCCATACAGTACTGTTTTGAAGTAGGGATTCATACCATCTCGTAGTGAATTTAAAGCTTGACAACCCTCCATACTCGTTAAAAGATGATAAAACCACAATAGCTATAGGAGCATACAGGAATAGAAGTATTGCTATGGTATGTATCTTCATTAAATTATCTGTTAAACTCATATCTCTATTCCACCTATCTTCTTAACATATACTATTAGCATTGCAAGTATTATGAATATGTATATTATTGATAGTGCAGCTCCCCTCCACCAGTTATGGAATTTAAGAAATAAATCCCAAGTAAGAGTTCCAATAGTAGTTACCGATACGCCTCCGAGCATATATGGAACTATAAACTCTCCAGTTGCCGGTACGAATACTAGAATACATCCAGCAATTATTCCCTGTAGTGATAATGGTAATGTTACTTTAAGAAATGTTTTAGTAGGGCTAGCTCCAAGAGTATATGAAGCTTCAAGAAGAGACCTATCAAGCTTTTCAAGATTTACATATAATGGAAGAATCATAAATGGGAGATAATCATAGATCATTCCAATAACTACTGCATGATATGTGAAAAGCATATTTAAAGATGAAAGTATAGTCATAAGCGCATATGTTCTAAGTAGGAAACTAATCCAGTAGGGAAGTATAACCGCAATCATTAATAGATTCCTCAACTTATATGATGCTTTCAATGCAATATAGTAGGCCACAGGGTAAGCTATGATTAAACATGAAATTGTTGTTATTGCAGCTATATATAAACTGTTTGCAACTACTTTTAAATATAATGGGTTTAAAGCTTCAATAAAATAGCTTAATGTAGGAGCTATATTGATAACCCTATCACGTCCTATAATTCCAATACTGTATAGGAAAGCTATTATGAATGGAATATAGAAGAAGATAGCTAGGAAAACTAGAGGGGGAAATAGGAGGAATAGTGAAGTTCCATGAAGCCCTATACGGCTTAAAATCTTCATTTTAATCTTCAAAAATTCCAATTATATCCTGTTTATTCCATCCTATAGCTACATTCATTCCTTCCTCAAGCCCTAAATTCTCAATATCTACAACTGGAACTAGACATTTCAGAAATGTATCCTCTGAAACTTTTACTTTAACGTATACGTAGCTACCAGTATATATTTTCTCCTCAATCTCTCCCTTATATATGTTATCTAATCCTTCAAGACTTAATCCAATCCTTATTCTTTCAGGCCTAATAGATAATACTGCTCTTCCATTTAGACTTGTATTTACTCTAGGTATCTTTACATATCCGAAGCTACATACAAATACTTCATCACCGGCAAGCTTACCATTAATAAAGTTTGCTTCCCCTATAAATGAAGCTACAAACCTATTTTTAGGCTTCCCATAGATTTCAGATGGACTTCCAATCTGTTCTATTCTTCCATTGTTCAATACTGCTATTCTATCAGACATTATTAAGGCTTCCTCCTGATCATGAGTAACATAGATGAAAGTTGTTCCTACAGTTCTCTGAAGTCTTTTAAGCTCAAGCATCATATGCTGTCTCAGTTTAAAATCTAGAGATCCTAAAGGCTCATCTAATAGTAGAACCTTAGGCTCCATAACCAATGCTCTAGCTATAGCAACTCTTTGCTGCTGTCCTCCACTTAACTGATTAATTCTTCTTCCAGCATATATTTCAGCTGGAAGATTTACGATTTCCAAGTATTCCTTCACCCTCCTTCTAATCTCGTTTTCAGGTATCTTCATAATTCTTAAGCTGTAAGCTATGTTTTCGAAGACTGTTAAGTGAGGGAATAGAGCTAAATGCTGGAAAATCATTCCAACCCTTCTTCTATATGGTGGTAGAAAGGTTACATCAACACCTTTTATCTTCACCAATCCATCATCAGGCTTCACTAATCCAGCAATTATTCTAAGAATAGTGGTTTTACCTGAGCCGCTAGGTCCAAGAATAGAGAAGAATTCATTACTTTCTACATTTAGAGAAATATTAGAGAGAACTGGAGTATTACCGTATTTCTTAGTGATATTTATTAACTCTACATCATACTCCAATTTCCAGATCACCATCAGAGAAATAGTTCAATACCAAAATAGATTTTAATTTGTAACTATACATTACCAGCATCCATGCTGGCAACTTTGATAAACACCAATCTCTATCATAAAACTGGATTAATAAATTTTTCCCCTCAAACTAAGAGTAAATTTAAGTTAAACCTAGCTAAAACCATTTCCTGTCATGGACTGGTAAGCAATACTTAACATTCCAATTTTAAACTATAACTAATTAGCTTCTAAATTAAGTTTTAAATAGATAAGTTTTTAAACTTCTCAGTAAGCAGTCATTATGAAGCCTCATAGTGGAGGAAATGAAAACCCGTATCTTACTAGGAAGCTGGAAGCTATTGAGGTTAAAACTCCTAAAACTATTTCCCAATTACTATCTGAAATGTCTAAGACAGGTTTTCAGGGGAGGAAGCTTGGCGAAGCTATTGAGACCTGGCTTGAAATGTTGAGAAGTAGAGATTTAACAATTATAATGGGTTTAGCAGGATCTATGAGTACTACAGGTCAATGGAAGATTATTAAGTGGTTAATAGAGAGAAGATATATAGATGTTCTTATCTCTACAGGTGCTAATATCTCTGAGGATATACAGGATTCACTTCATGGATATTATCAGGGACATTGGCTTGTAAATGATGAAGAATTGTTTAAGTACGGTGTATTTAGATACTATGATGTTTTTACTGATGGATTAAAATATAGAAAAATAACTGAGCTTATAAGGGAATTCATAAATACTCTAAGAGACAACTATCCATACTCATCTAGGGAGTTCTGTATGCTTTTCGGTAAGTTCCTATATGAGAGAAATATAGATTCTATACTGGCTACAGCATATAAGCATAAAGTACCTGTCTTCAGCCCAGCTATTGTAGATAGTGAATACGGTATAGCAGCAGTACTAAGTAGAAGAATAGATAAGAGAAATATTATTGTTGATCAGATGAAGGATTTCGATGAACTAACTGAAATAGGATTAAGAAATAATGAGACAGGAGTAATATATATTGGTGGTGGAGTACCTAAAGACTTTGCACAGCTACTAACAGCAATTATAGGTATACTTAAAGGAGGTAAGTTAGAGTACCCGCATAAATACGCTATCCAAATAACAACGGATGCACCTCACTGGGGTGGGCTTTCAGGTGCTACTTTCGAGGAGGCTATAAGCTGGGGTAAGGAAGCTAAGAGTGGAAGGAATACTCAATGCTACTGTGATGCAACTATAGCTTTACCAATAATTGCTCAAGTACTAGCTGAAAGAATTGATAGAAGAGAGAATTATCCTGATTTCTCATGGCTTTTCATCTAGAACAATCTACTAATTTTAAACTTAGATTTATATTTCTAAACTACTTGTAGCTATATGGTTGAATTGCTTAACAAAACAAATATAGCTTTAAGTAGAGACCTATACGTAGTAGTACTTACTGGAGCAGGTATATCTGCTGAAAGCGGGGTTCCAATATTTAGAGGGAAGGGATCCATGTGGGAAAATCCTGTTGCAAGAGAGCTTGCTTTACGTGCTCATCCTCCATGGAATAATAGAGGTACATGGGAGTTCTACGAATGGAGAAGACAGCTTGTTGCTAAATGTAGGCCTAATGCTGCTCACTATACTCTTGTAGAGATGGAGTCCTTTTTTAAAGGATTTTGTTTAATAACCCAAAACGTAGATGGACTTCATAGATTAGCTGGAAGTAGAAACATAATTGAGCTTCATGGAAACATGTGGAAGGGAAGATGTTTAAGAGATGGGGAAATAGTTGATTTACCTGAAACCCCATTAAAATCTATTCCTCCACTTCATTCATGCGGTGAAGCTTTAAGACCGCATGTAGTTCAGTTTGGAGAACCTGTTTTAGGTTTCGATAGGGCATTAAGAGAAACTATGAAGGCCGACTTGTTCCTCGTTATAGGTACTTCAGGTATTGTCTCTCCAGCATGTGAGCTACCATTAATAGCATTAAGAAGAGGAATTAAAGTCATAGAAATCAATCCTGAGGAAACAGTTTTAACACCTTACGTAACAGTATCAATAAGGGGAAGAGCTGCTGAAGTATTACCTAGGATTTGGAGGGAGTTTTGGAGGAATCTACATAGCATGTAGTTATATACTTGTATTAAAGCGGTAATCCATATATATTGGCTTCCTAATAAGCTATAGGGGAGCTATCTCTTTGCATGGTACTGGTGATCTATGTGAAAATAGCAATTCTAGGATGTGGAGCTGTTGGCTCTGCTATTGCACGCATATTGAGGAATATGGAGATAGCAGATGAAATACTATGTATAGATAAAAATTTAAAGAAGATGAAGAGCTTCCTAATGGATAATGATGGCTTCACCATAATGGAGTGTGATGTTTTAAAAAACGAAGTTTATAGTGAAGTGAGAAACTATGATTTAATTGTAAATGCACTACCTACTTCATACCATATTGGTGATAGAGAATATCCTATAAACATTAGGATAATGGATATTGCATTGAAAGCTGGAGTAAACTATATAGATCTTGCATGTTTCGGCGGAAAATCTAAAATAGCTGAGCAGCTTAATCTTAACCATAGATTTGAAGCAAGCAACCTATTTGCATTAATAAATGCTGGAGCATCACCAGGATTAACCAATTTGCTAGCTAGGGAAAACTCAGAGGAGCTTGATAGAATTGAAACGATATCAATTAAGACTTTAGAGGAGCAGAGAGGAAACGAGTTTATTATTCCATGGTCTAAAGCAGAACTATTCAATGTAGCTTCTAGAAGCTTAATCTATCGTAATGGAAGATTCATATTTAAGGAGCCGTTTAGTGAAATTGAGCCATACGAGTTTCCAGAACCATTCGGTAGAATGAATACCTATCTTATTTCAAGCGATGAAGTATATACAATACCCTACTTCATAAAGATTAAAAACCTAGATGTTAAGGCTGCAGGTAGTGATATAGAGGTTTTAAGAACACTCTATAGAATAGGAATATTTGATGATGAACCTATCTCATATAAGGGAAGAAGGATTTCACCTAAAAGATTCATGTACTCTATACTTCCAGATACTCCACCACCAAATGAAGTAATAAAGCTAACTGAAAATGGAGCTATTGAGGAAGCATACTTCGCAGTATTCATAGATAACTATGGAAGGATAAGAGGAGAAAAAGCACTTATGAGATCCTACGTAATATTTCCAAGCCAAACCCAAATAAGCAAGATACTTCCAGGATCAAACTATATATCATATCCAACAGCTATATGTACTATAGCATTCATAAAGGCATTAACTAAAAAGAATAATTTATATGGAGTCTATCCTCCTGAAGTTCTTGAAAAATCTTTAAGAAGAGAAGTATTAAACTTTCTTGAAAAAGAGAAAATATTTGTAAATATGGAATTTAAAATAGTTGAAGATAAAATCGCTAATCAACATTAAGAATTAAATCCATACTAAGAAATCTTATCTTGCTATAATTAGGATCCCTATAATTTAGTTATGTTATAATTCAATACTGTTTACTTTTATACACTTCAGTAAAGTTTAATAAAACCCTGTATACTTTATTGTTGTGAGAGTATGCTTAAGACTAGGGATATTACTTTAATAGCTATTTTCTCAGTTCTTTACGTTATACTCTCAGCTTTACCAGGTATTCCAGTAGTTGGAATATCAGGTGCTAGAATAGAATTAGCAGCTAGTATTGCTCCGTTATTTGGAGTTATTCTAGGTCCTTTAGTAGGATCTTTAGCTATGTTTATTGCAGCTTTAGCTGCATGGATTTTACCTCCAGGATCACCTTCAATTTTCGGATTGCTTCTAATTCCATGTCCTGTTATAAGTGCATTAATAGGTGGACTTCTAGCTAGTAAAAAGTGGATTTACGCCTTTACGATTCTTACAGTTACAACTTTATCATGGTATACTACATGGATTGGCATAGCTGCACCATACTATCCAATTATGCATTTTACTGGTATAGCTTTAATTCTTATTCTAAGAGATAAAATATCTATTTCACCAAGTAGTGGAGTTAAACATTTAATAATGCTTGCTATTATTGGCTACTGTGGACTAGTAGCAGACCATATGGTTGGCAATATAGTATTTATAAATAGTATTGGTCTATTTATTCCCTTAGAAAGCATAGAGGGATGGCTTAAAAGCCTTAATCTCCCAAACATACCTTCACTATTCATGTATATGCTTCCTATTTCAGCTACTGAAAGAATATTTATGACTATAATATTCGTATTGGTAAGTACTCCAGTTCTTAAAGCCTTAAAAATAGCTAAGCTAAAATAAGCAATGAACTACTAAGCTATTTGTCTTTAAGCTTTTCCTTCTGAGCCTTAATTTCATGGTCTTCAATTCTTCTAAATAGTGGTTGAGGCTTATTTATTTCATGTCCTTCCTTAATTTCTAATCTAAATGCAATATTCCAAGATTCATTATGTATGTTTCCAGGTATGTTAAGCATATTCCAAAGCTTCTCCATTGAGAATGGAATAAATGGATCTAGAATTATAGCTAGAGTTCTAGTAGCATTTATACTTAGATATATACAATTGGGATCTCTAGTTCTCCACGGTTCTTTCCTCTGGAAGTATTGGTTACAGAATGATGAAAACTCAATTATCCTTCTTAAAGCCTTATCAAACTCTAAGCTATCCATAAGCTTTGTTAATTCCTCTTCAAGACTCCTAATTTCCATCAATATTTCACTATCTAACTCATCATAGCTACCTGGCTTAGGAATCTTACCGTTAAAGCTTCTCCATGTAAATGTTAATGTTCTATGTATGAAGTTACCGATATTGTTTATAAGTTCACTGTTTATTTTAGATTGAAACTCATCCCAGTCAAAGTTTACATCTGCTTGAGAATACGGTGTTATTAAAGCTAGATAAAATCTAAGATAATCTACTGGAAATAGATTAAGAAATTCTCTTAAACTTATATACCATCCTCTACTCTTAGAGAATTTATGTCCTTGAAGTAATAGATGCCCTCTTGTAGGTATATAGTCCGGTAGCTTAAAGCTTCCCTCCCCCATCCTCATAGCTGGTAGGAATAGGAAATGGTGATAGACAATATCTTTACCTATGAAGTGATATATTCTAGCTTTATTCCAGAATTCCCTACCATAATCTTTACCCCTACCTATATTTTCAAAGTACTTTAATGTAAATGCTATGTAGCCTATATGGTTATCAAACCATCCATAAAGAACCTTACCCTTAGCTTCTTCAAGAGGTATAGGTACACCCCATGTAATATCTCTAGTAATATCCCAATCCCTTAAGCCGTTTTTAATCCAGTTTAAAACATAGTTTTTAACTTCATCCTGTAAGTTACTATTGGATTCAAGCCACTCCATTAATCTATTAGAGAAAGATGAAAGCTTAAAGAAGAAGTGTAAGCTCCTCCTTCTTAATGGTGGTTTACCACATATTGCACATTGAGGATTTATAAGTTCTATAGGCTCATAAGTTCTTCCGCATTTCTCACATCCATCGCCATACTGATTAGGAGAATTACAAAATGGACATGTTCCCTTAACATATCGATCCGGTAGAAACTTACCATCATACTCACAATAGTACTGCTCAATTTCCCTAGTATATATGTAGCCTCTCTCATATAGAGTCTTAAAGAAATGCTGTGTAAGCTCAATATTCTCTTTTGAATGAGTTTTATAGTAGAAATTAAAACTTATACCGGTATCAGTAAAATCCCTTATATGTTGTTGATGCCAATACTCAACATAATCCTCAGGATTCTTACCCTCCTTTTCAGCCTGTATAAGAATAGGGGTACCATAATCATCTCCACCACATATGAAAACTACATCAGCACCTCTATGTCTTAAATATCTAACAAATATATCTGCAGGAAGATATGTTGAAACAATATGTCCTAAATGCAGCTCACCGTTTGAATATGGAAGAGCAGCAGTAACAACAATCTTTTCATCAATAAGCATCACCAAAGCCTAAACTATAACAAGTATTTAAACTTGACTATCAACTAAACCGTAGCTTTAAATACTATAATGTTACCAAATTTAATACTCTATGATTTTGAATTTAGAATTCATAAATAGCGGTTTACATTATAAGAGTATTTATATTTGTAATATTGGTGGTTATATTTGTTTTTGATTTATATTTATATTGGTATGGTTTGGTTATCTAGATTGTTGAGGAGTAGGAGGGGTTCACCGCTTATTGAGGAGGCTATGTTGTTAATGTTAAGTATGCTTTCACTAACAGCTATAGTAACATTTCTAACTAGAGTTTTTTCAAATGTAAATATTGGAGGTAGTGGTGGAGTACAAGGATTCTTCGATACATTAGCAAACAACATATCAGCAATACTAGAAGACCTACTAAAACTACTAGGAGTAATTTAACAAATTTTTATAAAAATAGAGAAATCAAGCAAACCATAAACTCCATAGTAGCCATAATGATGAAATAGTAATCATAGAAAACGGTCATTCCAGCTATGAATAAAGAATAAGTAGAATCTAATACATGTTGAATCACTAATGAAGAATTTAAGTATTTCACACTGTAGTATTAGGTAAGTGCTATAGAAATTGAATGAGAAAAGCCATTGTTTAACGCTATCTTGAATTTAGTTATCAACTACTCCATACTAAGTTAAAGGGCTATCTCTAAGGCTTTATGAACTTTATTTGGGAGTTTATCTCTTATTTAGAGATAAAGTCAAGATGTATAGATGTATATTTCTTATTTAGAGAGTTATGTCTAAAAATGTTTATTGGGGAGGAAACTCCATTTACTCTAGCTTTATGG
>Ga0105163_1001541_pt1 | contig 11988 bp, 10 predicted proteins | sample JNZ110809AmetaG_FD_81531 | JGI IMG/M metagenome (GOLD analysis project Ga0105163, IMG submission 81531) | Hot spring microbial communities from Jinze hot spring, China to study Microbial Dark Matter (Phase II) - JNZ 110809A | ecosystem: Environmental > Aquatic > Thermal springs > Hot (42-90C) >... | reverse complement strand
CGATTTGAGAGCTTTACGATATCTAAATTGATAATCCCGTATATTATTAAGGTCTACATTCTATTCTAGTACATCTACCTTTGTAGCCTTCAATATGCTATCCCCTTGGCTTAAAATAAGGTGTTCAATGTTTTGTCGCGAAACTGCTGATGTAGTACCTATTCCTGTTACACACGAGGCTCCGGCAGCTTGAGCCCATAGAAGTATATACTTCAATTCTTCTAATTCTAAATTGTCTAATTTGTTTGGATTGAGGTCGTTTTTCAAGGTATCAACTAATTTATATATAAAGCCAGCTTGGAAAGCATCCCCAGCTCCGGTAGGGTCCACAACCTCTACTTTAAATGCGGGTTGATATACTATATAGTTGTCTTTAGCAAGATATGCACCTTTCTCGCCATTAGTTATTAGTGCTATTTTAACACCTAATCTGAGAATCCTCTTCATAATCTCGGTAATGCTATCTACACCAAAAACCCTCCTAGCCTCATAAAGATTTGCATGAAATACATCAACAACCTCTAGTGAGTTTATAAGAAAAGTCCAGGTATCCTTGCTAAAAGGTTTAGCAGCAGCTATATCGGTAATATTTATCGCACCGACCTCCTTTGATGCTCTGAAAATATTCCTTAAATTATCATCTACATTACCAAGTAAACCAGGTGCTATGTAGAATATCCCGGGTCTGTATCGTTTAATAACATTAGTAACGTGGTCTACGGATAACTTTGTTGTCGCATCTACATCAACATGAAATCTTCTATCCTCATCCTTAACAACTAGAATTATATTCTTGTTACTATTCGAATTTCTTTCGATCTGAAATTCGACTACAATACCGTATTTCTTTAGAGTACTTAGAATAAATTCGCCACAGAGATCCCTACCAATAGAGCTAATAGCAATAATATCATTTGATTTGTAACCCATTTTAGCCAGATCTATAGCTATATTACACGGGTGACCACCAATTTCAATCGATGATGAACCTGAGACATATACTATATCGCCAGGTTCTGCTATTCGTTCAAGGTTAGCGATTATAATATCACATACAGCTACACCAGTTAGTACAATAGGTATAGCCATACCAGCACCGATATACTATTAAAATTCAGACATCAAGTTTTAACTTTAGTTGGAGAATTAGAGCAGTTGGTAAAATGAACTTTAGATGCATCATTTCTATTCCATACAATACAGAATATTAGAGATGGATTATATACGGGTAACTGCCACTAGAGAATTCATGGTTAGATAGGACAGAATATTATGGTCTTGATGGATCATTTAAAAGATCGGCTACTTTAGGTAACGATAAGTTTTTTAAACTGTACATCCTATATCCAATAGCGGTAGGATTTCGGATGGTGAAAATGGAAAGTAGTGGTGAGGGTGTTGTCTGATCCAGATATAGTGCTGAATACGGTTAATCTAGCTGGAGGATATAATGTTATGATTAATGATAACATGGTATATGTGGATGCAGTAAGCAATGTAAATTTTTATGCAAAGAATAACGAAGTTCTGGGAATTGCTGGCGAGTCTGGTTGTGGAAAGTCTACGCTTCTTAAAATTCTGTATGGTTATATAAGACCCCCACTTGTTGTACAAAGGGGAAGCGTTACTCTTCGTATTAATGACCAGAGTATAGATATTTTATCGTTGAAGGATAGAACATTAGTGTGGTGGAAGCACATATCCTATATACCACAGAACTCTATGAATGTGTTGAATCCTCTACAGAGGTTACGTGACCATTTTATTGAAACCATTAGAATGCATATGGATGTTGATAAGGATGAGGCGTATAAGACTGCCCGAGACTATATAGAAAGTCTTGGGCTTAGTAAAGAGGTTTTGAATGCCTATCCTCATCAGCTTTCTGGTGGTATGAGACAGAGGGTAGTTATAGCACTCGCCCTTATGCTTAAACCAAGGGTGATATTGGCTGATGAACCAACAACAGCTGTAGATGTTGTTGTCCAGAGAGGTGTGCTACAGATGTTACTAGATAAACAGAGAGAATTGAAAAATACCTTGATACTAGTGACGCATGACATGGGTGTACAAGCAATGGTTACAAATAGAATACTGATAATGTATGCTGGAAAAGGCGTTGAACTTGGAGCAACTGAAGATATCTTTGAGAATCCTCTACATCCATATACTAGAGCATTGATAGAGTCTCTACCTAGAATAGGTGATAAAACACTTAGAAAAGGTCTAGCGGGACAACCACCTGATCTCACTAGTCCTCCACCCGGCTGCAGATTCCATCCCCGATGCCCCTATGCAATGGATGTGTGTAGAAGGGAGGAACCGCCTATAATAGATATCGGTAAAGAAAGATTTGTTTCATGTTGGCTATACGTGAAAAGGTGATGAAATGTGGGTGAAGCATTGCTTGAGTTAAAGAATGTTGTAAAGATCTTCAGATATGGCTTGTTTGGCTTTGAATTCAGAGCTATAGATGATGTATCGATATCCCTTGAGGATAAACCATTCATATTTACTATCGCAGGTGAAAGTGGTTCTGGAAAAACTACCTTAGCAAGGATAATCCTAGGAGTACACGTACCAGAATATGGTGAGGTTCTATATAAAGGTAGGAATATACATAAGCTTAAAGGTGAGGATCTAGTATGGTTTAGGAAAGAAGTACAGGCTGTATTTCAGGATCCCTATGCATCTTTCAATCCACTGAAAAAGGTCTACAACTACCTCTATGAAACAGCCAAAAACGTCGCAAAAATTAAAACAGACGAAATTGATGCTCATATAGAGGAGGTTCTCAAGAGGGTTGGACTAAGCTTAGAGAAGGTTAAGGGCAAGTATCCATCAGAATTCTCTGGGGGAGAGCTACAGAGGGTTTCAATTGCTAGAGCACTAATTACGAGACCGAGACTTATATTAGCAGATGAACCGGTTTCAATGCTAGATGCATCACTTAGGGTAACTATAGTGAATCTATTTAAGGAATTCAAGGATGATCTCAAGATATCATTTATATACATAACACACGATCTTTCAACAGCTTACTATATAAGTGACTACATAGCCATTATGTACAGAGGATGGGTTGTAGAACAGGGTCCTGTAGATAAGGTACTCACCGAGCCTAAACACCCATATACTCAAACACTACTTCTATCAGCACCTATGCCAGATCCCAAATGGAGAGAAAAATGGTTAAAGGCAATAAAATTGACGGGAACTATAGAGGAGAAAGAGTTTCTAGCCAAGGGATGTAAATATGCTGCCAGATGTCCCTATGCTACGAAGAAGTGTCTTGAGAACGTGCCACCAGATTTTATAGCCAATAGTGTAAAGGTTAAGTGCTGGCTCTATGAAAAATAATTGAAAATAGTACCGACATGCAGGATGCAGTTTAACATTAGAAATGCGATAGAATGGCCTTGATCACGCTACTTTTTTGCGGAACATTTAAATTTAATGTCTCTATAACCCTCCAGACGCTCCTGGCATCAATTTCCGGTGTATATGTATAGACGTTTAGTGCTTTTTTAAGTAAGGTCGTATCTATTCCTGTTATTGACGAGTACCAGTCTAAATATCTCAAAGGTTGCTTTAGGAATTCCTCTATAGAATCTCTATATACAATTGAAATTCTTTTAACAGTCTCTATATCCATATTCCCTGATGTTGCTAGAGTGCAGCAGTATTTTAATTCTTCAAATTCACCACACTCTACCACCTTACTGTGATCTATAGATTTGACGTATTCTGTTAAAGGATGCCATAAAACTGCGTACCTTGCTTTACCCCTTCTAATGGTCTCTATTGCTTCGCTAGGTGTGGCAAAGTATCTTACATCCTCCTGTTCTATTGCTCCCTTTTTCAAAGCAGCCACTCTACATAAATCCATTGATGATGCTTCACTCGATATTAAAATATTTGATCTACTTCTAGGGAATTCGTATATCATCGCACCACCACCAGCACCACCACCAACTATTACTATACTCTTTGTTGAAATATACGCATACAGCTGGGTTACCAATGGACTGAGAACAGCATCAATCTCACCTCTAATAATAGCTGATGTCGCTTGTAATGCACTGGGATATACAGTAATAGCAAGATCTAAACCAAGTACATTTCTAAGAGCTTTAGCGAAGTGTCCTAGAAATAGATACTCGCTTGACCATACTATGCCAAGCTTTAATTTTCTACCAATCTGGCTAGGTTTAGTAGCTAGTTTAACTATATATGAATTTCCGACCTTATCTCTATAAATAACGCCGCGTCTCTCCATATCCTTTAAAATGATACTTACATATGCCTTTGAAACACCCAGCGCTCTGTGTATATGTGACTGTGGAATACCACTGGGGTTACTAGAGAGTAGATCTAGAATTCTTTGGGAAAGCTCTGGAGCCATTCCAGCCACTTCCACCATATATTACATATACATAGATTTTGTATATAAGGCTTATAAACTGTTCTCATTTAAACAAACGTTTAACGGTGAATTGAGAGTGAAAACCTTGATAGCCTTAGCTATAGTTATCGTAGTGCTATTCTATATTCCAATGTTTAAATGGCTTTCAGAAATGATGGTAAGTACCATCGAGCTTGGGATGCTTCTGTACTGGATAGTTTTGACACTACTTGCGATAATTATTGGATTTAAGATTTTGGAAAGAACTTTAAAAGGTGAAGTAGGATGAAGGAATTATACGTAGCTATCTTAGCACTATTTTTTATTGTAGGATCTATAGTAGCATGGCTTAGCAGAAGGTATCTCGGTAGAGGTGCTAGAGAATTCTTTGTAGGAGGCTATAGGGTCGGGGGATTTCTATCCGCGATGACATATGCGGCAACAACCTACAGTGCTTTTATGATGGTTGGTTTAGTTGGATTAACATTTGTAGGAGGTGTTGCTGCTCTAGGCTTTGAATTAGTATATCTAGCTTCAACCGTTATTATATTGGGGTCTATAGGACCTAAAATCTGGTATGAGGCCAGGAGAAGGGGGTGGGTAAGTCCATCCGAAATGATATCAGATCTATACGGTTCCAAAGCTATTGGTATAGCCGTTGCTCTCGTATATCTATTTACACTAGTGCCGTATACCGCAGCACAGCTTAAGGGTATTGGAGAGATATTCGGCTCTATTGCTCTAGGATACGAATATGGGATACTATTTGCATTTACTGCAATTGCATTCTGGATACTTATAGCGGGTCTATGGAGTGTTGCTACAACAGATGCATTTCAGGGGATATGGATGCTAGGATCGAGTATTGCAATTATTATATGGATAGTATCATTCCTACTACCAATTGGTGGTATAGATTACCATACTTTCATTAGGAGTCTTACCATTAGCTCTAATGGTAACCTGCTTTCATTTACGTGGAGCCCCCAGATGTTCATAGGTCTTACGGTTCCATGGATATTCTTCGCATTAACTAACCCACAGGTTGTACAGAGGCTTTATATACCTAGAGATGAAAGAGCGTATATGAGGACTGTTAAATATTTTGCGCTGTACGGCTTTGTATATACTATCATATGCGTACTCTTAGGAATGTTATTTAGGAGCTATGTATCTCTAAATAGAAAAGATATGGAGAGTGTACTTCTAGGAAATAGAGATTTAGTAACACCATTTATGTTAACACTTTCGCATCCAATTCTAGCAGCTATAGCATATGTAGGTATAACAGCAGCTGCCATATCAACAGCAAACTCTATTGTTCTAACTGTATCAAGCTCGATTGTTAGGGATCTTTATGAGAAGGTCTCTACTAATCCAAACGAAAAAACCTCAAAAGCAATATCAGTAGTAGCCGTACTTCTACTCCTTACACTAGCTTCACTAGCAAGTATAATGAGGGTAGGATACATAGTAGAACTCTCGGTAATATCATCTGCAGGACTACTTCCTCTAGCACCAATAACGATTGTGGGTATAGCTAGGAGAAACACAATACGGAGGAAAAGGAATGGCTTTGTATATCCATTGCTATCCATAGTAGTTGGCGAACTTATCCTAGCATACACAGTAGTGATCTATGGATTTTCAAAAGCATTGACAACCCCTCTGCTATTTTCGCTACCCTCGCCCATATGGATATTAATAGGCTCCACACTAGCCACTATACCATTACTAGCAAATAATAGAGCTAGCTGAATGCACTCGATATGCTATCCCACTGTATACCTACTTAAAACCCTATCAAATTCTAGACCTAAAGAAGACGACACCGCTAGAGATACAATATTATGTGGTTTACCGAGCAGGTAAAAAGTATATAGCATGACTATAAACGTACAGCTGTCATTAAATACTTGGCATCATAGTTACATCAATTTTAGCAGTACTTAAAAGTTGAAACATAGAATACGATTTGGATGTAAAAATCCGTCAAAGATTTGCTTTCTCCTAGATATATAACCTCCTGAATTAAGTTTACCCCAGTAGCTGAAGGGGTCTCTATGAGGTCTAGCCATGTTGGTAGCTTCCCTCTAAGTTACAATTTTAATAACATTAGACGCGTACTTTTTGATCTATTCGATATCGGTATCGATGTTCCCACCTTTCCACAACTTAGAAGCTTTATCGACATATATTTAAAGCCTCTCGAAAACCTTGGCATAGTCGAAAATAGAAAGGGCGTATATTTCTCTTCATACGAAAAGCTTCAGATGGCGCAGAATTTTAATTTTAGCATCGAAATACCTGATGCCTACATAGCCATGTCTATTGTAAAGGATAGTGGATTGGTTTTTAAAGGTTTTAGAGCCCCTATAACAGGTGCCTTTACACTAGCCTCAAGGGTTTACCTCTCTGAGGATACCTCAAGAGGATTATATGCAACCGGTATGGCGAATGTGTATATTGTAGAGAACTTCTTTAAAAGGTATGTTTCTAAGATTATAGACTTTATCAAAGATATTGGTTACAGTATAGTATTTTTTGATGAACCAAGCCTTATCCTTTTAGTTGGTAAGAGAATACTATTTGGATGGACGGAAGATACGATTATAGAAATTCTCAGCAATTTGGCTAAGAAGGCATCTGGATCCGAGGTTGGCATTCATATATGTGGTCCTCTAAATAAAAGGCTTTTCGACCTTATAGTTCAGATTGATGGAATCAAATACTATAGCTTTGAATTCTATTCAAATCCAAAAAACATGGACATTCTCGATAAAACTCTCTTAGAAAAGTATGACAAGATAATATCACCTGGTATAGTAAGCGCATCTAAACCTACTGTGGAAAGCATTGAGGAATCGCTTAATATACTTAAAAGGCTATATGAAAAGATAGGTAGTAGAATAGATTTGGTCTCCGGAGACTGTGGTTTCGGAGGCTTAAGAGGATTGTTAGGAGATGAAGAAAAGGAGTATAGAGTAGCCTTAGAAAAACTCAGTGTTGTTATCGAAGCTCTCAAGCATTTGAAAAGGGAACTTGGCATCAGTATTTCATAGCGATAAATCGACAGCATTCCAGGGATGCTGTATCCCATGGATTGTGAAAAGATCTATACTTTTCCATATAAGATAGCAAGGATTGGCCAACTCGAGTTGGTGAATGCTATACTAAATTCTAGTAAAAGGATGTCCATTATCAACATTGGTGCTCCAACTGGTTTTGGAAAGACGGTATCGGTACTCTACTCAGCTATTAAAATAGTTGAAAGGGGTGATGTTGATAGAATTCTGTATTTGGTTAGAACTAGAAATGAGCTCGACCCTGTTATAAGGGAAGCTAGGAATATTGGTGTGGAGTTTACAGTACTCTACAGCGGTAGAAGGATGTGTCCGTATGCTGTAGATAAAGCCGTATCTAATGAAGGCTTCTGGACGTTCTGCTCCATTCTTAGAATTCAAGGTAGGTGTCAATACTATAGTAGAGCGATAGGATCGTCTATAGAGGTTATTAAGAGAATCGTCAATGCCTCTGAAGACCACTTTACAATAGCTAGAAACCTTTCAAGCAAAGCTGGTGTATGTCCCTACTTCTCCCTATTATCACTTTCGAACCATACATATCTAACAATAGCAACCTATCCATATCTATTCAAAGAACGTATATTGCTATCAACCCTCTCCCATATAAATCCCCAGAAGACACTCCTTATAATTGATGAAGCCCATAATATCCACAATATTGGAGGCATCATGGGTGATTCCATCAAACTCAATTCAATTAGAAATGCTATTGAAGAGATTCTAAAATACAGATCTGACGAAAAAGACGTTATTGATATATTAAGTATGCTAGGAATGATTAGAGTTGATGGTAGAGGCTTTAAATACATTGGTAAGGATGGAATTGGATTAGAGAAATCGCTGGTAGAGAGAATTTCATCAATTGCAACTGATATAGCTATGGAGATAGTATCTACCATTGGAAGCTCTGTAGATAAGGTTATGGCTACGGATTTAAAGATTTTGTATACTTCAAAATTTCTAGAGACCCTCTTCCAAGAAGACTTTGACTTATTTGCCTTAACATCATTTAATGCTGAAGTAGAGCTGCATGCATTGCCGGTTTCTTTCGATCCTCTCAGAAAAATGCTTGAACAGTTCAAACTTGTTATCATGATGAGTGGCACTCCTCCTTCAAAGGAATTTCTCAGCCATGTAGTCTCTGTCAGAGGAGATATTGCGGATATCGATGTTGAAGAATTTGGAGCTCCAAACTATATTCGTGAAAATTCATATACATTGATATTCGCAGGTTCTACTACAAGCTATAGAGCCAGAGATGAATACATGTATAGAGTGTATGCTGAACTCATTGAGAAGGTTCACGGTAATAACAAAAGATGGGTTACCATGGTTATCTACCCAAGCTATGAGGTTATGTGGAGTATACTGAAATATCTTAACCGTTCTAATAATTCGGTTATCGATGGTGGAGAACCTCTTCCAATCATAAGAAATCTGCTATTTTCGAAGGAAGATGCCATACTCCATACAATTGCTGGTGGAAGGCTTGCAGAAGGCGTTGAACTTGTAAAGGATGGTGAAAGTATAATAAAATGCGTTATTGCAATAGGCATGCCCTATCCTCAGCCTGATGATTATATAAAAACGATTTTAAGGAATACAAAAGATAGGGAAGACTTAAAAGTAGATTACTATACGGAAGTGGCTATAACTAGGGTTATGCAAGCGATAGGAAGAGCAATAAGATCTGAAAATGATCATGCTCTTATAATCCTTGCCGATAGAAGGTATAAAAATCCACTGATAATAAGGAGACTTAAACTGAATATAAAGAAAATCACTGCATCGATAGAGGATGTAAAACGTGTATCAGATCAATTCTATAATCAACTCCAATCCATCTAGTTAAATTAAGTAGAAATTTAATCGAATCTCTGTACAACTCCTACTCAATTTAAATTGCACTATCTTTAATGAGAATCTGATACTACATCCAGTCCCAGACAGCACACTCCTAGCTAGGGAGTTGGATTAAGATAACATGCTCTATCCTTACCTTACCTAACCATCCTAAGAATACAGCTAGATACACGTTAATTTGGAAGCCTTTATCTCCACCTTGGGATAGAGGCCTTTTAATCCACAAATAACAACTTTAAAAACGTAGAATTGGATGTACTTCTTATTTCTCTATATGTGGTATCGGCTCTATCTTTATGACATAGGCTGGTGTTGGGTAGAGATATCTTGGAATTTCAATTTCAATTCCATAAGCTGTCTGCTTCCAGCTAATAGGTTCCTCGCCAATCATTTCAATATGTGTATCGCTCCCACCCCTTATTGTACCATCAAATGGTTTTATGATTATTTTCCTAGATTTTGGTTTTCCTAGTAGGAATACATATAGCTTATCCTCTTTTTTAACAAATCTAAGTGAAATAGCATCTTCAGATCCTATTGCAATACCTTCAGCTTGCAACCATGGTCTTGTCCCATATATAGCTTCGCCATAGATCTTTAACCACTGTCCAAGTCTTAGAAGTGTTTCTACTTGATGTTCAGGTATCGTTCCATCTACTTTTGGTGTAACACCTAAGAGTAGATTGCCATTCTTGCTAATAACATCTATTAATAGGTGTACAAGCTTTTCATAGGATAGACTGTGTTCGGGTCCCTCAGCTCTATTATATCCAAATGAATAGCCCAATCCTCTAACAGTCTCCCACTTTACATCAGAGATCTTGGTAACGAGTCTATATTCAGGTGTAATAAAATCGTAGTACTTCTTTGTAAATCTATCATTTACAAGACCATTCTCAACAGTATTGTAGTAGTATGAAAATAGCTCTGGTAGATCTTCCTCAAATGGATACCCTATATCACTCCATAGTATATCGGGTTTGTATTTTTCTATAAGCTCATACCAATGCTTTCTAAGATAGTCTCTATAATCGTCACCAAATACAACTGCTTTTTTAAACGATTCATGGCCATCTATAATAGTAGTGTTGAATGTCCAGTCAATACCGCTTGAATAATATGTTGCAAATTTTATACCCGAAGATCTGCAGTCCCTCTCTAGTTCACCTACAAAATCCCTTGTAGAAAACCAATTCGGCTTTCTAGGATTTACTACACTACTTGGCCAAAGAAGATAGCCATCATGGTGCTTGGTAACAAAGACCACATATCCTATACCACTTTTAGTAAATAGCTTAACCCATTCAGATGACCTCCACTTGCTTGACTCCTCTTCAAATATCTTGGCAAACATTTCATAGCGAAAATCCCTACCATAGACAAGTTCGTGAAATATGGCCGTGGCACTTCCGGATATCCTTAGTGTATTGTAATACCATTCTGCGTATGGATTGTACCTAAACCAGAAATCCCAACCATATACCTCTGGAATGTAACTAAGTTCACCAAGTGGAGGAGCCCAGCCTGGTACAGAGTACAAACCCCAGTGGATAATAACACCTATTTTCACATCATGAAACCATGATGGTCTGAATTCTCTGTTGAAAATTTCATAATGTCTTCTGATGCTTTCCCAACTTGGTTTATAATCCATAGCATCACCGAAGAACTTTACCCTTCTAAAAATTTATACTTTTATTCTTATGAATGTAGTGACTGGCAGTGGCATATTCTAATTGCGTATCCGACATGAAATGTTGTAGTATAATTCTATTTAAAAAACCATTGTTAAAATTATAATGTAAATATCGATGATTACGATTCCAAAAATCTCCTGTAGAGCTACTGAGGGCCATTTAATGAATATCGCTCCTAGCGGTCCTATAATGGCCATAGTTCCAAGAACTATAGCATAAATTGTCCTCCCATCTATTACCATACCGATTGTTGTTGCTAATAAGGCTAGCCACATCTGTATGAAGAACCATGTTGAGACAAAGGTATGAGGTCTTGTTCCACTTGGATAGACCCCTATCAATGCTAGAAATATCCCTGCTATAAAGAGTAGAGCTGAAGCATAAATGTGAGCCTTACTATTTGCTATATATGTAAGATAGAGGGAGTATACACAGATTATTAAACCTATAACTATCAATCCGATATTGTAGATCCATGGTTTATTGGCTCTGGAATCCCCTAAATCACTAAGGGCATGCCTATATACGTTGAACCACGGATTCTGTAATATAGAGAGTAGTATAATAAACCATGCTAAAACAGCTGCTACGATACCCGTGAATCTCCATAAACTATATAGTGCCTCGATTGTAGCCATCCCATTTTCGCCTTGATAAATTGAATTACTGTATCATAGACCTTCCTTCTGTCTATCTTGAAGATGCTTAGAGGATGTATAGATAGATCTTATCTTAATCACCTAAGTGATCACTATATCTCTTTCTCGATCTTCGACTCATCAATTAATGTATCATGTTCCGCTATCGTGATGGTCATAGAACGGTACTTTATATTATTTCTGCAAATGGTATAGCATGAATCAGCTGCGTTGGAAGTAGTTTAAAAGCCTCTGCATAACCTACGCCAACTCTCTTGCCGTATAGGGTTGCTATAAAT
>Ga0105163_1001538_pt1 | contig 12000 bp, 10 predicted proteins | sample JNZ110809AmetaG_FD_81531 | JGI IMG/M metagenome (GOLD analysis project Ga0105163, IMG submission 81531) | Hot spring microbial communities from Jinze hot spring, China to study Microbial Dark Matter (Phase II) - JNZ 110809A | ecosystem: Environmental > Aquatic > Thermal springs > Hot (42-90C) >... | reverse complement strand
GCTTTATAGATTACTAGAAATGGACGATTCTACAGCAAAAGTGGAGCTTAAAAATCAAGGTGCAAGCAGCCTGCGAATCAAAGCATCAAGCTGGCGCGGCATGGCTTGTGAATAGCCGATGAACCTCTCTACTTCTCTGCCCTGGTGGAAGACGATGATCGTGGGGATGCTGAGCACTTCGAACTTCGCGGCGAGCTCTGGGTGCTCATCCACGTTGATCTTGAGGACTGCGACTCTTCCCTCGTACTTCCTGGCTACTGCTTCGACTATGGGGCTTGTGATCTTGCAGGGGCCGCACCACTCAGCCCAGAAGTCCGCGACAACCACCTTGCAGCCGCGTAGCGACTCCGCTAGCTCGGCTGCGCCAGCCTCCGGGTTGTAGGGGCAGGCAGTACTACCAGCCCGGGGGCTGCGGAGCATCTGCGCGAGCATTCTCCGCTTTATCTCCTCGATTTCCGCCTCCATTGGAGCCACATTAGGTAGAAGGCTCCCCATGCTTTATATGCGAAGCTGTCAGAATCTTTACCTATCGAAGGGAAAAAAACTTCTTTGAAAGCTACGCTAGGGAAGCGCTGGGACGTGGAATACCGAGAAAGCTGCGTGGTACCAGGCGAAGAACAGGAGCTGGAGGAAGAACGCCGCGTAGACTCTACCTGTCTTCCTGAAGTAGAATGCTGTTAGGCACGCGGTCAGCACGTTGAAGACAGGGATGGGTATATAGTAGATCATCGCGAGAACATCGTACGTGGCTGAGAGAGGCGGCACCATGCCAGCGTACAAGGGGATGTAGTACCAGAGAAGGAATATGATCGAGCCTGCTGCTAGAACCACGGAGTCTACTAGCATTTCCTTCGCTGTAGTGGTGGCGCCTGCTTTTGGCCTGATAAAGCCGGCGAGCAGAACGTTCAGGGTTAAGTAGAAGGGTGCGAAGGGGATTAGGTAAGCCAGGAAGGCGAGGAATCTCGTCCAGCTCATAGGCCTTAGGGAGATGAGCCAGCACGCGAACGGAACCTTGAAGATGGAGTACGAGTAGGCTAGTATCACGTAGAGAGGCGCTAGCACAGCCACTGCCAGCAGAAAGCTCTTGGCCACTTTCCTGAAGTCCACTTTCCCTGCCCACGTTAACCCGTAGTTATCCGTCGTAGCACCGTGCTTCCGCAGCTGCAACCTGTGAGTAAGGTAAATGATGACAAGAGTGACGAGCGCGACCAGTAGGGACCACGCCAGATACCTGTTAGCAATCCCGAGCGGGAGGAGCGTGCTGTCGAGCGAGAGTATCGTGGGCAGCGTAACCCAGCCGTAGAGGTACAGCAGAGGAGGTATCGCTGTGGCTATTACGGCGCCTACGATATAGGGAATGCCTCTCAGCCCCTTGTACTCCGGCATCGGCTCTTTAAGCTCGCTGAAGAAGCTCGTCTCTAAGAGGTACCCTCCAAACGCGAAGAGGAAGAGGAATGCACCGACCAGGGCGATCGCGGTTCCGAGGACCTTCCACTGGAAGACTAGGTTCTCCTTAGGTATAGGCTTACCACCCTTCAGAGTCATGGAGAACCATTCTATCACATTCTGCATAGTAGTGGGGTCGTCAGTTGACTGCGGGTGGTTGATCCACGGCTGGTAAAGCACTCTAGCAGTCCCCTTCTCTATAGACCCGTACACCTTGCCGGGCACGATATCCTCTGTGACGTTGAATATCGTTTTGAGGACAGGAGACTTAGGGGCCTGCCAGCCGGTCGGCACCAGAAGCCAGGCCGCTGTGAACTCGTCAGCTAGCGCCATCTGTATGGCGACATTTCTCAAGTTTTTCGCGACTTCAGGTGGGCGGACGTAAGAGTCCATGTAAAACATCGCCTTGTAGCCGGTGGGGTTAGCGAGAGCTGCCGCCTGGATAGCCCAGCCGCCCATCGACATTCCTACAAGCCCGATGTTCTCCTTGTCGACGTAAGCTAGGTTCCTCAAGTAGTTTAGAGCGCTTGGAGCTCCGAAAGAGAACGCGTAGACGCTTCCTTCAGAGAAGCCGTGCCCTGTCATATCGAGAACCAGGACGACGTAGCCTCTTCTAGCGAGCTCTATCGCCGTGTTAGTCATGAAATCTCTCTGGTTGTTATACCCGTGTATGGCTAGTATGCCGGGAGCCGGTGTCTGAGGCGTAGCTGTGCTGGGAACGAAGAGCCAGGCAGTTAGGAGCTCTCCTGAAGTGCCATAGAATCTCACCTCGGTGACTTTCACATTTCCGAAGTCTGTGAGTACAAGGTAAGCGAGGAGGCTGCCCAGCAGCATCATGGCGATAGAGGCTACTACCAGGCGCTTGTAGAATGCTGAAGAGGGTTCTACCATCATATCTCTAGAAACTTTCGTACATATATTCTTGCTCCTAAATAATCTTTGCAGAAGCTTGCAGAAAATTTAAATAAATATATAAATTACGCTGAAATTTTTAAAATTTTTTGCGATTTTGCCAAAGAGGTGTAAGCTTATCCACAGTAAAAAAGATAAAGCAAGCTTCTTTTACCTTGACGTGACAAAATACCTGCTTGTCATTGACCAAGGTACCACCGGAACCCGCGCTGCTATATACTCCGATGATGGCCAACCAGTTAAAGGCGGCTGGTCGTACAGGGAGCATACGCAGATCTACCCGAGGCCCGGCTGGGTAGAGCACAATCCGAAGGAGATATGGGAGAAGACTGTTCTCTGCGTTAAGGATGCTGTTTCCCGCAGCAAGGTCAAGCCGCACGAAATCGCAGCCATAGGCGTCACGAACCAGCGGGAGACGGTGGTGGTGTGGGATGTGCGCAGCGGAGAGCCTCTGTACAACGCGATTGTCTGGCAGGATAGGAGGACTGCGTCGATAACGGATGAGCTGCGTGAGAAGCACCTCGACACAGTTCACAGGAAGACAGGGCTCGTGCCTGACCCCTACTTCTCGGGGAGTAAGATCCAGTGGCTCCTCGAGAACGTTCCCGGGTTGAGGGAAAAAGCTGAGAAAGGAGAAGCCGTGTTCGGCACGATAGACACCTGGCTCATCTGGAACTTAACCAGGGAGAGCAGGGATACTCTCACGCCCGAGAGGGGAGGGGCGCACGTCACGGACTACTCGAACGCTTCAAGAACCATGCTCTTCAACATCGAGAAGCTCCAGTGGGACAGCGACCTTCTAGAGCTCCTGGGCAGGGTTCCCGAGGAGGCCCTGCCGCTCGCGAGGCCTTCCAGCGACAGAGAGTTTTACGGCTACACTGGCCCGGAGGTGAACGGCATATTCGAGGGGAAAGCTATCCCGGTGGCAGCCGCTGCAGGTGACCAGCAGGCAGCGCTCTTCGGGCAGGCAGGGTACAGCGAGGGGGACGTAAAGTGCACTTACGGTACTGGAAACTTCATATTGCTGAACACCGGTGATAGGATTGTTTACTCGAAGTCGGGCTTGCTGACTACGGTATACTACTCTACCGAGCCGGGTAAAGCCTCCTACGCGCTGGAAGGTAGCGTTTTCATCACAGGAGCTGCGATCCAGTGGTTGAGAGACGGTTTGAAGCTGATCGAGGTTTCCGCCGAGGTCAACCCTCTCGCCGACGCTGCGGACGACACCGGTGGCCTGTACTTCGTTCCCGCCTTCACGGGGCTCGGCGCGCCCTACTGGGATCCGTACGCCAGGGGCCTGATCATCGGCATCACCAGGGGGACTACTAGGAAGCACTTGGCCAGAGCCACCCTGGAGAGTATCGCGTACCTCACCAGGGACGTTGTAGAAGTGATGAGAAGCGAGGGCGGGTTGGCTATCGAAGCCTTGAAGGCTGATGGCGGCGCCTCAAGGAGCGACTTCCTGATGCAGTTCCAGGCGGATATCCTCGGAGTGAGAGTTGTGAGGCCGCTGGTCACCGAGACTACTTCGCTGGGTGTCGCGTACCTTGCTGGTCTCGCATGCGGCTTGTGGAGGGGGCTGGACGAGCTGAGGAGGATGTGGAGAGCTGAGCGGGTGTTCGAGCCGGTTATGAGCGAGGAGGTGAGGGAGAGGCTGTACGCGGGCTGGAAAGCCGCGGTGAAGCGCGCTCTGGGCTGGGCGAAGGAGGTTCCGTGGGCGTACGGTTACTAAATGCCTTATTACCGAAATTTGATATGTTACTTTAGTGAAAAAGCAGTGCTGCCGGGTTTGATATGACTGCAGTTTCGAAGCATGTTGTGGTTATAGGCGGGGGCGTGACGGGCGCTGCGACTGCCTACGACTTGTCGCTGAGGGGTTTCAGGGTGACGTTGCTGGAGAGAGGCTCCATAGGCGCGGGGACGAGCGGGAGGACTCACGGGCTCCTGCACAGTGGCTGCAGGTACGTTGCGGACACGGAGGTCGCTAGGGAGTGCTACCTCGAGAACCAGACCTTGAGGAGGATAGCGCCCTTCCTCTTCGAGAAGAATGGTGGGCTCTTCGTAGCTATCACGGAGGATGATTTAGCGTACAAGGACTTCTTCCTCAAGAAGTGCGGGGAAGCGGGGATACCTGTCGAAGAGGTTGAGCCGGCGGTAGCCTTGAAGATGGAGCCGAACCTGAATCCGAAGCTGAAAGCCGCAGTCCTCGTGCCAGACGGTACCTTCGACCCCCTCAAGGTGATCTTAAGCTTCCTTGCATCAGCTAAAAAGTACGGTGCCGTAGTGAAGCCGTACAACGAGGTGGTGGGCTTCCGGGTTGAGGGGGGCGAGGTGAGGGCGGTTAGAGTTCTGGACAAGGTCTCCCTCAGGGAGTACGAGCTCGAGGCAGACTTCTTCGTCAACGCGACCGGTGCGTGGGCGAACAAAGTAGCGTCGCTCGCGGGGCTTCACGTACCGGTTAAGCCGAGCCCGGGAGTCATGGTGGCACTGGATGGACGCATCGGTAACCGGGTTTTCAACAGGCTGAATAAGCCGGGGGACGGCGACATCATCATACACCAGAGAGGCACCTCGGTTATAGGTACAACTTCCTGGATTGTAGAAGACCCCGACGGGGTGTCCATCCCGAAAGAGCACGTGGAGCTGATGATCAAGAGGGGTTCGGAGATAGCGCCCGTTGTCTCGAGGATGAGAGTGAAGGCGGTTTACGTTTCCTCCAGGCCTCTCGTGGGGCAGGCCGCGCAGACAGGCAGAGAAGTGAGCAGGAGCTTCGCGATAATCGACCACTCCCGCGAGGGCGTGGGGAACATGCTCAGCATCATCGGGGGGAAGTTCGTCACCGCTAGGCTGATGGCTGAGAAGATGGGTGACGCGGTCTGCGAAAGACTGGGTGTCAGCGTACCCTCTAGAACTGCGGAGCTGCCGCTGGCGCCCTACTGGCTCTACTTCTCCTAGGTGGTCGGAGTGAAAGTGAGGCTAATCGTAAGGCGCTGGAAGCAGGGTTGGACGCGCCCGCGCTACGACGTGTTCGACGTGGAGGCAGACCCCGAGGAGTCTGTGCTAGACCTCATCGAGAGAGTGAGCCTGAGTACCGACCGCACCCTGGTCTTCGAGCACGCGTGCCACCACGGTGCTTGCGGTGCTTGCGGCATGATCATCAACGGCGTCGAGCGGCTAGCCTGCGTGACGAAAGTCGGCGAGGCTGCTAGGAAAGGCCTGCTCCTCGTCGAGCCGCTGCGCGGCTTCGAGGTTATCAGCGACCTCGCAGTGGACAAGTCGAGGATGTTCTCGAAGTACCCGGCAGAGACGCAGACTCTGGAGCCGGTTGCCGCGAGCTTGGAGAAGCTTTACGACTGCGTTGAGTGCGGGGTGTGCTACTCTGCGTGCCCGATCGCCAACACGTACGGGGAGTACCTCGGCCCCTCTGTTCTAGCCTTAGCTTATCACAGAGCGCTGAGCGATGGAGTAGTGCCGGGCAGCGTCGCGGGGTCGGGCGGCGTGTGGGCTTGCCACGCGGCTTTCGACTGCAGCGAGAAGTGCCCTGTAGGCTTCAAGCCCGGTGAGAAGATTATGAAGCTGAGGCGCCTCCTCCTGGGAGGCAGGGTGAAGGTGAGCTAGATGGGTTTGGGGAAAGCTGTTAGGAGCTGGTTCCAGGTAAAGGGTAGGAGCGCGGAGCACATATCTTTCGGGCTGCGTAGGCTCGCGGGCATAGTGCTCGCGCTGTACTTGGTAATCCACATGGTAGATATCTCGACTCTCCTTCTCGGCAGGGAGTACTACCAGGCTCTACTTAACCTCTTTAGCTCGCCGGTCGGGCTCGTGTTTGACATCATCCTCTGGATCCTCCTGGTTGCGCACGGCTCGCTGGGCCTCTACTCCGCAATCGTCGAAGCGGGGTTCCTCGTAGATCGGCGGAAAGAGCTTCTCGTAGCTGCTTGGGCCGTGGTAGCTCTCTTCTCCCTAGTCGGAGCGGTGGTGATCATCCATGTCATGGGGTAAGAAGGGGGTAGGCTGGGTACTGCAAGCGCTTACCGGCGTGCTGCTCGTCTTATTCGTGACAGCCCACATAATCAGGGTGCACCTTGAGGGGTCGCACAAGGGCCTACCCACCTACGAGGAAGTTATCAGCGCCTTCAAAAACCCCCTGATAGCAGCGGCCGAGCTAGCTCTCGCAGCGGCGGTGACGTACCACGCTATGTACGGCCTCTACACAGTCACGGTCGAAGCAGAGCTCCTCCGGGAGAGGAGAGCCCGAGCCCTCTTCACCGCGCTGGGTGCAGCAATCTTCACCTACACTCTTGCTGTGACAGCCTACCTGGTGCTAGCACCTTAGCGGCTTTGAGAAAAGGCTGCGGCTTTTTCCCTTCGGAGAGCGTCAGACGCGCACCTCTAGAGGAACCTTCGCCGGGGTCACTTCTCTGAGGCCTGGCTGCAGAACCATGTCCCCCACCCTCAGCTGCCTCTCCAGGTAAATAGTGATGGGAAGCCGGGCTCCAGCCCGAGCCTGACTACGCTGCCGACCACCTTAGCCCAGTGGAGAGCGGCCGGCATCACGTACAGCTTCCTGCTCCCCACAGGGGAGAAGCCGAGCTTTAGGGGGGCAAACACGTAGAGGTGGACTTCCCCCGGGTTGAGCTTGCCGCGCAGCACCTGGCTACCCTCAACCTTCCCGAACCTCTCCGAGAAGTACTCGTACGCGACGTACTCTCCAGCGCTGAGGGCAGCGTCGGAGGGGGATACCGCGTACTCGATCACCTCATCCCGCTTGTAGATGTTGAACACGCCAACGAGGCCGTAGACTCCTAGGCCGGGGACCTCGAGCTTGTTGAAGAGCTTCAGCGCCACTGGCTCGTTGTAGGGGTCCCTCATCGCGATATCCTCGGTCGGGAGCGCGGGAGCCGGGAAGGTGGGCACCCTGCCGTCGGGGAACGCTAGGGGGGCGACGACCTCTGCTTTGAGCTCCTGCGGAACGTCAGAAACGTAAACCGGCCCCCCGCTCAGAGCTCTCGCAACCGCTTGCTGGAGCGCTAAGGGGTCTTTCGTCTGGAACATGTCCCAGTCTGGCCACGCGACTTGGGAGAGCCAGAGAGTGTTGTACGCGTTGAAGTACAAGTGCAGTTTCGACCTAGAGGGTGACGGGGGAGAGCTGTAGTCGATCGATGCTCTAGCAGTGTTCGAGCGCCACATGCTGAAGAAGTGCTCGGGGTTGAGGGACATGCAGTTGAGGATCTCCAGGTTGAAGAGCGCGGCAGCCGCCTCCACCGCTTCGTGCAACTCTGAAGACGCTTGCTCGACGGGGTGGTGGCCCGCGTAAAGCGATGCCACTGCAAGCTGGTTATCAGCTTTGATGAAGTCGAAGCCGGCATCCTTGACCCTCCTGAACCAATCCATGAAGAAGCGGAAAGCCTTCCCAGGGGAAGGCGCCAGAGTGCCGTCGAGATCCTCCAATACCTCACGGTAGTCTCTCGCCAGGTCGCTCTCAGGGTCTACGCCGTTCCAGTACCCGTTGACAGTGATCCAGAGGCCCAGCTTCTCTGCCCCGAGCTCTCTCAGCTTTGCCGCCAAGCCGGCTAGGCCTCTGGGGAACTTCTCGGGATCCGCTTCGAAAGAGCTGAGAGATCCCTCCCGGCTAGCCATCCACCCGTCGTCGAGAATCACCATCGCGAAGGGGGCTTTCGACCTCAGCTCCTTGAAGCCGGAGACCACCTTCTCCTCAGAGATACCCCTCCAGAACGCGTTCCAGGTGCACCAGCCCAAGTACTCCGCGAAGGAGGGCTTCCGCTTCCGGCTCCGCAGAAGACACTCCCTGCCGAGCGCGCGGGCAGCAACATTGAACGCGCGGCTCACAGTCTCCGCTGCGGTTGAGCCGCGCGCCGCAGCCAGGAGAGGTGCTGTTCTCCACCTCATCTTCACTGTTGAGAGCTGCTGAATCGTGAGAACCTTCTCGCCGGGGTTCGTGAAGTATCCTGAGAAGCCCCACCCCGGCAGGGCCAAGAGGTGCAGGTAGCCGCTCTCGAGCTTTAACAGAAGCTGCGAGATCTTCAAGTCTTTCGGCAGGCTCGCGAGAGAGCGGGTGTGCCAGGGGAAAGTCCACGCGCTGGGTACAGCGGGCGCCGCGCTAACAGCAGGGTAGTCGTAGGGCTCGCTCTGGCCGCCGAGAAAGCCGGGTGGGTCGTAGGTGTGGTGGAACACGAGCACGCTGCTATGCTCCGGCAGCTTCACCTCAGCAGCTAGAACGAGCCCGTCGTCCGCGGTCTCCCCCTCCCCCTCCACCAGGAGCGCTACCGCGTCCTCGGAGCCGAGCAGCTTCAGGAGGGCTCGGCCACCCGCGAGTAGGAGCTCGTAAGCATTACCTGCTGGCTCCGCACGTACGACGTCTTCGAGCGCCCCCCTGAGGGAAAGCTTCAGGGCGATTTCCAGCTCAGAAACGCCTACTTTGACCTTGAGAGGCATGAGAAGAAGGAGTATTCAAAAAAATAAAAATAATATCTTTCGCCTGAGGCCCGGCTCAGCTAGCCTCTAGCCCCCTTACCCTGCTTCGGAGGAGCCGGAGCCTCGGTTCCGCGCTCAGCTTTCTTCGCCCAGCCCGGCGGAGTGATGGGAGGCGCTTCCTTCTCGACTTTAACCTTGATGGAGATCTTCGCAGCAGCTCCGGCCCTCTCGGCGGCTTTCTCGACCTTGCTCTTTACCTCCTTGAAGACTTTCTCTACCAGCTCTCTGGTCGCGTTCCTAACGCTCTCGACCTCGGACCAGTTCAACGCCCTCTCCCGGATGGCCTTCTCGACTTTCTTTACGAGCGTTCTGTTGATTAGAACGTCCTCAAGGTACTCTGTCTCGTTCCTCTTCAGCCAGCCGAGCTTCATCGCCTTCACGATAGCAACGTGAAGGGATGCGCGGTTGAGCTCTGCAGTGACTAGGCCGAGAATGCGCTTAACCTCAGCGAGCATTCTCGCCAGGTCTGAGACCGTCAGGTTGCCTGCGTCGAGAGCCGCCCGGGCCTCGGCGAGGATCTCGCTGGCTCTGTCCAGGAGCGCTAGCGCGTCCGCGATGTCGAAGAGCGAGGTGTCCACTTTAGAGAGCTGCTCCCTCAGCTGCGCGACCCGGGCTTCAAGCACCTGAAGCTGCAGGATGAGCGCGGTTCTGTTGAGCGCTACCGTCATGTTGCTGACGGAAGCGGTTAGGTTCAAAGGCAGCGCGCCCTTGAACCTAAACTCGAGCCCAAGCTCTTCAGCAACCTCACTCTGCAGCTCCAGGATGTCGCCGTACAAGCGCATAGCTGACAGAGCGTAGTTCTTCGCCAGCGTAAAGTTTCCCGCTGCGAGCTGCTCAACAGCTAGGCTCAGGTAGAGATCCGCTTCAGCCGTAAGGTTCAGTATGGTGGCCCAGAGCGTAGCATTGACGAGAGGTAGGCTGCTGTTGGCGATAACCTCGTTCCGGAAGTGTACAAGCAGCTGCAGCCTCTTCGCGTTCTCGACCAGTACCTCCGCCGAGCGGTCGTTCTCTGCTCTCACGGTTACTGCCAGGGGCGCTAGCACCAGCAACACGGCAAGGAGTACTGCCGTCGGAGCTTTCACGTCGCTCACCGCCTACAAGCGGTAAGGAGGCGGTATTAAGGAAAGCTGTGGAAAGCGGGAGAAAGCGACTTTTCTCTAGAGAAAACCGACTTCAGTGAAAGCTACATATCACCCCCGTATGCAGGGGCTTCAGCCGCGAAGGTGGGGGCTTTGAAAATAGACATCATCGAGGCCTCCGGCATCCCCCTACCCCTGATAACCCTCGAGGACGAGGAGGAGGCGGTTATACTCTCGGACACGCACCTCGGCCTCAACGTTAAGGGGAGGGTTGCCAGCAAGAGCAGAGAGCTCGCTGAGTTCTTCGCCTACCTGCGGAGCACTAAGACGAAGCTCGTAGTGCTGCTCGGCGATGTGCTGGAGCTGTGGAACGCTCCGCTGCACAGCGTCATGCGCGCAGCCTACGAGCCCCTGAGGGAGCTCTCCAGGAGCAATGCAACTGTCGTCTACGTTGCCGGGAACCACGACAGGATCCTCGCAGGCCTGCACCTCATCGGGAGACGGGGGGAGGAGGACCTCGTGGTGGCTCCCGAAGCAGTACTGCTAGAGGTTTCAGGCAGGAAAGCGCTCCTGTTCCACGGCCACCAGCTCGACAGAGCATTCCTCATCACGCGCAGCCTCTGGAAGCTCCAGTCCTACGTGTACACGTTCTCCGAAGCTCTTCTCGCGCTGCCTAAAGGGTTGGAGTGGGTGCTGGCGGGGCTAGCTGCGCTCCTGTTCCTCGGGTTGATCGCCATCATCCCAGCCGGCTCCCTGGTGGTGGAGATTGCGGTAATGCTCCTCGCAGCCTTCCTGCTGTCCCCCCTCCTGCTCCTGCTCTGGAGAAACTTCCAAGACGAGGTGTGGTACCTGCTCATTCAACCTCTAGCAGGCAGGCTCTCGAGAGGGAGGTTAAGGGGGAAGAGCATGAGGACTCTTGCTGTCAGCAAGCCCCTTAGAAAGCTTCTCGGCTTGATCGAGAGCATTGTAGGCCGCGTAGATATCGCTGTCTTTGGCCACACCCACGTGCCGGAGCTCCTCGAAGATAACGGCAGAGTGTTCGCTAACACAGGCTCGTGGGTGGAGAACGGGAACGCTGCCACCTGCACTTTCCTGAGGGTTAAGCCCGGGGAGATTCTCCTCTCACAGTGGGCTAACGGTGCGGAGAGAGTGCTAGCGCGAGCCGCTATCCTGCCAGAAAACACGAAAGAAAGCTCGCAAAGCGAAGGCGCTATCCCTCCTCGATCCTAGCCCCCTCGTCCACGCTGAGCGCCCACGCTCTAGAGGCGCCAGCCTCCAGAGAGGCTTGGAGCACCTCGCGCTCCCTGCCTGGGGCAAGCGCTACGAGGCTGCCCCCCATCCCAGCTCCGCTGATCTTCACCGCCAGCGCGCCTGCACCCAGCATCGCGTCTCTCAAGCGCTCGAGCTCCGGCAAGCTAACCTCGTAGAGGTCCCTGAGAAGCTCGTGCTGCCTGTTCACCTCTTCTGCTAGGGCGCGGAAATCGCCCTCCCGGAGTGCCCTCACGGCGCGGAGCGTAGAGCTGTGCGTGAGTAGAGTGAAGAGGATACGGCGCCTAGCTGCTTCATCTAGCGCTCCCAGGTACGGCTCGAGCTCCCGAAGGCTGAGGTCCTCCCAGGCTGGCTCGTCGAACCTCCAGCCCAGCTTCGCCTTCAGGGACGCGGGCACCCCGGGGTTCTCCATGAGCGCCTTCAGCCCCCTGTTGATCTCGGCCTGCCTCACGGGGTGTATGTCAGCAACGCTGTGCCTGATGCCTGAGTCCGCCACGGTGAAGCGCAGCCAGCGGGCCTCAAGCCTCTGGACGCGCACGGGGGGCTTCGGGTAGAGGAGTATCGCGCCGCCGATAGCTGAAGCGTACTGGTCGAGGCGGCCGCACGGAATCCCTGCGATCCTGTTCTCCGCCTGGAAAGCCACCTCTGCTAACTCCTCGGGTGAAAGACCTAAGTTGAAGTAGTGGTCTAGGGCTTTCGCGAAAGCCACTTCCAGTGCCGCGCTGCTCGACAGCCCCGAGCCCACAGGGATCTCGCTGCTGACCACAGCCCTGAAACCGCTCTTGAGGGGCCTGCCCACCCT
>Ga0105163_1001534_pt1 | contig 12018 bp, 11 predicted proteins | sample JNZ110809AmetaG_FD_81531 | JGI IMG/M metagenome (GOLD analysis project Ga0105163, IMG submission 81531) | Hot spring microbial communities from Jinze hot spring, China to study Microbial Dark Matter (Phase II) - JNZ 110809A | ecosystem: Environmental > Aquatic > Thermal springs > Hot (42-90C) >... | reverse complement strand
GCTTCTTTTATCCTTGGGTGTGAGGCAAGTCCAAGATAATTGTTTGAAGCGAGCATGACAACTTCTCTTCCATCAACCCTAACAATTCCACCTTGTTCGCTTAGAAGTGGGATTTCTTTTTTGAATGTTTTGGTCACTTGTAATCTGTTAAGTTCTTCTGTTAAAATTTGTGTGTAATTCATTTTCTTTCGGTGTTTTGTTTTTAAGGCTTTAGAATAACTTTCAATCCGTCGCCATTTTTTATGGCGTTGAAGCCATCTTCAAATCTTTCAAGTGGCAGTTGATGTGTTATAAATCCAGCTTCAAGAATTTTGTCAGCAAGTCCAGATTTGAGCAGTGAGCGCATTACCTCCCAAGTTTCAAAAACTTTTCTTCCAATTATACCATGAATTGTAATACCCTTAAATATCACATTCTTTGAAAAATCAATTTTAACATCTCCCTCGGGCAAACCAAGAAGTGATATTGTTCCGCCCATTCTTATAACTTCAAATGCGTCTTGATAGGCTTTGTAATTTCCGGACATTTCAAATACAACATCAACACCTGTTCCATTTGTTTCGGATTTTACTGTTTTTATAAATTTTTCTCTTTCTTCTGGTATTGCGACATCAAAGCAGTGATCAGCTCCAAATTTTTTTGCTATTGAAAATCTTTTCTCAACGATTTTTTCGTGCGTTGCTCCTGTTCCAGGTTTTGATGCATCTGTGACAAAAATTTTTGAAGCGCCGCTTATCTTTGCGATTGCAGTTGCCATAAGTCCTTGGACACCGCAACCCAAAATTGCAACAGTTTGCCCCATTAAGTTAACAGATTGAGCAGTATGAACAGCATTTCCAATTGCATCCATAAAGGCAATTATTTCAATGGGTAGTTCTCCATTTTTGAAAAGAATTATGTTCTCGGCTGGGACCTTAACATACTTTGTGAAAACTCCATCTTCGTGGATTCCCTTTATTTTCGTATTTTGGCACACATGTTTTTGACCTATACGGCATTGATGGCATCTTCCGCAGGTTATATGCATTTCAGCCGAGACGGTGAAATTTTCTTTAAGCACATTAATTAAGTCTGGGTCATTTGCGAGTTCATCAATGTTTCTTTTGCCGATGAAGCCAGCAAGTGAAGCGTCCTCATGTGATTTTTCAATTAAAAGACCAGCCAAATGTTTTCTTGCAATGCTCCCAGCGTCAACAATTTTGCCAGCAAATTCATGCCCGACAATAACATAAGGAGTTGGATTTGAAAGCATTTCGTCTTTTAAGGACTGCTTGCTGTTGTAGATTCCGACATCAGTTCCACATATAGCTGATGCTATAACTTCAATTTTTACTTCTCTTGGGTCGGTTATTTCAGGTATTGGGACTTTGGTGAGGGTTAATCCTTTTTCCCAGTCTTTATCAGGTTGGGGAGTTGGTTTGATAATTGCTTTCATGGTGTTGGTCTCGGTTTGCATTTAAGATGTCCTTTTTCTTTTTGTTAAACCGATTTTGTCGGTTTCAGTGTAAATATAAACAAAAGATTTTTTTAGTTCAATTGATGTTGATTTGAAATTTGATAATTTAAATTGCGAAGTTTAAATTTTATCAAAAAGTTTTTACTGTTTCTATGATAAGGAATGCAATTGCGAAACTTGTTCAAAAAGAAGATTTAACTTTTGAAGAAGCGTATTTTGCTATGCGACAGATAATATCGGGGGAAGCTGAACAAGCGCAGATTGCTGGTTTCCTCGTTGGGTTGAGGATGAAGGGGGAAACATCGCACGAGATAGCAGGTTGTGCGAAGGCAATGAGGGAAAAAGCGGTGAAAATTGATTTTGAAGATGAAAATCTCGTGGATACATGTGGGACTGGTGGGGATGAGGTTGGAACTTTTAATATCTCAACTGTTTCAGCTATTGTTGCAAGTTCAGCTGGGGCGAAAGTTGCAAAGCATGGGAATAAAGCTGTATCAAGTAAGTGTGGGAGCGCAGATGTTTTGAGGGAGCTTGGGGTCAATGTGGAGTTAACACCTGAACAGGCGAAAAAATGTCTTGAAGAAATTGGCATAACTTTTTTATTCGCACCGCTTTACCATACTGCCATGAAGTATGCAGCACCTGTAAGGCAAGCGCTTGGAATAAGAACTGTTTTCAATATACTTGGACCGCTTACAAATCCCGCTGGAGCGAAAAGACAAATTCTTGGGGTTTTCTCGGAAAATTTAACCGAAAAAATTGCCCTTGTCTTAAAAGAACTTGGCTCCATTCACGCTCTCATCGTTCACGGCGCTGGCGGAATTGACGAAATCTCAATCGCAGGACATACGAGGGTAACTGAATTAAAAAGTGGTGAGGTGAAAACTTATGAAATTACACCTGAAGATTTTGGGTTAAAAAAGTGGGATTTAAATTTTATTCTTGGTGGTAGTTCAAAGTTGAATGCTGAAATAATAAAACGAGTCCTTGACGGTGAGCAAGGTCCCCATAGGGATGTTACATTGCTTAACTCTGGCGCTGCAATCTATGTTGCTGGGCTTGCAAGTTCAATCTATGATGGCATTAAAATGGCTGAGGAAGCCATAGACTCAGGAAAAGCAAGAAAAAAACTTGAAGATTTAATTAAATTAACAAACAGTTTCACCAAGGTTTGAATTTTATGCTTTTAATAATCTCTCTTTTCCTAATTGCAGGTGGAGTTTTAATTTCTATGTTTGAAACTGCGATTATAACGATTGGTGATGTGAAAAAACTTAGATCTGTATTTCTTGATAAGATTGAAGTTTTAAAGAAAAAACCAGAACATTTTACATTAGCAAGTTTCATTCTTAAAGTATTGTTTTTCGCTCCAGCTCCTGTTTTGCTCGGTATATGGTCTGAGGGCAAGACGCTGTCGCTTTTACTTGTCTTTGTGATTATTTTAATTTCACTTTATCTGTTTCATAAATTCCGGGATTTTTCTGAGAAGAATTCAGAATTTGTGGTAAAAAATTTGTGGTTTTTGCTTTATCCTCTTTTTTTAATTTTTAAAGTATCTTTACTTTTGCCTGCAGGATTTGCTTCAAGGTTGTTAAATAAAAAAGTAAACTTTGCAAAGCGTGAGTTTGAATTTCTAATCAATAGCCTCAAACCGAGCGAGACTTTTGATGAAAATTTTATCATCAAGAATGTCTTTGAGTTTAACGATAAAACCGTCAGGGAAATCATGGTTCCAAGGATGAGGGTTGTCGCACTTGATATAAATGCCCCTCGTGAAAAAGTTGTAAAAGTTGTCCTGAACGAAGGTTACTCACGACTTCCGGTTTACAAAGATACAATTGATAACATAATTGGTGTGGTTTATGCGAAGGATTTAATAAACTATATTGAAGATCCGAATTTGTTCGTTCTTTATGACCTTTTGAGACCTGCGTATTTTGTCCCCGAGACGAAGAAGATAAGTGAATTACTTAAGGAATTGCAAAAAAACAAAATTCATATGGCTATCGTCGTTGACGAGTTTGGCGGGTTCAAGGGAATAGTTACGCTTGAAGATATACTTGAAGAAATAGTTGGTGAAATTCACGATGAATATGACAAGGTTGAAAAAAATTATGAAGTATTAAGCGATGGTTCAATCATCGTTGACTCAGATATGCTTGTGAGCGATTTCAACAGAAGATTTGGTGAGAGCATCCCTGAAGGGTCGGACTATGAGAGCGTGGGTGGATTTGTTTTAAAACTTGCTGGACGAATTCCAAATGAGGGAGAGAAAATCAAATTTAAAAACATCATTTTTGAAGTTGTTAAAAAATCAAACCGAAAGATAATTGAACTAAAAATTACAAAGGAAACCAATGAATTTTCTTGAGAAAATTGTCAAAACGAAGTTATCCGAAATTGAAAGAGCAAAGGAAATTTTGCCTTTAAAGGAATTAAAGAAACTTGCTGGTATTTCAAATTATCAACATCGTAGTTTATACGATTCTTTAAAAAAAGAAGGTGAGATCAAGATAATTGCTGAGATAAAAAAGATGTCGCCATCGGCTGGGAATTTAATTGTTGATGGATTTGACCTAATTTCAATTGCGAAGGAGTATGAGAGCGCTGGAGCAAGTGCGATTTCTGTTTTAACCGATTTTAAATTTTTCGGTGGGAGAAAACAACACCTATCTCAAGTGAAAAGTAATGTTAAAATTTCCGTCTTGAGGAAGGATTTCATAATTGATGAATATCAAATTTATGAAACGAAATATATCGGGGCGGATGCTTTTCTTTTGATTGTTAAGATAATTGATGATGTTCAACTTGAAGACTATCTCTGGCTTGCGAAGGAGATAGGTCTTGATGTCCTTGTTGAAGTTCATGATAAACATGATATAGCACGAGCTTTAAAAATTTCTCCTTATCCAAAGTTGATCGGGATAAATAACAGAGACCTTGAAACATTTCTTGTTGACATCAACAGATCAATTGAACTTTGTGAGATTCTTCCAGATGATGTTGTGAAGGTTAGTGAGAGTGGAATTAACAGCAGGGAGGATGTTGTTAAAATTTCAAATGCTGGTTTTGATGCGATCCTTGTTGGGGAATCCCTGATGAGAGCGGGAAATAGAATAGGTAAAATTTTTGAGCTTCTTGGCAAAAACTAAATTTTGTATTTTATGTCAGTAATTGTAAAAATTTGTGGGATTACAAATCTTGAGGATGCGGTTAATTCAATAGAAGCAGGGGCTGATATGATTGGATTCGTTTTCTATCAGAAGAGTAAAAGGTATATTGAGCCTGAAAAAGCTGCTTTAATTGTAAGGGAAATTTCTTCTTTTGTTACTTGTGTTGGTGTATTCGTAAATGAAGATGTTGAGGAAATCAAAAAGGTGATTGATCGGACTATGATTGATGTGGTTCAGTTAAGCGGTGATGAGAGCCCGGAGGTCTGTGAAAAATTGAGAGAAATTGTCCCGGTTATGAAGTCTTTTAAGGTCAGTGAAAATTTTTCAAGTGATATTTTAAAAAATTTCGCTGTTGATTTTGTCCATCTTGACTCATTTTTAAACGGGGAATATGGTGGCACTGGGAAAACATTTAACTGGGATATGGTTGCTGGATTAAGCGATCAGTGGAAAATTATTCTATCTGGTGGATTAGATGCTGATAATGTTAGGGAGGCGATTTTAAAAGTTAAACCTTACGGTGTTGATGTTTCCTCGGGTGTTGAGGAATATCCCGGGAAGAAAAGTTTTGAGAAGGTCAAATCTTTTATTGAAAACGCAAAAAGTGTTAAATTATGAAATCACAACTTCCTGACCCGAGAGGCTACTTTGGGATTTACGGCGGTAAATTTGTGCCGGAGACATTAATTCCAGCTGTTGAAGAGCTTGAGAGATGGTATTTGAGACTTAGAAATGATGAGGGTTTTCAAAAGGAGCTTAATTACTATTTGAGATATTACGCAGGTCGTCCAACTCCGCTTTACTATGCGCGCAGATTAAGTGAGTATCTTGGTGGAGCGAAAATTTATCTTAAGCGTGAGGATCTGTGTCACACAGGGGCTCATAAAATAAACAACACAATTGGTCAGGCATTGCTTGCCAAAAGAATGGGGAAGCGTAGAATAATCGCTGAAACTGGAGCTGGTCAGCATGGCGTTGCGGTTGCAACAGTTTGCGCCTTGTTTGATTTTAAATGTGTGATTTATATGGGTGAAGAAGATATGAGAAGACAAGAAATGAATGTTTTTAGGATGAAATTGCTTGGCGCGGAGGTAAAACCTGTTTCTTCGGGGAGCAAAACTTTGAAGGAAGCAATAAACGAGGCAATTCGTGATTGGGTTACAAATGTTAGAACAACTTTTTACATGATCGGTTCTGTCGTTGGAATGCACCCTTATCCTATGATGGTCAGGGATTTCCAAAGCGTCATAGGGAAGGAAACAAAAGAGCAGATTCTTGAAGTTGAAGGGAGGTTGCCTGATGTTATAATTGCATGTGTTGGGGGTGGAAGCAACGCTATTGGAATTTTTTATCCATTTATTGAGGATGTCCCAAATGTTAAACTAATAGGTGTTGAAGCTGGAGGAAAAGGGCTTGAAACTGGATTACATTCTGCTTCTTTAACCGCGGGAAAACCTGGAGTTTTGCACGGAGCGATGCAATATCTTCTTCAAGATGAAGATGGTCAAATACTTAACACGCACTCAATCTCCGCAGGGCTTGATTACCCCGGTGTTGGACCTGAACATTCTTATCTTAAGGATGCTGGTATTGTTGAATATACCGTTGCAACGGATGATGAAGTCGTTGAGGCATTTTATCTTTTATCAAAGCTTGAGGGTATAATCCCAGCTCTTGAAAGCTCACATGCTGTAGCCCATGCTATAAAAATTGCCCCTAAAATGAGGAAAAGTGAAATTATAATCGTAAATTTATCGGGTCGTGGAGATAAAGACCTTGGGATAGTGATGAGATACTTCAATAAGTAATAAGGAATCAAAGATGGAAACAATATCTGGACTTTTATACAAAGAGGAGCAAGCATTTCCAGCGTGGTTTTATCTTTTGTTCTTCCTTTGGATTCCATTTGTTATCCTCGTTTTTGTTGTTAACCCGGAGCTTCAAGAAAGAAGTGAATTAGTCCTCGCAATTCTTGTGGCATCTTTATTTGAGATTTTACTTATCGGCTTTATAGGTAAGATTACCGTTCTTGTGAAGTGGAATGAGCTTGTGGTGAAAATTGGTTTTTTCGGTAAAACAGTAACAAAGATTAAAAAAGTTGAAATTAAAAATGTTCGGGTGGTTAATGAAAAATTGTGGAAGAAATACGGTGGATGGGGAATAAAAGCGAACTTTGGGGTGATTGCTTATGTTTATTCAAATGGTGGTGGAGTTGAGATTGAATTAGGGGAAGATTACTATAGAAAGGGTTTGTCTAAACTTATGAAGTTTCAAAAACTCATACTCTCAAGCAAAAATCCAGAACGCCTTGCGAATGCTATAATGTCAATGAGTTAAAAAATAAAGCGACCTTTGCCATGTTTCAAGCGGAGAAGGCACTTATAATTTTGCCAGCGAAGTTAGATAGTTTAAAGGTTGATGATAGTTTTTCTTTTGATGAGAAACTTGAGATTTATAAGGCACTGCTTCACGACACAACCGATTATTATGTTCAGAAAAGCCGAAACACAAATGTTTATGTTTATTTTCCTGATTATGAAACTTGTGATCTTTTAATTCAAGTTTTTCCACTTCGTGTAAAGGCGTCTATCTTTGAAGGTAATGGCAATATCTATTTTGAAAGCATAGCCAGAGCATTTAAAGATGAGCGCAGGTTTGTTGTGTTGCTTGAGATTTCAAGTTTTATTTATCCGGTTCCATGGATAAACAATGCTTATGAGGTCATGACGCATAAATATGATGTAATTGTTACATCAATTTACAAGGATAACCCCAATAAATTGATAGGCTTGAAAAAATTGCATGAAAAGTTTTTGTTAGGTCTTGAGAATGAATGTGATGAACTTAACATATTAAGGCTGGCAAGTGAGATTGATGTTCTCTATGTTCCTTTGAAAAGGCTTGATTATGCGTTTGATGTTGAGTCGTTGAAGAGAGTTTTTTCACAGGTGATAAGTTCGGTCAAGAGTGATGAGTTTAAAAGAACCAGATCGGCAATTTTAAATCTTCTAAAGAAAAGAAAAATAACCGTTTTTGATTGAATGAGGGTAGGGATTTTTGGCGGGACATTTAATCCGCCACATATTGGTCATTTAATTGTTGCGGAATTTATAAGGGAGGAAGCCAAACTTAACAAAATTATTTTCGTTCCCTGCGCAATCCCACCGCACAAACAAAATCAGGGATATCTATCGCAAATCGCAAGCCCGCACCACAGATTTGAAATGGTTAAAATAGCGGTAAAGAATAACCCTTTTTTTGAAGTTTCTGACATTGAGATAAAACGTGGCGGGGTTTCTTATACAGTTGAAACAGTAAGTTACTTTGTTGAGAGGTTTCCAACTTACACTTTCTATCTTCTCATCGGGGCTGATCAATTCAGGGAACTTCACACTTGGAAAGATCCAGATGAAATTGTTAAAAGGGTTCGTCTTATTGTTTTCAATCGCTATGGCTATGCTATCCCAGAGTCTAAATTTTCACAATTTGCGGATTTTATCACAATACCAAATATAGATGTCTCGGCGTCAGCAATAAGAAGCAGGGTGAGGTCTGGAAAATCAATAAGATATCTTGTTCCAGCTGAAGTTGAAGAATATATTTATGCAAAAGGTCTATATAGATGAATCAAACAGATATAAAAAATCTAAACCCCTTCTCTGGAAACCTGATGAATTGCCCTTGCCAGGTTTCAATTATGAGAAAATATCTTACAAATGAAAATTTTTTTAATGGGGGAAATCGTGCGATGAAACTTTCGCCGTCACCAAACAATGGCGATGGAAACCAGTTTCCATTTTTTTCAAAATACATAATGCCCTTTTTTAGTCCGGATATTTCCAACTCGATTTTCAACTCCCATAATTTTATCTTACCCTTTTTCCTCTCACAATTTTAAGGATTTTAACTGGTTTTTCAATCTTAATTTCTTGAAATTCCACAATGTTAATTCTCTGTTCTAACAAATTCTCGCTTGGCTTCAGTTCTTTGTGAGGGATGAAATTTTTATTGAGGAAACCATTTTTATCGTTGCCTCTAAAATTATTCCATTCTGATTTTTTACCTTTAGTGGGCAGGATCAAGATATCTCCATCCATGGTGCATATAATTATCTCAATTAATCCATCTCCATCAATATCCGCTGCAATTGGTGATGATACGATTGATGAGGCGATTTTCTTTTTAAAATTAACTTTTTCCGAAAGAATCCATAAGTTTCCAAAGTAATCACAAGCAATTATTTCTTGTATCTCATTTCCGTCTATATCGGCAACAATTGGGGATGCCCAGAAGATTGTTTTTATGTCACGGGAAAAATTTTTTAAACCGTCAACTGTAAAAATATACACTGAACCTGAACAAACTATGAATTCCAAGTTATCATCGTTATCAACATCGCATATAGCAGGTGAGGATACTGTAAAACTTTTCAATTTGACAGGAAAGGGTTGGATGTTGAAGCCTTTTTCATTTAGTAGATTAATGGAGTTTGAAAGAGATATTATTTCAGGTTTTCCATCCGCATTTAAATCACAAACAGCAGGGGATGACCAGATTATGTGGTTTAAATTCGTTTTCCATTTGCATTTGAGATTTTTTCCGTCAATCCTGTAAAGATTTTCATCCCATGAGCCGATCACAATATCAAATGAACCATCATCGTTGGGAAATAAAGCGGGTGAAGAAGATACAAATCCGTTCGTTTGAAAGTGATTTGCATTTAAAATTTCTCCATCATCATTTAACTTAATTATGTAGACTCTGCCATCATCTGAGCCGAATATTACTTCTGCAAATCCGTCAAGGTCAATGTCGTAAATAATTGGTGAGCTAAAAATATCACCGTGAGTTTTGAATTTAAACGAGCGTTTTATATCATCAAGGATAAAAAAGTAAAGGTTATCGTCATCTGAGCCTGTGATTAAAATTTTATTTTTACTGATTTTACTTTTGAATATAGCTGGTGTGGAAGCGCAAGGTTTTTGAGTTTCAAGGGTGAGGATGGGTTTTTGGGTGGATTTTAAATCAAAGATGTAAATTTTATCTGCCGTTATGATCAATTCATCTTCACCGTCTTCATTTATATCGTAAGCAACGGGGCTTGCAGTTATGGGAAAGTTTATGTTGAATTTAATTTCATTTTTCATATCCTTTCGAATATGACGATAATTCTCTCGCCAAGATAGTTGAAGGGGAAACGATGATTGATGAGATTTTCAAGTTTTTGGAGCAATTTAAATAATTTTTCGGGCAATCGTTCTTGAGGTTTTAAGTAAGCAGGCGGAAGCAAAAACGGTAGGGCATAAACTTTCTTTATGACAAAATAACTTTTGGAAAACCTTTTTATATCATTCAATGAGTAAAACCTTGCGATAACATCGTATTCTTTACCATTAAGTGTGATGTGTCCCCATCCATTTAATCGTTTTTTCAGATAATTAGTTATTCCAAACAGGAAAAAGAGGAAATCTCCCCAATACCAGCGATTTATAAACGAAGCGATGAAAAGCGAACCTGGCTTAAGAATTGAGTGAAGCTTTTGAAAGAATGAAGATACATTTGTCATGCAATTTATAACACCGAAAGATGAATAAGCGCCGTCAAATTTAATTTTGAATGAATCAATGTATTCAGCAGGTAGATTTATTACTTGTGCGTTTGAGCCAACCTTCGTCTTGGCGACTTTTAGCATTTCAAATGATACATCTGTGAGAACAACTTTACAACCATGTTTTATCATTTCTTTAGCTTCAATCCCAGTTCCACAGCCAATTTCAATGAGGGTTTGACCTGGGCGGAAGTATGTTTTGAGAATGTTTAAATTCGTATTCCTTAGATATTCTTCGTGTCTTCTATTCTCGTCGTAAATAGGGGCATATAAATCCCAGAAAGATTTATGTTTTATAATTTCTTCCATCATCTTCCCTCGGCTGGTTGAAATTGAATTACATTTGATCTTGAAGCTTTTGCAAGTAAATTAACGATTGCTTTTGAAAGGATAAGTTCGGCTTTATTTTTTAATTTTTCAATTAACTTTGCCTTTTTCCCAGCTTTAAACCATGCATCTTTCCATTCCCTGTTGAACCATCTTATAACCCATCGGTAAAAAGTTGTGTTATACTTTTCACGCTTGAACAGAAGTTTATTTTCAGCAGTGTAATCCCAATCAAGCATCCATTCTTGTGAATCAAACATCAACCTATCACGAACTTGCTCATAAAATTTTGTCCCAGGCAGAGGATAAGCAATTGTTGTGCTGAATTCGTCTGGCAATGTTTCTCTTAAAATTTTAGCGGTTAACTTTAAATCTTCAATATCTTCTCCTGGATAACCCACCATCATGAAGAAATATGTCTTGATTCCAAATTTTTTGCAAAGTTCAGATGCCTTATAGATTTGTTGTATGGTTATTCCTTTTTCCATTGCGTCAAGAACTTTTTGAGAGCCTGACTCCACGCCAAGATAAATTTTCTCACAACCCATATCTTTTAATGCTTTCAGCATGTCTTCAGAGACAAGGTTTACTCGTGTAAGGCATTCAAAGGGTATAGTAGCGTTTCTATTTAATACTTCCTCACTCCATTTTAAAACCCAATTTTTTTGAACCCCCGTTATATCATCAACTACGCGGATGAAATCTGGAGAGTAGGTTTCTTTTAAATGTTTCATTTCATCAGCGGAATTTTCAGGTGTTCGGATTCTATATTTTCTTCCGAAAACTGCCTTTTGACACCATGAACAATGATATGGACAACCTCTGCTGTTTATTATGGTGAGTGACCAATATCCATGCTTCTTTTTCCATGCCCTTCTGTAATCATCCATATCAACTAAGTCTCTTGCTGGGAATGGAATTGAGTCAAGGTCTTTGATAAGTTCTCTATGTCCCGTTGAAATTATATTCCCATTTTCATCTCTTAACCTCAAGCCAGCAATTTCCCTGATATCATCTGGATGATCACTCCTTTTAAAATAGAAATTTGCAAGTTCCAGCATTGTAATTTCACCTTCATCAAATACAACAGCATCAACAGGGAAAGAGTTATTTGTCCCTTTGTAAAGAAGATATCTTTCTGGCAAGGCTGTTGGATCTGGACCCCCGAGGATAACTTTTGCGCCATATCTGTGAGCTATATCTGCAATTATCAAAGCGTTTCTTCGTATCGTTATTAAAGATGTGATCCCAACAATTTTTGGTTTCTTTTTTCGCATATAGTCTTCAAATTCATCAAAATCTTTTCTAAATGTACAATCAAACAATTCAACTTCATAACCGTTGTTCCTCAAGACCGAGGCAAGATACATTAATCCAAGGGGAAAATAAGGGGTCATAATTTTCTTCTCAACGGGGTCTTTCTCAATAAAGAGGGGATTAACTAAAGTTATATC
>Ga0105163_1001533_pt1 | contig 12023 bp, 9 predicted proteins | sample JNZ110809AmetaG_FD_81531 | JGI IMG/M metagenome (GOLD analysis project Ga0105163, IMG submission 81531) | Hot spring microbial communities from Jinze hot spring, China to study Microbial Dark Matter (Phase II) - JNZ 110809A | ecosystem: Environmental > Aquatic > Thermal springs > Hot (42-90C) >... | reverse complement strand
GGAATACTGGTAGCCCAGTACATCCTCCTCAGAGCAATTCTCAGTGGCTTCTGGGGGAGAGTTCTGTCGCTAGTGGTACCCGTCGTGACGATTCTAGATAGGACCTTTAGGTCTATGACTCTCGTCGCCATGCTTGACGCACCTCTGGCCCTCTTTACGTTTTTGGCGTTCTTCTTCTCGACGCGCGGCAAGGTCTTTAAGTCGTCAGCATTTCTTTCTCTAGCGTTTACTACTAAGTTCAGTGGAGCTTTCCCTGTGCCAGCTCTCTACTCTGATTACTCTAGAAAAAAGCCACCGGCTCTTGCGATTCTACTGCTAGTGTATGTCCCACTAGCAGTCTTCATAGTTCTATCGGTTCCACTAATCGCTTTCAGAGGAGGCTTTCTTCAGTGGTGGTCTGAAGCAGTTGAAGGTGCTGTAAGGTGGCACATAGTTACGAAGACAGAACCGGGCAAGGGGCCTCCAATCGCTTCACCCTGGGATTGGTTGCTAGGAGTGAACTCCTTCATACTTCACTACAAATATGAGACGGGAGTAGGTTTCATTGCTGACTTAGTGGCTTCAGGAAACCCCGTACTTTACGTAGCTACGGCCATACTTAGCATCTACGTCATACCGTACGTAAAGAAGTTACCAGATGAGGGCAGGCTGTGGGCATACACATGGATTACCTGGTTGATGTACGTCTTTCTCTGGTTCATCGGTAATAAGAGTCAATACAGCTTCTACATGGTCCAAATAACTCCTCTGCTTTACGCAACACTGGGTACACTAGCGTACTACCTCTCTGACGTCAACAACGTAGTGAACCTGTCGAGAGCCTGGTTGGAGGTGTTCAAGAACTTAGTAAAGTACCTACGTGGTGAAGCCCGACTAAGACTAAAGATCGAAGTCGAAACCACAAGTAGTGAAGCAATAAGTTCTCCCTAGTCTGGACTTAGTTCCAGCACGTAGAACCGAAGACAGTAAAGTAAGTCACTACATAGAGCACAAAGAACCAGGGTTACCTTATCGCTTCATAGAGTAAAATAACGACGTTAAAACTACCAGACCTGCGGTAGTCGCTCGGCCCGTTAACTAGGTCTTTAATTGTTTCGGTTTCCAAGTCGGGTTCACCCCCACATATTCGTATGCGCTCCCCACCTGCAGTCCCCGGAGCCACGTCTCTCGCCAACCGCTCACTAGCTCACAGGCTCCTAGCTATCCAAACACCTGGTTTTCTATATTTTTGATTCCCAGAATCCACAGAAATAACCTAGGTAACTAGAAAAACCAAAAAGCAAACAACCTGTAGATAGTCCATCTCTAACGTTACTTTCACTCCGAGCTCACAGATACTGCTAGTTAGTTTCCTACTCGACAGCTGGTTCATCCATATATACTACACCTTCGTCAGCATCGATGGTAACTCTAGAACCGATCGCAAGTGGGTACACATGGTGTCCGTGCTCGTCTCCGCCATGACAACAGGGGAAATTGAGAAAGGAAGGAGTCTTGATGTACCTTCTAGCTCTATCGGTGATAACCTCCTCAACACTAGGTGAGGGGGTCCTCACCTCAGGCTCTGGGAACTCACCAAACACCACTCCAGAAGCTTTCTGTAAGTGGTTTCCGAGAGCTAGTGTCGTAAGGTAGTTGTCTATTCTCCACGCATCTTCCCTTATATTCTCTAAGAAAACTATTCTTCCCTCCGTATCGACTCCGTACGGTGTTCCCTGAACTAGTGTGAAGAGTATTAGATTACCTCCAACAACTTCTCCGGAGGCCCTCCCAGGGTTTATCGTCTTGGGGAAAGGACCTTCTTCCGGAGACCTTAGCTCGAGCATCTCTCCTTGGAGCATTCTCAAGACTAGCTCTAGGTTTCTCTTATACCTCCTAAAACCTATTTCATCACCAATTTTTGGGGTCGTAGCAACCATCTCGCCATGCACGCTCACAAGACCCACCTTCGAGTATAGCGCGTTCTGAAGAACTGTTATGTCACTAAAACCTATTAGTGGCTTCGGGTTTGTGGAGATGAGGTCGTAGTCTATCGAGTCCAAAAGCCTTATACCTCCAGCACCTCCTCTCACACACCATATAGCATCTATGTCCTTCCTCCTAAAACCTTCAACAAGATCTCTCAATCTTACCTCCTCAGGTGAGGAGAGGTACCACCGCCTCAAGGCGTATTTAACACTGTCACCTAAGACTACGCTAAACCCGTACTTCCTAAGCGTCTCGATACCCAAGCTGAGGTTCATCTCCGGGTAGACTGGGTAGCTCGATGGTGCAACAAGGAGTATCCTCGCTCCACTCTTTATCTTAGGAGGTTTGATCTTCGCCTTCATACTAACTACCACGTAGTAGATTAAGGATAAGTTAAAATCTCAATGAACGTAGACGTGAAGTTATAGGCAACGTGGACCCTAGGGAAAAAATACTTTTGGAGCACTCAGTGGAGTCCGGGTCATCATTGATCAGATAGGATGCCTCTCCTCATTCAACTCTTATGGTTCCACCTAGTCCAAGATTCTCTCACTAAACTCGCTTAAAACCTGCTATGACTGTGTTTGTATGGTATGCCAAAAGCTAAGATAGTTCGAGTAGAGCCTCTGAATCCGAGCGAGGAGGCAATAAGAGAAGCAGCTGAGATACTGAAGAGCGGTGGTCTAGTCGCTTTCCCGACTGAGACAGTTTACGGCCTGGGGGCAGATGCCTTCAACCCTGAGGCAGTGCTCAAGGTCTTTAAGGTCAAGAGGAGGCCTCTAGACAACCCTCTAATAGTTCACGTAAGCTCTCTAGACATGCTTCAGCAGGTAGCTTCTGAAGTTCCAGAGCGGGTTGTAAAGGCCCTCTCGATCGCTTGGCCAGGTCCTCTGACAGTCGTAGTCAAGAGAAAGAGCACTCTACCAGAGGTTGTTAGTGGAGGTTTAGACACTGTAGCAGTTAGGTCTCCAGCCCACCCTGTAGCACTGAAGCTCATCGAGGCTGTAGGTAGGCCACTAGCAGCACCGTCAGCTAATATCGCTGGGAGACCCTCACCTACTCGCGCAGAACACGTTGTCGAAGACTTAGGCGACGAGATAGACATGATCTTAGACGCTGGAGAGACTTTCTTCGGTGTCGAGTCGACAGTAGTAGACCTAGTTTCACCGAGTCCTCAGATCCTGAGACCGGGACCTTTAGGACCCGAAGAACTAGAGAAGATCTTTGGGGTGAAGTTCGGTCTGCCACCATACGCCCGAGGGCTGTCGAGCTATGAAGAAAGACCTCCGTCTCCTGGGATGAAGTACAGGCACTACGCCCCCAGCAAGAAGTTAGTACTAGTAGAAAAAGGCTCCTGCGACACTACTACGTACTTCGAGTTCTTGATGAAGCAGCTCGAGAGTTACCTCAAAGACTTTCCAGCACTTATAGCAACTAAAGAGACGGTCGACGAAGTTAGGAGTAAGCTAGGGGATTCTCTAACATACTTCACTCTAGGGTCGAGGGAGAACCTATTTGAAGTAGCTAAGAACCTGTTTAGTACTCTACGAATCCTGGACAAATACGGGAGAGTCTCTATAGCTATATCTGAGAGTGTAGAAGAAAGAGGGATCGGTCTAGCGATAATGAACAGGCTGAGGAAGGCTTCATCAGAGAGAATAACGTGTAAACAGAAGTAGCTTTGAGATGTTCACTAGACCTCAAGAATACGTACGACTATATATAGCTAAGGAGGAGTACTCATAGTGGTGTTAGGTTTGGTAAATCACGAGAGGTATGTCTTATTACCCGACAGGTTATTCGATGGTAAGGGAAACTTTCTAAGCAAGCCAGCAGTTGTCGTAGAGGGAAAGCGCATAGTGGATATAACAACTAGGGGCTCAGTTGACGTCGGGGAACAGTCTAAGGTGATAGAGCTGAAGGGTGTCACCCTTCTGCCTGGTCTCGTAGATGCTCACGTACACTTCACGGGGTTGAGAACCTATAATCCGGCGGAAATAGCTGTAGTTCCACAAGACCTTAGAGTACTTAGAGCTGCTCAAGATGCTCAGAAGGCTCTGCTATCTGGCTTCACTACTCTAAGAGACTGCGGTGGAACCATAGCCTTATCTCTAAGGAGAGCCATAGCTGAGGGGACCGTTCCTGGTCCCCGCATCCTAGCTTCCGGAAGACCTATATGTCAGACTGGTGGGCACTGTGACACACACTACATGCCACTCGAAGACGTTATTAAGAGGGGCTCCGCCCTACTGTGCGATGGTCCCTGGGAGTGCAGGAAAGCTGCTAGAATAGCACTTAGAGACGGAGCGGACTTCATCAAGGTCATGACATCAGGTGGCGTGGGGTCCGAAAAAGACGACCCTAGGCACCCACAGATGAGTGTAGAAGAAGTTAAAGCTGTTGCTGAAGAAGCTCATAGAGTCGGTAAGAAGGTCGCTTCACACGCTCAAGGGGCTGAAGGCGTTAAGATAGCTATCTTAGGAGGTGTCGACACTATCGAGCACGGCTACTTCCTAGATGAGGAGTCTATAGAGCTCATGAAGGAGCGAGGAGTTTGCTACGTACCGACCCTATGCCTCGTAGAGGTCTACAGAAAGACTCTGGAAAACCCTCCTCCAGGGATCCCCGAGTGGAGGCTGAAGAAGCAGGAGGAGTGCATCGAGTACATGCCACAAAGCTTTAGAGCGGCTTATAGAGCTGGAGTAAAGATAGCTACTGGAACAGACTACTACGGCCCCCCACTTAGGGCTTTCGGTAGTCACGCAGACGAACCTATAGTCATGGTAAAGTACGGCATGAATCCTGTTGACGCACTTACTGCATCAACTAAAAACGCTGCGGAGTGCTTGGGATTAAGTAATGTAGGCGTAGTCGATAAGGGCATGGTAGCAGACTTAGTGGGCGTGTTGGGAGACCCTGAAACAGACATTGAGACTCTAAGGAATGTGGTCTTCGTTATGAAGGAGGGGTTTGTCGTCCTCAGAAGATGATTTAGATGCCTTATAGGAGAGTTAAAGTACTGCGAGTAGAAGTTGAAAGTGGAGATTTAGTCCTAGTCAGCTTTACTGGAAGAGACAGAGTACCTACTTCTTCTATACGTAGAGTAGGTACTCTGAGGAAATACAGCAGAATTCTCGTTGCTCTCGTTATAGCTATGGCAGCTGTTTCACTTTACACGCAGGACCCCTTTCATACAGTACTCACGCTAATAATGCTGGGAGTTACACTAGCTACCAAGGAGGAAGTACTAATCGTAGATATAGTAGATGGAGACACGATCGAAGTTAGTGCTAAAGATAGACAGTCCGTTAAGAAAGCTGTTGAAGAACTAAGAAAACTACTTACTCACTAATTATTTCAACGTTAGCTCGAGGAATAAGCACTTCCCTTCCGTCTTGGAGACGCACTCTAACCACTCTCACTGGGGACTCTGTCTCGATTTTGTGTAGCTCCACTGGAAGCTCGATAACGGTTCCTATCTCACCGAAATATGGGTACCTTATGATTCTAACAGTGCTACCAACCCTCATCTTACCCTCACCCAGGGGCTCTAAAGCACCTGCGAAGCTCTCTTCGTCTCTAGGAATTATTACCTCCGGTCTTATTACGCCGGCTCTAACCTGCGTAGCTCCGTTGATCGCTGCCTCTCTCCCTTCGTTTTCCTTAAATATATCGAACGCTCTTTTAGACATAGGTAGCTTTCCGAAGCCTTCCGTGAGAACTAGCGTGAATCCTATATTTTCCCTTCCTGTAATAGCTACCCCAATTCTATAACCTAAGACTTTCTCTAAGTCAGTGATCTTAGCACCTCCAACCACTATACCGGCAACACCGACTTTTCTAGCTTTTTCGAGTGCTTCGTAAGTTATGAGAGATCCTCCAACAATTATCTTACCAGCGTGGTGTTCACCTATTTGGTCTGGACCCACTACGTCCTGGTTACTAGAGGAGACGAGCTCTATAACTCCATGCCTCTCTCCACCGAACCCTATGATTCCCTGAATGAATGCTGCCGGAGTCCCGATCGTAACAGATTCGCCTGGAACTACCTTTAGAACTGTTCCACGGATATATGCTCTCAACTCTATTACGCGTGGAGGAGCCCTTATAGTGAGATGTCCCGTGATCTCACTGAATCCCTCAACAACGCCTTCAACTGGTGATTCGACAGATTTTTTCAGAAGACCTAGGAAGGCCGTGTAACTGGCGAGATTAGTGCCCTTAGAAACAGTGTCTCCTACTTTAACTCTCAAGTACCTAACTACTTCTTCGGGTTCTACTCCCAAAAGCTCTGCTACCTTAACTATGTACGGAGGTCCCTCCAGGTAACACCTGCCGACGATCGTCTCAAAGTCAACTTTTTCTCCTTGGTTTACTAGGGTTTCCCCTCTAATCGGCAGAGCTCTCTCCCTGGTTATGTAGGTGAGCGGTGTAACAGCAAGACCAGGGGTATACGCAAAGCTTTCCTCACTCACTGCTAACACCTAACTTAGCTTAGTGAGGAAGTCTCCTGGGTAAAGCTCGAGGGCCTTAAACCACGAGACCAGTAGTTTCCTCCTCTCTCTTGGATCCTGCGGTACGTAAAGCGGTCTACCTCTTCCATCAATTACTACTCCTACAACTCCACCGCGTACTCTCTTCCTAACTCTTCTGCCGTATCCCTGCCCGAAGTCGAACTTCTTAGTCGGCTCTACGGTTACAACTACCTCTTTATACTGAGGTATAGGTATTCTCACTACGCTCCCAAAAGTTAGCTCTACCCGCTCTTTCTCTTGCTCAGAATACTCTATGGTGATATCCGCAACTTTCTCACCGAGAGATCCGACACCTGCAGCAGCTACTAAAGTACCGAGTGGTACGAGGCACTCCTTCTCGAATATCTCGAGCGCTATCTCTCTATATATCTTCGAGAGCACTCCCAAGTGAGGTATCATGAATACGCTGTCTTGCATTATGTACGTAAACCCTATCGGTTGGAAGGCATCTGCGAGTATAATCATAGATTGAGCCCTCCTTGGAGCTCTAGAGAGGAGACCCCCGGTGCCTATGATGTAGTCTACTCTCCTCAAGTCTATATAGGTCTCCTCGGCTTTAACTTCCTCAAATATATCGGATATAGTTCTCTCCCTCTTAACTCCCTTGAGCTCTCTAGCCAAGTACTTGTGGTGGTTGAAAGCCATTCTTATGCTTTCGCGGGCTACAGCGTGCTCGACTACGAGGTCCTCTAAGGACATAGGTATAGTTGTAGGTCTGATCATCTTGTTGTAGACTATACCCATTATCTCATCGTCTGTGAGGTCGAGTGGTATCCAGCGCTTAACATTCTCTAGACCGGCTTCTTTCAGTACGTTTCCTATGCTATAGCTCATCCCGAGGTTAGCGCTGACGGTTCTCAGAAACCTCCCGTCGAAGACTGAATAAACGTTCGTTGTCGCACCACCCATACCTACCCCTATGACGTTGACCTTCTTCATCTCTGCGAAAGTTCTTATCATGAGCCCTTCGGCAGCTGGCGTCGGCATAATGTCTGTTGAAACGAGCTTCATCAGCTTTTCGTAACCGGGTGCGTGAGCCATAACGTGCTCCATGAAGAGCTCTAGAATAGCGTTTCTCGCAGGCTCTACTTTCTCTACTTCTATCTGGGGCCTGATGTTATCTACGATCCTGACATCGAAGAAGTCGTCCGATAGTATCCGCTTTATATCTTCTCTAGCGTCCTTATTTCCAGCGTACACCACTGGGAGCCTAAACGTAGCCCCGAATCTCGGCCTAGGCTTAGCTACAGCTATCACTTCACTCATCTCCAGAACGTGGGTCTTGTCACCTCCATCAGTTCCACCAGCTAGAAGTATCATGTCTGGTCTCAGAAACCTCAAGGTGTTTATTTTCTCATGTATTTCTCTACCATCGTCTACCGATAGAACGTCCATCACTATGGCTCCAGCACCTAAAGCAGCTCTCTGAGCGCTTTCAGCGGTAATACTCTTGACAACACCAGCTACAAGCATCTGGAGACCTCCACCAGCACTGCTAGTTGATACATAGACGTCTATACCTACCCTACCACCCCGATAGGGCATGACGAACCTGAGTTCTTCGGTTGAGTCATCAAGTATCTTGTGTCCAGTAAGCTCTTCAACCTCTCTCACGGCATTTCTAACCCCCTTAGTAACATCTTCTACAGGCTTCTCAACTGTCGTTGGCGCCTCGCCACTTGCTAGAAACCTCCACTCACCGTCTATCTTACCGAAGAACCTCGCTTTAGTAGTCGTACTTCCTACATCTGTTGCGAGAATAAACCTAGGCTCTCTAGCGTAGCTTACTACGTCCATCACCCAGAATGGTTTAAGTCAACTAAAATAAGTACCCGAACACGGCAACTAAAACCACCTAACGTGAATCCTCATGTAGCTGTTTCGAGTTTAATACTTGTTCATGTTGATTAATACTGATTGAAATATTTAGGGTAAGTACCTAGGGACCTCAGAGAGCGGGAGGCTAACTAAAAACGAACCTTGGGAGCTTAGGAGCTGGTACCGTGTGGTAAAGCCTATTCTAAGACTGGTCTAGGTAGCTGGTAACTAAAGGCAACGATTCTGTCAGCGCTACAGTGGCTCATCAACATCAGGCCGCCCGTCGTTCGCATCATCCAGACAAAAAGTAGATAAAGAGCTAATATGTGCTGTCCGAATCCTATAGCTAGCATAGCTGTGGAAATATAAAACTAGGGAAAACCATGCTACCGCATTAGGCCGGTCTAGCTGAATCCCTCCGCTCTACCTACAGCACTCACACTCTTCAGCTTTAGCGCCATGTTGAAGTAATAGCCAACCGCTTCCGATATAGGCTTAAGGCTTTCTAATTCGTCATTAGGTCCTCCGATTACCTCTATCTCACCTCTTCCACGCCAAGTTCTAGCGTCTATTTCTCCAACTAACTCCACAAGCTCGTTAACTGTTGCTAGAGTCGGTGACACTCCTGCGAAGTACCTGATTAGGATGAACGGATGCTCTGTCAATAATGGTAGGTACTTACCTTCTCCATCGTCTCCTAGCTCAACTCTCACTCTATATAGAGTCGAGCCAGCTCTTGCGACGTAGCCACCGAGCTTTAAGCCTTTCCTAGGTCTATCGAGGCCTGAAATCATCGGGTGGGTCTTAGTGAGGGCAACTTTAGCCAGCTTCTTGGGCCAGCCGACTAGTAAACCCCTCAAAAGTGAGATATCTGAGTCAACCCACATAAACGGGCAGTAGGTATACGTCTTGCCACCATACTCAACTCTAACGAAGAACGCTCCTTCATGATAGTACAGCTGGTCTGGTGCCTCCGTAGAAAGCTCTACAGCATTAGGGCTCCACGTAACTATCTCAGTTATGTAAGCAAATACTGACCCATCAGACACTCTGAGGGGTTTAGGTACTACATCAGTTAGTAAACTAGGATCTGCTTTATAGCTGACACCTAGACCAGTCAACCCGTAAACCCAGGGACCTCTAAGCACTAGAGCCGACTTACGGGTCTTTGTTAGAGGTCCTGACCAAAAGTCATGCGGTGCGATAGTGACCAACCCACAGCACCCACAAACCTGCTGTAACATAGAGCAAAAAGTTCTACTTCCCGAACAGAGCTTTGAAGAACGTTTCTGTGTCTCAGTATTCTTTCACGGTTTACGTAAGCTAGCTATCTCAGTTTTAATCACACTATGGGCTTACGCCACTTACCTAACGCTATCCATACTAATGAGGCAATGCCCGCAATGACGTTACTTAGGGATATAGCTATCCAGAGTCCACTCGTACCCATGCCTAGTACTGTCGATAAAGTATACGCTAAAGTGATCCTCATGCCCCACATTCTCACTAGAGTGATAACTAGGGGTACAACAGTGCTTCCCGAACCTCTCCCTACTGCTACACCTATGAAAAGTAGGGTTAGGAATGGTAGAGTAGGTAGGAACATGCTGAGGAAGTACATAGACTCCCCAATGACTGCGGGATCGCTCGTGAAGACCATCGCTAGCTCTTTTCTAACTAAGAACAAGATCGTAGATACTGCCGCAGTTATACTTCCGAGTGTTAGACAAGACTTTATACCCACCTCTCTAGCGCGCTCTAAGTTTCTAGCACCCAAGCTCTGACCCACCATGACAGCTATTGGAGTCGTGGACCCTCTTACAACGGCCTCAGCTATGTCCATGAACAGAAAGCCTATAGTGTATGTCTGCGTTGCTACAACACCGAAGGAGTTAACTATAGAGTGCTGAAACATTATTCCTACACTATTTAAAGCCTGCCTTAGGGACATCGGTCCACCCACGGTAATAACTCTATTAAACCAGAACTTACTGAAACTCTTAGTGAACCTAACTCCTATTTCGGGAAACTTCCTCACGAAGACGTAAGCTAGTGTAGCGACCTTAGATAACCTCGAGATTACTGTAGCTATAGCAGCACCAGCGGGTCCTAAGCTAGGCAGTCCACCTAGACCCAGTATGAGCACAGGATCTAGGAAGAAGTTTAGTGAAGCAGAAGCTATTCCCACCATGGCCGGGATCCTGGTGTTCCCTATAGACTGAAAAGCGTTCGTGAAAGCCGAGTCGAGACCGTATAAAAATATGTCTAAAGCTATAACGTTTGCGTAGGTTAGTGCTGGTTCAGCTAGCTCGGGAGGAACTCGGACGACGTACTTTATCAAGAGGTCGTTTACCTCGATGTACACTAGAGTAAGGAGTAACCCTAAAACTAAGTTAGCTGTTAGAAACTGTGAGAAAGTTTTAGCAGCATCTTCATATCTTCTCCCACCAACGTACTGCGACATCATTGCGAGATTAGCTGCTCCTAAACCCATGAATACGGCCTCAAATAGCATGTAGGTAGGTCTAGTGAGTCTAGGAACAGTAAACGTAGCACCTCCCCAAAAGCTAAGCCAGTATGCGTCCACTAAGTTGTAAGATACGTTTACGGCTTCGAAGATCACCATGGGAAGCGCTAGAATTAAGAGAGTCCTATAGAACGACCCGTAGACAACCATAGACCTGTAGCTATCGAGAGCGCTTTCTTCATTCGGCAACAGCTACAGCCTTAAAACAGGTGGTTATGCTAAAATAAGCATCGAGCAAACGTGAAAATAGCAACTAAGCTCATTGTGGTGTATTACCACCGTTCAGCAAGAATCATAGAGGTAAGAGTAAGGATTTTCCGCATGGATATTTCCTGGCCGCACTCAAAGTAGTCGTACTCTTGTTTCTAAGTCCCTCGTTAGTAGGTTAAGTAAAGGTACTCTCGCTTTCTTCAGGTAGCTAGTTACACGTATTGAAAGGATTCTGGCTCAACACACATCTCGCAGGTTCCACTGCGTGAACTTCATCCGCATGAACGAGCACACATAGCGTAAAATGCTGAAGATTTGTAGAGCGTGCGGCTAGATAAGCTAGCCACCGCAAGTGACTAACATTAAGACCTCCCCGGGATGTTAGCGGAGCATCGTTAGTTTGGTGATAGACTAGCTTGCTAAGTCCCTGAAATAACTTATATAAACAGTCTACACAGTATTTATACTGAGGTGTATAAAGTGGTTGAAATGAAGTTTACGAATAGAATAGAATTCATGCTTGAGAGAGTTTCTGCTATACTGGAGAGTATACTAGGCAGAAGACCTAGTTCCGAGGAGGTAGTCGAACTTGCTTTAGAGAGGTTGCTACAAGAGTTTGACTCTAGGTACGAGTACCTGAGTCTGTAACAATAAGAGTGAGAGTATCGGGAGGTAATTTGGAATAGCAGTAGAATTGGGAACCCAACTAAACTTTTTTAGAGTCATCCTGGTGCTGTTTTCTTCTTGACGATCTGAGGAAAGACTTATGAGCGTTGCCTGCGGGGTTCGGGCTTCATTTGTTGTTAACCCTTGGCTTCACGGACCTCAGGGCACCCTTCATTAGTGCCCACATCGTCAGTCCCCACTCACTCGGGTTTTCACCACGCACCCGCATCGCGGACCCATCCTTCGATAAAGCGACTTACATCAACCCCTACAAACTTCTGTAAAAACTGAAGCAGTTG
>Ga0105163_1001528_pt1 | contig 12031 bp, 12 predicted proteins | sample JNZ110809AmetaG_FD_81531 | JGI IMG/M metagenome (GOLD analysis project Ga0105163, IMG submission 81531) | Hot spring microbial communities from Jinze hot spring, China to study Microbial Dark Matter (Phase II) - JNZ 110809A | ecosystem: Environmental > Aquatic > Thermal springs > Hot (42-90C) >... | reverse complement strand
GTCCGTCCTTCAAGCAAATGTACCTGAACAAAGGGCATTTTTCCAACCTCCAAGCGCTTTGATATTGGAGCCATTAGAACGTAAAATAGCTTTCCCTACAAAACTTCTAGTCAGAGGTATCCCCTTTTCGCAGCTAGCTCCGCGCTTAAAAGTCCGGCTCCGGCGGCGCCTCTTATCGTGTTGTGACCTAAACAGACATATTTGATTGTTAACACGGGGTCTTCTCTGATTCTTCCAACAACTACGCTCATTCCGTTTCCCTCTTCTCTATCAAGCCTGGGTTGAGGCCTATCCGCTTCTTCCCTAACCACAATTGGGTTTTTAGGAGCCGATGGAAGGTTAAGCCGCTGAGGCTCTCCTTTAAAGGTTTTAAACGCCTTTTTCACATCCTCCACGGACGGCTTCTTCTCAAGCTCTACAAAAACGCATTCTAGGTGACCGTCCTTAACGTCCACACGATTGCAGCTTGCGCTCACCTGAATTTTCGCTGGGCTAATTTTGTCACCATTGAACTCGCCCAAAATCTTTAGAGTTTCCTGTTCAATCTTCTCCTCTTCTCCGGGTATGTACGGCAAAACATTGTCAATAATGCTGAGAGATGGCACGCCCGGAAAGCCCGCCCCGCTGAGGGCTTGCATTGTCGAAACAACAACCTTCTTCAAGCCAAACTGTATTAACGGTTTTAGGGTAATTGCTAACTGGATGGTTGAGCAGTTCGGGTCTGTAGATATAAAACCACCCCAGCCTCTTCGTTCCCTCTGAATTTTCACAAGCTCCAAATGATCTGGATTCACCTCAGGTATTAGTAAGGGGACGTCCTCCTCAAGCCTGTGGACACTTGCCTTGCTAAAAACTGGATAAGTTTTGGCAAACTCGTCTTCCAACGGACCTGCAACATCCGACGGCAACGCTGAAAAAACAAAGTCGATGTTTCCAGCCTTTTCAACAGACTTGACGTCAATGTTCACCACGGGCATGTCGGCTATTTCCCGCGGCATCTCACACTCCAATATCCAAGTGCATGCCTTGCCATAGGGCTTTCCAGCCGACTTTTCAGAAGCAGCAAGCACCTCAATCTCAAACCATGGATGATTATGAAGCAGTTGAATGAACCTTTGACCCACAGCACCCGTCGCCCCGAGAATCGCAACTTTCCACTTCACTTTAACCCACCCCCCTCAAGGTTGCGTCTTTACAATTAAATTCGGCTTTATTACTCTATTCGCCAGAACCTTCACCAGCTTCTCAAGATAATCATGGTGTTTGTCTTTATGACGCCGTCTATTTTGCGGATTTTCTCGATGCACTCGTTGACTTCGGCTATGCTCATGGCGGATATTATAACTGCAATGTCATACTCGCCTGTAACTTCGTACACAGTATCAACGTGGGGTATCTTTAACAATTTAGCCGAAATCTCAGAGGTAGGAATCGAGGGATTCACCGAAACCAGCGCTATGGCTTCAGCGCCCTCAGAAAGCGAAAGCTTCAACGTAAACCTCTTGATTATGCCAGAACTAACAAGATCTTTAATTCTTTTTCTAACGGCGCCCTCTGACAAGCCTACGGCTTTTCCAATTTCGCCGTATGTGGCTCGCCCATTCTGCTTAAGGATTTGAATGATCTTCCTATCTATTTCGTCCATTCTTATCACTTGGTACGTTTTTCGAACTTATTTTAAATAAACTTTACTGAATATTTAAAATTTTTTCCGAAATTCTTATAAACTTGACCGATTTCTATACCAAAAGTTCTCATCACTTGGAGGGAGCCCATGGAAAGCATGTTTAAGGGCTGCTATACTGCGCTGATAACTCCCATGCTTAAGAACGGAAGAGTGGACGTTGAAGGGCTTCAAAGCCTGATAGAGTTTCAAATATCCCAAAGAGTTAGCGGTGTTCTCGCTGTTGGAACAACCGGCGAAAGCCCAACATTAAACCCAAAAGAACAACTGCTTGTCATTGAAAAAACTTACGAATTTAGCTCCAGCAAACTGTTGACCATCGCTGGGACAGGTTGCAACTGCACCCGTAAAACGTTAGAGAATACCAAAAAAGCCTACGATATCGGCGTGAAAGCCTTTCTGCTTGTAGACCCATATTACAATGGACCAAGCTCTTTAGAGATTAGACGCGAATATGTCACCCCAGTGGCTGAACGTTTTCCAGACGCTCAGATAATTCCATACGTTATCCCCGGGAGAACTGGAACACAGCTTTTGCCACATGACCTTGCAATCCTTCATAGGGAACACCCAAATGTTAGAGCCGTGAAAGAAGCTACAGGCGATTTTGAAAACATGAAATTGACAAGAAAGTTGTGTGGAGAAAACTTCGACATATTGTCAGGTGATGACGATAAAACCTTCAAAATGATGGCAGATGATGCAATCAAGGCTTCCGGAGTCATCTCTGTTGTGTCAAACATTGCTCCAGCCGCCGTCCAAAAGATGACAAAGCTGCTACTAGAGAGAAGAGTGAACGAAGCTCTGGAAATCTGCCAGAAACTGAATCCATTATTCCAAATAGTAACTGTGAAAACGATTGAGGAAACGTCTCTCGGCGAAGTTGTTGTCAGGGCGAGAAACCCCCTGCCATGTAAGACTTTAATGAATATTCTCGGGATGCCCTCTGGTCCTTTGAGGCCGCCTCTTGGAAAGATGACGCGGAAAGGCTTGGATGTCGTTTTGAAAGCAGCTAGGGAAGTTTACGAGAAAAATCCTGAAATCCTAACTCCAATTGAAAACTTCTTTGACGTCGACTTGTCCGAGAGGCTTTACAACGAAAAGTGCTGGAAAGGGTTGGCTTATGATTAAGATTTGCGTGGCTGGCGCCACTGGGAAGATGGGGCGGACAGTTATCTTAGAAGCCTTAAACAGAAATTTTGAAATTGTTGGAGCCGTAGCCTCTCAAAACAACCCTGGACTCGGCAAGACGCTATGTGAGTTGAAGATATGCGATTTGGATGTGCCACTTTATGGACCTTCAAGGCTTAGGGAGGCATTGGAGAAAGCGGATGTCTATTTGAGTTTCACCACACCGGAGGCTGAGTTGGCTAATATTCCCGAAGCCGCAAGCATGGGTAAGAGGATAGTTATGGGCACTACTGGTTTTACTGAGGAACAGTTGGATAGACTTAGAACGCTTGTTTCGTCAAGGGTTCCGGCTGTTTTTGCTTCAAATTTTTCCATAGGCGTGAACTTGGTGTTTAAAATGCTTCGTCAACTGGTCCATCTGCCAAGCGAATATGAAATTAGCATTGTGGAGGCACATCACTCAAAGAAAAAGGATGCGCCAAGCGGAACAGCTTTGTCCATGGCGAAAATTATCTCGGCCTCCAAGGGCTACAGCAAGATGGTTCATGGAAGAGAGAAAACGTCTCTGCGAACAAATGAGGAACTTGAAGTTTTATCGGTGAGGGCTGGAGGAATACCGGGAATCCACGAGGTGATAGTGGCTGGACCATACGATATGATTTCCATAAGCCACATGGCTTTTTCAAGAAACGCTTTCGCATTAGGCGCGCTCCACGCTGTAGAATGGGTGATGAAACAGAAACAACCCGGAGTGTACTCAATGGAAGACGTGTTAGGCATTTGAACCGCTTAGTCTAGCCCAGAGGGAAAGCGTCTTGGTTAAGAAAAGAGTTATTGTGAAATTTGGCGGAGCAGAACTACGCTCTGGAGAGTCTTTTAGACAAGCTGCTGAGATGGTTAAGGCAGCGGACTTCGAAGAAGTGGTGGTTGTTGTCTCCGCCATGGAGAAAACAACAGACAACCTCATCAACCATGTTAGACAAATCGGAAAAATTAGCGAAGCAGACTACGCCGACATTGTTTCGATGGGTGAAAGAATCAGCGCCAGAATGTTCAGTTCAGCTCTTAACACGGTTGGCTTAAACTCAACATATTTCGACCCTCAAAGTCCAAGTTGGCCAATAATAACGGACTCAAATTTTCTGGAGGCGGAGCCGGACCTCGAAGAAACCAGAAGGAGGGTTGAAACCTTTGTTGAGCCTCTTTTAGGCGAATGTGTACCAATTGTGTGCGGCTTTATTGGCAAGAATAGGAAGGGACGCATAACTCTTCTGGGCAGGGGTGGAAGCGACATAACCGCAACCTTGCTTGGCAACTGCTTAAATGCTGATGAAATAATTCTCGTGAAAAACACTGAGGGCGTTTTGTCTGCCGATCCATCGCTTGTTCCTGACGCTAAGCCTCTGCAAGAAGTAACAGTCGAGGAAATGTTTTCGTTAGCCCAAGGTGGAGCTAAAATAGTTCATCCAAAAGCCCTCAAATACAAGCTTCCCCACCAAAAATTGAGAGTTGTCAGTTTTAATAACGGATTGTCCTCCAATGGAACTGAGATTATAGGCGCATTTTCAAACCCTTTTGAAGTTAGAAGACATAACGGCTTATGTGCTGTAACCCTCGTAGGGGAGCTCAACGCGTCAGCTATTGGAAAAGCCTTGACGACTTTTACTGATGGAAAAATTGCTGGTTTGAGCACTGGCAGAAGCTCCATTACAATATTTACGGAAATAAGCGATAAGAAAACTTTGCTTTCGCAGTTATGTAAGATAGGCGAGTTTAAGGATGTAAGCATAAAAGAAAATGTTGGCGCAATAGAAGTTTTAAGCCCAGAGTTTATTGAATCTCCGGGATGGGTTGCCAAGATATCCAGTGCCCTCGCTGAGAATGGAATAAACATTGTGGAGATTTCTTCAAGCAAAGCGACAATCGCCGTTTTTCTTGAAGAAAAAGATTTGGAAAAGGCGCTAGAAGCCATTAAAGCTCTTAAAGGCTAGGGGAGACTTTCAATGAATGCACTGAAAAACCCACTGGAAAACGTTGGCGGCGAACTCTACATAGATGGTGTTTCAACAGTTAAACTGGCGGAAACTTTTGGGACACCTCTTTACGTGATTAGCGAGAACAAGATAAGAGAAAACTATAGGAGGCTGCGTGAAGCCTTCTCAAAAAGGTATGGCAAGTTCAGAATTTTATATTCTGCCAAGGCTAACACGAACATTTCGGTTCTAAAAATTCTCCATAGCGAGGGAGCATACGTGGACACTGTAAGTGCAGGCGAAGTCTACTTAGCCATGAAAGCGGCTTCAATCCTAGTAAAATTTTGTACACTGGGGTGAATGTTGGAGATAAGGAACTGCAATATGTTCTAAGCGAGGGAGTCATGGTTAACGTGGATTCCTTGTCTCAGCTTGAGAGGCTTTTTAGGCTGGGTGTTCCGGAAACACTTTCATTTAGAATAAACCCAGAACGTGGTGCGGGACACCATGAATACGTGGTGACCGCCAGCAAACATGCAAAGTTTGGGATGGATGAAGACTCCGCTTTCAAAGCCTATGAGACTGCGGAAAAAGCTGGCGTGAAAAGGTTTGGGATCCACATGCACATAGGTTCAGGAATTATGGATGTAGCCCCCTACCTCAAGTCTGGAGAACGCCTCCTCGAGATTGCTTGGAAAATTAACAATAAACTTGGAATAAACTTCGATTTCATCGACTTCGGAGGAGGAATGGGGATTCCCTATAAACCAGAAGAAAAAGAGCTTAACCTCGACGCCTTTGCCAGTAAGCTGGTTGAAATGTTCACAAGCAAGCTGGATGAGTACTCGCTAGGACAGCCCGAACTCTGGATTGAACCTGGACGGTTTATAGTTGCTGAAGCCGGAGTTCTTCTAACAAGGGTTAACGCGATAAAAAGTGTTTCCAGCAAGAGATTTGCCGGAGTTGATGCCGGGTTCAACACGCTTATAAGACCCGCCATGTACGGGGCGTATCACCATATTCTTGTCGCAAACAAATTGAATGAACAGCCAACAGAAACCTATGATGTTGTTGGTCCAATCTGCGAGTCTGGCGATGTTCTTGCCAAAGACCGCCATCTGCCGAAGATATGTGAAGGCGATTTGCTTGCGATTTTAAACGTGGGCGCCTACGGTTTTTCCATGAGCTCGCAGTATAATTCTAGGCCGAGACCCGCCGAGGTGCTTGTTAAAAATGGTAAGTACACCTTGATACGGGAGGCTGAAACCTTCGAAGACTTAATTAAGAGGCAGAGGATCGCGGAATGGTTAGAAGGATAAGTTTTTGGAAGATGCATGGGCTTGGAAACGACTACATAGTGATTGATAACCGAGGCAAAGCGCTAATTGAAGAGGAGCTGCCAAACCTAGCAGTTAAGCTATGTAAGAGAAGAATTGGGATAGGTGCTGACGGCCTACTGCTCGTGTATCACTCCCAAAGGGCTGACGTGAAAATGAGAATCTTTAATTCAGATGGATCGGAAGCTGAAATGTGTGGAAACGGCATTCGATGTCTCGCTAAATATTGTTTTGAAAACGGTTTAGTATGGAAGACTTCCCTCCTTGTGGAAACATTAGCCGGCGTCAAAGTGTTGGATCTCAAATTGGAAGGTGATAAGGTAAAATCTGTAAGAGTTAACATGGGTTCTCCAAGCTTTAAGCCCGAGGAAATCCCCATTAAATGGAATGACACTTTCATAGACAAGCCCATTCATGTTGGTGGAACAACCTTGAAAGCCACAGCTCTTTCCATGGGAAACCCCCACTGTGTAGTGTTTGTCGAAAATGTTGAGAGCTATCCGGTGGAAACTGTTGGACCATTGTTGGAAAACCATGAACTTTTTCCTAGGAGAACTAACGTCGAATTTGTCCAAGTATCTTCAAGAAAACTGTTGAAAGTGAGAGTTTGGGAAAGAGGAGTCGGCGAAACCATGGCTTGCGGGACTGGAGCGTGTGCAAGCGCTGTTGCCGCAAAAGTTCTTGGAAAAGTTGATGGAGGGACCCGCCGAAAAGGTTTTTGAAGGCACCATAGATCTTTAGGAGACGAACCTCTTGGAATTTGACTATTCTCAGAAGGTTAAGGCTCTCCCATCATACTTGTTTGCTGAACTAGAAAAAATAGTCAGACAGAAAAAACGGGAAGGTGTGGATCTAATCTCCTTAAGTATAGGGGACCCGGACCTTCCGCCGCCAAAAATTGTGGTGGACGCTTTGAAGGAGGAGGTAGCCAAACCCGAGAACCATGGTTATTCGTCCAGTGAAGGGGAATACGAGTTTCGGTTGGCTGTTTCTGAATGGTACAAGAGAAGGTTTAATGTGGACTTGGACCCCGACCGAGAGGTTGTCGCCTTGATTGGGTCGAAAGAAGGCTTATGCAACATTGCAAGGGCTTTTCTCAACGAGGGAGACCGTGTATTACTGCCAGATCCTGCTTATCCAGTGTACGCTAACGGATGCACCATCCTAAACGGTGGTGCGCCGGTATACTTTCCTTTGCGTGAAGACAACGATTTTCTTCCAAATCTTGAGGATATGGATGCTGGTGGCGTTAAAATGATGTTTGTCAATTATCCCAACAACCCAACGGGCGCCGTGACATCCATTGAAAAGCTTAGAGAGCTTGTGGAGTCCGCCGTTGAAAACAAAATAATCTTGTGTTATGATAATGCCTACTCTGAAATAGTCTTTGGTGATTACCGGGCTCCAAGCGTTTTGCAAATAGACGAGGCAAGCGAGATAGCCGTTGAATTCCATTCATGTTCAAAAACGTTTAGCATGGCTGGCAGCCGAATAGGCTTTGCTGTTGGAAATGAAAAATTAATCGCCGGGCTTAAGAAGGTTAAGGCACAAGTGGATTCAGGACCGCCCAAATACATACAGTTGGCAGCTGCAAAAGCCTTGAAAATGTATGAGGAGGAAAACCCTCCAAAGTTTGTGAAGGAGGCTTGCCAAACCTATTATAGACGGGTGGAAATTCTTGTGAAAGAATTAAATGCCTTGGGATTGAAGTGTCGAATGCCTAAAGCCACATTCTATATTTGGGCTAAATGCGGCGTAAACTCTATGGATTTTGTCAAGAAAATGTTGGAAGTCGGCGTTGTCGCCACGCCAGGCGTTGGATTCGGCAGCCAAGGCGAAGGATACGTTCGCTTTTCGGCAACATGCCCAGAGGAGAGAATAAAAGAGGCGTGTGAAAGGCTTAAGAAAATTTTCTGATATACTTGATAGATGAAAATGAGTGCTAGTGCTTAGGGGACTTTGTTCATTTCCCGCTTCAAAGCCAGCGCCAAAAAGCCACTCCGCCCATCATAAACTAGTTCTGAATGTAAAGCCCTAGCAGCCTTTTCAGCGTCCACTTCCTGAACATACAGTTTTAATGAATTGGTGTCTGCTGAAAGTGTTAAAATAGAAATGCCATATCTTTTGACTACTTCTAAAACTCTTGGAATGTTGTCCCAGATTTTTGAAGGTTTTTCAGCCACCATAGTAATACAAGCAATCGGCAAGTTTCCTTCGTAAACGTTGCTTTTTGGGGCGGATCCTTGGACAACCGTCCCACCTTCACTCAATATTCTGCATTTGTAACTCGTGATTCTGACCTTGAAGGAACCATCTAAAAACTTTAATGATTTTGTGTGGATGAATTTGGCGCCAACGTCACATAGGTTTGCAAGTTTTTCAGCATTTATCTCCTCGATTATTTTTGGATCTGGAACAACTTTGGAATCGGCGGACAACACACCCGCCACGTCCGTAACGATTACGACTTCGCAAGCACCTATGGCTTTGGCGACTAAGAAAGCCGTTGTGTCGCTTCCGCCCCTACCAAGCGTTGTAATTTCTCCACGTAGAGTTTTACCGACGAAGCCCGGTATCACAGGCACAACATTCTCTTTGAAAAGCTTTTCCAGTTTGCTTCGAATCCTAGGTAAACACTCCCCCTCCATAGGGTTGGCGTCACCAAAACAGTCGTCCGTTATTATTGGCCAGTCGCTATCCGATGGATCTAGAAATTTCGCATTTACGCCTTGGGCTTTTAGAACTGTCGTGAAAAGCCTTGCGCTTGTTCTTTCCCCCATAGCAATTACTTCGTCCAAATCTTTTCTAGAGATGTTTTCACCGCACGCCTTGCAACAGTATTGGATAAGCATGTCTGTTGTGTTTCCAACGGCGGACACAACAATGACTGGCTGCCTACCGGCTTCCAGTTCTAAAAACACTTTTTCAGCCAACTGTCTTGCTTGTCCGCCATCAGATAGGGATTTCCCACCGAACTTGAACACAATTTTTGTGGTTCCATTTCCGTTGTCGAGGTCTTTCAACCTCCTTTCCAAAGACTAATCAGTTTAGGAATCTCTCCAGCCAAGGCAACCTTCCCTTTATAGATTATCATAACGCCTTCAACACCTTCGATGGACTGGGCTTTTTCCACCCCTTTTCTTATAGCATGGTCTGGGTTGTTTCCCCGTGCAACATTGCACACCGCTGTGGCGGCGGCATCCGCTAAACCTGCATTCTTGGCGAAAACTGTTACGGCTTCAGCCTCTCCAAAGCTTAATGCATGTCCATATACGCCTGAGCTTGTGGCTATACCAGCAGGGAACTTCTCAACCCTAAACCCAAGCTTTCCAGACAACAGAGAATCTCCAGCTAGAAGGGCAACATTCACCGGAGTTTCGGAAACCGCCGCTACCTCTCCACCGTTTTCGACTATCGCTGTTTTCGCTCCACATTCAAGCATAGCCTCAACAGCCAGGTCGGCTAAGATTCCGGCAACAGAGGCCATAGGTCCAACACCAGCCTTCGCAGAAGCCCAAGCCATCAGCCGGACAACGTCCGGCCCATCAGCTATTTCCAGCGGTTTTAATGCGTACAGAAAATCTGCATGCGACTTAATGTAAGACTCTAGTTGTTTACGATGGTAGGCTATCGTATCCTCGGCCACTTTTAAGGCTTCGGGTTTGTCGGCTATTATTGTACACGCTGTCTCTTTGATTCTAAACTTTTTCCTAGCCAAAGTTTCAGCCGAGCTTATCATCATTTTATCGCCCTCCTTGGACAGCCTATGCTTGGCAAGCATTCTTCGCAGTCAGCACACTTTACAAAATCCGCTCGAATTTTCCCATTTTCCTGCTTGAAAACTTCGTAGAGGCAGAGAGCCGTACACAGCGAACAGAAAACGCATTTGTTCTCCATCCATTTTCTGGGCATCAGCCGTCACCTCACTTTCATGTGATGATACTCCACATCCAATGGAAGCCTTTCAACGGGCTCTGTTAAGAAAAACGTGCCCTCACTGATCCACTTTTTGAGTTCAACCATTATTTTTCTGGCTATCTCAACACTGGAAGTGCAAGCCGTTTTTACGCTCTTACCTTCAACTTCAACTTTTCCAGACTTCAACTCTGCATAGCTGACTTCACGGACCACCGGCTTGTTTCGGCTTTGAACCCCATAATCTAAGATCTTTACGAAAATCTCTTCGTCTCTGATTGCAACGTTTTTGGCTATTTCCATGTCAAGGATTGGTATCGGGACCCCTATGCCCACGTAAAGGGTTACACCATACCCGTGGAAGGTTGCGCCTCGCAAGTATTCAGCCCTCATTTTTTTCAAGTCACCTTTAACCATAAGGGTTCCAAAACCGCTTTTGGGGTCATGTTGGGTTCCCTCGCCGATTACATAGCCAACCCCGCCGCCAAGAAAAATTCTGGTGCCTATGCCTATCGTTCTGTATGTGGGATCGTTGATCAGCGGGTTTAGTTCGCCGCATCCAGCGTAATTTACGTTGCCGTAGTTTGGGAGTAAAATTCCCATGTAAGTGTAAAGTGTCTTGTCGGTGCTGTTTGTGGCGGCATTATACCTTTGATAACAGTTTCTGGGATTGCAGAGCACCGCTTGATTCAAATCGTGAATCTTGAACTTTGTCTCTAAAACCTTCCTTGGATAGCAGTCTGTCCCATAGGCTACTGCCTTAAGCTCTATTTCTTTGCCAGCAACCAAGTCCTCAATCACATGCCCACCGCCATATTCAAATCCCCGCGTTTCGCTAATTTTTGTGGCGCCTATGTAACAGTCCACCGCCGCATTCCCATGATAAGCCTCAACATCGTTAAGCCAAACCTTCTCCATTTTAATTGGAGGTTCGCTGTGTCCAAAGTTTAGGAAAGCGCCTGAAGAACACATGGGTCCAAAAGTAGCTGTAGTAACAACATCCACCTCATTAAAAGCTTTTTTGATGCCGCTGCTCTCAACTAATGCTTTCATTTCTTCAACTGTTAAAACTTGGACGTCTCCGCACATGATTTTCCGGTTAATTTCTGTAACGGTTCTTTGTTCGAGTTTGCAACCCTCCGATGATTCTTCATTACCAGTATTCCAAGTTAAATACTTTTTTGCGAAAAATATTCCAAAAAGAATATTAGGAACTTTCGCATTTCAATTAGAAACATGCTGCCCCTGTTAGATGAAATAGCAAGAAAGAGAAAACTCTTGGGCTTAACTCAAAAACAACTAGCAAAGATTGCTGGCGTAAGCCAATCGTTCATTGCCAAAATAGAGTCTGGAAAAATAGATCCAGCCTACAGCAAGGTGAAAGCAATCTTTGACGTTCTAGAGAAGTTGGAACTTGGAAAAAACCACACTGCCAAAGAAATTTTCCATAAAGGTGTTGTAGGCGTTCAGAAAAACGACAAAGTTGCAAAAGCCATTAGCCTAATGATGGAACACGGTTTCTCCCAGCTGCCAGTTTTCAATGGCGAAAAATGTGTTGGATGCATCTCGGAAAAAACAATACTAAGCCAGGTCACAGCAACAAAAGACCTACCACAGGTAGCCCAAAAAACAGTCGAAGAAATAATGGAAGAAGCCCCGCCACAAATAGACGAAAACGCCCCACTACCATTAATCTCAAGCCTTCTCTCCGTTTACCCAGCAGTCCTAGTAACAAAAAAGGGCAAAGTCATCGGCATAATAACAAAAGCCGACCTCTTCAAAATAATAACATAGAAAACTACAGCACGTAACAGAAGCCAAAACAATAAAAGATTTGAATTATCTGCGAAATAGATGGCTAAAACTTTTCCGAAAACGTAAATAGACAGAGGTAACCATCCAAAATATATGGGGTAGTCGTCTAGCTTGGTCTAGGATACCAGCCTGGGGCGCTGGCGATCCTGGGTTCAAATCCCAGCTACCCCACCACC
>Ga0105163_1001525_pt1 | contig 12050 bp, 14 predicted proteins | sample JNZ110809AmetaG_FD_81531 | JGI IMG/M metagenome (GOLD analysis project Ga0105163, IMG submission 81531) | Hot spring microbial communities from Jinze hot spring, China to study Microbial Dark Matter (Phase II) - JNZ 110809A | ecosystem: Environmental > Aquatic > Thermal springs > Hot (42-90C) >... | reverse complement strand
TATTACTTCGTCCAGTTTCCTAGAGATCGTTATAAGTAGAGGAAGGATTTCACCGAACCAGTATGGAGCTAACGGTGTAAGCTCGGGCGGGAATGAGGACATGGTACGCACGTACCTATCCAATTCTTCAGGCGTTAACTTTCCACCTAGAGACATAGACCCCCCCAATAACGGCTTAAACCACCTTAAGGCGCAGACCATGGGCTTTTTCGCGTCAACCACTTACACCGCCCTTGCAACTATTTATAGCAGGGCACTTCCCCGATTTAAAGGTTTTTGAAGGCCTTTACTCGCTTCGCTTAGCGATTACCGTTACTTAAGTACAGCCTAAACGTAAAAGGGTTAAAAAACTATGCAACCTTAATTAGCTCCTCAACACTCCCTACCATTAAAGCCATCCCGCGAACTATTACACCTCCAGGTTTAAATGTCAACCGGTGTTAAATAAGGTTCCTGAAGAGCGAGGCGCTAGGTTAAGCTTTTAGCAACCTCCTCGATAACTGTTAAAAACTTTTCAACTTCCTCCTCCGTGGTGTATAGGTAAGTGGATACACGAAGAGTTCCTTGCGGCTTCCTTAACATGTGTTTAATTAGGGGTTGCGCGCAATGCAGCCCCGACCTTACGGCTATTTTCGCCGTTGAGTCAAGTATTAAGGCTACGTCGTGGGGGTTCATATCGCCTACGTTGAAGGAGGTTATACTAAGCTTAAACCTCGGTTCAGGCCCGTAGACCTCGAGCTTAGGTATTTGCGTTAGCCCTTCGTACAGCTTTTTAGCTAGTAGCTTCTCATGGGCCTCCACGTTTTCTAAACCTATCGAGGTCAAGTAGTTTACAGCAGCCTTTAACCCTATTACCTCCGCTATGGGGGGTGTACCGGCCTCGAACCTCGCCGGTCCCTTAACCAGCTTAAAGCCGTCGGGATCCACGGTTTCCACGGTGCCGCCGCCTACGTAGAGGGGGTCGAGCTTATTGAGTAGCTCTTCACGCATGTAGAGTACACCCGACCCCGTTGGACCGCACATTTTGTGGCCGGAGAAGGCTAAGAAGTCACAGTTAAGCTTCTTAACGTCCACCTTCATGTGGGGGACTGACTGAGCCCCATCAACCAGTAGGAGGGCTCCGTGCTCCTTAGCTATTTTAGCTACTTCTTCAACGGGCGTAATTACGCCTAGAACGTTGGATACGTGGGTTATGGCAACGAGCCTCGTGTTATGGTCAACGACCCTTTCAACGTCCGCTAAGTCTATTATGCCCTGCTGGTTTGGTTTAACCAACCTAACTTCAACCCCGTAGCGTTCTTTACAGCGGAGCCATGGGAGGAGGTTGGAGTGATGCTCTAACATCGTGGTTACGATGTTATCGCCCTTCCTCCAGTTTATGCTGTGCGCGACCACGTTTATGCCCTCAGTGGCGTTCTTAACCATAACGATCTCGGCCTCGGACTTAGCATTTATAAACCTGGCTACGTCGCGCCTCGCCTCCTCGTACTCGGAGCTAGCCCTTTGAGAAAGCTCGTAAACACCGCGCTCTATGTTTGCTCGGTACTCGAAGTAGTACTCAAGCATTTTATCGATTACTACCTTAGGCGTTAAACTGCTCGCAACACTATCCAGGTAGATAATACCGGTTTTTAGTATTGGGAAGTCTTCCCTCACCCTTTCCACGTTAAGCATTAATAACGCCCCTAGCTTTACTGGGAGGGCTTTAAGGTAAAATAATACTTTTACGGCTTAAGTTTAAAAGGTTATTTACCACCCACGGGGCTTTGGATTAAAGCTTCTTCCCGCTCCTTTTGTAAGCTTGTGAAGTAGTTTTCAAACTGTTCAGCGTACTTGTAGCCTGTATCCGGGAAGATTAGGATGTATACTCCTTCGTCCTTCGCGATTCTGGTGAACGCGTGGGTAACTGCGCCCGCGCTTAACCCTATGAGTAGCCCTTCGTTTTGAGCCACGTTAATGGCCGCCTCTATGGCCTCCCTTTGCTTAACCTCTATAACCTCGTCGAATTCCATCCAATGATACCACTTCATACCGGTTTCTATCCTCCTTATTCCCGGAATAACCTCGTTTGGAGCTGGTTGAACCCCTACAATTTTAACTTCATCTCCGTATTTGTTCTTGAAATAGAAGGATATGGCGCTCATATGGCCCGAGGTGCCCAAACCGCCAATTATAACGGATGGTTTTAGCTTTACGCTTCTAAGCTGTTCATCAAGCTCTTTGGCCGTGTGCTTTAGGTGAACCTTGAAGTTAGCGTCGTTTTCAAACTGGTTTAAATGTGCAACCTCATCCTTCCTTGCTTGAAAGTCTACGCTATCTATTGCTTCAACCGTTAATCCTACCGGGAGCCTCACTACATCTGCGCCTAAAACCCTTAGGTACACATCGCTCACTTTCTGTATGGTTTTAGGTATGAAAAGTTTAGCCTTTACGTGAAGCGTGTTAGCAATTGATGCTAGAGCTATTCCCGTGTTCGTAGATGTGGCTTCGTAAATTACTTTTCTTAGTTCGTTTCGCTCTAAAGCCTCCTTAAGCATTGACCAAGCTATTCTATCCTTTACGCTATTGCTAAAAGGATTGTAACCTTCGAGTTTAGCCCACACGCTTCGATTCTCCGTTGAGAAGAAGTTCAACTTAACCAGTGAGGTTGGCCAGGCTTTATAAAGTAGCTCCAATGTGCTGTTGTAAACCTTTAAAGCTAGCGGATCCCCCTCCTCGGAAGGTAGGAGGTGGCTCAATGGAACGTCCACGTGGGGAACGTCCACTAACACCTTAAAGCTTTTCGGAGGCAGTTTAGGTCCCTTAATCCCGGCCTCAATTATGGATTTCGCGGTTATGGGTTTTAGACCTAGCTGTAAAGACTTAAGCTGTACACTGGAAACGCTGACTTTTATTACCGGGATTTTTTCAGCTGAAAGCAGATCTAACGCGTAGAAGACCTCGTGTCCGTCTAGGATAACTCCAGTTTCTACGTCTACAACCACGGGACGGTTTACTATTCCACTGCTTAATATTTTAGCGTAGAAGGGCAGTATTTCCCTAACGTCTGCGTATTCAGCAGGTTTAACGCCTTCTACCTTTACTAGTTCGACTTCGCTACCCCCGCTTACGGCCGGAATAATTAAAACTTCATCACCGTCTCTAAGGCTTTTATCGCCGTAGTTGAAGGGGTGAACGTGCTCCCCGTTAACGTAGATGTTCATAGACCCTTTAAAGGCGCCTCCATTGTAGTATTCCTCCTTAAGGAGGCCTCCATATTTGGAGGCGAGCACATTAAGCAGTTGCCGCACCGTTGAAGCTTTAACCCTTACCTCCTTGCTTTGAATAACTTTCGCCAGCACCCCGTAAAACTTTACCTTTATCCTCCTCATTTTACCACCTAGCTTTATAACAGCGTTATAAACTCTTATAAACCTTTCGTTTAAACAACGGATGCTGTCAAGTTTTTCTGCGGGTTCTCCTTGGTGGTTTAGTTGAACCCTTTTCAGCCTTGTTGGGTATGGTTGAGGGGTTTGGAGTATTCCGTTGGAATAGGAGGCTAAGGTTAAGGTTCTATCCGCCGTACTGTATTACTTCGGCCTTTCGTATGGGGTTGTGGCAAGGTTCTTGAGGGGGTTAGCCAGGTTTACTTACGAATCTGTTCGACTATGGTTTAGGAGGTTGAGGGGTGCTTTTCCAAAGCCTGAAAGGAGGCGTAGGAGAACCATAGCTGTAGAGGAGAGCAAGCTTAATGGTGAACAGTTCTACGCGTGGGCTGCGGTAGACGTAAAGACAGGGGAGGTCTTATCCTCCGAAAAGTCTTAGAAACCTGCACCGACAAACCTCCAATCCTAGTCGATAAAGGCCCGCGGTATTTAGAGGCGCTAACCAGCTTAAACCTAAAATGGAGGCACGTAACCCTCGGAGTAAGAAACAGAATAGAACGCTGGTTCAGCATCCTAAAAGCCGGAACGAAAAGGTTCAACAACAACTTCCCAAACAACTCAACCCTCAAAAGCACAAAAACCCTCCTAGAAGCATTCATAACCCTCCACAACGCCCTACTCAAAATAAAAACTTGACAGCATCAAACAATGCGTGTGTGTAGCAGTCCATCACCTCCTCGTTATCGAGTTTATCATGCTTGGTATCGTTGTGAACGGCTTTATTCGGTTTAGTGTTGCTTGTTTGAAGCTGTGGAGCTCCTTCATACCCATGCTTCAGGCTCGTTCCTTAGTAAGAGTTTAAGTAGATCCTGAATAATGGGGGTTTTAATCCTTCTCCGAGCCTCGAGCCAGAACGCCTTAAGTTTACGCGGATCGTACCCCGCTTCCTCGTATTCTAAGGCCTGCATGACCGCTTCAATCTTATCCAGATCATTCGCTAAGATGGCCTCCGTCGTTATACCGTCCTTAAACTCTTCCCAAAGCGATAAATACCGAGCCTTCAGTTCATCAGGTAGTAAGGATAAAACGTCCTTAATGGCTACTCGCTCCCGGGATTCTACCTCGTTAATACCCATTTCTTTTTTAGCAAAAAGATCGTAATCCCCCGTAATAGCCTCTTGGACGTCGTGTAGAAGCAACATTCTAATCAGTTTCTCCGTGTTAATGTTCATTAGGTCGCCGATACACATAGCTAAAACCGCGCACCTAAAGCTATGGTCAGCTACGGATTCAGGTCTGTCTATCCCCGCATGGGAAACCCAACCGGCTCTTTTAATAACTTTCATCCTTCCAACTATCTTTAAAAATTGATGTAGCTTTTCTAGACGCATAAGAGCCTCCTTCCTTAACAGGGTTACACGTTTAAAGCTTTACCGTAAGGGGTTATGATGCCGTCAAGTCAACGCGTAGGAGCTAAGTATAGTCAATGATTTAACTTGACAGTACTAGGGGTGGTTAGGCTCATTAAGCTTTGCCTCATCGGAGGGCCTCTTTCCGCTTTTAACTTCCACCCCGTTTATGGAGGGAGAACGTTGGCGCCCCAATGATCGTTGTAGATGGAGGCATCGCTGTTGCAGCGGTAATTGGCAATAATAGGGGCTTAGTAGTTGCAACCGTAATCCACTACAAGCTCGGTTAAAGCTTTAAAGGTATAAGCTTCGAGTACTACTGGGACCTACTTCACTGCGGCTAACTCGTATAACTCGATTATTTTAAGTTACTAGGGTCAAGGGTTTCCCTTAAGCTATTAATGCTCACCTTTAAACGTTCTTCGATGTTAATCATGCTTTCAAGCTTTTCCGCTAACTCCCCACCAGCCTTAGTAGCGGCTTCTGTAGTGCCCTACAAGCTTCACATAGCCTTAGAACCACTTCCTCCTCTGGAACTTTACCCTCAGCTATTTCTTTAGCTAAAGCTGTAACCACCTCTTTAACCCCGGAAGTCTTTTCAAGTTGACTTAATTTTTTAGCCCCGCGTTTTGAGTATAGGTAGTGGCTTATGGTCGCCTGCGTAACTCCGAGCTTTTTAGCTGCAACCACTTGAGTAAAGGCGTAGTCCTCGATTAATCGTTTAGCTATTAAGGATCGAAAAGCTGGTAGGAAGTAGCGGCTGACGGCTTCACAGGGGGGCTTCAACCTTACCACTAAGCAGATAACGGAGTTATAAGTTTATAACCTTATCCGTCATTAAGGAGTAACGTTAAACAGGTTAAAGAGGGGGCTACTTTCGCTCGCTAAAGTCGAGCGTTGAGTGCGGTAGCGTAGCCATCATGATCGGCGCTACGTTAGCACCTTAACCAAAGGGTGCAAGCCTAGCCCTTTACATGTTGAGGGGCGTTAAAAAGCCTAGCCCGCCCCCTCGCCTAGCTCCTCCCTCACCATTTTCTCACACTTGTACACTCAGCACTTCACGCAGTTCTCGAAGAAGTCGCCGTCACACGCTTCAGGTGAACATAAAGCTCCTTCAACGCTTCACGCAGCATCTCCTCAGCCTTTTTATACGCTTTAATCCTTTGCTCAACCCTTACCCCTAGGTTGCGCAACTTGAGCCCCGTTAACAGCTACGGGGCTTAAAAGCCTCCGCTGACCGCTGGAATAAGTAATACTTCATCGCCATCACTAAGCTTCGTGTTTACGCCGTGGAGAAAGCGGATGTTCTTTCCGTTAACATAAATGTTTACGAATCTTCTAAGGGTTCCATCTTCGTTGTAAATCTTTTCCCTAAAAGAGCTCCCGCATTTTATGGAGAGGGTATTGAGCAGCTGATGCAGTGATGATGCCTCAACGTCTGCTTCCTTACGTTGAACGGCTTCAGCTAACACTCCATAAAATTTCACCTTCACCCTCGCCATTTGCATCCCTCCTTAACTTTACCTACAAGTTTTTCAAAAGCCCTAATACTGGGTTCTATTACCTCAAATTTGGAGGCGCTTTCGAGGATGTACTCTGGAGCCTTAAAGCCGCTTCCAGTAATGCAGCAGAGAACTTCCTCGTCTATTGATATCTCGCCGGACTCAACCAATTTTTTAGCCACGGCTATTGTAACGCCGCCTGCAGGTTCAGCGAAAATCCCCTCCGTTTTACCCAGCAGTTTAATGGCGTATACTATTTCATCGTCTGAGGCGGACTCGGCAACACCTCCCGATTGGCGAATAACTTTCAAAGCGTAAATCCCGTCTGCTGGGTCTCCAATGGCCAAGCTTCGCGCAATAGTTTGGGGTCTCTCAACAGGTTCAATGTCGTCCTTTCCAGACTTAAAAGCCTTCACAATGGGGGAGCAGCCTTCAGGTTGGGCGGCAGTTAACTTGGTGTTTTCATAATTGATTAACCCTAGTTCATTAAATTGTTTTAGCCCCCTGTCTATGGCGCATAGCAAAGCTCCGCTAGCTGTCGGCACTATTACATGGTCAGGGCCCCTCCAGTCGAGCTGCTCGCATACCTCAAAAGCCAAGGTTTTTGAGCCTTCAACGTAGTAGGGGCGCATGTTTATGTTTGCGAAAGCCCAGTTGTAAGTTTCGGCTACCTGAAGCGCAAGCCTGTTAACCTCGTCGTAGGTTCCTTTCACAGCCACGATGTTTGCTCCATAGGTTGCTGCCTGGGCGATTTTGTTAGTCTCCGTATCCGCTGGGATAAATACATAACATGGCAGTCCAGCTTTAGCAGCGTGTGCTGCTACTGCCGCGGCTAAGTTGCCTGTGGAGGCACATCCAATAGCTTCCACATCGAACTCCAAGGCCTTGGAGACTGCAACGGCGGCTGGTCTATCCTTAAAGGAGGCTGTAGGGTTAACGGTGTCATCCTTGATATAAAGCGTTTTCAACCCCAAGGCCTTAGCCAAGCGATCACATTTACGGAGGGGGTGTAGCCAACCTCCAAATCTATAACTTTGTTCCAATCGTTTATTGGTAGAAGCTCGCGGTAACGCCAAATGGTTCGCGGTCTACCCTCAAAGGAGGTTTTACTAAGCCTTATGGAGTCAGCATTGTATACCACTTCGAGGGGGCCAAAGCATTGGTTACAAGCGTAAGCTCTTACGGCTGGAAACTCTCTCCCGCACTCCCTACACCTAAGCGCCTCGACATAGCTACGTCCCACCTTAAACACCTCCATACGGGTTTTGCCTACCCAATACGGCACTCCTATTAATATTTTTCTGACTAATATTTCTCTAAAAAAATATTCCTCAGAAGAATAATTCGCCTCAAAAGCTCGAAGAATACAAGCTTCATCAAAGCATGCCTTTAAGTTCATCAAAATTTTCATAGAGGATCCAACATATTCAACGTATTTCTTTTAACCACCGCTTCAAGAATTTTCTTCCCCCTCAGTCGTCGTCAGATCACGCCTGGCTAGGTCGTACAGGAAACGCTTCTAGGTTCTTCCTTGAATTCCTTAATAAAGCTCTAGGCTTTTTCTCATACGTGTTTCATAGTTTCAGCCTCCTTCAAGCCTTCTCTCCCGTATCTTAAACCAGTTGCCATAAGCTCCCGCTAGGGCTCCACAAACTGAGCTGGACCTGCTATTCCTCCGTCAAACCGCGTAGCAGTCTTAGGAATTTGCTTGCACCTAACCGATGAGCCCCGCAAAAAGCCATGACAACAGCTTCTGAACAATTGCAGCTTTCTCAACGACTTCTTTTTCCAGAACCTTGAATCAGGTTGCAACATAAAGTAGAAATTTTGCAATTAGCTTAACTTTGAACTCGTCTCAAAATTAGATTTAAATGGATTAAAATCTTATCGGCTTTATGGATTGGGCTTGTGAGGTGCTGGTGGAGGTTCTTCGTAGAGGTTCTAAGATGGGTTTTAACAGCCTCGTTTATAGGAGTGGTTTAGCCCGTCAGACGGTTCACAACCACTTAAGGCATTTAGTTAATCAGGGCCTTGTGCTTAAAGAAGCCGTAAGGCAAGGTCGTGGCAGACCAACCATACCATACTTTATACCTAGACAGGTTGCATTAGCATCAAAGGACGTTGTAGTCGTAAGCCTAACCTTCCAAAGGTTAAGGAGCATATGTCGCTTTAAGAAGGGGGGAATACTGCAAACAATCGAGAAAACCATGCATACCAGAAAACTGCCTAAACATCAAAGAAAAAGGAATTTAATCTATTTTAGTCTAGTTTTGAGATGAGTTCTTTGAGAAGCTTACACGCTTATGTTGGCATAACTTTTAAGTCAACGATACCGTTTACCGTAAGGGGCAAAATATGAGTGAATCGTACACTGGCAGGATTAAAAGGGTGAAAGCTTTAGCGCTTTTGTCAGGTGGTTTAGATAGTACTTTAGCTGTTAAACTAATTTTGGATCAGGGAATCGACGTTGAGGCTATAAACTTTGTAACGCCTTTCTGTTTGTGTAGAAGGGGTGGATGTGGAGCGTATGAGGTAGTTAAGAAATTCAATATACCATTAAAGGTGGTGAGTGTTGGATTGGATTATTTGAGGATTGTGAGGAGGCCGAAGTTTGGCTATGGAAGGAGGATGAACCCGTGTATTGATTGTAGAATTTTTATGCTTAAAAGGGCTAAGAAGTACGCTAAGGAGATAGGTGCATCATTCATTTTTACGGGTGAAGTTCTAGACGAGAGGCCGATGTCTCAGCACAGGAGAGCTTTGGAGATTATAGAGAAAGAGGCGGGCTTAAAGGGTAAAATTTTAAGGCCGCTATCGGCGAAGCTGCTTCCAAAAACTGAAGCTGAAATTAAAGGCTTAGTTGACAGAACAAAGCTTTTAGGCATACGGGGTAGATCGCGTAAAAAGCAGATTGAACTCGCTAAAAAATTTGGAATAAACAATTATCCATGCCCCGCCGGAGGCTGCTTGTTAACGTATAGGGAGTTTGCGAACAAGCTTAGGGATCTTTTTAACCATAAAAAGAAAATTTCCCTCAAAGACGTACAATTGTTGAAGGTGGGGAGACATTTCAGGTTCGGGAAAAACAAGATAATTGTTGGAAGAAACGAACAGGAAAACAAGATTTTGCTTTCCCTAAAAGCTGAAGGCGACTATTACTTTGAAGCCCAGGGATGCGGAAGCCCAATAACGCTGCTTCAAGGACCTAAAACAAAAAAGGCAATCGAGAAAGCCGCGCAGCTAACCGCCTACTATTCAGACCAAAAGACCGGAAAAGTCGAAGTGAAATTCGGAAGAGAAAAACCTGAAAAACAAATAATTGTTAACATCCCAGCTAAAGAAGAAGTGGAAAAACTGAGGATTACTTGAATGGTAGTAGAAAGAAGTTTATTTCACTATCTCGAAACACCCCCGCTTCACCGGCTTTAGAGCTTGTTGGCGACCGTGGCCCTTAAGGTGCGGCTTAAGTTAACGAGGCCTAAAAACTTATAACCGGGATTTAAGGCTGAGTGCAGGGTGTAAGCAAGGAGTATGGGTTCGTTAACGCAGCAAAAGCAGCTGAGTAGATCTGAGGTTGTAAGGCGGGCGACGGCGGCGATGGTAAAGGCCGCCTTCTACGTAGTGCTTTACGTGGTCGTGGCGGCGGTTATTCAATGGCTCTTCACTAGCTTTTTATTACGGTATGGGGTGAAAATCTTCTGATTACATGACGCACGTGCAGGTATTGCTCGCTTTAGCCTTCGGGTATTTGATCATTAGTGGCCTTGCAACCTTCTTCTATTGGTCTACGAGGTCGAAGTATAACCATGCTACAGCGGCCTCGATTAGAAACATCGTGAGGATTATAGGCATCGGAGCTATGGCTGCAGCCATAGCTGGTAGTGTGGCTGGTGGTGCTGCAGGTGCTGCTTTAGGAGGCTTCATGGGCATGGTTATAGGTTTCGCTTCGCAGCAAGTATTGGGGCAAGCGATAGCGGGATTATTCCTACTGATAGCGAGGCCGTATAGGATTGGTGACGCTGTTATTTTAGCCGGAGAAGAAGGCGTGGTTGAGGATGTTGCTACACTATTCACGGTCATCGTAAAAGCTGATGGTGGAAGGGTGTTAATACCGAACAACTTTATCGTAGGAAGTAAAATTTACTTAATTTACTTAAAGACAAAAAGTAAATAATTAGGCCCTTAGAACCTCCTTCTACTTAATAGTTCCACTTAGGAATAGTGGAGGAAACAGCGTAAACGCTTGGTAGTCGTAGAGGCAAACGGTTAACTTTTAAGGTTTAAGCGCTGTAAGGCTTATGAACGGCTTAAAGGGGTTAAAGGTTGCCATAGACGTACCCACGGGCCTCGACGCAACCGATGGTAAGGTGTACGGCGAAGCCTTTAAGGCGGATTTAACCGTTACCATGCACAAGCCGAAGAAGGGGATACTGGAAAACCCGGGCTACGTCGGCGAGTTGGCCGTAGCGGATATAGGCATACCAGGGAGACTGAGCTTTACGCAGGCCCGGGGGACGTTAAGTTGCTGGTAAGGCTTAGGAAGCCTCAATCCCGCAAGTGGGATTACGGCTGCGTACTCGTCGTGGGGGGAAGTAAGCTTTACTCCGGTGCACCAGCTTTAGCTGCTTTAACAGCCCTTAAAACAGGCGTTAGATTAGCGGTTGTAGCTGCGCCTGAATCGGTTGCCAACGTGATAAGGAGTTTTTTGCCAAACCTAATAGTTCAACCATTTAAGGGTGAAAACCTTAACCCCGTAAACGCGCCCAAGGTCGTTAAAGTCATGGAAAGGGCGACCTCAATCGTAGTGGGGCCGGGCCTAGGAGTTGAAGAGGAGGTTTTCAACGGCTTCGAGGAAGTGGTTGAGGAGGGGTTAAGGAGGAAACTACCCATCCTTATCAACGCCGACGGGTTAAAGGCGTTAGCTGCTAAAAAGTTAAAGCTAAGAAGCGACCTATGCGTTCTTACGCCGCACCCCGGAGAATTTAAACTGCTAACCGGGGTTAAACCACCGGAGGATCGGAAGCAGCGGATTGAAGCAGCTGTTAAGGTAGCTTTAAACCTTAACGCGGGGCTCGTCCTAAAGGGCTATGAAACCGTCATCACGGACGGGTCGAGGGTTAAAGTGAATAAAACCGGGAACCCGGGCATGGCCGTCGGAGGTACAGGTGACGTCCTATCCGGAATTATAGCGACGTTCCTAGCGCAGAAAGCCAACCCCTTTAAAGCTAGCGTCGCCGGAGCCTTCATTAACGGTTTAGCCGGCGACTTAGCAGCTAAAGAGTTAGGCTACCAGCTCTCCGCTTATTCAAGCTCTACGCCTTCACCACGGCTACTCGAGTCTTAAAAGTTACTGGAGGAAGGGGAGGGCAGTGCGTAGACTATATTTGACGTTTAAGCCAGTTTCTAGCCCACCTTCCTAAACACTCTTGAGAGCAGAAAACGTAAAGCTTGTTTACGCAACAGGTTTTCCGCGTAACCGGTTTTCCAGTTATGATTTTCCCACAAACTTGGCACCGCATTCCGACTACCTAGCGAGGAAATGGTTTTAAGCGGAAGCTAAGCTTCCTTTAGTTAGGAAGCTTCATTTAAACTTTACGTGCTTCACTTCACGACCCGGTAGTGAAAGCACGGCTACCGTTGAAACCCCGTTTACGTATCCGCAGGCTTCACCCGGGTTTACGACTAAGCAATTACCTATAACCTCGCTTCTAGCCCTATGAGTATGCCCGTGAACCACCACGGCGTACTCGCCGCTTTTAGCTAAAGCGCGTACT
>Ga0105163_1001521_pt1 | contig 12078 bp, 9 predicted proteins | sample JNZ110809AmetaG_FD_81531 | JGI IMG/M metagenome (GOLD analysis project Ga0105163, IMG submission 81531) | Hot spring microbial communities from Jinze hot spring, China to study Microbial Dark Matter (Phase II) - JNZ 110809A | ecosystem: Environmental > Aquatic > Thermal springs > Hot (42-90C) >... | reverse complement strand
GCGCTATCTTCACGTAGCCCAAATCCTTCTTCAGGTAGTCCATGAACTCCCTCCGCGCCTCATCGCTCGGCGGCAGCCCATATTCATCGATATGTCTAAGGTAGGGCTCTATGAAGCCGGCCAGGTCGCTGTAAACCTTGGACTCGAGCTCGGCTATAATCCACCTGCAGATCTCCAGAGATTTCTCCAAGTCGCCTGACTCCAGTAGCCGAATAGCCTTATCAACCCTCTCGGCGATCTGAAGGGTATCGGCCAATACCAATACTGCTCCATCGAAGCCCATATTTAAGGGATCATTCTTGAACATCAGCACCTTCTCAGGCAACCCTCTCCACCTCCCTCAAGATTATCGGCATGTCCTCCAGTCTCACGCGTGAGACTATCCTCTCGCTGAACCACCTCGGCAGAAGCCTTGACAATGGGATGTATCTATCATCCACCATGAAGACCGTCGCCGAGTCCTTGGGCCCTCGAATCGCCCTACCGGCCGCCTGGATAGCAGACCGCGTAGCCCGCTGGCCTCCGCACCAAGCCCTTCTCACTCACGTCTACAATGGCATTTTACCCCGCTCTAGGCTGGAATTTGGCTCAGAAGGGGAATAAACCATTATAAAGAAGATACTATGCTTAATAATATAACCAGTATGCGGTTCTGGGTCTACTTTGGCTCCTCAGAACCTTTAAAACTTCCAAGGAACTATAATCATGCTGTTCAATCGATGATTTACAGGATGCTCTCACCGGATTTTAGGGAGTTCCTACACGATGGAGGTTTCAGAGTGGGGAAGAGAGGTTTTAAGCTCTTCACATTTTCCCAACTCTCGGGAAAGTGCCTTATAAATTGTGCTGAGACTATGTTTAAGCCTCCCGTGAAATTATGTATAAGTTCGCCAATGGAGAAGTTTGTCAGGGAAATTGCAAACGGCTTTCTGAGCAACAGCAACGTTACTCTCTACGGTAACAAGCTGCGAGTGATTTCACTTGAGTTTCCCAAACGACCACAGATTGGGAATAAAGTCTTGTGCAGAACTCTCTCGCCCATCACGGTGTACTCCACTTTATTCATGGGAGATGGGAGGAAAAAGACGTATTATTATTCACCGTTTGAAGAGGAATTTAACGACTTAATAAATAAAAATCTGGCTAAGAAAATCCAGGCCTTCACCGGCAAAGAGATTAAAGGATTTGTTAATGTAAAACCTCAACACGGGTCAAAACAGCGCGAACATATTTGCATATTTAAGGGCACAGTGATTAAAGGCTGGACAGGAGTATACATGCTGGAGGGTAGCCCAGAATTCATCGAAATGGGTTATGAAGCCGGACTTGGTAGCAAAAACTCTCAGGGCTTTGGAATGATAGAGGTGTTAAAACATGCTTGACTCATTAAAGTGGCTAGGAAAAATGCTAGCTCAGGATGAGCCATTCTTGCCAATAAAACCCGTTCCTAGGAGGAAGGGAAAAAAGGATGAGTATCTGGTCAAAATCATCTTTGATATGGATAGAAGAAAAGTGATAGCGGATCCCATCACCCTTACCGATGAAGTAGTAAAGCAGTATCGTTGGATAGGGAGAATACAGAGAGCGGCGAAAGAGCCTGTTTGTCGACTTACGATTGACGATGTGAAGTACATCAAACAAAAGAAAAACAACTTAGTCATAAACATACGACAAAAGATACGCGAACTTCAGGAATCTGGCATGATAAGCAAAGAGATCAAAACCTTAGATAACTATTTGGCCAAGATAGAAAAAAGTTTCTTAGGCAAAAAGAACCTCGACGACCTAATTGACAAGGTAATTGGTGACTTAAAGGGCAACATACTACTCTACACGATTTGTATTAGGGAGAGAGGAAAACTTATAGAACTTGCTAAAACTAAAGGATATGACGAGTTCTTAAATAGACTTCTTAAGAGCCCGATTAAAACGATAGAGGGCACCTGTTATATGTGTGGGAACAAAAAGCAGGTGTTAACGGACCCCGCGTTCGATTCTGGATCATTGCCTAAGATATATAATATTGATAAGAAGGGCTTCATGGCTGGAATTTCGAGCTCCGAGAGAGAAAGGCTTAGAACCTTTGCGTTATGTGAAGAATGTAGATCACATATTTTGCAGTCATGGAACTATGTAAAGAATAACTTAACGACAAGTAACATAAGGGGTGTTAAGACGTATTTGATACCAAGAGCAGCAAGCCACATTCCCGTAGAAGATCTTAAAAAATGGAGCAATTCCATTAAAGAAGCCTACGATGCTGTGTCCTCTTATGAAGGACTTAAAAAATTCGAGAAGAGGATGCAAGAATACTTTACTTACATTCGTCAGGGAGAATGGTACAGCCTAAATATAATCTTCGGCATCCCTGAAAGTGCGCATTTTAATCTCATATCGTTCATTCAAGATGTCCCGGTAACTCGTCTTAACATGCTCAGGGAAAGAATGGAGAAGACGGCTACATTAGCCCAAAGCCTACTCGGAGGTGATCAACAAACTTGGAATCTAGGATTCAATGAGATAGCCGAGATATATCCTATTGAAGCAGAAAAGGAAAGAGTGCCAAGAGGGTACAAATCGCTGATTGAGCTCTTTGATGCGATGCTTTTGTCATCAAAATATTCATACGAACAACTAATTTCCAAGGCCATCCTGCTAGCGCGGATCCATAAATATGAATCATACGCGGGTTACAACATTCGCAATCCATATGGAAGTGCTGATAAGGCTATGTGCATAGGAATTCTTAAATATAATATTTTAATTCGGATGTTAAGGGATTTGGGCGTGTTAGAGGCGGCACGTGAAGATCTTTCAACAGAGCATGTTACCAAACACTTACCAGATGAAATCAACAAGTGGTTCTCTGAGATGGGGTATCCAGAGTTTGCACGGGCCCTGTTCTTACTTGGCTACTTGATAGGTGAGGTCGGTAGAGCTCAATTCATAAAAGGAGATAAGAAAAAATCTATACTCAACAAAATTGACTTCTACGGCATGAATAGAGAAAGAATTATAGAACTAGCTAACATAATACTGAAATCTTTAAGGGATTACAGGCTCTTACAATATAACGAGGCGCTCTATTACAACATGAAGGCGCTGTTGGACAAGCATTTATCGGAGCTGGAGAGGAATCCAGCAGAAAACGTATATTACATTTTATCTGGATACGCTTTCTCGACCTATCGTGCTATCGTTAAAGGCGAGAGTGGGGGTGGAGATTGAATGGAGACTGAGCAATACAGGCTGAACAATAGTGAGATACTTTTCATCTATGAAGCCCGTCTATGTAATCCTAACGGGGACCCAGATGACGAAAATAGACCACGCATAGACAGGAAGACTGGTAGAAATCTCGTTAGCGATGTCCGCCTAAAAAGGTTCTTCAGAAACTACATAATAGCTAAGTTCGGCGAGGAATATGTCTGGGTATCTACTGTTGAAGGTAGGCATGTTAGGGCTGATGAACGTCTGCAAAAAATTAGCAAAGACATGAGTCCAGAGGATGTTTTAAAGGCATGTATTGATGCCAGACTTTTTGGAGCAACAATCCCTATAGGAAAGGAAACTAAGATGGCTAAGGAAACGAGGGGCAAATCCTACGCTTATACAGGTCCCGTCCAGTTCACATGGGGCTATTCTTTGCATCCCGTGGAGGTCGTTGACTCGTCTACCATAACATCAATCTTCATGGGTAGACCTGAAGAGGAGGAAGCTGAAAGATATGGTACCATCGGAAAGGATTGGCGTGTTTACTACTCATTAATTGCCTTCTATGGTGTGATTAGTGGACGTCGAGCTATGTTAACCAAAACCAGACCAACGGATATTATGATACTCGACAATCTTCTATATAGAAGTTTAATTTTAGATGCGACTACCCGTAGCAAGATAGGGCACTGGCCGCACCTGTACCTTCGCGTCGAATACTCTCATCCAGACACGTTAATAGGGGACTTGCGAAAATACATTTGTGTTGAATTTAACAAGGATAAGCCGATAAGAGACTTTAGCGATGTTCGTCTAAACTTTGACCAATTAATGACAATGATAGACAAGTATAAGAGTGAACTCGCGCAAGCATTTGTGTACGAAAGCAAAGATTTTGAAAAAGAATATCAGTTCAAAAAACAAATAAGTGAAATAATAGGAGAAGATCATGTCAAACCTCTTCCACACGAAATCAAGATAGATGCAAGCTTACTGAGATTATGAAGTCTTTATTGATGTTGGTCTTCGATGTTATCGGTTTCATGGCTCATTTTAGACGTTTCTATTCGACTGCAACTTCCCTTTCCTATTACTTCCCTCCTAGAAATACAATTGCCGGCCTACTTGCAGCTATACTGGGTCGTGAAAGGGATAGCTATTACGATCTTTTTTCCAGTGAGAATTGCGGACTCGCCGTATCAATTTTAACTCCGCTGAGGAAGCTCACATTGCCCATAAATTATTTGGACACAGATCAAGTGACACTTAGTAGATTAAGAGGCATAGGAGGAAGAGTGCCCACCACAATTGAGTTCGTGCTACCAGAACCTCCGCACACAAGCCTTCGATATAGAATATACGTAACATGTCAAAATTCAGAAATATTTAATGAGCTTGTAAGAAGAGTTAAAACGAAAACTCCCGTCTATCCGCTGTCACTCGGGCCCGCATACTGTCTGGCAGAATTGCTTTACGTTTTTGATGGAAAGGCCACCATACAACATTCAAACGGAGATGAGTTCCTAATATCTACAGTCATAAGAGAAGACCTAATTGCTCCGAATGGACTCATTCCAAGAGAGAATATCAAGATTATTATAGAGGAGCGACTTCCACCTAATTTCACCCATAATAGAGAGCCTACTGGTAGAAGCTTTAACTATATTTTTGAAGCTAATGGAAGACAGATACCTGTAAGGATCAAGGGGGACGTCTTTAGTATCGTCCTCAGTGGAGAGGTAGTTTATGGGGTCTTCATGTAGTGGTTTTTATTCTCACAAAGGAATCCCACTTGTCGAGCATTTGAAGGCTGTTGGTGAAGAATGCGAAAGGCGCCTTAAAGAACTTGGTATAACGGACTCCATTTTACTGACGGTTGGGAGCCTTATAGGCAAAACACATGACTTTGCAAAGTACAGCTTGTTCTTTCAAGAACATTTGAAGACTGGTAAACAATATGGAAGGGAACTTGGCTCACATGCGCCTCTCTCGGCTCTATATGCGGCATGGACAGTTAACCTTCTCATAAATGATCCGTTTTTCACAGTCGTAGCAATGCTATGCGTGCTATCTCATCACGGGGATGTTCGTGGCACATTAGACTCGTTATCCGATAAACTAGACAAAATATTGGGAAATAATAATTACAGAAAACAGCTGGAATCGATCATGAGATGTGCCGATCAGATTCTAGTGGATTTACGTAAGCTTTCACTTCCCGATCTAACCGGCTTTAAACAGGGTTTTGATCGTGGCCTGCCGGAATTGAAAAAGTCGCTAATTGCCGCTCAATATCGAGATTATGTAAATTATCTCACTAAACTATACGAGCTGCTTCTTTTATTCTCCGTTCTTATAGATTCTGACAAAAAGGTTGCCGCAGGACTTGAGATGGATGGCAGAATTGAAATCGATCCTGGGATTGTTGAGCGATACATCAAGTCTCGCTTAGAAAATCGACATGGAAGAATGGCTGATTTAAGGAAAATTATATACGACAATGCCATGATTTCATTAAGCGAGCTCTTACGAAGAGCGGAACTCCCACGCATAATGACGATCACAGCGCCAACCGGAGCCGGTAAGACACTGCTAGGGTTATCTGTAGCAATCAAGCTTAGAGCGGAGATACAAAAAAGAACAGGTCTTTTACCGCGCGTGATATATGTTTTACCCTACATAAACATAATTGAACAAACACATCAAGTATTCTATGACGTCTTGTTTAGAGAATATGGTGAGGTCCCAATAGGCTTACTTCTCAAACATCATCACTTATATGCGCCTATTGGTGGAATGAGTGAAGATAGTCCTCTGGATGAGCTTTTATTGCTGGTAGAATCGTGGGACTCCGAGATAATAGTTACGACGTTCGTTCAGCTGTTTGAAACCCTCTTAGGTACAAGGAACAGTATGTTAAAGAAGTTTCATAAGCTCTATAATTCCATAATAATAATTGATGAAGCCCAGACGTTACCAGTAGAATACTGGCGGCTTATGAGGGAAGCTCTTTCGAATTTGGTGAAAATAAGCAACAGTTACATTATATTCATGACGGCTACTCAGCCGTTGATTTTCAGAGATGCAGAGGAGCTTGTAAAGAATAGTAAGGATTATTTCCGCAAGCTAGAGAGGACCGTATATAATTACATACCCGAGCGAATGCACGTAGAAGAAGTGGCCGATTTCATCCTCGAGAAGTGGGATAAGAATGTTTCAATGCTAGCTGTAGTCAATACAATTGCAACCTCTATTAAACTTTATGCGGCCATAAAGAAGAGATTTGGAGGCAAGGATGTTATATTTATGGGAGCCGACGAGGAGGGGCTGGACGATGCAAATAAACCAGTTTTATGTTATCTCTCAACCAATATAATACCTAAAGAGAGACTTCGCCGTATATCCGTCTTGAAGAAACTCCTTGATTGTCGTAAGCAGGTACTAGTCATAAGTACACAGCTTGTGGAGGCTGGTGTAGATCTGGATTTTGATAAGACTGTGAGGGATATAGGTCCTATTGACTCGGTAATACAGATCGGTGGCCGGTGTAATAGGGAGTGGAGAAAAGAAAAGGGAGAGGTCTACGTTATTCATGTGGTGGATGAGGAGGGGCGGCCAGATAGTGTACGAATATACGGAAATCTGACGATCAAGCATATAGCTGAGCCGTTGCTATCGAAATGGAAAAACTTTAATGAGTCTGACATCGTAACGCTTTTAGACGAATATTACAAGCTGGTATCTGAAAAGCTGCAAGTTGACACAAGAGATGAATCGTTAAGAGTGCTTGAGGCAATCAAAAGTTTTGACTTCGACAAACTTTCACAGTTTCGGCTAATCAGAGAGGAACCGAAAACCTCAGTGTTTGTTGAGATTGATCAAGAGGCTCGGTGCGTTCTCGAGGAGTTCATTCGGTTATGGAGCAAAAGGCGTGAAAATGTGATCGATACTTATGAATTAAGAGCGCGTCTACGCCTTCAAAGAACAAAGCTTGAGGAATATATTATAGATACGTGGGAGACGGAAGGCCTCCCCCCCGTACGCGTGGCGGAGGATGTAGAAATCAGATATATACCACTATCGGAGGTTGATGTATACTATGACAGAGAGACAGGCCTCAGGAGATCTTCTGAATTGCAGGCTTCCTTCTGGTAAGCCTGTTACAGGGACGCTTCTCTGGTATTATGCTATATGTAAGCGTGAAGTATGGTTGATGGCTCATAATATAACGCCTGATGAAGAGCATCAATCACTTGAAATCGGCCGCGTAGTACATGAGTCATTTTACACTAGGATGAAAAAGGAAATAGAGGCCGAGGGAATGAAGATAGATGTCGTTGGGGGTAAAAATGGGCTCGTTTACGAGGTTAAGACCTCTTCTAGGTTTCTCGAGGCAACCAAGCTACAGTTGGGGTATTATTTGCTACGCCTCGAGCAGATGGGCATTAAGGCGCGGGGTGTTATCGCTATTCCAAGGGAGAGGCGGAGTTTTCACGTCGAACTAAATAACGAGTTGCGTGAGCTAGTGTTGTCGGCTCTCAAGGAAATATTTGAGCTCTGCATTAAGCCACTTCCGCCGCCTGCTAAGTGGACACGCTTTTGCCGTAGATGTGCCTATAGAGACTTCTGCTGGGGTGTTATGGGGTGAAAAAACCATTATACATCTTTAGCTCAGGTGAGCTTCGCAGGGAAGGAAAAACGCTTGTTCTCATAAGGCCAGATGATAAGAAGTTTATTCCTGTGACGGCTGTCAGCGACGTTTATGTGTTTGGAGAATTGACACTTAATAAGCGAGTTCTAGAGTTCTTATCGAGCAACGAGGTTACAGTTCATTTCTTCAATTATTATGGTTATTACATTGGTAGCTATTATCCAAGATCTCACTACAACTCAGGTTACATGATAGTGAAGCAGGTTGAGCATTATCTGGATCCAGTCAAGCGGCTGGCTATAGCCCGCAAGTTCGTGGAGGGAGCATTAGTAAATATGTGGCATGTCCTTCATTATTATGAGTTGAGGGGGGTTCCAGTAGGGGACATTGCCAACAGCATTAGAGAGCTGCAAACGAACATATCTAGCATTGGCACAATAGAGGGTTTAATGGGCGTGGAGGGGAATGCTAGGAGCAGGTACTATGAGTCATTCAATCTGATATTAAAATCCAAAGATTTCAGATTTTATGGACGCACACGTCGACCTCCTGAAAGTAGGCTAGATTGTCTGATTAGCTTCTTAAACAGCCTCCTTTACGTAGCTATATTACGAGAGATCTACATGACACATCTAGATCCTAGAATAGGTTTTCTTCATGAAGCTAATTTCAGAAGATTTAGCTTAAATCTTGATGTGGCTGAGGTCTTTAAGCCGATTATTGTTGACCGTCTAATCTTTTACTTAATCAATAAGGGGATGTTGGATGAATCTCATTTCATGAAAGAGCTTGGAGGCGTCATGCTTAATGAGAGAGGCAAAGAGCTTGTTGTAAGAGAGTTTGAAAGAAAGATGGCTACGACGATAAAGATCCGCCCGACTGGCAGGAAGGTTTCTTATCGCAGGCTTATCCGCATAGAGTTGTATAAGGTTGAGAAGCATTTGATGGGCGAAGAGGAGTACAAGCCTCTGAGCGCGGCGTGGTAGCGCATGTATGTTATAATGGTCTATGATGTTGGAGTAGAGAGGGTATCGAAAGTACTTCAGATAGCCCGAAAGTACCTTCACTGGGTCCAGAACTCAGTACTTGAGGGAGAAATCACCGACGCTAATTTTCTAAAGCTCCAAATCGAGCTCTCACGGGTTATCGAAAAAGATAAAGACTCCATAACGTTCTACGTGCTACGGACAACAAAATATCTTCGAAAATCAACACTAGGGACCATTAAAGGCTCACCGGACGTGTTTCTCTAGCCGTCGAACCCCCGGCCTAAAAGCAGGACTCGGGATAGACGACATGAGGCGATAGGAAACATTAAAAGCAACCTGCATGCGGTTAATCTAGCCAGGGTTCGTAGAATACCTATAAGGGCTTGAAACATTGTTTGAGGGGTGAGGGTCTTTCGCCCTCGACCATGTTCGTAGAATACCTATAAGGGCTTGAAACAGCTGCACGCGAAGCACGCGGTGGGCGTCAGCCAGAGTTCGTAGAATACCTATAAGGGCTTGAAACAGCCAACCCACTAGGCTATACACGACGCCCGCCACAAGTTCGTAGAATACCTATAAGGGCTTGAAACCAGCGCTTATCAATTATTGTGGCCTCGCCCGTGAGCGTTCGTAGAATACCTATAAGGGCTTGAAACTCCACGAGCGTCTCATAATCTATTATAATTGTTAAGGTTCGTAGAATACCTATAAGGGCTTGAAACGATGAAGCGCAGCAATTGGTCGGCCCATTATTCCAGCGTTCGTAGAATACCTATAAGGGCTTGAAACTATAATATACATAACATATTATGGTCGTGTATTCTGGTTCGTAGAATACCTATAAGGGCTTGAAACCTGCGCCTTCGGCCATCCCCGGAGCTTCGAGAAAAGGTTCGTAGAATACCTATAAGGGCTTGAAACCTATGGCGGCCACATCTCGGATGGATTAGTGTTATAGTTCGTAGAATACCTATAAGGGCTTGAAACCAGAATTGGGCGGCCGGCCTTAACCCGGCATATAGCCCGTTCGTAGAATACCTATAAGGGCTTGAAACCTTTAAGCTTGTGGGTGTCTTTCATGATTAGTCTTGTTCGTAGAATACCTATAAGGGCTTGAAACCAGTTTTTCGGGCACCTTTCTCCCGATAGCTTATAAGCGTTCGTAGAATACCTATAAGGGCTTGAAACCGCTAGCACCTGCAGGTGAGGCCACGCCTTCGCCGGGTTCGTAGAATACCTATAAGGGCTTGAAACTCGCGGTCGTGCCCGCGCTCTCGGTTGAAACGTTTCCGGTTCGTAGAATACCTATAAGGGCTTGAAACATGTATCGGATTCATCATCTCTTAAACCATCATCTATGTTCGTAGAATACCTATAAGGGCTTGAAACATCGGCGAGGAGAGATTCGCGATCGAATACCTATAAGGGCTTGAAACTGCTGTTCACGTTAATGCCTGACCTTGAGCCCGCATGTTCGTAGAATACCTATAAGGGCTTGAAACAGCTTCAAGGCTTCGCGTAAAAACGACAGCAAAACGGTTCGTAGAATACCTATAAGGGCTTGAAACCAGTATCGTCAAAGCGCCTGCCTCCGGCACAAGCTCAGTTCGTAGAATACCTATAAGGGCTTGAAACAGCGAGGGAAAGCTGAGGGTCGGGATCATCGACAAGGGTTCGTAGAATACCTATAAGGGCTTGAAACAAAGTCATCTTCTTTTTCGCGCCCTCCTCTCTCCCGGTTCGTAGAATACCTATAAGGGCTTGAAACCTCAATTCCTCGGCGATCTCGCATGTGAGCGGGACTGTTCGTAGAATACCTATAAGGGCTTGAAACAAAACTTGCTTTACGTGATGCCCGCATTCCGCGAGAGTTCGTAGAATACCTATAAGGGCTTGAAACGATCTCCCAGGGTTTTCGTGTGGATACGCGAGGGCGGTTCGTAGAATACCTATAAGGGCTTGAAACCCTGCATGGTCTCGCAATTCCAGACTACCGTCGGCGGTTCGTAGAATACCTATAAGGGCTTGAAACATGGTTACGAGGGTGGTCTGAGAGTCTCCGCTGACTCGTTCGTAGAATACCTATAAGGGCTTGAAACGCCCTAATGCGGCTAATGGATTCAGGTCGCCTGCAATGTTCGTAGAATACCTATAAGGGCTTGAAACTATCCGCCGCTCCGAGTCCTCTCGCACGTGATCGCGGTTCGTAGAATACCTATAAGGGCTTGAAACCTGAATCTCAGCAGATCGATATCCAGCCGCGAGCTCGAGTTCGTAGAATACCTATAAGGGCTTGAAACCACCTGTAACAGCCCCGGCCACCAGCAGGCAGAAAAGTTCGTAGAATACCTATAAGGGCTTGAAACTTGTAGCATTATCGGAGGATGGGTAGCGTGGATGATGTTCGTAGAATACCTATAAGGGCTTGAAACGCGGTAAAGCGTGGTGAGGAGTGATGAGCGAGTTCTGTTCGTAGAATACCTATAAGGGCTTGAAACAGCTCCGCCTCCTCCGACAAATATTGCTGCATGATTGTTCGTAGAATACCTATAAGGGCTTGAAACCTGCGCGCGCCGCGAATAACTCGAGTAAATGGCCTTAGTTCGTAGAATACCTATAAGGGCTTGAAACAATCCAACTCTTCAACTTATCTATCGCGCCTTTGACGGTTCGTAGAATACCTATAAGGGCTTGAAATAACGATATCACGCCGAGCTCGGCGAATTTCAAGATGGTTCGTAGAATACCTATAAGGGCTTGAAATCCCTGGATCACGAAATCCACGCGGTGCCTGAAGTGATAGGTTCGTAGAATACCTATAAGGGCTTGAAACTGTCCTCATCCTGATCCGCCTCGATGGCGAATTCGGGGTTCGTAGAATACCTATAAGGGCTTGAAACCTCGATTCGGCGAGCTACTTTCGCGGCGGAAATGATTGTTCGTAGAATACCTATAAGGGCTTGAAACAAGTGCTGCGCGGCTAGCGCGAGCGCGTAGGCTAAAGTTCGTAGAATACCTATAAGGGCTTGAAACTGGTGATCGAGGCCGGCGATGAGGGCCCGAGAAATCGCCGACGACGCTAAAGAGTTCATAGAATACCTACTGTGGCGGCTTGGCTGAAGGTGGAGTAGCCTCCCCCACCCCAATTTTTTATCATGGGAGGTGTCGGATGTGAGGATCATCCCGATAGAGCTCCTGATTAGGGAGCATGAGAGGCGTCTTAGG